>WNGG01008508.1_pt1 | contig 11302 bp, 12 predicted proteins | sample 5400661 | NCBI WGS metagenome assembly WNGG01 (sample SAMN13153372, study PRJNA577476) | soil metagenome | isolation source: 100 cm soil or saprolite under Garry oak tree replicate 1 | place: USA:California | collected 2016-06-15 | reverse complement strand
TCTGCAATGAAGAACCACCCGTGCTCATCCGAGAGGTTGCGAAGTCCGCGCACGAAATTCTTCGGAGGGATCCAGACGCCCGCCTCCAACGCGACCGGCTCGAAGATTGCCCCGGCGATGCGATCGGGAAAGGCGACGTACCGGAGGATCTGGTCCTCCAAGAATCCCAAGCACCACTCTCCGAATTGATCGTCCGTCATGCCCTTCGGCTTCCGATACGTCATCGGGTAGGGCGCGTGGACGGCACCTCCCGAGAAGGCCTCCCAGTTCCGCCGCATCCGGGATGCGAGCGTGCCAAACGCCGTTGCCCCGATGCTGAGGCCATGGTATTGGCCCATGAAGCTGAGGATCAGTGGCCGGCCGCTCGCCTCGATCGCGTGCTTGACCGCGCCTTCCGCGGCGCCGGTGCCGGAGAGCTCGAGGAACACGCGGGTCAAGTTGTTCGACGGACGAATCGAGAGGAGCCTCTCCGCGACATCGATCATCGGGAGATGCGGATTCATGAAGAGGATGAGGAAGCCGTACCGTTCGAGGGCATCGACGGTCGCCTTCAGGATCTCCGGATGGACATTCCCGAGATTGTTCGTCGCCCATTGGCTCGTGAGGTCGATGTACTCCTTGCCCTCGACGTCGTACAGGAGGGAGCCCTTCGCGGACGCGACCACGATGTCCGCGAGCTTCGTCTCGTCGGCCCAGAAGTACTTCGGATAGAGTTCCGTGTACCGCTTCCAATACCAGTCCGCGGCTCCCTTCGTCCCGACCGGAGGCCTCGCCCCCTTCTTCACCATCCTCGCGGAGAACGCCCGCTTCGTCATAGAGCCTTTGGGCGGGAGTTTATGAAGCCCCCTGGAGGGCCTCGGGCCTACGCCTCGAGACCCGATTGCAGGAGGGAGCGGAAATCGTCGGGGATCGGTTTCGACTTCTTCTTCTCGTAGTCGTAGGAGACCAGGACGCTCTTCGCGCGCGCGAGGATCCGTCCGCTCCGCTTCTCCTTGATCTCGTAGCTCAGCGTGAACGAGGAGTTGCCGATCTTCGAAGGCCAGACCGCCACCTGAATCTGATCGCCCCACGTCGCTTGGGATTCGAAGTCGATGTCCACATGGGCGAGGATGAAGTCGATCTCGTCGAGTGTTCGGCGGTTCGCGTGGTGCATGTAGAACTGCGTCCTCGCGAGCTCGACGTACGACAGGTAAACGGCGTTGTTGACATGGCCCATCCCGTCGATGTCGCGGAACCGCATCTGGATGTCCGTGGTGAAGCGCGTCATCGGCAGTCGATGCCGAATGCCGCCGAAAAACGTTTGGGTGGGCTCCTATTCCTCGCGGACGAGGCGCGTGAATTCGCTGGAGAGTTCGAGGGAGACCTGCTTCAAAGGATCCCCTTTGATTGTGGGCCGCGCAGGCAAGCTCGCCTTCGCCAGCTCCCGGTAGATCGGCCAAGAGAGGTCGATCCGACGCCGAAGGGTCTCGTCGACGGTTCGAATCGTCTTGGCCGGAACGCCTGCGATCACGCCGCCCGCGGGAAACTCGGCATTCTCTCGGACCACCGCGCCACTCGCCACGACGGATCCCGAGCCGATTACGGCGCCGCTGTTGATCGTCGAATTCATTCCGACCAAGCAGTCGTCGCCGATTGAGCAGCCGTGGACCACGGCCGCGTGGCCGACGGTCACCCGTCGGCCGATGAGGGCGGGCAAGCCACGATCAACGTGCACGACCACGTTATCCTGGACGTTCGAATCCCGCCCGACGACAATCGAGTCGAAGTCTCCGCGCAGCACGGCCCCGTGCCAGATGCTCGCCCCTTCCTCGACGGTCACGTCTCCGACGAGGATTGCGCTCGAGGCGACGTAGATCATCGTGTCACTCGAGATTCACGAGGACATTCTTGACGTGGGTGTAGAACAAGACCGCGTCGACGCCTTGCTCCTGACCGAGCCCAGACTGTTTCCATCCGAGGAACGGCGTCTGTGGGAAGGTGACCGGGAATTCGTTGATCGAGACCATGCCCGCCTGCAGTCGCCGCGCGATCGCGTGCGCCTTCGCGACATCTTGCGTCCAGACACCCGCCGCGAGGCCGTACGGCGTATCGTTCGCCTTCGCAATCGCGTCGTCCACCTCGTCGAAGTGCCATGCCGCCACGACGGGGCCGAAGACCTCCTCGCGCGCCACCCGCGCGCGATCGGGAGGATCCTCGAACACGGTTGGCCGCACGAAGTTCCCGTCCTTCAGCTCGGCGGAATCCGTCCTACCCCCTCCGGCGAGAAGCTTGGAGCCCTGCTGGATCCCATCCTCAATCGCCTGGACGACGTTCGCGGCGTGCTCTCGGGAAACGAGGGGGCCCATCTGCACGTCGTCTTTCAAAGGCGGTCCCAGCCGCAGTTTGTCCGCCTGATCCTTGAGCTTCGCGAGGAACGAAGGGGCGATCGACTCGTGCACGAGCAGCTTCGAACCAGCCCAGCACATCTGGCCCGCGTTCTGGAACGCGCCCCAGAGAGCGCCCCTCACGGCCCGGTCGATCTTCGCGTCCGGGAGGACGATCTGCGGATTCTTGCCGCCCAGCTCGAGCGTCGTCGGGACGACTCGATCCGCGACGACCCGGAGGAGCTGTTTCCCGGTGTCCGTGGAGCCCGTGAAGGTGACCGAGTCGACGTCGGGATGTGCCGCGAGAGCGCCGCCGACCTCCCGGCCCGGGCCCGTCACGACGTTCACGATCCCGGACGGAAAGCCCGCAGCGCCCGCGAGCTCTCCCAGCTTGAGGGTCGTGAGCGGGGTGAGCGTGGCCGGTTTCAGCACGACCGAATTGCCCGCGGCGAGGGCGGGCGCGACGCCTCGGCAGGCGAGGAGCAGCGGATAGTTCCAGGGAGCGATATGGGCCGTGACGCCGAGCGGCTCCCGCACGGTGTAATCGAACCGAGCGCCGGGGACCGGGATCGTGTCGCCCTGAATTTTATCGGCCAGTCCTGCATAATATTCGAACAGCTTGTAGACGTACGCGATGTCTCCTTTCGCTTCGCGCAGCGGCTTCCCGACGTTTTGGGACTCGAGCCGCGAGAGTTCGTCAAAGTGATCCCGCACTTGCTGGCCCAGGAGCCAGAGCAACCGTCCCCGCTTGCTCGGATCCAGATCGCGCCACTCCGCGGACTCGAAGGCAAGGCGGGCCGCTTCGACCGCCGCGTTCACGTCGTCCTTCGTCCCGGACGCCACACGGGCGATCGGTCGATTCGTCGCGGGATCGAGCACCTCGACGGTCTGGTCCGAGGACGCCGGGACCGTCTTCCCGGCGATGTAGAGGCCGTGATCGCGGAGTTCCATTGTCTCTCCGCGTCCACCATCGGATGGAGGACTATAAGCGTGTGGCTTTCCCCGCTCCATACCGGTGGCCTCTTATTCCGCGCATCCGTTGCAAGGGCGCGGGGACATCGTGCCGGACGTCATGCGCGTGAGCCGCACGCTTCCATGGCGGGAGGCGGCGAAGGAGTCCGACAGCCTGCGTCCGTTGCTCTTGGATCAGTTCCGCCATGAGGACTTTCGCGGGAAGCTCGTCTTGGACGTCGGCACAGGCGAAGGACGGCTCGCATTCGTCGCGGCGTCGGCTGGCGCTCGCGTGGTCGGCGTGGACCTCGACCGCACGAAGCTGATGCATGCGCGGGCCTATGCGGGCATCCGGAATATTCCGCACGTCGAATTCGTCCTCGGCGATGTCGACAAGACGCCCTACCATGAATTTGCCCGCGACCCGATCGATGCGGTCGTCAGCAACCTCTGCATGTCGCCGGAGATCGTGTGGCATTCGTCCCGGGCCCTCCGTCCGGGAGGGGCGTTCATCTTCTGCTGCCACCACGGGGACCACTGGAAGGAGACCCGACGGGGTTCCCAATGGGCGTTCTACGAGGACGCGATGACGGACTTGCTCGAGGATAACCGCTTCGACGTCACCTTCATGGGCGTCGACACGACCGTCACGCGCTTCGACGAGCTGCGTGAGGTCGAGCTGTTCCTTCGCGACTCGGTCGTGCGAAAGTGGGTCGAGGACGGCCGGTGGGAGGAGCTCTCGGATTCGTTCGCGCAAGGGGAGAACCACTTGACGCTCTCGTATCTGGTCGTGAAGGCGCGGAAGCTCGCCGCCGCGTACCGGGCGGAATAGACGAGGGCGGCGACGCGCGATCCGCATCGGGCGTCGCGGCCGACCTGCATATCGGCAAGCTCATCCGTCTTGAGGCGATTCCTGCGTTGGGGGAGCGATGTACCTCGGCGCTCACGTCTCGATCGCGGAGAGCATCGCGCTCGCCCCGGAGCGCGGCAAGGCGGTCGGGGCCGACGCAATCCAGATCTTCTCCCGCAGTCCGCGCATGCTTCGGAGGACGAAGCCGATCCCTCCGGAGGAAGCGCAGGCGTTCCGAGAGGCGATGCCCGCCAACGGGATCGCGCGCGCGATCATTCACGCGAACTATTTGATCAACCTCGCCGGGCCGGACGAAAATACCCTCAACTACAGTCGCGTCGCGCTCGTGGAGGAGCTCGACCGGGCTCAGATTCTCGGCGTCCAGGACGTGATCTTCCACCCCGGAGCCCACCTCGGGCGGGGCGAGGCGCACGCCATCCAGACGATCCCCGCGAGCCTGGATTGGTGCTTCGAGCATGCGAACGCCCCGGATGTGTTCGCGGTCCTGGAGATCACGGCGGGCGCAGGGACGGTCGTCGGCTATCGGTTCGAGCAACTCGCCGAGATGGTGAAAGGCTCGGCCCATCCGGATCGCCTCGGGGTCTGCGTCGACACATGTCACACGTTCGCCGCGGGCTACGACTTCCGAACGCGGGACGGCTACGAGGCGCTCCTCCGGACGATCGACGAGACGGTCGGACTCGGGCGAATCCGCGCGTTGCACCTGAACGATTCGGTGGGCGACCTCGGATCCAAGCTCGACCGCCACGCGGACATCGGGAAGGGAAAGCTCGGGAAGGAGGCGTTTCGGTTCCTCGTGAACGAGGAGCGCTTCCGGGACCTTCCGGGCTGCCTCGAGTTCCCGGGAGCCGACGCAGGCTATCGGAGGAACCTGAAGACGCTGCGGTCCCTGGTCACGGGGACGAACCCGCCGACGGCGGGGCCGCGTCCAGGCGGCAAACGAGGCGGTCGCGGAACCGTGTGAGGAACGCATAGAACCGGTGGACCTCCCGCATCAGACCGGATGACCCGCGAAGGAGTCGTCCAAAGCCTGCGGCGATTGGGAACGCACCAACCAGTGTGGGTACTGCGTCGCCGCCCGTGGTGACTTGACCGTCCGGCGTGACCATGTGCCAGGCGTCGAGGATGCGCTCCTCCGGGATCCCTTGCAGCAGCGCGCGCCCGGATTGAATCGGCTCGAACCGGATTCGCCTCCGGATGTCGACCGCGCGGATCCACCGGGAGAGTGCGCTGCAGATTCCGCAGTCGCGGTCGTACAGGAGGACGTACGACGGGCCCGCCATGGTCTCGGAGAAAACTAGGCGGAGGTGGGCTTAAACAAACGGGTCGTATCGAGAATCGGTATCGTCCTCGAAATGCGATGGCCCGAAGATCCGGGTCCGAAGGCCGCGGGACCGAGTGAAGCGCGGTGACGGCCTCTTGCCGATGGTCGTCGCCGCCGGTGGAGATGCCTCGCATGAGCGGCCCGCGGTCAGAAGGGCAACTTGCTCAGGCCGATCGCGAGCGGGAGCAGCGCCTCTTCCCTCCCGAGGAACTTCGCCGTCTGCAAGACCGCGTTCAGATAGCTGATCGTGTGTTCCTTCTCCCCGACGGTCCATTGACCGTAGAAGTCCACGACGGCGGCCAGGATGTCGTCCAGGGGGAGATCCGCTTCGAGGGCGTGGCGCACTGTCACCTCGGCGGGCGGGGACTTGTACCGCAGGCTCGACTCGAGGGCGGCGATCAAGGAAGATCGGTCGGTCGACTCCGATGACCCGAGCCGAAGGAAGTCCGGATAGCCGAATTTCGTCGTCAGGGTGCGATACAACTTCCAGAGGAGCCACGCGTTCTCCGACGGCGTGAGGTAGCGGCTCGCAAGACGCGCGGCGTGCGCCTCGCACAATGTGTGACCCAAGAACCCGGGCTCCGCGCTCGCGGCGAGGAGGAGCGGACGGTAGGCGGAATCGGCCTGCCCTTCGAACGCGAGCGCCCGGAGAATCTCCTCGACCCGATCGAACTCCCAGTCTTCCAGGAGGCGGCCCAGGAGGTCGACATCGGGCTTGCCGGCGCCGGCGTTCGCGAAAATCGGGATGTCGACGGGGCGGACGCCTGGCAGACTGACGGCTTGGATGTGTCCCAAGTTCGCGAGAGGGACGAGGCCTCGCGGAAGGCCGAGACTCGACGCGGCCTCGGAATACGCGACGGCCATCGCGAGATTGTGACCGAGACGTCCCAGGTCATCGAGCGACGTGCGAATGGCCAAGTGCGCCGCGCTCTCGATTCCTTGATCGAGGCCGATCCGAGCGAGCAGCGCCGCGGCCTTCGACCCCGTGTGATCATTGACGACCTTCCGATATGCGCGCTCCATGTCCTCCGCCGGTGCGGCGGGGATCGCCTTCGCTTCGGCGACCGCCGCGACCGGTGTCAATGCGCGCTTCTGCAAACTGAAATTGTAGAGGACGAGAAACCGCAGGAGGCCGAGGCCCCCGGGCGGACGCGTGAGACGGAGGAGATCGCGTCCCGCTTCGAGAGTCAACAGGCCGTGCGGCGTGTGCAATTGCGGATCGTCGTGGTTCGAAACGACGAGCAAGAGTTCCTGGAGAATGGGCGCCGCGTTCGCCGGATCCTTCGCCAGGTCGTCGAAGAGGCGAGTCCCCTTTTGGTGCTCGAACGTCGGGAGGAAGGCGAACAGGCGCTCGAGGTCTTGTGATGCCAAGCACAGAAGGAAACGTCGTGGACTTTTTTAGGTTGCGGGTACCGGTGACAGGGTAACTCTTATGGGGAACCGGGACCTTCAACGGGGGTCATGCCTCTCTACGATGTCATCATCATTGGTTCCGGCCCAGCCGGCCTGACCGCGGCGATTTACTCGACGCGGGCCAACTTGAAGACGCTCGTCATCGCCGGCGCCGTCGCGGGCGGACAGCTCATGATCACGACCGACGTGGAGAACTATCCCGGCTTCCCGAAGGGCATCCAAGGCCCCGAGCTCATGGAGCTCTGGAGGCAGCAAGCCGAGCGGTTTGGAGCGGAGTTCGTCGACGACAACGTTTCGAAAGTGGACTTCTCGAAGCGGCCGTTCACAGTATGGACATCCCAGGGAGAGCACAAAGGCCGCTCAGTAATTATCGCCACAGGCGCGAACGCCAAGTACCTCGGCCTCCCGAACGAAGAGCGGCTGAAAGGACGCGGTGTGAGCGCATGCGCGACGTGCCTTCCAACCGGCTCAACAATTGTTGCGAACGCAGCGCCGATACCAATCGAGGAAGTGAAGGAGGGCCAGCGGGTCCTCGCCGACGACGGGATCTTCCAAGCCGTGGTCGGCCGAGGCAGCCGGCGCTATCGAGGCGACCTAATCAGAATTTTACCTCGATACTTCCACGAGGAAGCCACCCTCCTGACGCCCGAGCACCCAGTTCTCGCGACGATGCTTGACAAAGGGGTCGGAGCCAATTACTGGGCCTGGACATGGCACGAGCCCGAATGGGTTCCAGCCGGCGAACTGACTCCTCAGCATATTTTGCTGTACCCGATCCTGTCGGAGACGAAGGACGTGTCCACGATCCGACTATCCAAATTCCTCGGGCTCCCTCGAGACGTCTTGGGACAGGTCCATTTCCTACGTGAAACGGCTACCTCGAGGCGGCTGATTGACGATTTGCCAGTGGACGGCGACTTCATGCGTCTCGCCGGCTACTTTCTCGCCGATGGGACGATCACGAGTCGGGGAATCACCTTCTACTTCGGACCGAAGGACGATGCTTACGTCGCTGACGCCGTACGCATCATTGAAAGATTATTCGGATATCGGGCGACAGTTCGTCGCGAAGGAGCTGTTCGCCGCGTCGAATGCTATGCTGCCATCTTTCGCGAGCTATTTCTGAAACTGTTTGGCAAGTACTCCCATGGGAAATCGGTCCCCCACTGGTTTCTTCTCTTGCCAACAGAGAAGCAGGCCGAACTCGTGAAGGGGTTCTGGCGGGGGGATGGAGGCACTGGACGGCTGAAGTTCGTTCTCGTGACCAATTCGCCGAAGCTCGTTGCCCAAATCAAGATGATGCTACTGCGCCTCGGTGTCATTCCAGGAATTACACGCCAATCTGCCAACCGCTTGAACAAGACGAGGAACGCGATCAAAGGGCGAGAAATCCGGTTCAAACACGACCGCTTCGAGCTGTCAATTGGCGGCGCTTCGCTGAAGCGCGCGGGTGAGATCTTAGGGGTAAAGCACCCTCTCCTCTCTCGACGCACCCATTCAAACGCGCATGCCTGGATCCGAGAAGGATACGCCTACCTACCAATATTCAAACTCACCAGGGTCCCGTATTCTGGTATGGTGCACAACATCGCCGTGGCGGGGCGCAACAGCTACGTCACGACGGGAGCAATCGTCCACAACTGCGACGGGTTCTTCTTCAAGGGCCTCGACGTCGTGGTGGTCGGCGGTGGCGACACGGCGATGGAGGAGAGTCTCTATCTCTCGAAGCTCTGCAAGACCGTGACGGTCGTCCATCGTCGGCACGAATTTCGCGCCAGCAAGATCATGCAGGACCGCCTGTTCAAGACTCCCAACATCAAGGTCATCTGGGACTCCGAAGTCGTCGATGTCTTGGGGGACGCCAAGGTCGAAGCCGTACGAATCAAAAACAAGAAGACCGGCCGGACCTCCAGCCTCAAGGTTCAAGGGCTGTTCCTCGCGATCGGCCACGAGCCCGCGACCGAAATCTTGCGGGAACAGTTGAAGCTCGAGAAAGGGTATGTGGTCCTGAGACCGCACGACGGCTTGTCGACCGCGACATCCGTGGACGGCGTGTTCGCCGCGGGAGACGTTCACGACTTCCGCTATCGACAGGCCGTGACGGCGGCGGGTTTTGGATCCATGGCGGCGCTCGACGCGGAACGATGGCTTCAGGAGTCTGGCGCCTGACCGCAACGAAATCTTGAAGTCGATTCGCCCGTTAGGCACGGAGGGAACCGAGCATGGTACGCATCTTCCGCGGTGGCGTGCTCGACGAGCGATTCGAAGGCTCTGTCGTCGTGATTGGGCCGCGGCCCACGACGATGACAGGCCTCGTCCGAGGCGACCTATTCGTCCGCGACAGCAGCGTATGCGACGTCACCGGGATGGTTTCCGGGAACCTCCTCGCGGAGCGGACGGGAAAGGCGGTCCTCCGGGGGCTCGTGACGAAGGCCGCGAAAGCGGCAGGCGGCGACCTCGAAGTCTACGGACTGGTCCAGGGAGACGTCGTCAACGAAGGCGGCCGTCTCTACGTCGACAAAGGAGCCGTCGTCAGAGGCAAGGTCATCGGGCAGACACACAGCGCGCCGCTCCCGCCACCCGAGAAGCCGGTGACGCCGGCCCCCGCCTCGACGCCCACGGCAACGACTCCGGGACCTCCCGCGGCGCCGCCGAAACCTCCGGCTGCACCGGGCCCGTGAGCCTCAAGCCTCGACGTTCGGCTCGATTGGGGTCTCCTTCAGAGGCATCTTGTCCGGCTTCTTCTCACCGGACGAGAACAGCTGGAGGTACGGGATCAGGTTGCCCATGATCCGGTTCTCCGCCTTCCTCAGGTGCTCCTCGTAGGTGGAGCGGCTCACGCCGAGGCTCCGGGCGATGCTCTCCGTCGTCACGTCCCGTGGGGAGCTGTAATATCCGTAGCGGTGCGCCTTCAGGAGCGCGTCCGACTGCTTCGAGGTCAGGTCGCCGAAGAGGCTGTTCACCCAGATGCTCGACGGCAGGACGCTGAGCGGGAGTTCCCGCTTTCGGATCAGCTCCGTCGGCCCGCGCTTGTTGAAGTCGCGGAACAAATCGCGCGTGCGTACCTCGTCGAACGCGATGACCCGGAAGTGTCCCCAGCCGTCCTTGAAGACCGCGGGCGGAGCGTCAATCGCCTCGTGCGCCTCCCAGATGTTCCACGGGCTATCGAGACTGCCGCACGTGCAGCGGAGCATGAAGATCCGCGAGTCGCCGGCCTCGGCCCAGTTGTCGATGCAGTGACCCGCCTTGCGGATCTCCTTCGTGATCTCGTCGAGCACGGTCTCGTCCCGGGTGGGGACCTGAACGAGCTCCCGGTTCCAGATGCACCACATCGAGATCGGAAGCCCGGGATGACGGGCGGAGATTTTCATGAACGGGTAATCGTACTGGGTCCTAAACGAGATCTCCCAGAGGCTCATGGACAGCCCATGACGGTCCCGGGGGATATAGGTGGTGCCGTCATACGACGGCCGCCGAAGGCGGGTCAAAGAGGTTCGTCGCAGGCGTCTTTTCCTCTTTCGAGGTACAAGACATGTATCTGATCGCACCAGACAGCACTCGGATTTGGACGGACAGCAACCGCAACTTCACCCTCCGGGAGTACAGCCGCCTCGAATACGGCCGCTCGGACATCGGGTGGATCCTCGCCTCGGTGAAGGCCTCACGGCCTGCGCCGAAGAAGCGCCCGACGGGCCGGCTCGGGTTGCGGCTGCGGTACTTCCTGAACTCCTTCCGCGGCTTCGCCGCCTTCGACGTGCACGGTCACGACGACACGCGCTGCCCCTGAGGCGGCGCACCTTTTTATCGGACCGCCACCCTCTCGGGGTGGGATGGCGGAAGTCACCATTCGCTACTGCGCTCCGTGCCGATATCTGCCCAAGGCAATCCAGGACGCGGACGCGATTTTGAAGGAATTCGGTGAGACGCTGTCCGCCCTCCGACTGGTCCCCGGCGACCACGGCGTGTACGACGTCGCGGTCGACGACACGGTTGTGTTTTCGCTCGAGAAAACGAACCGGTTCCCCGAGTCGACCGAACTGATCCAAGAGATTCGGGCCCGGGTCAAGCCGCGCAAGGCTCGCAAGAAAGCGTGATCCGCTGTGGGGGGTCTTCGCCGACCCGTCATGTGACGGCCGTCTATGGCGGGTCAAAGTCCCTCATCGGCCACGTTGTTCTCCTGTACATGTTCGGAAGCACATATCCGATATTCGATGGGCAGGGAATTGTGAGCGAGTACGTCCGGAACCCGGATTTGGCCGAGTACGTCCGGTGGGAGTACCGCCCCGCGGACCGGTCGAGCGTGATCCGTTCCATCAAGCGGAGACGGACCACGACCCGACGGGTCCCGTTTGCGGGAGCGACGCGGATTGCGCGTCGGAT
>WNGG01008507.1_pt1 | contig 11302 bp, 9 predicted proteins | sample 5400661 | NCBI WGS metagenome assembly WNGG01 (sample SAMN13153372, study PRJNA577476) | soil metagenome | isolation source: 100 cm soil or saprolite under Garry oak tree replicate 1 | place: USA:California | collected 2016-06-15 | reverse complement strand
TCCGGCAGCTGCTGCGCAACAGCCTGCGAATGCGCCCCGACCGGATTCTCGTCGGAGAGGTCCGCGGCGCGGAGGCGCTGGACATGCTGCAGGCGATGAACACCGGGCACGACGGTTCGATGTCGACCATCCACTCGAACTCCGCTCGCGACGCTCTCTCGCGCCTGGAGACGATGGTGATGATGGCCTCGATCGACATACCGTTCGAGGCCGTGCGCGCGCAGATCGCGTCCGCGGTCAACCTGATCGTGCACCAGGCGCGCATGCCAGACGGCCGGCGCAAGGTCGCGCAGATCGCCGAGGTGGTCGGCTACGACTCAAACGGAGCGATTCTGCGCGACATCTTCTTGCTGGGAATGGGGTCGGACCTACGGCTCGAGTACAACGCGACCGGGTACGTACCCACCGCTCTCGACAAGGCGGCGTTCTACGGCGTGCAGGTCAACCAGGACCTGTTCGACCCGGTCAAGTCGCGGTACGTGCCTGCCGGCTCCGACAGCATGATGCCGGTCGTCAAGGACCCGCTCATGTCGGGCCAGGGCAAGAGCGAGAACGTGGTCCGCCAGGTGGTGGTGGTGCCATTCAGCTCCGACCGCCCAGGCGAGGCCGCGGCCCGGACCGCCGCGGCGGCGGGGCCGCCACCCGCGCAGACGCCCGAGATGCAGGAAGAGATGCGCAAGCTCATCGACGCGGCGCGGTCGGCGGTCGCCGACCTGCAGGCCGCCGCGCCGGCGGCGCCGGCCCAGCCTCCGTACGAACATCCGGCACCACAAGCACCTCACGCGCCTCCTGGGGCGACGACGCCGGTCGCACCGGTCGTCTATGCGGCCCCGCCGGCTTCGGGAGGCCCTGAGATGTTCACGGCGCCGCCGCAGTATTACAACCCGACCGCCGATCTCCACGCCGGACAGGCGCTCGAGGCGGCCACCGCGATGGCTCGCGCGACGACCGCGTTGGGGCAGCTGGCGGCTGCCTCGAGCGGATTCACCGGCATGCTGCCAACGGTCCGCGCGACTGAAGGCGCGCCCGGGCCGGCCGGGGCCTCCCGCCGCATCCACGCGGTGATCGAAAGCATCATCACCAGGCGCGGACTGAGCCTTCGCCTTGCGGAGGCGCTGACGCAGGCGTTCGAGGGCGCCGAGCTGAAAGCCACCGACTACGCCACAGAGGTCAAGATCAGCAAGGATTCCGCCGGGCGCGAGCTCCGGCTTGCGGTGGAGTCCGGGTTGCTGCAAGCGGTTCGCTATCCGCAGGGCGAGGCTGGGTACCGCGCCTCGCAGGGGCTGCTCCGCGAGATCGCGGAAGGGCTCGGACAGCCGATCAACGCCACAGCGCCACTGACCGCGGAGACGATCATCGGCAGCCTTGCCGTCGGCCAGACCGAGGGGACGGTGACCATCATGTTCACGGACGTCGAGGAGTCGACGCGCCTGCTCTCGACGCGGGGATTCACCGCCTCGCACGAGATCATGAAGGCCTACGAGACGATCATCGACGAGAAGGTCGCGCAGCACGCGGGCCGGCGCATCAAAGGTCTCGGCGATGGCTTCATGATCAGCTTCGGCTCGGCCCGACACGGCGTCGAGTGCGCGCTCGACATTCAGCAGGCCATCGCCACCTACAGCAAGGAGAACCCGGAACGCAAGCTCCGGATCCGCATCGGCCTCAACACGGGCGAGGTCGTCGAGGAGGCGGGCGACATCTTCGGCGCCGCCGTCAACGTCGCGGCACGGGTCGCGGGCAAGGCCAAAGGCGGCGAGATCCTGGTCTCCGAGATCGTCCGGCAGCTCGTCGGCCCGATCGCAGAGATGAAATTCGACTTTCGCGGCCGCTACAAGCTGAAGGGATTCCCGGACCGCTGGCGGTTGCACCAGGTGACGCCGGGTGAGGTGAGGGAGTCGCCGCGCGTCCTCGCCTCAGCCGAAGGTTTTGTGGGCCGCGACCAGGAACGACTCGAAATGCGGATGGTGCTCGACCGTGCCGCCACGGGAAGTGGTTCGCTCGTTTTGCTGACCGGCGCTCCTGGGATCGGAACATCCAGGCTGGCGTCGGAGGTCGCAGCGGACGCGTCCGCCAGGGGTTGGCTTGTGCTAAGCGGCCGGAGCCTCGAAAAAGACGGCGCGCCGTACGCGCCGTTTCGCGAAGTCCTCAGCGCGGCCGTGGCGAGCTCGACGGCGAAGGCGCTTCAGGAAGGCGCGGGCCGTCATGGGCCGCTGCTGGCAACGCTGGTGCCAGGCTTGCGCCAGAAGGTGCGTGGGATGTCCGCCGCTCATGAGGTCGCAACCGACAAGGTCCGGGAGCAGCTCTTCAAGTCCGTTCACTCGTTGCTGGCGGCGGTGCAGGGCAATAAACCGCTCCTCGTCGTGCTGGAAGACTTGCAGTGGGCCGACGAAGGGACTGTGCTCCTGCTGCGCGACCTTGCCGAGCGCCTCGGCGGAAGCAGGATCGTCGTGGTCGGCACGTACTGGGATTCCGAGCTCGACTCGGGTAAGCCCTTCGCGACCGCGCTGTCGCGACTCCTGAGACGGCGGCGCGCGCAGCGCATCACTCTCAGCCGCCTCACGGACCACGACGTAGAGCGGATCGTCGCCGGCATCGCGGAAGCACCACTGACCCCCGTCCAGCTTGTTGGCATCCAGGCCGCAACCGAAGGCAACCCGCTGTTCGTCGAGCACTCACTGCTCTACATGGCCGAATCCGAAAACATGCTCGGCGCGCACTCGCAGACGAGCTTCACCGAAGAGGATCTCGAGCTGGCGCAGAGCGTGCGCGGCCTGATCAGCCGGCGCATCGAGCGCCTCAGCGAGCCCGCGCAGAGGATGCTCGTCGCGGCCGCGGTGATCGGGCGGGATTTCGACGTTGCGCTGCTCGAGGCGTTCGGCGAGCTGTCAGGTCACGAGCTGCGCGACGCCCTCGACGAAGCGACGCGTGGCCACTTCCTGGTGGCAGCGGTGGGGGCGACGTACCGCTTTGCCCACGACCTCGTGCGCCAGCGCGTGCTCGCGCAGCTGCCACTGCCGCGATTGCAGGCCTACCACCTTGCGGTGGCTGACACACTCGAGCGCGTCTACGGCAAGTCGTCTGGCGACCATGCGGCCGAGATCGGTTACCACCTCTACCAGGCAGGTACGGCAGCCGATCCCTTCCGCACCGCCGGCTTTCTGGGCCACGCGGCGGCGAATGCGCTTGCCGTCGGCGCTTTTGAAGAGGTGCTGCGCCTCATCGACTCGACGCTCCAGCTGCTCCCAGCGGACAAGACGCGCGAGCGTGCAGAAGCAATTGACCGTCGCGCGCAGGCGCTGTGGGGCCTGGGGCGGATCGAAGACGCCAAGGCGGCTTGGACTGGCGCGATCCAGCGCTACGAGGAGCTCGACGACACCAAGTCAGCGAATGCCATGCACCGCCGGATCGCGCACCTGGAGGCTCGCGGCGAGTCGCACGAAACGAACGGCGCGGGCCCGTCGGCCGTCGCCGCGCCTGAACTGGAGCTGACTAACTCGTAATCCGGCTTGCCGGGGGCACGGGGGCGTAGCTCGAGCTGAAGGCGATCGAAGGCAACGAGCCGGTGAAGTTGACCCTATCGGCGATCAAGCCGCCCGTGCCTGCAGCCTCGAACGTGTACGGAGAGGTGATGCTGACTGATGCGGAGGGGCAGTAGATCAGGCCGATGAACGCGCTGTTGCTCATCGCGCCGAGCGTGTTGTTGCAACTGTTTGACGCGGGCTCGTAGAGGCTGACCCAGTTGTACTGGTAGCCGCTGAAAAGATATGTGTCACCGCCGTTGCCGGTTGTGAGGCATCCGCCTGCCGGAAAATTAAGCTCGACGGCGCCGGGGGTGATAGGGCCCGGGCACGTCATGTACGCGTTGGCGACCGACTTGCAGTTGTTCTCGTTCGCACGGTCGCCGGTCGCGCCCACGCCGCGAGCCGGATTCTGGTTGGGAAGGCCCGCCGTGAGCGGTGCTGTTTCGGCATCTGGCGGGTAGGCGCCGGTCGTGCCCGGGGCCGCAGCTCCGTTGGGCGCAAACGGTGAGTCGAGCTGTGAGCTCAGTATCGCCGATTCATTTCCGAGCGAGCAACCGTTGCCGTTGACGTTGGGGCACGGGCTGAGGTTGGCATTGGTCATGGAGCCGACGACGGGAATGTTGGTGGCCAGGCCAAACGGGCCGTTGCATCCGTTGCTGCTGGGCGGAGCCGCGTACACGTTGAAGGAGGTGGCGCCGGGCGGGTTGCTGATCAGGATCTGGACGTCATCGAAGTGGTTGTTCAGATTCAATGAGCGGCACATCGAGGGCGCGCTCTCGCGCGTATAGCTGACGCCGTTGTACGTGTCGGTGCGCACCGAAGTGATGACGAACGACCACTGGCCGAACGGAAGGTCCCGGGGACCCGTTTGCTTGTTTACCTGGAACGCCCCATCACACTGGACGCCGCTCGACCTCCAGAACTGGTTGGTCGCCCGGACCTGGGTGTTCGATGCGTCGGGCTCGTCTGGTGGCTTTAGCTCGTTGCTGACGAAGTCGCCTGTGTTGATCGCCCCGGCCTGGAAGGTGTACACTCCGCCGGCCAGAAACCAGCAGTGGGCGCCGTTGAGAACCGGCAACGCCGAGTAGATCCCCGGCTGGACGATGACATTGCTGCTGGGAAGGCCCTGGCTGCCGCCTAGCACTGACGGCGCGGGGTAGTGGGGATCCGCGAGGTGATTGCCTGCTCGCGTCGCCCCCGCTAGATCGGGATACGAGCACGGAGCGCTCGCGCCGCTCGGGTAGCAGGAGTTCGTTACCGACCCAGAGACGGGAGATTGGCAGCGCGAGTAGATGTCTCCGCCGACTCGGAGGCTGCCTGCGGCGACTGAGATCGCGCCGTTCGAGACGACGTCGCCGATGACGTTCAGCGTGCCGCTGCCGCTGATGCTGATCGAGTTTCCACCCGTCCCGCCGCAGCCCGCCCCATCCAGGGCAGCGACCGTGGGTGTGTACAGCAGGTTGTTCACGTCGCCGTGGGCGGTCGCGCCAAGGGTCGGGTTGGCGCCGTTCGTCAAGACCCGGCCGAACTGGAGCTGCAGGGTTCTGGTTGCCGTGAGCTGGAAGCGGCTCCCCTGCGGGCCCATCACCCGCGCAACATCGGTCAGCACCGTGCCGTCAGAGAAGGTACAGGTCACGGTCCAGGGCGAGGCCCCCGGCGTTCCGTACCCGCTGCAGGAAGGCGAGCTGTAGAGCCGAAGGTTGGTGCCGAAGATGGTGGTGGCGGCCTGCTCGGCGGCGACGTAGCTGCCGGTCTGCTGCAGCTTGTCGGCCGCCGCCAGGGCGGCGGCGTCGGCGGCGGCCTGGAGGTCGCGCCGCACGGCGTACGCGCGCGACCCGTCGATCGCGATCGCCACCATGCCGATCAACACCGTGAGCATCAGGGCGATCAGCACGATGGCCTGCCCGCCCTGTGCTTGTGTGGATGTCCCCTCCCCGGCCCTCCCCGGCGAGCGGGGAGGGTGACTTTGGCAGACCATCTAGTACTCGGTCCGGAATACGGCGGCCGCCGTCATCACGATGTGGTTGGCCGTCGCCTGCGCGACGATCGGCGTGATCAGGACGAGGTTGAAACGGATCGTGACCTGCAACTGGTCGTTGCCTGCGGCCGGATTGACCGCGCTGCAGCCGCCGCCGGCCGTGGCCGGGTACTCGCCCCCTGGCGCGTTGGGCGGTGGGGTGGTTTCGACCGAGCCGGGCGGATTCGGCTCGGTGATGTACAGCCAGGCCGAGTTGGCGGCAGGCGTGGCCGCGCTCACGGGGCCCTGCGGACATGGAGCGGTCACCGGCGCACCTTGCATCTGTCCTGTGACGGCGTTCAGGACGTCGGTGTTGGTGGGTAGCGAGTTCGACGCTCGGACCGCCACGCGCGCGCCTTCCCGGGCGGCGTGGTTGATGGTGTCGTAGTAGAAGATCGCCCGACCGAGGTCGATGACTCCGAACAGCAGGAGCAGGAGGACCGGCGAGACGAGAGCGAACTCGATCAACGCCTGCGAGCGCTGCCCCGACTGAAAACTCCTCCCGACTTGTGGGGACGTGGCCGGACGGAGGGGCCGCATCAGCTGCCCTGCACCGTCATGTGCTCGTTGGCCGCAACTTGAAACACGCCGAACTGCGATTTGACCAGAGGCGTCAGCGGCCCGTAGGTGTAGAGCACGATCACGTTGAGGTCGAGCTGGCCCTGGTTGGTGGCGGGGGACGTGAAGTCGAGGCCGGGCGTGTCGTTGTAGCAGATGTAAAGCCACGGCTGGTTCGGGGTCGCGGGATAGGAGGACGACACGAAGGGCGGGTTGTGGAATCCGTTCCCGTCGGTGACCGAGGGGCAGGTGGTGCCCGGGTTCTTGAGGACCGACGCGGGCAAATTGATCGAGGCCAGCTCGGTGTCCACCGCGGCCTTGATCTGCGCGTCGTAGAGGTACGGATGGGAGAGGTTGGGCGCATCGAAGAAGGCGCCGTGTCTGGCGCCCTCGCGAGCGGCGTTGGAAAGGGCCTCAGAGACATAGATCGAGCGGCCTATGTCGACCAGCCCGCCGACCAGGAGAAGCAGAACCACCGAGGACACCGCAAACTCGACGAGCGACTGCCCCCGCTGGTCAAAAACAGACTTTTTGAGTATCACGTAAGGGGGCTCGGCACCGGGATATCTTGCCTATGATGGGTCGGCCTTGCGGACGTTTAGCGCAATTACTTCGCGCCGACCATTCACCATCCTGGGCGTCCTCCTGGCACTGCTCGTCATCGTGGCCTTCGTGCTCGTCGCCCTCAACGCAAGCACCGCCAACGCGACCGCCCAGCAAACCGTGGTGGTGGCGAGCAAAGAGCTGCAGCCACGCGTCCCGATCACCGCCGACTCCATCTCCATGCAGCGCATCCCCACCGGCGCCTGGGCGAACTACTTCACGAGTCAAAACCAGCTCGTGGGCATGGTGCCGCTGGTCACGATCGCGTCAGGGAAGGCCATCACCGCCAACGAGGTGGCGCGGCCCAACCAGGCCCTCGGCTCGCAGTCGGAGTACCTGGCAATTCCTACCGGCTACGTCGCACTGACCATCCCGACCAGCGAGCAGCAGGGTGTGGCCGACTACATCCAGGCCGGTGACTACATCTCGGTGATCGCGACCGTCTCCACCGCGGGCAAGGTGGCGTCCAAGACCATCTTCACCCAGCTCCATGTGATCAAGGTCGGGACGCAGACATCGACCTCCGGGGCGAGCGCGACCAGCCTCACCGTCGTCATCACCCAGTGCCAGGCGGAGATCATCACGTGGTTCCTGACCTACGCGGCGCTCAAATACTCGCTCGAGTCGTACCACGACTACTCGCCGGGCGAGCAGGCGCCGGATCCGAAGTGTCCAAACGTCGGCTCGGCTCAGGGCGTGACCCTCAAGACCATCCAGGCCGCCTACCCAGGCCTCTTCTAGGCCCTTCATGCAGCTGCCGCAGGAAACGATCGTCGCGCTGCCGATGGCCGCGGCGATCTTTGTGTTCTTTTGGGCCCTGGACCGGGTACGCAAGGAACGCAGGGTTCGGTCGACCGATGCGCAGGCCGCCCGTGCGACGCCGCGCGAGTTGGTCGACCGCCTCCTCAAGCCCGCGGCCGAAAACCTAAGCCAGCGTCGAAGGGTGGCCGGCAAGCCGACCCTGACCGAGGACCTCGCGCGCGCGGGCCTGAACGTCACCGCGCCGGAGTACCTCCTGATCCGCATCGGTGCTGTCGCGTTGGGCGCCTTGATCGGCCTGTTCCGCTTCGGCTTCACCCTTGGCCCGGTCATCCTCGGCGCGGTCGGCTTCGTCATCCCACCGCTCGTGGTCGCGTACCTGCAGCGACGGCGGCAGCAACAGTTCAACGAGCAGCTCGCGAGCATGCTGCAGCTGCTGTCCAACTCGTTGAAGACCGGCTACGCCATCGATCGCGCACTGGAAACAGTTGCGGCGAAGTCGCAACCGCCGGTTTCGACAGAGTTCGAGCGGGTGACCACTGAGATCACGCTTGGCACCTCGGTCGAGGATGCGTTGAGTGCCCTCCTGCTGCGCATCAACAGCCCCGACCTCGAGTTCATCGTGACGGCGATCCTGCTTCACATCCGAGTCGGGGGAAACCTCGCCGAGGTCCTGGACAACATCTCCGACACGCTGCGTGACCGGCTGCAGACGAAGCGCGACATGAGCGTGCTCACCGCGCAGTCGCGCGCGTCCGCGAGCATCATCACAGGCCTGCCGATCCTGCTTGCGCTGGGCCTTTACGTCTTCGTGCCTGGTTACTACGCGCCGATGACGAGCACGTGGGTCGGCTACGCGATGCTCGGCTTCGCGGGCTTCATGATCCTGCTGGGCAACCTGATCATCCAGCGCATGACTGCGCTCGAGGCTTAGGGTGCTCCAGATCGCTGTTGCCGCCGGCCTGATCTGCGGAGCGATCGTGGTCGCCTACTTCATCGCGATCGACCAGTTCCGCGCCGCGGCGGCCAACGGCCACGTGGTCACCGGCGGTCCTCGACCGACGTTCGTCAAGCAGCTCGAGTCTTGGCTGCGACCGGTCGCCAAGCTTCCGGCGCGCACGGCGGGTCAGCTGCGGCAGAAGCTGAGCCAGGCCGGCAACCCAGGCGGCCTGACGCCCGCCGGATTCCAGGCGGTGCGTTACAGCCTTGCCGCGCTCCTGGCCCTGGGCGGGCTGGCCCTCGGCCTGCTCGTTCCGCTCGGGGTCCAGGACTACCTGGCGGCCCCGCTGGCGGGAGCCCTCTTCGCGGCCATCGGCTACATGGCGCCGATGCTGTGGCTGGAGCAGCGCATCGGACAGCGACGCCGGCAGATCCAGCGCTCTCTCGCCGAGGCGACCGACCTGCTCACTCTGGTGGTTGAGTCAGGCATGAGTCTCGACGAGGGGTTGCTCAGCATCACCGAGCGCTTCCACAACGCTCTCGGGGATGAGATCGGCAAGGTCCTTCGCGAGATCCGGCTCGGCCGGCCGCGGATGGCCGCGCTCGAGCACATGGCCGACACCGCCGGTGTGCCCGACCTCCACCACCTCGTCGAGTCGATCGTGCAGTCGGACCAGATGGGTGTCCCGATCGCCAGGCTACTTCGAGTCCAGGCGACAGAGATGCGCCGCCGCCAGCGCCAGGGCGCGCAGGAGCGCGCGGCACAAGCCTCCTCACGCATGGTTTTTCCGATGGTGGGCTGCATCTTCCCCGTGCTGTGGGTCGTCCTTCTCGGGCCGGCCATCATCCAGGTGTTGAACTCTCTGCGGTGAAAGTCTTGAGCCCCCGAAGCCCGCGGATGCAGCATCAATCGTTCAACGACATGGACAAGCCGCTCTACACGATCAGCGTCGCGGCCGAGATCCTGGAGACTCATCCACGCACGCTGATGCTCTACGAGGACGCGCATTTAATCGAGCCGCATCGCACGACGACCAACCGGCGCCGCTACTCGCAGCGCGATATCAGCAAGGTGCAGGTCATCCAGAATCTCACGCGAGAGAAGGGGGTCACGCTAGCCGGTGTACGGCACATCCTGAGTCTCTTCGACGTGATGAAGAAGCACCGGGTCGAGCCACCGGCAGAGCTGCGCGAAATCTACGATCGTTACTCACAACTCATATAAGAGGGAACCCAGAGGTGTCCCCGTAGGGGGCCCCAAGGAGGACCGGTCGGCTTCGCCGACGGGGCTGCTCTCTTTCCGGTATACGGTTGGGACTTGTCTAAAAGCCACTCGTCCAACGATTGGCAGACGTTAGAAATAAAGTCGCGGCCGGGATAAACCCGGCCGCCAAGGCGACCTTGGTAACCAACTAGGCGCTAGCTGCTCTCTTCCTCCGCTTCGCCGCCGGCGCCCACAAGCTCTCCAGGTCGTAATACGAGCGCTCGCCAGGCAGGAAGACGTGCGCGAGCACGGAATCGAAGTCGAGCAAGATCCATCCCGCATCGCTGTAGCCGTCCACCGCGAGCGGCCGGCGGTCGCGCTCCTTTGCGGCTTGCACCATCCCGTCGGCGATGGCGCGCACCTGGCGGTCGGTTTCGCCTTCACAGATGACGAAGTAATCGGCCACCGAGGTCTGATCGCGGACGTCGATCACGACCGGGTCCCACGCCTTCTTCTCGGCCGCGGCGGACCGCAGCAAACGCGCGAGTTGAAGGGGCGTGAGTCGCCTTTTCGCGTCAGCGGCCAATCTACCGATTATCCATATAGAGGTGGTTCTTGGCGATGTACCGCTCCACCGCCTCAGGAAGCCTGTCGCCGACCGGCTCGCCGGCCGCGATGGCTCGCCGCAATGCGCTTCCCGAGATGTCTGGGGTCGGCCGCGCGCACAGAACGGTGCTTGCGGGATCCAGGCCGGCGTCATTCAACGAAGGGGCATCGGGTATGGCGTTTCCGGGACGTGTCACGACGATGACGGACGCCAAGCGCAGCACCACGTCTGGTTGATGCCAGGTCGTAAACAGACGCGCTGCATCCCACCCCAGCACCAGATAGAGCTCGTCGCTCGGATGCTCGTGCTTCAGCTGCTGGAGAGTGTCTGCCGTGTAAGACAAACCCTCGCGACGGATCTCGACGTCTGAGACCGCGAAGCGCGGGTCGCCGTTAACGGCGAGACGGCACATCTCCAGTCGTTGATCCGCACTCGCGACAGCGCCTCGACGGTGCGGCGGCCGCCCGGTGGGAACGAGAAGCACGCGATCCAGCCCAGCGCAATCCAGGGCCGCCCGAGCGGCAGCGAGGTGGCCGCGATGGATGGGGTCAAAAGTGCCCCCGAGCACACCCACTCTCACGGCTGATACTCGAACTCGACGCCGGCGATGCGCACCGTGTCGCCGGGCTTGACCCCTGCCGCCTCGAGGGCGGCGTTAACCCCAAGCCGGTCGAGCTGCGATTGAAATCGCGCGAGGCCGCTCTCAGAGTCCAGATTGGTTCGCTCGATGAGATGCTCGACTCGCTCCCCCCGGACGACGTAACCGGATGGCTTGCGCTCGACGAGGACCTCGCTGCTTGCGAGAACACGGACTGGAAGCTTCGTCACCTTCGGCGTGATCACGACCGTCGGCGCTGGCGCCGAGGCGACAAGCTTCGCGATCTCGCTCGCCAGTCCAGTCAACCCCTCACCGGTCAGAGCCGACACGAAATGAACCCCGGCGCGTCGCGTTCGCGCGCGCAGCTTGCGCGTTGCTTCGAGGTCAACCTTGTTGACGGCAAGGAGGTGCGGCCGCCGAATGAGCTCTGGCGAGAATTGCGCGATCTCGGCGCGCACTGTTTCCAGGTCGCGCCATGGCTCCGACGCCGAAC
>WNGG01016692.1_pt1 | contig 11304 bp, 12 predicted proteins | sample 5400661 | NCBI WGS metagenome assembly WNGG01 (sample SAMN13153372, study PRJNA577476) | soil metagenome | isolation source: 100 cm soil or saprolite under Garry oak tree replicate 1 | place: USA:California | collected 2016-06-15 | reverse complement strand
CATCGACGAGGTCCGCCGGGGCCGGCCCCGGTTCACCCGCGACCCGGCCACCGGCGAAACCCGGCAACTGGCCGACCGGTGGCACACCGGGTTCACCGACCTGACCGGACAGCAGGGACTGCTCGGCCACGTCGAGGGCCGCGGCACCGACGACGTAATCTCCTGGCTGGCCCAGCGCACTGCCCAGTGGCGGGCCGGTGTCCAGACGGTGTCGATCGACATGTGTACCGCGTTCCGCGCCGCCGCCCGCAAGAGCCTGCCCCACGCCACCGTCTGCGTCGACGCCTTCCACCTGGTCCAGCTCGCCAACAAGATGGTCAACACGGTGCGCCAGCGCATCGTGCGCACCAAGTACGGCCGCCGGGGCCGCACCGGTGACCCCGAATACGGCATCAAGCGGCTGCTGGGACGCAACCTCGAAGACCTGCGCCACGACCAGCTCGCCAAGCTGTGGAACACCATGGCCGACGACCCGGCACTGGCCGACCTGCACCTCGTCTGGATCGCCAAGGAGAAGCTGCGCGACCTGCTCGCCCTACGCATCACCCGCGCCCACACCACACCGGCCGCCAGCGTCATACGCGACCGGTGGACCGCCCTGCTGTCCTGGTGCGCCGACCACGACCACATCCCCGAACTGGTCACCTTCGCCCGCACGCTCGACAACTGGCGCCCAGAAATCATCAACGCCGTACGCACCGGGGCCTCGAACGCCGGCAGCGAAGGCGTCAACCGAATCCAGAAACTCGACGCCCGCGCCGCGTTCGGCTACCGCAACCCCGAAAACCAACGCCGCCGCGCCCGTACCGCGACCCACCGCTCCGCCCAACGGTCACACACCGTCACACACAGACAGCGACTCTGGGTAACCGGGCCACACCACAAGCCCGGTTAGGTGCGGAGACCCGGTTTCGTCGCGATGTCCGGCCGGCCGACCAGACGCATCACCCGCTCGGCGATCGAGGTGGCGCTCGCGGAGATCGCCACCCAGCGGCCGTCGCGGGTCACGTAGGTGTTGCGCGGGGCGTTGTTGGTTGACCGGTTGCCGTGCCGGCCGGCGATGATGCCGAGCTGGTCGTACACGCTGGGGCCCGGCCCGAGGATGCCGACCAGCGGTTCGAGCAGGGACAGGTCGATGACCTGCCCGCGATCGCTGACGGTCTCCCGGTGGTAGAGCGCCATCATGACGGCGAGGGCGCCGGTGATGCCGGCGACGCCGTCGGCGAGGCCGAAGGGTGGCAGGGTGGGCGGGCCGTCCTCCTGCCCGGTCTGGTGGGCGAAGCCGCTCATCGCTTCGGCGAGGGTACCGAAGGCGCGGCGCGTGGCGTACGGGCCGAACTGGCCGAAGCCGGTGGTGCGCAACATGACCAGGCGCGGGTTCACATCGAGCAGCTGGTCGGGTCCGAGTCCCCACTTTTCCATGACGCCGGGGCGGAAGTTCTCCACCAGCACGTCGCTACCGGCCGCGAGGCGGCGCAGAATGTCCTGGCCCGCCGCGGTGGCGAGGTTCAGGGTCATGGCCCGCTTGTTGCGGGCGATGACCTTCCACCACAGTCCCTGCCCGTTGCGGGCTCCAGCCGTGGGTACGGGCCGGGTCACCACGCGGATGTTCGACCTTGACGATGTCGGCGCCATAGTCGCCGAGCAGCATCGCGGTGATGGGAGCGGCGTAGACGGTACTGATGTCGAGGACACGGATGCCGGTGAGCGGGCCGGCGACCGCATCGTCCCGGGTGCTCGGGTGGTTGGTGGTGAGTGTCACGGGAATCTCCATTCGGACGGTGGGGAATCGTGACTGTCTGTGCGGTTCAGGCGGCGTTCTTGACGAACTCGGTGGTGTATGTCTTGGTCAGGTCGATGGTGTGGCCCTTGACGCTCGGGTCGAAGGCGTTCAGGACGTTGAGCACGGTCTGCGGACCCTCGGCGGGCATCACGCCGTCTGGGGTGTACATCGCCTTCTCCGCGTCGAGCGCCTTGATGTACTGGTCCTTGCCGACGCCGGTGTAGTACTCGGCGGGCATCTTGTCGGTGATCCCGGCCGCGCTGTGGCCAGCGATCCACTTCTGGGTCTTGACGAAGGCGTTGACCAGCTTCTGCACGGTCGCCTTGTGGCTGTTGACCCAGGCGGTCTGCATGTACACGCAGGCCGCCGGATAGGTGCCGCCGAGCGCGGCCTTGGCGCCGTCCGGCGTACGCATGTCGACCAGGGCGAAGGCCTGGCCGCTGCCGAGCAGCGTCGAGATCGTGGGCTCGGTGGTCATGCCGCAGTCGATCTGCTTGTGTTGCATGGCCGCCACGAAAGTCGGGCCCGCCTCCACCGCAACCGACGTGATGTCGTTGACCGACAGTCCATTGTGGACGGCGAGGTACTTGGTGAGGAAGTTGGTCGACGAGCCCAGCCCGGTGACGCCGAACTTGCGGCCCTTCCAGTCGGCCGGTGACTTGACGAGGCCGGCCAGGTCGGAGCGGCACAGTTCGACCTCACCCGGTGCCTGTTGCAGTTGGACGACCGACTCGGTCTGCTTGCCCTTGCCCTGCAGGTCGATGTTGTGGTCGTAGAAGCCGACGACGCCGTCGACCTGGCCGGCGAGCATGGCGGTCTCGGCATTGACGCCGGCGGGCTCGTCGGACAGCTGGACGTTCAGCCCTTCCGCGGTGAAGTAGCCGAGTTGCTCGGTCAGCTTGGCCGACAGGTAGATCTGCTTGTTGAGACCGCCGACCATCAGTTTGACGGTGGTCGGGGCCGTGCTGCCGCCGCTGCCGGTGGCCGACTTCGTACCGGCGTTGCAGGCGGCGAGAGTGATCAGTGCCGCGGCGGCCGCGCCGACGGCAAGGAGGGTTCGCTTCACGGGAGTCTCCAAGGATGGGGTCAGAGTTCGGTACCGGACAGCTGCGGTGGGCGCCACGACAGCAGAACGCGTTCGAGCAGGGCGATGAGTCCCTCGGCGACAAGGGCGACGACCGCGATGATCACCATTGCGGCGAAGACGGCGTTGGGGTTGAAGGTGTCCTGGGCCTGCCGGATCAGTAGCCCGAGCCCCTTCTGGGCACCGAGGAACTCTCCAACGATCGCGCCGATGAGCGCGAAGCCGAAGCTGACGTGCAGGCTGGCGATGATCCAGGTCAGTGCGGAGGGCAGGACGACCTGGGTGGTGACCTGGCGTCCGGAGGCGCCGAGGATGCGGGCGTTGGCGACGAGGTTGCGGTCGACCTCTCGGGTGCCCTGGTAGGCGTTGAAGAAGACGGCGAAGAACACCAGCACGATGGCCAGCGCGACCTTGGAAGACAGGCCGAGTCCGAGCCAGACGATGAAGATGGAGCCGAGGACGATCCGGGGTATCGAGTTCATGACCTTGATGTACGGGCCGAAGATTTTCGACAGCATCGGTACCCGGCCCAAGGCGATCCCGCAGACGATGCCGGCCACCACGCCGATGGCGAAGCCGAGCAGCGCCTCCTCCATCGTCACGCCGACCTGGGTCCAGATCGAACCGGCCTCGGTACCGTTCTTCAGCCAGTCCCCCATCTGTACGGCGATCTTGCTGGGCTGGCCGAAGAAGAACGGATCCAGCACCTTCAGCTGGCTGAGCAGTTCCCAGCCGCCGACGAACACCTCGAATACGGTGAGCTGGAGTACCCGGACAATGATCTTCTGGCGGCGCGCACGAGCCCTGGCCCGCGGGTCGGCGACCAGTACCGTTTCCGCCTTGGCCGGTGCGGTGACCGCGGAGGCAGCGAGTTGTGACATCGGTGAAATTCCTTCTAGGCGGCGGTGGTGGTACGGGCGTAGGCGAGCTGCACCTCGTCGCGCAGCGACTCCCAGATGCGGTGGTAGAGCTCGACGAACTTCGGGTCGAACCGGATCTCCTGTACCTTGCGCGGCCGGGGCAGCTCGACGTGGAACGTCGCCTTGATCGTCCCCGGGCCGGCGGTCATCACCACGACCTTGTCGGCGAGCGCGATCGCCTCCTCCAGGTCGTGGGTGATGAACACGACGGTCGGGCGGCTGAGCTCCCACAGGGCGAGCAGTTCGTCTGACATGATCGACCGGGTCTGCACGTCGAGGGCGGAGAACGGCTCGTCCATCAGCAGGATCCGCGGCTCGTTGATCAGACTCTGCGCGAGTGCGACCCGCTTGCGCATCCCGCCGGAGAGCTGGTGCGGGTGCCGGTCGGCGAACCCGGACAGGCCCACCCGGCGCAGCCAGTCGCGGGCGTTGTCGAGGGCCTGCCGCTTCGGTACCCCGCGGAACAGCGGACCGGCGGCGACGTTGGCGAGGACCGACTTCCACGGGAAGACGGCGTCGGTCTGGAACATGAACCCGATCCCCGGCCCGATCCCGGTAACCGGCTCGCCGTTGACCAGTACCTTGCCACCACTGGCCGTTTCCAGGCCCGAGATCAGCGACAGGGTGGTCGACTTGCCGCAACCCGTAGGGCCGACGACGGCACAGAATTCGCCTGGCTCGACCACGAGGTTCAGGTCGCGCAGGGCGGTGTAGATCGCGCCGGCCGGGGTGCGGAACCGTTTGGTCGCGTTGCGAAGTTCGATCGCTGCAGTCATCTGGCGCCTCGCTCGTTCAAGGGGGTCGTGGTTCGGGGAGTTCGGCCGAACCTACGGACACCCGTGTGACCAGCGGAAGGCTTTCGACAATTCGCATTTGTTGCATGCGTTTCTCGCTGTTTCGTGCGTTCTGCTCGCGGCCGCAGGCCTCGCCTATCGGCGCGGGGCTGGGCAGACTACCTGGTACGGGGTCTGCGCGGCGCGAGTGCGGACGGTCAGTTGGAAACCACGGGAGCCCTGCGATGATCTCCACCCTTGTCGTGGACGACGACTACCGCGTCGCGACCATCCACGCCGGATACGTCCAGCGCGTACCCGGCTTCCGGGTCACCGCCACCGCACACACCGCCGCGAGCGCCTGGCAGGCGGTACACGCCAACCCGCCCGACCTCGTGCTGCTCGACCTCTATCTCCCCGACGAACACGGGCTGGCCCGGATGCGGCGCATCCAGGCCATCGACGGGCCCCGGCCAGACATCATCGTGATCACCGCCGCGCGGGACATCCGCAGCATCCGTACCGCCATGCAACTGGGCGCCGTGCACTACCTGGTCAAGCCGTTCGGGTTCACCCCGGCTCGCGGAACGGCCGCCACCAGGACACCTCTGCTGGCGGCGAACGCAGGCGCTGAGCGCACGCACCTGGGGCTGCGCTCTCCGTCGCGGCCGGCACAAGAGGCCGACCTGGTGCTTCACGCGGGGGGTTCTGGCAGTACCCGGAACGACAGGCACTCCCACGCCGGCGCCGTCCCAGGTTTGATTGCTATTGCGCGGGTACCACCAAAGAGTGTTGATCAGTCCCGGCACGGCGGCCCATGGGGACACGACCTGGACGGCGGCCAGGGCGAGGCCGTGCGGGTGCCGCAGGCCCAGGGGGGCTATCAGCGGTACTGGCCGCGTTTCAAGGTCCTCATCCGTCCCTGAGCGGGCAGTCACATCGCCAGTGGTAGCCGAGCCCGCCGGGTCCTTGCGGGAACGTAGGTCGTCAGCAACCTACAGCGGGTACTGAGCAAACACAGTGACGGAGAGGGAGTAAGCGATGCAGTACACGCGCCTGGGCACATCGGGCCTGAAGGTCAGCCGGATCGCACTCGGCTGCATGAGTTTCGGCGACACCTCGAGAGGGTTCAACGAGTGGGCACTCGACGACCACGCGGCCGAGCCGATCTTCCGGCAAGCCGTCGAGCTCGGCATCACGTTCTGGGACACGGCCAACGCCTACGGCTACGGCACCTCCGAGGAGATCGTCGGAGGCGCACTGAAGAAGTACACCCGACGCGACGACATCGTCCTGGCCACCAAGGTGTACTTCAAGATGCACGACGGCCCGGGTGGATCCGGGCTTTCCCGCAAAGCGATCATGGAGCAGATCGACGCGTCGCTGAGCCGTCTCGGCACCGACTACGTCGACCTCTACCAGATCCACCGCTTCGACCCGGACACCCCGGTCGAGGAGACCATGCAAGCGCTGCACGACGCCGTGAAAGCCGGCAAGGCACGCTACATCGGTGCCTCCTCGATGTGGGCGTGGCAGTTCGCAAAGATGCAACACGCCGCCGACCTGGGCGGCTGGACCCGATTCGCCTCCATGCAGAACCAGTACAGCCTGATGCAGCGCGAGGAGGAGCGGGAGATGTTCGGGCTGCTCGCCGACCAAGGTGTGGGCAGCATCCCGTGGAGCCCGTTGGCTAAGGGACGGCTGGCCCGACCCTGGGGCGAACAGACGCACCGCTCCGACACCGACCCCATCGGCCGCAGGTTCTTCGGCGCCGGTGACCGGCCCATCATCGAGGCCGTGCAACGACTCGCCGAGGCCCGCGGCATCCCCATGGCACAGGTCGCCCTGGCCTGGGTGCTGAACAACCCCGTCGTCACCGCCCCTGTCGTGGGCGCCACGAAGCCGCATCACCTTCCGGATGCTGCCGCGGCGCTCGACATCCAGCTCAGCGAAGACGAGATCCGCATGCTCGAAGAGCCCTACACCCCGCGCCTTCCGACGGGGTTCTGAACGACCGGAGCGTCACCAGCCGGACCTCAACCGGCCGTATACCCGGCCGAGGTGCGATTGGCCTTCAATCCTGAGGCCTGGTACCCCGGCCAGACCTCCGGGACAGCGCTGGCGCAGCTGCTTTTCGGCGCCGTCAACCCCTCCGGGAAGCTCCCCGTGACCTTCCCGGCCTCCGACATCAAGGCGTACACCAAGGTCACCCTCGCGCCGGGGCAGAGCCGGCGGATCAGCCTCACCCTCGATATCGCGTCGCTGGCATCGTGGGACAACCCGAGCACCGGATGGACCGTGCACCAGGGCACCTACCGCCTCTACGTCGGCGACTCCTCACGTCACCTCCCCACCCAAGCGGACATCAGAATCGACTGAGGGTAGGTCAGTTCCGAACTCAGCCACGCCCCGCGCCGCCCTTCGGCGACGCGGGGCGTGGCTGCTCAGCTCGTCTTCCGCGGCGCTACAGGTGCGGGCGCAGCAGGGTCAGGTCGGCCGGGGAGAGCCGGTCGCGAGCCGTCTTCGCCTGATGCCAGTACGGGTACAGCAGCGGGATCGCACTCGCGGCGTCCAGCCGCTGCCGCTCCTCGGCGGCCGCAACGGTCGGCCGGGCGGTACCGCTGGCCTTCGCGCAGCTGTACCGGCCCGGACGGCGGTCAGCTGCCCATGTTCACCGCGTTCATCCGAACCGGCTCGACAGCCACCACGACCCGCGTCTGGTCCGGCGGGTCGAAGGTACGGATGTCGGCGCCGTACTTGGCGCCGACGCGGTCGGCAAATTCGTACTCGTCGTCTGGGATCACGTGCGCGTCGCCTCGAATCTCGAGATATCGAAGCGGATTGTCAAGATCAAGAATAAAGACCGTGCACGCCGGGTTGCGGCGCAGGTTATGCACCTTCTGCCGCGTCGTGTTCAGTGAGATCTTGACCGTGTCGCCCTCAGCTAGGAACCACACTGCTGATACTTGCGGGCGGCTGTCGGGGCCGATGTTGAGGCCCGAGGAGCGGTCCCGCAGGCTTGCGCCGCAAGGGAATCGAGCTTGAAAACCGCCGGAACTGGCGAAAACCACCACACAATTCCTCAGCTCTATCACGTGATCATGGACCCACGGATACGTCAGGGGAGCCGACTTTAGCCGCGCGCAGACTCGCCCACGTGTCTCACAGCCGCACCGTCGGCCTGACCTACCTGCGCAACGGCGCCGGAGGACAGCGGGGGCCCGGTAACCGGACCCAGCGGACTCATGCCTGGCACTCAGCCGGCGTACATCCGCCGGGGGCACTGTTGGCCACATGACGCTCATCGTCGCCGTGGTGGCGACCGTGCTGCTCCTGTTCCAGCTGCTGCTCCTGGCCCGAGCGGTGCTTGACTGGACCGCGGCGTTCGCCGGCCCATCCGGGGCCGGGTCGGTACGCGGTCGGATATCCGCCGGGGTCAGAGCGGTCACCGAGCCGGTACTCGCGCCGGTACGCCGCGTGCTGCCGCCGCTGCGCATCGGCCCGGTCGCGCTGGATACCGCATTCATCGCCGTCTTCATCGGCGTGCTGTTGCTGCGGCAGGTGCTTCTGAGCTTGTAGGGTTACCGAGGCTTGGCGCGCGCCTCGCCCTTCAGTCTCGGTGATCCCCGGCGCGACCGACCACGAAGTAGGTCTCACCCCGCCGCTGACCACCGTGCGGCTCCCGCTGGCCGAGCAGGCTGCCGCCAGCACGGCCGCACACCGCCGGATAGGTTTGGTCATCCCTTGTCCGCGACCAGATAGGGTTCGGCGGGGCGAACAATGCGCCCCCTCTTGAGCGCTGCCGGGCGCAGTTCGTCGAGGCGCACCAGCGCGACGCCGGCGACGATCAGGGCGCCGCCGAGCAGCTGGACCGCGGTCGGCAGCTCACCCAGTACCAGCCAGGCGACCAGGACAGCGAACATGACCTCGGTCAGGCCGACGAACGACGACAGCCGCGCGCCCAGGATCCGCGCCGCGCCGATGCCGGCGACGTACGGGACGACGGCGGCGACCAGCGAGAGGCCGACGACCGGGACCAGCCAGCTGACGCGGTGACCGGCGAGGTTCACCTCTCCTGATGTCGCGTGCAGTGGAAGGGTTCCCAGCAGGCCGAGGCCGATCAGCGCGGCGGCGCCGACGGCCATACCGCCGCTCGCCAGGGCCACCGACGGCAGGCCGTCGGCGCCGCGGGCGGACAGCACGAAGTAGGTGGCCAGGCCAATAGCGGCGCCAAGGCCCCACAGCACGCCGACCGGGTCCAGCCGTCCGCCCCCGGTCAGGTCGAGGACGAGGATCAGTCCGAGGAGGGCCACCGCCGAGCCGGCGACCGTGAGTCGACGCGGCCGCTGGCCGTGCACCACCCACATCCAGCCGACCACCAGAATGATGCCGAGGTACTCGAGCAGGAGCGCGACCCCGATCGGCAGGTACCGGACCGCGTTGAAGAAGCAGACCTGGGCGCCCGCGACCGCGAGAAGCCCGAACAACCCGATCATGCCGAGGTTGGTGCGCAGCACGCGCCCTCTCCCGCGCAACGACCACGCCGCGGGCACCGCCAGCGCCAGGGCGGCGACGCCGACCCGGGCGGCGACGGCTGCCTCGGCCGACCAGCCGGCCTCGATCAACGACCGGGCGAGCGTGCCGGAGGTGGCGAAGGTGACGGCCGACAGCAGCGCCAACCCGAGACCGGTACCGGCGGAGCGTTGCTGGTGCATGTGTCCCCCTCGTCATGGCTGGGTGTAACAAGCAAAAGACCGCTATGCTGATGACAGTAGTTCGGTGGTTGACAGGAGTCAAGATGACTTTTGCCCATGACACAGAGGTGGCGCTCAACGCCGCCGTCGCCCTGATCAACACCGCCGGGCGCGACAGTGAACAACTACCGGATGTACCCGCCCTGGACGCGTTCTTCCGCGCCTACGGCTGGACCGGCCGCCATGAACACAGCGAGGCCGAGCTGCGCTCGGTGCGCGAGCTCCGGCCCCGGCTACGCCGGATATGGCACGAGGACGAGGACGGGGTCGTGGAGATCGTCAACGGACTCCTCCGCGAGTCGAACGCCCTTCCGCAGCTCACCAAGCACGACGGGGAGCCGTACCACCTGCACGCCACCCCGCCCGACGCGCCACTCGCGACGCGCATGGCGGTCGAGGCCGCGATGGCGTTCGTCGACCTGGTACGTAGCGGAGAACTGAGCCGCTTGCGCATCTGCGAGTACCCCGGCTGTGGCAACGTCGTCGTCGACCTGTCCAAGAACCGGTCCAAGCGGTTCTGCGACGCAGGATGCGGCAACCGCGCGGCCGTCACCGCGTACCGGGCCCGCAAAGCCGCCAGTCAGGGCGATGCTCCCATGGAAGTCAAGGGGTGACGGCGGTCAAGTCCGCCAGTAGCGCGGTGTGGACTTCGCGGACGGTGTAGTCAGCTACGCGCGCGACGACGGCGCACACAGCATGCCAGCCCGGGCCAGACCTAGCTAGCGCGGCCCGACCGGGCGGAACGCTGGCCCGGAGCTAGACCTTCCCCCGGCGCGAAGCGGGCAGCCGACGAGGGACCCTACATCAGCCATGCGTATGCGGTCGGAGTCGATGAGCCGCCAGCTGATCGAGCGGCCGGCACGCCGCGCGCCGGGACCACGTCGTCTCGTTCGCGACATGGGCGGGCTCTACGCAGTGAACGGTCTCATCGGGCTGATCTTCGCAGCCACCGGACCGGTTGCCGTGATCCTGGCGGTCGGAAAGCAAGGCGGGCTCTCCGCCGCCCAGCTGGCGTCGTGGATCTTTGGAGTGTTCTTCCTCAACGGTGTCCTCACGGTGCTCGCCTGCTGGCTGTACCAGCAGCCGTTGGCGTTCTTCTGGACGATCCCCGGCACCGTGCTGGTCGGTCCGGCGCTCGGGCACCTGAGCTTGGCCGAGGTTGTCGGCGCGTTCCTCGTAACCGGGCTGTTGATATTGACGCTGGGCCTGACGGGATGGGTGCGCCGCGCGATGGCCGCGATTCCCATGCCGATCGTCATGGCGATGGTCGCCGGGGTGTTCCTGCGGTTCGGCACCGACCTTGTACTCGCGCTGGGCCGCGACGTCGCCATCGCAGCCCCGATGGTGGCGATGTTCGTTCTACTCACTGCGGTTCCGTCGGTCGGGCGCCTGCTGCCGCCGATCATCGGTGCGCTGGTGGTCGGCGCCGGGGCAGTCGCCCTGTCCGGCCGGTTCAGGCCCGGAGCCTCGACGACGCACTGGGTTGCCGGGCCCCTGTTCCAGGTACCGCACTGGTCGGTTCAGGCAATGGTCGAACTGGTGATCCCCCTGGCCGTTACGGTACTTGTCGTCCAGAACGGTCAGGGGGTCGCCGTGCTGCGATCCGCCGGGCACCGCCCACCGGTCAACGTGATCACGATCCTGTGCGGGGTGTGGTCGCTGCTCACCGCAGCCGTCGGAGCCGTCTCCACGTGCCTCACCGGCCCGACGAACGCCCTGTTGGCTGCCTCCGGCGAGCGCGCCCGCCATTACACGGCGGGCATCTTCTGCGGGTTACTGGCGATGCTGTTCGGCCTGTTCGCGCCGTTGTTCACCCGGCTGATGCTCGCCACGCCGTCGGCATTCATCGCCGCCCTAGGTGGCTGGTGTGATTCGGCGCGTCCCGGGGCCGCCGCTGCGGGTGGTGGTGCGGGTGGTGGTGCGGGTGGTGGGGCACCCCGACGGCCTCAGTGAGGCGGTGAGTGTTGTTTCGGCGGTTGGGGTTGGTGTT
>WNGG01008503.1_pt1 | contig 11305 bp, 10 predicted proteins | sample 5400661 | NCBI WGS metagenome assembly WNGG01 (sample SAMN13153372, study PRJNA577476) | soil metagenome | isolation source: 100 cm soil or saprolite under Garry oak tree replicate 1 | place: USA:California | collected 2016-06-15 | reverse complement strand
GCGTTCAGCAGCGCGCGCAGGTGCGCGATCTCCTCCTCGGCGATCGGCTCAGGAAGATCAATCGACCGCTGCTCCACCCGGCCGGTACCGGTGATCAGGACGACAAGCACCCGCCGCCCGGTGAGCGGGACAAGCTCGATATGCCGAATCGCCGACCGCGAGAACGACGGGTACTGAACCACCGCGACCTGCCGGGTGAGCTGGGCGAGCAGCCGCACGGTCCGGGCAACCACGTCATCGAGGTCGTATGCGCCGGCGAGGAACGTCTCGATAGCGCGGCGCTCAGCCGTCGACATCGGCTTGATGTTGGACAGGCGGTCCACAAACAGCCGGTAGCCCTTATCGGTCGGCACACGGCCCGCGCTCGTGTGCGGCTGGGTGATGTATCCCTGTTCCTCGAGCACAGCCATGTCATTGCGGATGGTGGCCGGGGACACATCCAGGCTATGCCGGTCGACAAGCGCCTTCGAGCCAACCGGCTCGTTGGTGGACACGTAGTCCTGGACGATTGTGCGCAAAACCTCAAGCTTGCGGTCGTCGAGCACGTGCTCACCTCCTTGGCACTCACAGCTCCCGAGTGCCAAGTGTATTGCGTCGGCGACCGTCCTTCACAGCGGACTTTGCGTCGCCATTCATCTTCTACCCTGTGCAGGATCCGATCGACTTCGCCCGGGTGAACCGTGATGGGATGGACAGCGGCGGTGAGTAACGGGCCGGGAGGCCGTGACGCGGCGATGAGTTCCCTTCCGCAGGACCACCATCACGAAGGCACCACCTACCGTGCGGTCGCGGCCCGGCGCGATTTCGCACCCGGCTCTGAGCCAGCGAGCAGCGAGGACGACCGGCTCTGGGCGATGATGGCATACCTTGGCATGATCTTCTTCGCATTCCTGCCGCCACTGGCCGTGTATCTGGTCAAGTTGCGCGAATCACCATTCGTGCGCTCTCACGCTGCGCAGGCACTGAACTTGTGGATCACCGTGTTCCTCTACTCGGTGTCGTTTGTGATCGTCGGCGCCGTGCTAGCGCTTGATACCGTCTCGACGGGGCTCGCCGTTGGTGTCCCGCTGATCGCCGCCGCCGGAATCGCGATGCTCGTTTACGCCGTCCTCGCGGCGCTTGCCGCGAGCCGCGGGGAGATGTACCGGATTCCGCGCTGGATCTGCACTCCCATGGTGAAATGACATGAATCGCGGTCACTGTTTGCTTATTTTTGCGCAAAGATTGCCGCGATCACGAGGTGGCTCAACCGCTGAGGTCACGGATGACCGCGTCGGCGAGCAGTCGCCCGCGCCGGGTGAGCACCACGCGCCCGGCCTGGTAGGCACCCGGATCCGCGAGCCCGGCTGCGACCGCCCGCCACGCCGCGGCCCGCCCCGCGGCGGGCAGCAGGCTCAGCGGGCATCCGCTGACCAGCCTGGTGCGCAGCATCACCTGTTCGAGAAGCCGCTGATCGGCCGTGAGGCTCTCACGCGCATGGCCCGGGCTCACCCCTTCGGCCAGCCGTGTCGCGTAGGCAGCCGGGTGCTTGACGTTCCACCACCGGGTTCCGCCGATATGACTGTGCGCTCCCGGGCCGATCCCCCACCAGTCTGCGTCAGTCCAGTAGCCCATGTTGTGCTGGCAGCGGGCCGTCTCCCCCGCGGCCCAGTTCGAGATCTCATACCAGGTGAGCCCATGGGCGCGGAAAGTGTCGTCGGCTGCCAGATACCGCTCGGCCATGGCGTCGTCATCTGGCGCCGCAAGCTCACCGCGGCCAATCCTCGCGGACAGCCGCGTGCCGGGCTCCACGATGAGCCCGTAAGCGGAGATGTGGTCCGGTCCCGCGGCGACCGCCGTTTGCACCGTGTGCGCCCAGTCCTGATCGGTCTCGCCCGGCGCACCGTAGATCAGGTCCAGGCTCACCCGGCTGAATCCGGCAGCCCGCGCCCACGCGACGCATGCGACAGCGCGGCCCGGCGTGTGCACCCGGTCGAGCACCGCGAGCACATTCGGCGCCGCGCTCTGCATCCCGAACGACATCCGGTTGATCCCGTGCTCCCACAGGGCGTCGAGTGATCGCCGGCCCACCGTTTCCGGGTTCGCCTCGGCAGTTACCTCCGCGGCGGGCGCGAGCCCGAACTCCATGGCGATGGTGGCGAGAATCTTGCCAAGATCGGATGGCGCCAGCACGGTCGGCGTTCCGCCGCCAAAGAAAACCGTGGCCACCGGCAGGTTCACCGCGCCGAGCACGCGCCGTGCGAGCCGGATCTCCGACCGTACAAGCTCCGCATAGGACTCGCGCGATACGCCACCAGCAAGCTCAGCCGCGGTGTAGGTATTGAAGTCGCAGTAGCCGCAGCGCGTCAGGCAGAACGGGACATGGACATAGATACCGAACGGCTGCCGCCCCAGCGTGCCAAGCGCGGCCGGTGGCAGCGCGCCATCCGGTGGCACCGGTTCACCATCCGGCAGCACGGCACTCATCGAACCCGCTTTCCACGTGCCGACCTGCGCACAGCCGATGAGCCCAGGGATCCGCCGAATCCGGCGTTTCTCACACAGGGAAACGTAGCCGACCGCTGCCACTGGTCGGACGCTGGCTAGCGAGGGCACGCGCGAAAAGCGGTTAAACTCGTGCCAGCCGGCTTTGCGGGGAGGCGTCCGTGGGCGGTATACCTAACATCCCCCCATACGGGGCAGCGGGCGGTGATCACGGTCGATTTCGCGCTTCGGATGCTGACCGTGACAGAACCATCGACGTACTCAAGGCAGCCTTCACCGAGGGGCGGCTGACCAAGGACGAGTACGACGAGCGCCTGGAGAGGGTTTACGCGTCGCGTACCTATGCCGATCTGGCCGCGCTGAGCGCCGACCTGCCCGCCGGACCGCACAGCGCCCCGCTGCCAGCCGGCCGCGGCGTGTATATGCCCTTCCCCGTGCACCGGCCAACCAACTCCATGGCGATCGCATCGCTCATACTCGGGCTTGCCCAGCCGTTCACGTTAGGTCTCACAACGATCCCAGCAGTCGTCTGCGGCCACGTAGCCAGGAGACAGATCCGCCGCACCGGCGAGTCCGGCGGCGGGCTCGCCGTCGCCGGTCTCACCTTCGGCTGGATCGGCGTGGCGCTGCTGGTTCTCGTCCTCTTCGCCATCGTGGCGACGACAGTGGGCGCCAGCCATGGCAGTGTCCCTCACTAGCGCCGATGGTGGTTCGCGCCGCGGCAGCCGTTCAGGATCAATGCTGTTGTCCGCTGTCGCCGCTGGTCAGCGCTGCTTGGTCTGCTGTGTGGCAAGGGCAGCGACGAACGCCTCCTGCGGGACGTCCACGCGGCCGATCGTCTTCATCCGCCGCTTGCCTTCCTTCTGCCGCTCGAGCAGCTTGCGCTTGCGGGTGATATCGCCGCCGTAGCATTTGGCCAGCACATCTTTGCGCATCGCTCGGATGCTCTCCCTGGCGATGACGCGCGATCCGATCGCTGCCTGGATCACCACCTCGAACTGCTGCCGTGGGATCAGCTCCTTGAGCCTGGAGGTCATCGCCACGGCATAATCGCGGGCCTTGTCCGCATGCACGATCTGGCTGAAGGCGTCCACCGGCTCGCCTTGCAGCAGGATGTCGACCTTGACCAGCTGCGCCTCCTGCTCGCCGCCCGGCTCGTAATCCAGTGACCCGTACCCGCGGGTGCGCGACTTGAGCTGGTCGAAGAAGTCAAAAATGATCTCGGCGAGCGGCATCGTGTAACGGATCTCCACCCGCTCGGTCGACAGGTAGTCCATGCCTGCGAGCGCGCCGCGCCTGGCCTGGCACAGCTCCATGATGGTGCCGATGTACTCGCTCGGCGCGAGCACCGTGGCACGCACCACGGGCTCGAATACGCGATCGATCTTCGCCGCGGGGTACTCGCTCGGGTTTGTGACCGTTAGCTCCTGCCCGCAATCCTGGACTACCCGGTAGACCACGTTCGGGGCTGTCGAGATGAGCTCCAGGCCAAACTCGCGCTCCAGCCGCTCGCGGACAATCTCCATGTGCAGCAGGCCGAGGAAACCACAGCGGAACCCGAAACCCAGAGCTGCTGACGTCTCCGGCTCGTAGACCAGCGAGGCGTCGTTTAGCCGCAACTTGTCCAGCGCATCACGCAGCTCCGGATAGTCGTCGCCGTCCAGCGGATAAAGCCCGGAGAAGACCATGGGCTTCGGATCGGCATAGCCGGCCAGCGGCTCCTGCGCCGGATTGCTCGCGCTGGTCACCGTGTCGCCGACCCGTGCCTGCCTGACATCCTTGACGCCGGTGATCAGGTAGCCGACCTCCCCTGCGCCGAGGCCAGCGCAGGGCTGCGGCTCCGGTGAGATGACACCCACCTCGAGCGTTTCGTGCGCCGTGCCGGCCACCATCATGAGGCTGCGCTCGCGGCTGGACAGGTGGCCGTCCACCACCCGCACGTATGTCACCACGCCCCGGTAGGTGTCGTACACCGAGTCGAAGATCAGCGCCCGGGCTGGCGCGTCCGCCTCGCCGGATGGCGGCGGGACCCGCTTCACGATCGTGTGCAGCAGGTCGATCACGCCCTCGCCGGTCTTGGCCGATACCCGGAGCACCTCGCCTGGGTCGCAGCCGATGATGCGGGCCAGTTCCGCGGCGTAGAGATCGGGCTGCGCGGCGGGCAGGTCGATCTTGTTCAGCACGGGAATGAGCTGCAGGTCCGCTTCGAGCGCCAGGTACAGGTTGGCCAGCGTCTGAGCCTCGATGCCCTGCGCCGCATCGACGAGCAGGACCGCACCTTCGCACGCCGCCAGAGACCTGGAGACCTCGTAGGAGAAGTCGACGTGTCCGGGGGTGTCGATGAGGTTGAGCACATAGGCGCGGCCGTCAGCGCCCATCCACGGCAGCCGTACCGCCTGGCTCTTGATGGTGATGCCACGTTCCCGTTCGATGTCCATCCGGTCCAGGTACTGCGCGCGCATCTGCCGCTCGCCGACCACGCCGGTGAGCTGGAGCATGCGGTCGGCGAGGGTGGATTTGCCGTGGTCAATGTGTGCGATGACGCAAAAGTTGCGGATCACCGCGGGATCGGTGCGGTCCGGCGCCGGAGGCCGGAGGCGGCGCAGGTGCTGAGGGCTTGGTGGCACGGCACGTCCGTCGGGTTCAATGGTGGTCGGGTGGCGGGTGTTGCGCCGGTCTAACTGGCGCCACGTACCCAGGTCCGGTCGGCGCAGACCTTGCCAACTGGGCCGTCGTCCATGTTCGCATGCTAGGAGATCCGCCGGACGACTCCGGTCACGCCGGCCGGGTGACCCGGCCGTTTGCCGGTCGAGGGAGGGTGCGCATGTCAGCCGGCGGGCCAGGGCCGCTGTGGAAGCGATCGGGCGATGCCGCTCCGACGCTGCGCCGCCCCGCTTTGCACCGAGGCGGCGCCCTCGGCTGGCTCGCGGTCCGTGTCGCCGCCGTGCTCGCCTGCGGCGCGGTTGTCGTCGGCACGGCGGGCCTGCTGCTGCAACGCGCGGACGGTGGCCCGACTGCAGCGTGGGCAAGGTCGACGGGCCATGACGCGCTGTGGATGGGCCAGGCCTGGGTCGACGGCCGTCACAGCCGAGCCGGACTCGGCCGGCTCGCCGCCCGCATCCGCGCGTCAGGGATCCGCGACGTCTACGTCTTGGTTGGCTCGCTCGACAGCGACGGACGGCTTAGCCCGGCCGGGTACGCGGGCGCGGGTGAATTCCTGGCCGCCGTTCATGCCGCGCTTGCGAGGGTGCGCGTTTCTGGGTGGCTTCGCGGAATGGTCGGCACCGGCCACATCAACCTCGCCGACCGGGCCACGCGCGCCAACATCCTGGCGGCGGCAGCAGCAGTGCTGCATGCGGGGTTCAGCGGCGTGCACTACGACCTCCAGCCGGTGGCCAGCGGAGACGCCGGACTGCTCAGCTTGCTGCGGGCGACACGGGCGCTGCATCCGCAGCCGCTGTCCGCAGCGGTGCCGAAGCTGGAACCGCTGTCAGGGCTGCGCCTTCCGGCACAGCTGATCACCCGCAGGCCGGTGTTCTGGACCACCAGCTACCTGACCCAAGTGGCGCGCAGGGTGGACCAGGTAGCCGTGATGAGCTACGACACAGGGATGCCATTTCGCTCTTGGTACAGCGGGTACGTCGAGCGTGAAACAGCGCTTGCGTTGCAGGCCGTGGCGGCAAAGACCGAACTGCTCGTTGGGCTGCCCGCCTTTCACACCAGCACTTTCGCTCATCACGCGGGCGCGGAGACGGTGGCTGCGGCCATCCACGGGATCCGGGTCGCGCTCACCGCCGCGGGCCGGGCGAGAATGGCTAACGGCTCGAGATCGGGAACAAGCCGTAACCGCGGCTTCGGGGTCGCGCTGTTCGTCGATACCACCGCCACGCCGCAGGACTGGGCGTCATACACCAGGGACTGGGTCCGGCCAGGCTAGGCGTTCGGTTTGAGTAAGCTCGAAGGCTCGGCTATTCTTTGCCGGCGCGGACGCGCAGACTCCGGGGCGCAGCGAACCCGGCGTTATCACCTCAAACCAACGCTCGAGCGAGGCTTTTCGCGTGGCGAACATCAAATCTCAAATCAAGCGTAACAAGCAGAACGAGAAGGCTCGCCTGCGTAACAAGGCGGTCAAGTCCTCACTCAAGACGGCCGTCCGCAGGTTCCGTGAGACCGCAGACGAAGGCGACGTGGCAGCGGCGACCGAGGCCATGCACGCTGCCTGCCGTCAACTGGACCGCGCCGCAAGCAAGGGCGTCATCCACAAGAACCAGGCGGCGAACCGTAAGTCCGCCATAGCCAAGCGCGCCGCCGAACTCCAGCGCGCTTGAGCTCAGCGTCCGCGCACGCAGCGCTGGAGGTACGGGTGAGTGATGCTGCCGGGCTGGGGTCAACAGGACTAGGAACGGGCCGCGACAATACTGGTGACCGCACGCTCGAGCGCGTAGGCGGGGTTGGTCCCGCCGCCTTTCACCTCGGCATCGGTGTCGGCAACCGCCTGCAGCGCACGAGCCACTCCTTCCGGGCGCCAGCCGCGTAGCTGCTGGCGAACCCGGTCGACCTTCCAGGGGGGCATGCCGAGTTCTGCGGCCAGCGCGGCGCCGCTTCGACCACGAGGTGCGCTGCCGACCTTGGCGAGTGACCGCACACCCTGCGCCAAAGCGCTGGTGATTAGAACGGGAGACACGCCGATCGCGAGCGCCCAGCGCAACTGCTCCAAGGCCGCGCCGAGACGGCCCTCTATGGCCTGGTCAGCCACGCTGAATCCGGTCGCCTCCGCCCGGCCGCGGTAATACCTTGCGACCACGGCCTCATCCACGACGCCTGCGGTGTCGTCGGCGAGCTGGCCGCATGCCGCGGCTAGCTCACGCAGATCGTGGCCGACCGCGTCGATAAGGGCACGCACACCGCCTTCTGTCGCGTTTTTGCCTGCCCGGCGGAACTCGTTGCGGACGAAGTCCATCCGCTCGCCGAAACGGGTGACCTTAGGGCACCTGACAACGTTCACACCGGCTCGCATCAGCGAGTCGAGCACGCCCTTGCCCTTCGTGCCGCCAGCGTGGGTGAGCACGAGCACCGCGTCCTCGGCTGGTGCTGCAGCGTAGCTGGTGAGTTCGGTTGTGACCTCCTTCACCGCGTCTTCCACCGATCGGATGACCGCCACGCTTCCCCCGCCAAACAGTGAAGGGGACACCAGGATCGCCAGTTGGCCAGGCGCGAGGCTCGCGGCCAGCAGATCACGGGCGTCGGCGGAGCCGGTCGCGATACGCGCCGCTGCGACCAGGCTCGCAACGGCCCGCTCCACCAGAAGCTCCTCGTCGCCGACCACGACGTTCACCGGGGCCGACGGGCCAAGACCACCTGAAGCGGGTGTCAGCATGTCGGCAGGATGCCACAAGGAAGGACCGCCCAGACGGCCTTCCGACCGCGGCAGAGCGGGGTCCAGCCCCACAGGCTGCTCATTGCTTCGACTACCCAGAGCCCGCGGCCATCCTCGGCGCCATAATCGGGATCCATCGAAACGGGCTGCCCTGGGTTGGAGTCGGTGACCACGCAAAGCAGTTGGCTGCCATGGCGCACCAGGACAACCTCGATGCGCGCATCCGCAGCGGTGCGGGCAACCCCGGCCCGCGGGCCGCACTGCACGGCGTTGGTAACAAGCTCCGAAATGACCACAGCGGCATCATCGAAAAGCTCACTCGTGCCAAACGAGCCAAGAGCCGTCCGGGTGAACTCACGAGCCGTCTTCACCGCACGCGGCTCCGGCGGCAGAAAGCACCGAGCGAATGTCGGGTACCCGCTGGACGGGGACTTTGCCTGCTGCAGCCACGGCGCGCTGGGCGGTCCCGGGCGGTCGAGCGCCAACGGGCCGTCGCTCATCGGTCCATCGCCGATGAGCGTGGGGCCAATCTGATGTCCACGGTGCGAGGTCATGGCGGGGGGTTATGGGCGGCCTTAGATCCAGTTATGGGCCAGCGCAGCGGATCCGATGTCCGCTACGATGCCACCTGTGATGTGCATGTGCAAGTACTGATGCACGTGCAAAAGACATGTGACCTCGCTACCCTTGTCTGTTGCCGCGCGGAGGAGAAGGATTTATGCAGCGGGGTCGCCCGATGCTTGGCAGGAGGGCGACGTGGGTCCCACCTACAACGGCATGCCGGCCTTGCTTGTGCAGAGCGCCGTCTGGCGCAAGAGCCACCAGAGCAACCCGAGCGGCAATTGCGTGGAGATGGCGCGGCTGGCCACCGGAGCGATCGCCATCCGCAATTCGCGGGATCCGGACGGGCCCGCGCTGATCTATACGCGGGCCGAGATTGATGCCTTTATCCGGGGGATCAAGGATGGTGACTTCGACAGCTTAGTGGCGTGAGGCACTCATGTGCCTTGCGGGCTTTAAAAAGACCAGCCCGGATGGGAGACTAGGCCGATCGAGTGTTCCAAGGAGCACGCATGGCCACAGCTCAACCGGGTGACGAACCTGTCGTTAGCAGCGTGCACGGGCCGCGAAAGGGCGGACCGACGGTGCTTCGCATCCTGCTCGGCGCTCAGCTGCGCCGACTGCGTGAGGCGAAGGGGATCACGCTGGAGGAGGCGGGCCGCAAGATCCGCGCCTCACACTCCAAGATGAGCCGGCTCGAGCTTGGGCGGGTCGGGTTCAAGGACCGTGACGTCGCCGACCTGCTCACCGAGTATGACGTGCTCGATGAGCAGGAGCGTGACCTGCTGCGAGGGCTCGCACGCCAGGCCAACGCGCAGGGCTGGTGGCACTCCTACGCAGACATCTTGCCGAGCTGGTTTGAGGCCTACGTCGGATTAGAGGAGGCAGCCTCCAGCATCCGCAGTTACGAGGTGCAGTTCGTTCCCGGCCTGTTGCAGGCCAAAGACTACGCTCGTGCGGTCACGGTGCTCGGCTACCCGGATGTCCCAGATGAGGTCGAGCGCCGCGTCAGCCTACGGATGGCTCGCCAGAAGTTGCTCACCGCCGATGATCCGCTGGGCCTGTGGGCAGTGGTCGACGAGGCGGTGCTGCGAAGGCCGCTCGGTGGCCCTGAGGTCATGCGAAATCAGATTCGGCACCTCATTGCGGCTTGCTCGATGCCCAACGTGACGGTTCAGGTCATCCCATTCAACAAGGGTGGCCACGCAGCCGCCGGAGGACCTTTCAGCATCCTGCGCTTCGCCGAGCCCGACCTACCTGACGTGGTGTACCTGGAACAGCTCACCAGCGCTTTGTACCTGGACCGGCGCGAGGATGTTGACCATTACCTGGCCGTCATGGAGCGCGTGTGCCTGGAGGCCGAGCCTGCCGCCGACACCGTCGATATTCTCGGCGAGATCCTCAAGGAACTGTAACCCCGGCCGTCTGCTGTCGTGCACCTGGTCAGCTGGTCGTTCGCCCTCGGGGCGCGGGCGGCCGGACGGGGATGCGGACCCGCAGCACAGTCTCACCCGGTCGGGAATCGATGGTGATCGTGCCGCCGTGGCGTTCCACGACGATGCGCTGTGCGATGTCGAGGCCGAGACCGGTGCCTTTGCCCACGTCCTTGGTGGTATAAAAGGCCTCGAACGCGCGGGCCGCCACCTGCGGCGGCATACCCGGGCCGGTGTCGCCGACCTCGATGACAACGGCGTCATCCTCGGTCCGCGTCGCCACCCGGAGCGTGCCCACGCCGTCCATCGCGTCGACCGCGTTGTCGATGAGGTTGGTCCACACCTGGTTGAGCTCGCCGGCGTAGGCCTCGATTCGTGGGACGTCCGCGCTGTAGTCACGCACGATCGTGACGCCGTCGCGAAGCTTGTGCCCGAGCATCACCAGGGTGGCATCGAGGCCTTCCGTCACGTCGATGTGCTGCATCGACGCGCGGTCCATCTGCGAGTAGGACTTGACCGCGGTGACAAGCCCGGAGATGCGCCGGGTTGACTCCTTCATCTCTGACAGCAGCGTGGCGACGGTGAACGTGCTCGCCACCCACTCCAGGCCGGGCTGAAGGGCCGGTCCATCGAGCACGACCGCCGCCCGCTCGCACCAGCCGAGATCCACCCCGCCGGCGGCGAGCGGCGGTGCGATGATCCACTCGCGAACGATGCCGTGGCGGGCGAGCCATGACGACAGGGCCTCCTCATGGTCGGCCAGGGTCAGCGGGTCCTCAACTGCCTCCTGGGCCTCGATCTGACGGCGCAGCTTGTCGAGCGCGGTGAACTGCTGGGCCGAGATCTCGTCATGGGCGAGCTGGCTAAGGGACGAGAGCAGCGTCTGGCACGCGGTCTCGAGGGCGTCGACCGCCCGAGCGGCGGCCGCTGCCGGGTTGTTGATTTCGTGCGCGAGACCGGCGGCGAGCTTGCCGAGGGTGATGAGAGACTCACGCTGCCGTGCCGTCGACTCGATAGAGCGTGCGGTGCGGTACAGCCCTTCGATGAGGTGCCTGCCGAGCGGGAACCAGGCGTTGAACCGCTCGCGCAGCACTTCGGCCGGCACCCGGAGCACCCGCCCTCCGGTCACTCCTCGGCCGGTCGCGAGATAGACGCCGTGTTCGTCCCAGGCGCGGAACCCGCCGGCCCACCGGCCCGGCGCGTCCATCCTCCCGACCACGGTGTCCTCGCGGCCGATGTGGCGCACTAGGTCGATGGCTCCGTCAACGAGCACCCACCAGAAGTCCGCGTGCTCGCCCTCACGGAACAGATCGACGCCGGGCTCGACGCGAACCTCGGTACTGCCCTCGACCAGCTCGGCGAGCTGGCCGTCGGTAAGGCCGTCAAACAGGCTGAGAGAGCGAAGCTCGTCGACCCGCATCAGACCGTGGCGAGGTAACGGTGCGCGCGC
>WNGG01008502.1_pt1 | contig 11306 bp, 9 predicted proteins | sample 5400661 | NCBI WGS metagenome assembly WNGG01 (sample SAMN13153372, study PRJNA577476) | soil metagenome | isolation source: 100 cm soil or saprolite under Garry oak tree replicate 1 | place: USA:California | collected 2016-06-15 | reverse complement strand
GTGGGATCGCAATTCGAGGTGGAGATGCTGGAAGCAATACGCAGGGCGATGTCGTTTCTGCGCCAGAAGCAAATCCTGCATAAGCTAGGTGTTGTGGTCAGCATCACGGTCATCGGGATCGCGTGCTACGTGCTCTATCATATGCTGCGGGGCATCGATGCCGCGGAGGTCGTCGAAGCCATCAAGCAGACCGAGCCCAGCCAGATCGCGCTGGCGGCGGTGTTCGTCGCGGCGGGCTATTTCACACTGACATTCTATGACCTGTTCGCGGTCCGCGCGATCGGCCGCACCAATATTCCCTACCGCATCAATGCGCTCTCCGCCTTCACCAGTTATTCGATCGGGCACAATGTTGGCGCCAGCGTCTTCACCGGCGGCGCGGTGCGCTATCGCATCTATTCCGCGTGGGGGTTGAATGCGATCGACGTCGCCAAGATCTGCTTTCTGGCCGGCCTGACATTCTGGCTCGGCAACGCCGCCGTACTGGGACTGGGTATCGCCTTTCATCCGGAAGCGGCGGCGGCGATCGATCAGCTTCCGCCCTGGCTGAACCGCATCGCCGCCTTCGCCATCATCGTCGGGCTGGTGGCGTATGTCGTCTGGGTCTGGACGCAACCGAGACGGGTCGGCCGCGGGCCGTGGACCGTGGTGTTGCCGGGCGGTCCGCTGACGCTTCTGCAGATCGCGATTGGAATCGTCGATCTCAGCTTTTGCGCGCTCGCCATGTACGTGCTGGTGCCGGACGAACCCAATCTCGGTTTCGTCGTTGTCGCGGTTATTTTTGTATCGGCGACGCTGCTGGGCTTCGCCAGTCACTCGCCTGGCGGGCTCGGGGTGTTCGACGCCGCCATGCTGGTCGGCCTGTGGCAGATGGACCGGGAAGACCTGCTGGCAGGGATGCTGCTGTTTCGCGTCCTGTATTATCTTGCGCCATTCGTCATATCTGTAATCTTGCTGACGTTTCGGGAAGTCATACTCGGCGCGCGGATGAAGCGCCTGCGTCGGGCGACGCCAGGGCTCGACGCCGCCGAGCCGAAGCGCGAAGCCGTATACGTGCGGGAGCGCGGGGACACCGGCGCCTGACGATACGGACCCGAAGGGAAGAGAGCCAACCCGATGGCAATAGACGATTCCTCTTCCTTCTTCACGCCGTGGCCGGATCGGCTGCGGCATTCGGCCATTATCCTGCTCGCCGCCGGTATGGCCCTGACGGTGCTGGTCGCGTTCGGCGAATTGTCGCTGGTGCGCGCCGTCGCGGTTTTCATCTGCATCGGTGCGGCGGCGCTGGTGCCGTGGCGATTGCACGACGCGGCCGCCTCGCGTGAGGATGTCCGTGGCGTCAACCCGGTCGAAGCCGCCGCGGTCAGCGCCGTCGTTGCCGGCATGCCGGATCCCGCAGTGCTGCTCGACCGCGCCGGCCGCGTGATCCACCTCAATGCGGCCGCAGCCCGGCTCGCGCCGGCGCTGCGCAAGAACGAACTCGCCCAGTTCGCGTTGCGCTCGCCCGAAATCATCACCGCGCTGCGCGAAGCCATCGCCACGACGGAAACCCGGCGCGCGACCTATCTCGATCACGTGCCGGTCGATCGCTGGATGGAATTGATCGTCACCCCGGTGCCGGTGCCGACGCTGTTCGGCGGCATGGACAGATGCATGCTGATGACGTTCCACGATCAGACTCCGCTGCGCCGGGTCGAGGAAATGCGCGCCGACTTCGTCGCCAATGCCAGTCATGAATTGCGCACCCCGCTGGCCGCCTTGTCGGGCTTTATCGACACGCTGCAGGGGCCGGCCAAGGACGATGCCAAGGCGCGCGAGCGCTTTCTCGGCATCATGCACACGCAGGCGACGCGAATGGCGCGGCTGATCGACGATCTGCTGTCGCTGTCGCGGGTCGAACTCTCCGCTCACGTCCGGCCGGATGCGGTGGTGGATATCGTCCCGATCATCCGCCAGGTCGCGGATGGGCTGGAGCCGCTGGCGAGCGAGCGGCAGGTCACGATCAATATCGAATTGCCGGACGCGCCGGTCGTGATCGCGGGCGATCGCGAGGAGTTGCTGCGGCTGTTCGAGAACCTGATCGAGAACGCGCTGAAATACGGCGCTTCCGGCGGCAAGGTCGTGGTGTCACTGACCTCGGCGATGTCGGGCGAAGGCGTACCGGAATTTCGCGTCATGGTGCGCGATTTCGGTCCTGGCATCGCGCCGGAACATCTGCCGCGTCTCACCGAACGGTTTTATCGGGTCGATGTCGGCGACAGCCGCGCACAGGGCGGCACCGGGCTCGGTTTGTCGCTGGTGAAACATATTGTTAATCGGCACCGCGGCCGGCTCTTGATCGAAAGCGTGCCCAAAAAAGGTGCCACCTTTACCGCCTGTTTTCCTCAGGCGCGGTCGCCGTCGGCGGTCTAAATCCAAGCGGTTTCAATTGCTTGGCACTGTCATCCAGCTGTCATTAAACCTTCGTAAAAGCAGCATCGACCGCTCCTAAACGAGCGGCGTGAGCGCAATCGGGCGCGTCCGGCGCTTCGCTCACTGGATGGAGACCAGCAATGAATTTCATGAAAGCTGTCGTCGCGGCCGGCCTGGTCGCCGCGTCGACGTCGGCGTTCGCGGCCGACATTACCGGAGCGGGCGCGACGTTCCCGTTCCCGATCTATTCGAAGTGGGCCGATGCCTACAAGAAGGAGACCGGCAACGGTCTGAACTATCAGTCGATTGGCTCGGGCGCCGGCATCAAGCAGATCCAGGCCAAGACCGTGACATTCGGCGCCACCGACGCGCCGCTGAAGCATGAGCAGCTTGAGAAGGACGGCCTGGTGCAGTGGCCGATGGTGATGGGCGCGATCGTGCCGGTCGTGAACCTCGAAGGCATCAAGCCGGGCGAACTGGTGTTTGACGGCGAGACGCTCGCCAACGTCTATCTCGGCAAGATCACCAAGTGGGACGATCCGGCGATTGCCAAGCTCAATCCGAAGCTGAAGCTGCCGACCGACGCCATCACCGTGGTGCGCCGTTCCGATGGCTCGGGAACCACCTTCAACTTCACCGACTACCTGTCGAAGGCGAACGCGGATTGGAAGGCCAAGGTCGGTTCCGGCACCGCGGTCGAATGGCCGGCGGGTGTCGGCGCCAAGGGCAATGAAGGCGTTGCCGGCAACATCGGCCAGACCAAGAACTCGATCGGCTACGTTGAGTACGCCTATGCCAAGCAGAACAAGCTGACCTTCGCCGCCCTGATCAACAAGGCCGGCAAGACCGTGCAGCCGACGATCGCAGCGTTCCAGGCCGCGGCCTCCAACGCCGACTGGGCCAAGGCTCCCGGCTACTACGTGATCCTGACCGACCAGCCGGGTGAAACCTCGTGGCCGATCACGGCGGCGACCTTCATCCTGATGCACAAGGAGCCCACCGACAAGGCGGCGTCCGCCGAGGCCGTCAAGTTCTTCAAATGGGCTTTTGCCAAGGGCGACAAGATGGCGGAGGAGCTCGACTACATTCCGATGCCGGAGCCTGTGGTCAAGCTGATCGAGAAGACCTGGTCGGCCGACATCAAGAGCTGAGGGTGTTTGAGCGAAAAAACTCGCAACCTGTCATTCCGGGGCGCGAGTGAAACGAGCGAGCCCGGAATCCATAACCACGACAGGGAGTATGGATTCCGGGTCTGCGCCTCAGGTCGGCAATTGCCGACCGAAGGCGCATCCCCGATGTGCAATTTCACATCGGGGAATGACCAAGTTAAATCGGTCCGTGAAGGTCGCTCAAAGGCATGGCGACTTTTTCGTGGCTTTGGACTAGATAGGGGATTGGCGTGGCAGACATGGCCGTTCAGAGCGATGTGATGGAAGCCGCCGGACCTTACGATCGCGCCAAGGCGCTCAGCGCTTTCAAGCTCGGCGACGTTACATTTTACTGGATCACCCGCGCCTGTGCGATCTCGGTGCTGCTCATTCTCGGCGGCATCATTCTTTCGCTGATTGCGGGCGCGTGGCCGGCGATCAGGGAGTACGGCCTTTCGTTCCTCTTTACTTCCCGCTGGGCACCGTCGGCCGATCCGCCAGTGCTTGGCGCGCTCGGCCCGATCTACGGCACGCTGGTCACCTCCGTCATCGCCATGGCGATCGCCATCCCCGTCGGGATCGGAATTGCGATCTTCCTGACCGAGCTTTGTCCGCAATGGCTGCGCCGGCCGATCGGCATTGCGGTTGAACTGCTCGCGGGCATCCCGTCGATCATCTACGGCATGTGGGGTTTCTTCGTGCTCGGCCCGTTCATGGCCGATACTTTTCAGCCGTTCATGATCAGGCTGTTCGATGGCGTCCCGGTCCTGGGATCGGTTTTCGCCGGGCCGCCGTCATATCTGAGTCTGTTCAACGCGGCGCTGATTCTGGCGATCATGGTGCTGCCGTTCATCACCGCGATTTCGGTCGACGTGTTCAGGACGGTGCCGCCGGTGTTGAAGGAAGCCGCCTACGGTGTCGGCTGCACCACATGGGAAGTCGTCCGCAACGTGGTGATCCCCTATACCCGCGTCGGCGTGATCGGCGGCATCATGCTGGCGCTCGGCCGCGCGCTCGGCGAGACCATGGCGGTGACCTTCATCATCGGCAACTCGTTCCGGATCTCCTCGTCCGTGTTCGCGCCGGGTACCACGATTTCAGCGGCGATCGCATCCGAATTTGCCGAGAGCGATGGGCTGCATCAATCCGGCCTGATCCTGCTCGGCCTGTTGCTGTTCGTGCTGACCTTCTTCGTTCTGGCGGCCGCGCGGCTGATGCTGATGCGGCTGGAAAAGAAGGCGGGGAACTGAGATCATGAACCCGATTTACGCGCGCCGCCGCCGCTTCGACATTATCGTCAAGTTCCTGTGCCTCGGCGCCGCGATTTTCGGCGTGACCTGGCTGGCCCTGATCCTGTTCACGTTGTTCTACAACGGCCTCGCCGGGCTTTCGTTGCAGGTCTTCACCCAGAACACCCCGCCACCGGGATCGACCGAGGGCGGCTTGCTCAACGCGATCACCGGCTCGGTCATCATGACTGTGATCGGCGTCGGTATCGGCGCGCCGCTTGGCCTGTTCGCCGGTACCTATCTGGCCGAATATGGCCGGAACGACCGGCTTACCTCGGTGATCCGTTTCATCAACGATATTCTATTGAGCGCGCCCTCGATCATCATCGGCCTGTTCATCTACGGCGCGATCGTAGTGCCGATGGGCGGGTTCTCGGCTTTTGCCGGATGTCTCGCGCTCGCCGTGATCGTCATTCCCGTGGTGGTGCGCACCACCGAGGACATGCTGCTGCTGGTGCCCAATCCGCTGCGCGAGGCGGCATCCGCGCTCGGCCTGCCGCGCTCGCTCGTCATCAAGCGAATTGCCTACCGCGCGGCGCGCGCGGGTCTGATCACCGGGGTGCTGCTGGCGACGGCGCGCGTTGCCGGCGAAACCGCGCCGCTGCTGTTTACCGCGCTCAGCAACCAGTTTTTCAGCCTCGATCTGACCAAGACCATGGCCAACCTGCCGGTCACCATCAACAACTTCGTGCAAAGCCCTTACGCCTACTGGAAGCAGCTCGCCTGGAGCGGGGCCTTGATCATCACTCTCACCGTACTCGCCCTGAATATCGGCGCGCGCATTCTCGGCGCCGAGAGGACAGCAAAATGAACGATGTTTCTGTATCCGTGAGTGTTGCCAGCGGTCCGGCGCCGTCGATGGCGGCGCTGCCCGAAGCCCGCGCCAAGATTACCGTGCGTGATCTGAATTTCTACTATGGCGAAAACCACGCGCTGAAGAACATCAATCTTGCGCTCGGCGCCAACCGCGTCACCGCCTTTATCGGACCGTCCGGCTGCGGAAAGTCGACGCTGCTGCGGATTTTCAACCGGATGTACGATCTTTATCCGGGGCAGCGCGCCACCGGTCAGCTGATGCTGGACTCCACCAACGTGCTCGATCCCAAGCTCGATCTCAACCTGCTGCGTGCGCGGGTCGGCATGGTGTTCCAGAAGCCGACGCCGTTTCCGATGACGATCTATGAGAACATCGCGTTCGGCATCCGGCTCTATGAGAAGATTTCCAGATCCGAGATGGACGGCCGCGTCGAGAAGGCGCTACGCGGCGGCGCGCTGTGGAACGAGGTCAAGGACAAGCTCAACGCCTCTGGCCTCAGCCTGTCCGGCGGCCAGCAGCAGCGGCTCTGCATCGCCCGCACCGTGGCGGTGCGGCCCGAGGTCATTTTGTTCGACGAGCCGTGCTCGGCGCTCGATCCGATTTCGACCGCCAAGATCGAGGAATTGATCCAGGAACTGGCGGAGGACTACACCATCGCCATCGTCACCCACAATATGCAGCAGGCCGCGCGCGTCTCGGACAAGACCGCCTTCATGTATCTCGGGGAACTGATCGAATTCGGCGAGACCAACAAGATATTCACGTCGCCGAGCGATCGACGCACCCAGGACTACATCACCGGCCGGTTCGGCTAACGGAGACTCAAGATGGGTTCAGAACACACCGCCAAGGCGTTCGACAGCGATCTGCAGGAACTGACCCGGCTGGTCGCGGAAATGGGCGGCCTTGCCGAACGCATGATCGTCGAATCCGTCGATGCGCTGATCCGGCGCGATGTCGTGCTGAGCAAGCGCGTCGTCGCCGCCGACGCCGAAATCGACAGTTTGCAGCACGTGATCGAGGAGCGCGCGGTGCTCACCATCGCCCGGCGCCAGCCGATGGCGGTGGACCTGCGCGAAATCGTCGGCGCCATGCGGGTCGCCATCGATCTGGAGCGGATCGGCGATCTCGCCAAGAACATCGGCAAGCGGGTCGCGGCGCTGGAAAGCGATTTCCAGCCGCTGAAACTGATCCGCGGCCTCGAGCACATGACCGACCTGGTGCAGTCGCAGGTGAAATCCGTCCTCGACGCCTACGCGGCGCACGATTTGCCGGCGGCGATGACGGTGTGGAAGGGCGACGAGGAAGTCGACGCGATCTGCACCTCGCTGTTCCGCGAGCTGCTGACCTATATGATGGAAGACCCGCGCAACATCAGTTTCTGCATCCATCTGATGTTCTGCGCCAAGAACATCGAGCGGATCGGCGATCACGCCACTAATATCGCCGAAACCGTGTTCTATATGATCGAAGGCCAGCAGATACTCGACAAGCGCCCGAAAGGGGATATGACGACCTTTGCCACGACCGTACCCGGGAATTGAAAAGCGCGTTTTCGAGCGAAAGCCTGCCCCGCACTTGATGCGCGGACCGGTTCGCGTGAAGCAAACGCATCAAAGCAATTAGAGTCAAAGCAATAGAAAAGGCTTGAACATATGAGCGCGCGCATTCTGGTGGTGGAAGACGAGGAAGCGCTCACTACGCTGTTGCGCTACAACCTCGACGCCGAAGGCTACGATGTCGAGACGGTTGGGCGCGGCGATGACGCCGACACCCGCCTGAAGGAGCATGTTCCCGATCTGATCGTGCTCGACTGGATGCTGCCGGGCCTGTCCGGGATCGAGCTGTGCCGCCGCTTGCGGGCGCGGCCGGAGACGAGGTCGCTTCCGATCATCATGCTGACCGCGCGCGGCGAGGAAAGCGAGCGGGTCAGGGGCCTTGCGACCGGCGCCGACGATTACATCGTCAAGCCGTTCTCGGTGCCGGAATTGCTGGCGCGGGTGAAGGGACTGTTGCGCCGCGCCAGCCCCGAGCGCCTTGCCACCATACTCACCTATGGCGACATCGAGCTTGATCGCGAAAAGCGCCGCGTCGCCCGCTCAGGCCGCCCGATCGATCTCGGCCCGACCGAGTATCGTCTGCTGGAATTTTTCCTGGAGCATCCGGGCCGGGTGTTCAGCCGCGAGCAATTGCTCGACAGTGTCTGGGGCCGCGATATCTATATCGATGAGCGCACCGTGGATGTGCATATCGGGCGGTTGCGCAAATTGCTCAACCCGGGCCGCGAGCAGGATCCGATCCGCACCGTGCGCGGCGCCGGTTACGCGCTCGACGACCGCTTCGCGAAAGTGGAATAAGCGGCGCACTAATCTCTGCCATCGGAGAAACCAGCTACCTTGTCGGCTTCGGCGGCTGGCGGCGGCGATCGCTGGCCGGCTGATAGGCGACCCGCGAGTGATACGCGCAATAGGGCAGGCTGGTCAGCGCCTTGCCGCCACAGAAGAAGAATTCCGAACTGGAGGGGTCGCCGATCGGCCAATGGCAGGTCGCTTCATTCAGCTCCAGCAGCGACAGCCGCTGGCTCATCGGCACCACATTGTCGTAGGCGATCGGATCCGGCTCCATCTCGACTTCGAAAGCGTGGGCCAGCGCCGTGTTGCCGCGCGAGACCGGACGCGAAACCCGCATCATCTGCTGGGCCGGGCGGGCCTTGCGCTGACGCGGCGCCGCCGAGGAGGGGCTCTTGGCGCGGCCGGAAAGCCCAAGCCGGTGGACTTTGCCGATCACGGCATTTCGCGTCACATTACCGAGTTCCGCGGCGATCTGGCTGGCCGAAAGCCCGGACTCCCAGAGTTTCTTCAATTGCTCGACGCGATCGTCGGTCCAGGTCAATACCGTCATCGCATTTTTCCCTTCGTGTCGCGCCGGCCATTCTCAAAGCGGCGAGCGACTCCATTCCTTGAAAAATCCCTGCTCGCAGAATCCCTTAGCCCTCGCCGGGCGCAGAAAGCGCGCCCGGGCGTTTACGCCGAACACTGGGACGGGTTAGGATTAGAACTGCCGCACGAGATGTCGTATCCGACAGTCCGAAGGCTACAATATGCCGTGACTCACGCGCAAGAGTCTGGCTCAACGCGTCCACATGTTCCGTCATCTAAGCATTGCAATGCGCTTTTTCAGCGACACCGGGGTTTCACGGGCAGGGCTGGTCTGCGTCTGGTAGTTGACACCGATCGCCGCGCGCATAGAATAGTTCCCACGTGCCGCCCCGAAAAGGCGGCACGTTTTGTTTTCCGGGCTGGTTGTCGATGCGATCGCGCCAATGCGCGCAAGGCGGCCAGCCGTAACATTCAGTGATAGCCATGACCGACAGCGCGACATCGCATCTGCTTCCGGTATTCGCCAGGGTTGATCTCGGATTCGAGCGCGGCGAGGGCGCGTGGCTGATAGCAACCAATGGCGAGCGTTATCTCGATTTCACCAGTGGCGTGGCGGTGAATGCGCTGGGCCATGCGCATCCGCATCTGGTCGCAGCCTTGCAGGAACAGGCGACAAAACTGTGGCACATGTCGAACCTGTTCCAGAGCCCGGATGGCGAGCGGCTCGCGGCACGGCTGTGCGAACAAAGTTTCGCCGACTTGGTGTTTTTCGCGAACTCCGGCGCCGAGGCGATGGAATGCGCGATCAAGATCACGCGCAAATATCACGCCGCCAAAGGTCATCCGGAGCGCTATCGCATCATCACCTTCGACGGCGCGTTTCACGGGCGGACGCTGGCGACACTGGCTGCGACCGGCTCTGCCAAATATCTCGAAGGCTTCGGGCCGCCGATGGATGGCTTCGATCAGGTAACGCTTGGCGACCTCGACGCCGTCAAGAAGGCGATCGGTCCGCACACCGCGGGCATCCTGATCGAACCTTTGCAGGGCGAAGGCGGCGTGCGTGCCGCGCCGCATGCGTTCTTCAAGGCGTTGCGTCAACTGTGCGACGACAACGGCCTGCTGCTGATATTCGACGAGGTGCAGACCGGCATGGGCCGCACCGGCGAGCTGTTTGCCTACAAGCGTCTCGGCGTCACGCCGGACGTGATGCCGCTGGCGAAAGCGCTCGGCGGCGGGTTTCCGATCGGTGCATGTCTGGCGACCGCCGACGCGGCAGCCGGCATGACGCCGGGCTCGCACGGCTCGACCTTCGGCGGCAACCCGCTGGCGGTAGCCGCGGCGAACGCGGTGCTGGACGTGATGCTGAAGCCCGGTTTCTTCGAGCACGCGCAGAAGATGTCGCTGCTGCTCAAACAGAAGCTGGCCTCGGTGGTCGATCGCCATCCAAAGGTGCTCGCGGAAGTGCGCGGCGAGGGACTGCTGATCGGTCTGAAGGCGGTGGTGCCGTCGGGCGATCTCGTGGCGGCTTTGCGGGAACAAAAGCTGCTCACGGTTGGCGCCGGCGAAAACGTGGTGCGGTTCCTGCCGCCACTGATCGTGACCGAGGCGGAGATCGAAGAATCCGTGGCACGCCTCGAGCGCGCCTGCACCGCGCTTTCCGGCGATCAGCAAAAACGGGCGGCGGGGCAATGAGCAAGGCGCTGCGGCATTTTCTCGATCTCAGCGAGCTTCCGACCAGGGAGCTCCGCAACATGCTCGCCGCCAGCGTCGCCATGAAGGCGAAGCTGAAGGCGCAAAAAAAACAGGATGCCGAACCGGTCAAGCCGCTCGAGGGCAAGACGCTGGCGATGATTTTCGAAAAGCCCTCGACCCGCACCCGGGTGTCGTTCGACGTCGGCATGCGCCAGCTCGGCGGCGAAGCGATCATGCTGACCGGCGCGGAAATGCAGCTCGGGCGCGGCGAGACCATCGCCGACACCGCGCGGGTACTGTCGCGTTACGTCGATGCCATCATGATCCGCATTCTCAACCACGATGCGCTGCTCGAGCTTGCCGCGCACGCCACCGTTCCCGTCATCAACGGGCTGACGCGGCGGTCGCATCCCTGCCAGGTGATGGCGGATCTGATGACGTTCGAGGAGCATCGCGGTCCGATCGAAGGCCGCACCATCGCGTGGACCGGCGACGACAACAACGTGCTGGCGTCATGGGCGCACGCGGCGGAGCGTTTCCGTTTCAATCTCCACGTCGCAACTCCGCCGCAGCTCGCGCCGAACAAATCGATGCGGGAATGGATCAAGGCGACGCAGGCGCCGATCGTGCTCGGCAACGATCCGGAGGCGGCCGTGCGCGATGCCGATTGCGTGGTCACCGACACCTGGTTCTCGATGGGCGACAAGGACGGCGAGCACCGTCACAATCTGCTGAAACCGTATCAGGTCAACGCCAAGCTGATGTCGCTGGCGAAACCCGACGCGCTGTTCATGCATTGCCTGCCCGCGCATCGCGGCGACGAAGTCACCGACGAGGTGATCGACGGCCCGCAATCGGTGGTGTTCGACGAGGCCGAAAATCGCCTGCACGCGCAAAAGGGCATTCTGGCGTGGTGTTTTGAGACGGTGGCGTGAAGCACGAGTAAAAATCCCACCTTCGTCCCGGCCAAGCCAACGGGTCCGGCCTTCGGCCGGCCCGATGACAGGCTCCGCGCGAGCCGGGACCCGTAACCACCGATGTACCAAGTTGCAAAAGCTGGTGCAGC
>WNGG01012535.1_pt1 | contig 11308 bp, 9 predicted proteins | sample 5400661 | NCBI WGS metagenome assembly WNGG01 (sample SAMN13153372, study PRJNA577476) | soil metagenome | isolation source: 100 cm soil or saprolite under Garry oak tree replicate 1 | place: USA:California | collected 2016-06-15 | reverse complement strand
CGGCGTGCTGATGAACTTGAGTTTGTCTCGCCGCAGCATCACCACCGGCGCCACTGCGCCTTCGGCGAGGTACTCGCCCGCGACTACCCCGTTGCGGCCGGCTGCGTCGCCTTCGAGGAGCGGAAGCAGGCTGATGCCATCGAAAGAGTTGAAATCGTGCGAAGCCAGGGCTGGGGCGAGGTCGACCAGCGTCGGCGCCAGGTCCAGGAGTGAAACGTTCGAGGTCACCCTTCGAGGCACGAATCGGCCAGGCGAGCTCACGATAAGCGGCACCGTGACTGAAGGCTCGAAGAAGGACATTTTGTACCAGAGACCGCGTTCGCCGAGCATCTCTCCGTGGTCGGCCATGAAAATGACGACGGTGTCGTCACGCAGCCCGACTGTGTCCAGTGCCCCGAGCAGCTGGCCCAGCTTGTCGTCGACGTAACTGATCGACGCGTAATGCGCACGGCGTGCATTCATGACAACGTCGTCGGGGACCTCGAGCGACAGGGCGCCGCACATGTCGCGGATCCGGCGGCTGTGCGCGTCCAGCCGGTCGTCGCTCATCGTGGGCACGACCGGCATGTCGATGTCGACACCGTCGTATCTGTTCCAGTGCTCGGCCAGAACTTCCCACGGATCGTGCGGCTGGCTGAAGGACGCGACCATGAAGAATGGCCTCTCGTCGCCTGCGCGAGCCAGGTCGTAAATGGCTCTTACAGACCGAAACGCCACCTCTTCGTCGTAGTCGATTTGAAGGGACGCTTCCACCACCCCAGCCTCGAAAACGCTTCTCATGTCGTGGTACCACTCGAGGCGATCGGATAGGGGGGCCTGCCAATTCGGGATCCAGTGCATGCCAGCGGGGTAGATGTCCGGCGTCAGCCGCTGTTCGAAGCCGTGCAGCTGATCGGGGCCGATGAAGTGCATCTTGCCGGCAAGGCGGGTGCGGTAGCCGGCTGCCCGCATGCGATGGGCAACCGTCGGCAGGGAGGCGGCGAACTCAGAGCCGTTGTCATAGACCCCGATTCGAGACGGCAGCTGCCCTGTCATTAATGACGCGCGCGAAGGGGCGCAGAGCGGCGAGCTGCAGTAGGCATGGTCGAAGACGACTCCCGACTCCGCGAGATTTTCGATGTGGGGCGCCTTGACGACCCGGTTGCCGTAGGGGCGCAGCGCCCGAGGGCTCAGCTGATCGGCGACCAGGATCAGGAAGTTCAAGCCGAGCTCAGCTTAAACACCACCCAATCCTGTGCTTGACATCCTCCAGGATCGTCCTATGATCCGACAATCCTACAAAACGGCGCAAGTCCCACCCAGAGCTGGGCCCTGCCGAGGTTCGAGGGCCAGTCGGCCATCGAGGCGGTTCGCCGCATCATTCGCGACGCCATCGTTGACGGCCGTATCCCCGCCGGATCTGCGCTGCGCGAGGCGCGGCTGGTCGACATGCTGGGTACGGGTCGAGGCACCGTCCGGGAGGCGCTCCGGCACCTGGTTCAGGAGGGCCTGGTCGAGTACCGGCTGCACCAGGGCGCATTCGTCCCGGACCAGACTTTGACCGACCGCCTGGACGTTTACGTCGCGCGCGAGGCTATCGAGACCTGGGCTGCCCGCAAGTTGCTCGAAAGCGCGGAGCCGCTGGACCTTTCCAAGCTCGAGGCGGCGATCGACGCGATGGCGGTGGATGGAACTGAGCTGGCGAGGCCTTCGGAGGAGACGATCGCGGCCGACCTGCGATTTCATCACGAGCTCGTCCGCATGGCGGGCAGCGAGCGACTGACACGTGCACATGACACGTTTGCGGCCGAAACGCGAATGCTCTTGCGGGCGCACCCGCCCTATCCGCGGCGGACGTACGCCGGGGATCACAAAGAGCTCGTAGAGGCCCTGCGGCGACGAGATCCAAAGACGCCCGATCTGGTCGCCGAGCACCTGCGGCTCACGTCTCGTCTGATCAGCGGTGAAGTCGGTGGGGAGCAACCGGAATCGTGACGGCGTCAATCCGGCATCTGTTGTGAGGGAAGAGATGGACGACAAGGCGACCCTGGAGCTTATGCACCTGCGAGGGCAGATCACGCGCCGGCAACTGCTCGTGGGCATGGGCATGCTTGCGGCAGGGCTGTCGATGGCGAGCGTCCTGGCCGCTTGCGGCACGTCATCCGGGACGACCTCCTCTGCACCCAAGCGCGGCGGGACATTCCGCCTTGGCGTGACGGGTGGTGGCGCCAAGGACATGATGGACGGGCAGAACATCACCACCAAGCCGGACCAGGCCCGCCTGGTGACGGCGTTCGAGACCCTGCTCGTTTACGACGAGGACTACAAGCTGACCACCGACGGCCTCGCGGAGTCAGTTACTCAGGACGCGCCAGACCAGTGGACGATCCGCGTGAAGCAGGGGATCGAGTTTCACGACGGCAAGACGCTCGGGGCTGATGACGTCATCTACTCGCTCACGCGAATGCTCACCGATCCGACTCTGTTCGGCAACGCCGGACTTGGCTCGGTCGACGTCAAAGGCCTGACCAAGATGGACGATCGCACCGTCCGCCTGAAGCTCAAGGGCCCAGACTCGACCATCGGCGACCAGCTCGGGCAGTACTACAACGGAATCGTTCCGGTCGGGTACAAGCGCTACCCGAGTACTCAGAACGGCACTGGCCCGTACAAGCTGGACAGCTTCACACCCGGCCAGCAGAGCAGCCATTCCAGGAACCCCAACTACTGGCGCACTGGCCAGCCCTATTTCGACAAAGTCACCATCATCGATTTCACCGATCCCGCGGCCCAGGTCAACGCGCTGCTGGGCGGTCAGCTCGACGCCATCACGGACATCCCGTTCGGTCAGGTGACCGTGGTCAAGGCGCACTCCGACCTGACGGTGCTCGAGTCGCCGGGCGGGGGCTGGCTGCCCCTGTGCATGGCCATCGATATGCCGCCCTTCACGGATGTCAAGGTCCGTCAGGCGTTCCGGCTGATTGCCGACCGTCAGGCGATCGTGACCCAGGTGCTGTCCGGCCACGGCCGGGTGGCGAACGACCTCTACTCGCCCTTCGACGCGTGCTTCGCATCCGACCTGCCGCAGCGCCAGCAGGACCTGGCTCAGGCCAAGTCCCTACTCGCATCCGCGGGCCAGGCCAACATGACGATGGACCTGCACACCACCGACGGCGCCGCCGGCATGGTCGACATCGCGAACGTTTTTGCGCAGCAGGCGAAGGGCGCGGGCGTGACATTGAACGTCAAGAACGATCCCAACTACTATGGCAACCAGTACCTGAAGCTCGCGTTCTCAGTCGACTTCTGGGGCACGCGCAACTACTTGCCCCAGGTCGCCAACGGAAGCATCCCAGCCGCTCCTTACAACGAATGCCACTGGCCGCCGGCGGATTCGAACTACCTCAGCCTCTACCAACAGGCAAAGGCCGAGGTCGACCCGACCAAGCGCTGCCAGATCCTCCACGCCATGCAGAAGCTCGAGTACGACCAGGGCGGCTACATCATCCCGTTCTTCAACGACCTGGTCGACGCGTTCAGCAGCAAGGTGTCCGGCTTCAAGGCCAGCAAGGGAACCCTCAACCTGGACTCGTTCGGACATGGCTTCAGGACCATCTGGTTCGGCTAACGCTCTCCAGCCGGCGCTGATCCCGGGCGGGCCCGCTGAGGCGGCCCGTCCCGGGACCGCGACTGGAATTAGCCCTGTCTGGGGCTTCATCCTGCGACGAATCGTGCTCGGGATCGTGGTCCTGGTGCTGGTGTCGATTGTCGTCTTCGCGGCCACGCAGGCGCTCGGTGACCCGGCGCGAGCGATCCTCGGCCGCTCGGCGACACCTGCGAGCCTTGCCGCCCTGCGTCAGCAGCTTCATCTCAACCAGCCGGTGGTGGCGCAGTACTTGACCTGGGCCGGCGGCCTTCTTCACGGCGACGCCGGCAACTCGCTGGCGGCGCAGGAGCCGGTCACCAAGCTCATCGGCGACCGGATCGTCAACTCGGCGATCCTGGTCCTGTGCGCAGGGCTGATCTCGATCCCGCTCTCGGTCGCAATCGGGTCTTACGCCGCGCTGCGAAGAGACAAGACATTCGACGTGGCCACCTCTCTCAGCACGCTGGTGTTCGCTGCGCTGCCTGAGTTCGTGGTCGGAGTCTCGCTGGTGGTCATCTTCGCGACCACCGTTTTGCATGTCCTGCCCGCAGTCTCACTGATCCCTCCCGGCGGCAGGCCATGGGACAACCCCGTCGCCCTTGTCCTGCCGACGCTCACCCTCGTGCTCGCGGTCACCCCCTATGTGGCCCGCATCATGCGGGCCTCGATGATCGAGGTCCTCGAAAGCGACTACGTGGAGATGGCGCGCTTGAAAGGCCTGCCGGAACGCGTCGTCATCACCCGCCACGCCCTCCCGAACGCGCTCGGCCCGACCTTCCAGGTTATCGCCCTCAACCTCGCATATCTCGCAGGCGGAATCATCGTCGTCGAATACGTCTTCAACTACGCCGGCATCGGCGGCGCGTTGAGGGACGCGGTCTCCAACCACGACCTGCCCGTCATCCAGGCCCTGGCGATGCTGATCGCCGGCCTGTACGTCGTGCTCAACCTCCTGGCCGACATCGCGACGATCATGGTCACCCCGAAGTTGAGGACTCGCCTGTGAGCGTCGTCAACCCGCTCGTCAGCAACGAGCCGCCGCTCATCCAGTCCAAGCGGCCAGCGGGCGTCATTCTTGGCGCGCTGGGGCTCGGGCGGACGAGGATCGGACTCGGGCTGGTGCTGATCATCGCCGCGATCGCCATCTTCGGACCTCTGATCGCACCCCACGGCCCGGCGGACTTCATCGGCCTGCCTAACACCGGACCAACTGGCGCAGCCAGGTTCGGGACCGACCACCTCGGGCAGGACGTGTGGAGCCGTTTCCTCGACGGCGGTCGCGAGATCCTGTTGCTCGCCAGTGCTGCCACGCTGCTGGGGCTCGCCATAGGCACCAGTTTTGGCCTGCTGGCGGCCTATTCGAAGGGCGCGCTCGACGACATCCTCATGCGCAGCATGGACGTGATCCTCGCCTTCCCTTCGATCATGCTCGCGCTGGTCGCCATCGCCACCCTCGGTGCGTCGGGCTGGCTGATCATCCTCGCGGTGGGGCTGACGAACGTTCCGCGCGTCGCGCGGGTGACACGTGCCGCAGCTCAACCGATCGTGGAGCGTGACTTCGTCGCCGCGGCTGAGGCTATTGGCGTGCCGCGATGGCGGATTCTCTTTGGCGAGATCCTGCCCAACGTCCTGAGCCCGCTCATGGTCGAGGCCAGCCTTCGCCTCACGTATTCAATCGGGCTCATTGCCGGTCTTGCCTTCCTCGGCTTCACGCCCAACCCCAACGGGGCGGACTGGGGCCTGATGATCCAGGAGAACCAGATCGCGCTCGTCGTCCAGCCCTGGGGCGTGGTGCTGCCGATCATCGCGGTCGCCCTGCTCACAATGGGCACCGGCATGGTCGGGGACGGGATCGCGCGTGCCGCCGCAGGCATCGACAGGGTTCGAGCCGAATGAGCGCGCCTGCACCGGCGATCGTGGTCGACCGCCTGCGGATCAACGTTCGCGGGACGACTCGCGACATCGTGGACGACATCTCGTTCGAGATTGCGCCCGGTGAGGTGCTTGGGCTGGTCGGCGAGTCGGGCTCCGGCAAGACGACGGTCGGCCTGGCACTGCTGGGCCACGCCAGGCGTGGCGTCCAGATCGCCGGCGGCTCCGTGCGCCTGGGCGATGTGAACGTCCTCGCCCTCAACGAGGGCGAGCTCGCCCATCTGCGTGGACGGCTCATCTCCTACGTACCGCAGGACCCCGCGGCGGCTTTGAATCCGGCCCTCCGAATCGGCACCCAGCTGCGGGAGATCCTCGAGGCTCACAACTTCGGCGCTAGCCCCGAAGCCCGTCGCGAACGCGTCTACGAGATGATGCGTGAGGTCGCGCTGCCCGACAACAACGCCTACCTGAGTCGCTACCCGCACGAGCTCTCCGGTGGCCAGCAGCAGCGGGTGGGACTCGCGATCGCGTTCGCATGCCGGCCGCGCGTGATCGTGCTCGACGAGCCCACGACCGGGCTCGACGTGACCACGCAGGCGCATGTGCTCGGGACCGTTCGCGACCTCGCCACCGCGCATGGCGTGGCGGCGCTGTACGTCAGCCACGACCTGGCCGTCGTCGGCACGCTGGCGACGCGCGTCGCGGTCATGTACTCCGGCCGGATCGTGGAGCTGGGGCCGGTGCTGGACCTGTTCCGGGCCGCGGCCCATCCGTACACGCAGCGACTGATCTTCGCGATACCGCATCTCACCGGCGGCCGCGAGCTGCTCGGCATCGGAGGCCGCGCTCCCTCGCCCGGCCGCCGGCCGCCGGGCTGCGCATTCGCGCCGCGCTGCGCTTACGCGCAGGAGCGCTGCACCGTGTCAGTGCCCGAGCTGAGGCCGATCGCCGTGGGTCACCAGGTCCGCTGCGTGCGCGCGGAGGAGGTGCGCGGCCAGATGCTCCGTCGGGGCACTGACGGCGCGCGTGGCGATAGGACCCTCGGCGCTCCGATCCTGGTGTTGTCCGACGTCACCGCGGGCTACCGCAGGCGCACCGTCGTACACGACATCAACATCGAGCTCGCCCGCCAGGAGTGCCTCGCCCTCGTTGGCGAGTCGGGTTCGGGCAAGACCACGCTGGCCCGCTCGGTGGCGGGGCTGCACAGCCAGCGTGGCGGGCAGATCACGCTCAACGGCGCTCCGCTGGCTATGTCGGCGCGCAATCGGACGCGCGAGCACCGGCGGATGATCCAGTACGTCTTCCAGAACCCCTACGGCTCGCTCAACCCGCGCCGCACGATCGGGCACATCATCCGCCAGCCGCTGGAGATCTTCGGCCGTATGAAAGGCGACGCGGCCGACAAGAAGGTTGCCGAGATGCTGGATCGCGTCGCGCTGACGGCCGCATACGCGGACCGCTTCCCCGATCAGCTGTCAGGCGGCGAGCGCCAACGGGTCGCGATCGCTCGCGCGCTTGTGTGCGAGCCGTCGGTGCTTGTCTGCGACGAGGTCACCTCGGCACTCGACGTGAGCGTCCAGGCTGCGATCGTCGAGCTGCTGGCATCTCTCCAGCGCGACCTGGGTCTGTCGATGCTGTTCGTCACCCACAATCTGCCGCTTGTAAGATCCATCGCGCAGCGCGTGGCAGTAATGAGCGAGGGCCGGATCGTAGAGCTGGGTTCAGTCGAACAGATCCTCGAGTCTCCGGTGAACCCCTACACGAGAAGGCTGCTGTCCGACACGCCGTCCCTCGAGGTCGCACTCACCGCCGCGACGTCATCCTGACACCTCAATGAACTGGGAAGCCTTCATCACCTGCGCGCTGACGGGCGCCGGTGAAACGCCCCGCCGCAGCGACCTGGTACCGATCACGCCCGAACAGATCGCGGCCTCCGCGCTGGAGGCCGCGGCCGCCGGCGCCGCCGTTGTGCACATTCACGTGCGGGACCCGAAGACGGGCAAGGGCTCGCGCGACCCGAAGCTGTTCCGCGAGGTCGTGGAGCGGGTGCGGGCATCGAACGTCAACGTTGTTCTGAACCTCACTGCCGGCATGGGAGGAGACCTCGTGCTCGGCGGCGACGAAAACCCACTGCCACCCGCGCGCGAAGGCACTGACATGGCCGGCGCATCGGAACGGCTCAGACATGTCGAGGAGTTGCTGCCCGAGATCTGCACGATCGACTGCGGCACGATGAACTTCGCGGCCGGCGGCGACTACGTGATGACCAACACGCCGGCGATGATCAGAGCCATGGCGGCGAAGGTCCAATCGCTGGGTGTCCGCCCGGAGCTTGAGGTGTTCGACACCGGGCAGCTGGTCATGGTCAAGGAGCTGATCAAGGAGGGCCTGATCGACGAGCCGCCGCTCATCCAGCTCTGCATGGGCATCCCGTACGGGGCGCCGGATGACCCGCTCACGCTCCTGAGCATGGTCGCGCAGCTGCCGCCGGGGGCGATCTTCTCGGCGTTCTCCATCGGTCGCATGCAGCTCGCATACGTGGCCATGGCGGTGCTCGCCGGCGGCAACGTGAGGGTCGGTCTGGAGGACAACCTGTACCTGTCGCGAGGAAAGGCTGCGACCAACGGTCAGCTGGTCGAGCGCGCGGTGAGCATCCTCGAGCATATGAATGTGAAGGTCCTCGGACCGGACGACGTCCGAGCCAGGCTGCGCTTGAAGCACCGTGTCTGATCCCAGGCGTGGCCTTCCGAGCACGGTCGGGCTGCTCGGCGGCGGCGTCATTGGAAGCGGATGGGCCGCCCGCTTCCTGCTGCGCGGAGTAGACGTGCGGCTCTACGACCCGGACCCGGGGGCGGCGCGCAAGGTTGGCGAGGTGCTCGACAACGCTCGCAGGGCCTGGGGAAGGCTGACTCTAATGCCGCTTCCAAGCGAAGGCCGGTTCGAGCTGGTGGGCAGCGTGGAGGAAGCCGTCGGCGGCGCGGACTTCATTCAGGAGAGCGCTCCCGAGCGCGAGGACCTGAAGCGTGACTTGTTCGCCCGTGCGGCCCGAGCCGGCGGGCCGGACGTCGTCTTTGCCTCCTCGACATCGGGTCTGCTGCCATCGCGCCTGCAGCTCGACATGGCCCACCCCGACCGACTGGTGGTCGGCCACCCGTTCAACCCGGTCTACCTCCTGCCACTCGTCGAAGTGTGTGGCGGCATGCAGACCGCGCCCTGGGCGATGGAGGCGGCGGAGTCGGTGTACAGGGCAGTAGGCATGTCTCCACTCCGCGTGCGCAAGGAGATCCCAGGCTTCATCGCCGACCGGCTGCTCGAGTGGCGCGAGGCGCTGTGGCTGGTCAACGACGACATCGCCACCACGGCCGAGGTGGACGACGCCATCCGCCTCGGGCCAGGCCTCAGGTGGTCGTTCATGGGGACATTCCTGATCTACCGGATGGCAGGCGGCGAGGCCGGGATGAGGCATTTCATGTCCCAGTTCGGGCCGACGCTGAAATGGCCATGGTCGAAGCTCACCGATGTGCCCGAGCTGACGGACGCCCTACTCGACAAGATCAGCGCCCAGTCCGACGAACAGTCCGGCGGCAAGTCGGTGCGAGAGCTGGAGCAGTTCCGCGACGACTGCCTGGTCGCCGTTCTGCAGGGACTGCGGACGCACGGCGGTGCAGCGGGCCAACGGCCACATGACGGAGAGCCGCTACGTCCAGGTGATGTCCGACGCCACCGACGCCTTCATCCGGTATGTCGGGGTTGATGGCGATTACCTGGCTCGCGGTGGCGCGTACTTCACGGCGGAATCGCACCTCGGGTTCTTGAAGCAGGTCCGGGCCGAGGAGATGGTGGAGGTGTCGACGCTGGTGCTTGGCTGCGATGAGAAGAAGCTTCATCTCTACCATCGATTGATGCGCCTCGATGGAGACATTCCGCTGGCGGAGGCTGAGAGCATGCTGTTGCACGTCGACACGGAAAGCGGCCGTGCCACGCCGGCTGCTCCCGAGGTGCTGCGCCGGATCGGACTGGTCGCCGACGCGCACGCGCATCTGCCGAAGCCGGAGCGAGCGGGACGGAGAATCGGCGATCGCAGGCCCTGACCAGGCGCTTCGAGACCGGCTCGCGAGCTTCGTGTCCCTCAAGGGGCTCCCCCGATTGCCCGTGGATGTGGCGCGGAACATCAACGACCGTGAGGCGGCGGTCATGTTTGGTCCGGTGGAGCACGTATTCGCCGTCGAGGAGCGTGACATCGCGGGGCCGGGCGGCGAGCTTCGCGTCAGGATCTACCGGCCCGACGGAGGTGTCCGCCTTCCGGTCCTGGTCTATTTCCATGGTGGCGGTTGGGTGGTGGGCGGGCTGGACTCGCACGACGGTGTGACCAGACATCTGTGCGCGCACGGTGGCTGCATCGTGGTCGCGGTTGACTACCGGCTTGCGCCTGAGCACAGATTCCCCGCCGCGCTGGACGACGCGTGGGCCGCGACGGTCTTCGTGCACGAGCACCTGGCCGAGCTCGGTGGCGACTCTTCCCGGCTCGCGGTTGGCGGCGACAGTGCCGGAGGCAGCCTGGCGGCAGTGGTGGCGATGCGTGCGCGCGACGCGCACCTGCACTTGAAGCTGCAACTGCTGGTCTACCCGGTGCTCGACTGCGCGGGCCCCGCGGCGGGTAAAGGCGACGAGGCGTATGGATGGTGGGTGCAGCGATACCTGCGAGACGCGTCCGACGGGTTGAACCCAGACGCATCACCGCTCCTGGCCGGAGACCTTCGCGGGCTGGCGCCCGCCGTGATCCTCTCGTGCGAGGAGGACATCCTTCGGCACGAAGCCGCCGCTTACGAGCGGCGGCTGCGCGACGCCGGAGTCGCCGTCGATCACATCCACTACTCGGGGCTGATGCACGGCGCTTACCGCATGCCGGCGGTGCTGGATGAGGCGCGACAGATGCTGGACGACAGCGCGGCTGCGCTGGCCAGAACATGGGCCGCGTAGTGATCGAACCAGCGGTCCCTTCGCGCCGGTTGATCCTCTTCGCGGGCGGGGTGTTCGCCGTGGAGTCCGGCTTCTACGCGGTGATCCCGCCGCTCATCCCCCGGCTGGTGAGCGAGGCCCACCTCACAACGACCCAGGTCGGGCTCCTGGTGGCGGCGTACCCAGCGGGTGTGCTGTTGGGAGCGGTGCCATCGATCGCGATGGTGGACCGATTCGGCGTCCGCAACACCACCTTCGCCGGCTTCGCGCTCTTGATCGCCGCCACGCTCGGCTTCGGTTGGGGAACTGGCGGCATCGTCCTGGACGCGGCCAGGCTCGTGCAGGGATTCGGCGGTGCGGTGGCCTGGTCGGGGGTTCTGGCCTGGCTGACGAGCACCACGTCACTGAGGCGGCGCGGGTCGGTGATCGGAGGCGCAGTCGGCGCTGCCCTGATCGGGATGGTCATCGGACCTGCGATGGGGGCGGTCGCGGCCCAGGCGGGCCGCGGCTTGGTCTTCAGCGGCCTGGCTGTGCTGCTCGCAGCGCTCGCGGTCTCCGGACCGAGCGGAGCGCCTGCATCGATACACTCCCGCGGGTCGGTGCGAGCCCTGGTCAGTCTGATCCGAAACCGCCGTTCGGCGGTCGGCAATGGTGTGCTGGCGGTGGTGGGGATCGTCGGCGGGGCGACCTGGAGCCTCACCCCACTGCTCATTGTTCGGCTGCACGGAACCGCGGTCACGATTGCCTGGATCCTGGCGGCCAGCTACCTACTTGCTGCACTGCTCAACGTCGCGGTCGGCCGCATCTCGGACCGCATCGGCCGGCTCGTGCCGACGCTGGTCGGCCTGGTCG
>WNGG01008496.1_pt1 | contig 11308 bp, 14 predicted proteins | sample 5400661 | NCBI WGS metagenome assembly WNGG01 (sample SAMN13153372, study PRJNA577476) | soil metagenome | isolation source: 100 cm soil or saprolite under Garry oak tree replicate 1 | place: USA:California | collected 2016-06-15 | reverse complement strand
TCCTCAGACCAGTCTGAAGATTTTCCTTGCCAAAGAGGCCGGTGAGGACCTCGTTTCCGTTACCCGGTGCTCTTGGGAGACCCTCAATAATTTCCCTCATTTGTGAGAATAGCTTGCGGTAATGTTCTAGCCTGTGTTTTTTTCTATCTGATAGTTGCCAGTAGAATCGAGTACAAACAGTCTCCCTGTCTCCCCCGTCTCCGTCGTCGATGACCGCCTGCGCTTCAACGGTGAAATCACTATTCTTCTTTCGAAGACCAAGGTACAGCGCGAAGGCCACGTTAGACGGCGGAGAGAATGCAAGGTATCCGCTCTCGTGACGGTTGACCTTCCATCGAGGATTAGTCGGATGCCCCCCGCTACATGATGAAAATGTCCGGTATCCCTTCCCGTTGAGCAATGTGACAACCTCTCTGATCGCCGGATCTATTCGATGGATATTTCGTCCGTCCCGAAGGCTCTTCCAGTTCGACCGTTCCAGCTCCCCCAACCTTTTCGAGTGGGCGCGAGGAAGAAAATCGTCACTCATTTCTCTCGACTTTTCAACCGTATCCAGCGGAATACTGACTCGTCGAAAACATAACTCTCGTCCCTACTGGTCGAAGTGAATCCTTTGAATTCGTGCCACCTATCAGACTTTTTGTCGTAGACCGCCTCGACCAGTCTCAGCGGCTTTTCCATCGTCTCGGGACGCAGCATCTGACCCAGAATCCCTGTAAGGTGTCCTATCTGGTCGAGGGCGGAGCTCAACTCTTTCTCCTCAAGAATTCCAGACTTGAATACCAGCGTATTCTCCTCTCCTATGAAACTCAAGGTAACAGCGGCGCCGGCTTTTCCTCTACGATATCTGACCTGTCTGAGCAGCTCTTTGAGGACACGCCAGTTTTCCTGCAAGACATCTGTAAAGATCGTCGAAGCGTAGGGATGGTGGAACGTTATGTTGATTCGGGTGGCCAAATCCTCGTCCAAGAGCTCCGTGTACGATGGATGATCAAGCCGGAATCCCTTCCTCAAAACTCGGTAGAGAGTCTCGTGTTCGAACGGCGATAGTTCGCCTTCGACCAGGACCTCAGCTAGAGGCTTCTCCGGGATGCTGAAAGCCTCGCGAGCAGTCAAGCTAGGCATTAAGTGGTTAGAGTCTGAGATAAGCGCATGGCTCTACCACTCAAAGGTCTACGGGTAATAGACCTGACCCAGGATTTTGCGGGACCCTTCTGCACAATGATACTCTCAGACCTCGGAGCGGAAGTCATCAAAGTTGAGAAACCGGTGTCCGGGGACGAGACTCGTGCTTGGGGACCACCTTTCGTCAAGGACCTCAGCTATTACTTTCTCAGCCTCAACCGTGGAAAAAAGAGCATCACGCTTGACCTCAAGACCTCTGCTGCCCAGAAGGTAATCCGGCAGCTAGCGCAGGATTCTGATGTCCTGGTCGAGAGCTTTCGTCCCAGGGCACTAGCCCAGTTCAACCTCGACTATCCGAGACTCCGGCGAGTAAACAAAGCCCTCGTATACTGTTCTATCTCAGGATTCGGACAGACAGGTCCCTACCGTGACCGGCCCGGGTATGATCTTGTCGCGTTCGCTATGAGCGGCATCATGAGCACCACTGGCGAAGAGGGCCGTCCATCTGTCAGAGTCAGCATCCCTGTAGCAGACATCGCCGCCGGCCACTACGCATCAACAGCAATCCTAGCATGTCTCTCCCGTCGGCTCGTGACTGGAAGAGGAGACTACATCGACATCTCACTCTACGATTCGATCGTTTCCTGGCTTAGCTATCTGGCAACCTACTATTTCGCGACCGGAAAAGAACCCGTGAGAATGGGTTCAGCTCATCCCAGCATCGTACCTTACCAAGCCTTCAGCGCCAAAGACAGGGAGATCATAATTGCGGTGGGTAATGACCAACAGTTTCAAAGACTCTGTCAGAGCCTCGGACTAGAGAGGCTCTTAGAAGAGAGACGGTTCAGCACTAATCCTCAACGAGTCCGAAACCGACAGCGACTAGTCTCGATACTATCGCGACGTTTGAAGGAACAAAGCGCAGCATACTGGAACAAGCTCCTCAATCAGAACGGAATCCCCTCAGCACCAGTCTACAAGATCGGCGATGTTGTCAGGGATCCCCAAATCAAACATCGGGGTCTCTTCAAGAAGATGAAATCCGGAATACCGCAGATGACCTCGCCCATCAAGCTATTCAAACAAGAAAAACGTTTCTCGAGTCCCGCTCCTACGCTGGGGCAGGACACAACCCAAGTTCTTCGAGAACTCGGCTACTCTAAACGTGCAATAAGAAGAATCACAGGGAACAAGGCTAGCTAATTCCTGCTTTAGCTTTTCACTGGGCGAACGCTACCTTAGCAGGCGTCCGGAAAGAGGTCAATTCGACTCCCCTGAGGCGACGTCCAATCTTTGCAATGACTCCCGGCGCGTCAGTGTCGAACTTGCAGACAAGGCACTGCACTAACAGTGATAGTGTTTCGATTTTTATGATGTCCAGTCCGAGATTTTCTGACTGGACTATTTTCTCAGCATAGCCCCTATCGATTCCGGCGGCGATCACCCGGTCGAAGAGCAGCTTCCTCCACCACATGAGCTGGTCTCGGGTCCTGTCAGCTAATTCGACCGTGACGTTCTCTCCCTGAAGCTCGATAACAATCACGTCGACAGGAAAATAGTCCGCGAGACCGTTCTCCGCCAGAATCTCTCGGGATGATTTCGAAGCACCATCGGATAGCTGAGCTCTCATTCTGTGCAAAGGATAGAGCGCGTCTTTTCGCGCAGGCTCAAGAATTCCTAAGTCGATATAGACGCCGAATCCTACTCTTCCTGATCCAGTGATGAATCCCTTGCGAACATCCCAGCGCTCCACCTTCGAACGGAGCACAGGTGCTTCCCCAAACTTTTCCCTGACAAGGTTGAGGAATGTCTCTGCATCCTCGCCCCGAGCCCGGACCTGCAACCATTGCTGTGGAGCAGCAATTTCCCAGTCTACCCTTAGACCCTGAGCCTCTCTCGAGAGAACATTCCAAACAGGCTTGGGCCCTCGGTTCAGAACTGTTTCAGGAATCTTCTCAGCAAGGGTGGCTGTCTGCCAACCCTCAGCCAAGACCAGTCCTCTCTATGGATCAGACTTTCTCGGTAACGAAAGCCGCAGGTCGGTCGGAAAGCTCCGATTCCAGTTTACGCGAAAGATCCTCCAGCAACTGTATAGTCTTACGGTTATCATCACTTACCATCTGGCCGTTACAGCCGCTGCATCGGAAAGCCGACTCCATCGCGTCCTCAAACGTCACACGCACGTTCAAGCATTCCTTGCACATGAAGAAGCTATGACCCTTCTCAAACTCCAAACGGGTCCGCAACGTCTCTAGAGCCTTCTTCTTCCTACTCCGAACGAAAGCGTCCAGCTGGTCTGGCTGAAGCTTCCAGTGATAGATGAACCAGCCAGTCTTCTCATCCCTAGACCGTACACAGGTCACCAAGGCATGGTCGTAGAGCTTGTAGAGGACCTTCCGAGCAGTATTCAGCCGCACATTTGCCTGGGTCGCGATGACATCATCGGTCGTTGTCCCAGCCTGCGCGAGCGCCTTCACGACGTTGAGCGCTTCTTCTCCACCGAAGAAACTAGCAAGTCGAGCGAGATCGTCATGATGGTTCCCCATACCCCTAAGATAACCCCGGACACCCTATAATGCGCTCTTCTACGATTTAATGTATATCCCTAATGTCCCCTTCCCCAGCGTTGGGAAGAACGTTCATTCTCCGCATAGGCCATCGAGTCTATAGAGACTCACGAGTCACAACGCACGTCTGCCTAACAGCCCGAGCACTCGGGGCTGACGGGGTGATAATAGCAGATCGAGAGGATAAAGTTGTGGAATCCACAATACGAGACGTCACGGACAGATTCGGCGGGCCCTTCCAGGTCAAGACCGGAATACCATGGAGAAAGGCTGTTCGAGACTGGAAAGCCTCTGGAGGCAAAATACTCCACCTTACCGCATACGGACTCCCGCTGCCCAAGATCCTTCCAGAGATTCAAGACATGACATACGACATTCTCATCATCGTCGGCTCAGAGAAAATGCCAGGGGAGGTCTTCAAGATTGCCGACTGGAATGTCTCTATCACGAGCCAGCCTATGAGCGAAGTAGCTGCCCTGGCGATCTTTCTCGACTGGTACAAGAACCACCAAGAGTTCGACCGAGAGTTTCCAAGTGCCCGGCTCAGAATCGTACCATCAAGAAATGGAAAGGAGATACGACAGGTCTCTGACTAGGCTGTCGATCAGAGTACGTGGGCGACGATGCCGATAACGCCGGCTACGATGACAAGAATCGGCCCGTAGCTCCAGAACGAGGATCCAGAATCAAACTCGTACGCTAGTACCCCGACGACCACCATGACAACGCTCCAGAGCAACTGCGTCACCTTGCGAGAGATCACTGCAGCTACAATGCCCAACGCGAGCCGTGATATCGCGAAGAAGTAGACGCCTGAGACCAGCACCACGAGTCCTCCGACTATGCCAATGACCTTCGCAGCTTCCAATGCTGACTGCGTCAGCAGACCTCGCACGAACCACTTGCTTACGCGATTCAACCCAGACAACACCAGCCATCATCCGAGGCGGCCTCCGCGATATAATGCAAGAGAATTGAACAATCGGGCGGAGAAATTGAGCCGAATCGTCGACGCGACGCGCCCCTCCGACGGGGCTTTGTCAAGAGAGAAGTCAACAGGACAGACCGACGTTCTATAGTCATCATAGCAACAGACAAAGGAGAAAGAATACTGCACGAAGGCCGAAGCCTAGAGAAAAACGGTTTGCAAGAACTACTGCGCGGATTTTCTTGAGACGAGATTATTCTGCTGGACAACGCCTCATAGATACTTGCCAGATCCCTCGCTAAGACAACTCACTAGATAAGCTGTTACTCGTCGGACTCTCCCTTGTGCCGGACCAGAGCAACGTCGCCCAACGTGACTCCCGGCAGGGAAGACGGTCGACGCGGAGGAGCCGGAACTTCGAGTTCGTCCCGTGGAACAAGCAGCCGGATTCTTAGAATGTGTTCCAGCTCTTTTGCAAGTCTCATCGTGGGCAGCATCTTGCCTATCTCGATCTTCTGAATCACCGTCACTTTCTCTTTTGCTTTGAAGGCGAGATCTTGTTGTGAAAGACCTAGCTTTGCTCTTGCTTCCTTGACCGTAGTCGGATAGTCCTCGATTAGATCGGACTCTTCAACCGCCTTTGGAAGCCTCTCGATCGGAGCATGCGTGTGTGAAGGCGCTATAATGGGGCGAGCGGGCCTGTCCGGAAAGCTGGGTAGCCGAGTTCCCAGGCTTGAGCATTGTTGGCAGACGATCAGTCTAGCTCCTTCGACCAAGGACCTTGCGGGTTTGCCTACGATCTCGCGTCCACATATCTCACAGAACAAGGGTTCAGGAACCTCTAGGCGAGAACGTTAGAAATAAGCTCCTAGGATGCTTATGTAGGTATCGTTTGGAGGTAGCTTCGATCATCTCTAACTCTAATCTTCAAGAAATGACATGTTACACATCAGGCGGTCGTCGCATGAGCCTGTTACGATGGGCTGAAGGGAGTGACTCCCGCCGCGTGACAGGTATGAACCGGGATAGGGGGTTGGCTGGCCGCCGTAAAATCCCTGCCGTGCAAACGGCCAAGCTACCACGCTACTGGCGTGAGGGGGCGGTTGAGGTTCGACCGTTCACTGCCAAAAAGAGACCACGCGTCTCTGAGGCGCAAGGGCTCTCAGGTGAAGCAATGAAGAGGAACCCGACGACGACGGTAATCCCCGGAGTCGATGCTCTGAAGCTAACTCAACCAACAAAGAGTTAACCGAACCCGAGCAGCCCTAGTTGACCGCTACCAGCTGGGAAACAGCTTCAACCACGGCTCCAATCCCGCTCTCCGAACCCAGGGTTCCGCTCAACCTTCTCGCACTCTCCCGGTTATTCTTCAGAGATGTCGAGATCGCTCGAGCCAGCTCTTGTGTATCCAGTCTAGACTGATCCAGTACAACAGCCACTCCTATTTCCTCCGCTCGCTTCGCGTTATTCGCCTGTTCCGTATGGTTCGGCGGAGGAATAAGGACAAGTGGTTTTCCCTCAGAGATCGCCTTCATAATCGTCTCATGCCCTGCTCTGGAGACGATGACGTCTGCGCGTTCGAAGGTTTTCCAGTAGGACTGCTCGGTCATCCACTCGTGAACCGTGAGATTCCCGATCCTCTTTTCACCAAACGATCCATTCGGATCTCCGCAACTGAGAACCAGTTCGTGGTCTCCAGGAAAGTCCTTGAGGATATCTGTCAGCTTGTTCACAAGATATTTGCGGTCCGTCGCAGGTCCACTAACGCACGCGAAGACTAGAGGCCTGACAGTACTTGAATGTCGGATCCCGTTTGGAATGTTGAGCCTGGAAGGCGTTAATGGCCCCACTAGCCGGACTTTCTTCCTGATCCCAGGGGGAATCGCCAGATTGTACCTTGAAATTGTGTAAGGGGCCTTGAGATCTGGGACAATGATGAGATCGCTTACGCCCCAAGCGAGCTCTAGCATTGCGGAAATATATCTCCAGATGATCTTCGCCGTGAAAAGCATTGGTCTATCAGCCAATCTGTGTTTTCTGTCGTCTTTGGGCATCTGGACAGAATACTGGTTGAGGATGAGGATCCTCGGTTTTCTCAGAATGAACGCGGCGACTAGGGTAGAGATTCTCGTGTCCGATATTACGACGTCAGGCTCGAACGCGGAGATCTGTCGCACCTCTCCTATCAGCTGGCGAATGAAACCCCACAATCCCACAGTTACCCCGTTCTGGCTCATCGTCATCTTCGGGTCAATTGTCCCATCCTCCCTGGTTCGGAAGGACAAGGGAATCGCGCTGAAATAGGTGAAACCGGAGCGCTTCAGATAACCCAACGCGTCAAGATAGGACGAGAATAAGACCTCCTCCCCTTCGGCCGAGAACTCTCGGGCGATCGCATCGCACCGGGTGATATGCCCAAGCCCGAGCCCGCAAGGCCCAATATACAATCTCAACCCTTAGGTCCTAGCCCTCTCAACTTCCTCTCGAACACTCTTCCTCCCGGTTCTTCCTCTGAAAAGATCTGCCCTTGAAATCGAGCAACCTTCACACTACCAGTCACCCAGGCATCAGGCATTAACCCAGCTTTCAAACAACACTCATTGAGGAACTCTTCCTCGTCGAAACCCTCGTCTACGGCAACCTGCGGCAGCAGAAGTCCTCGAGTTCCAAAACCGTCTACGAACAGCCCGTCCCGCCCAACTTTGATGTTCAAAGGAAGATCCAGAGGGCTCTTGACCAAGATATGATCGAGTGGCGAGAGCACGGTCGCCTCCACGGCTATGCTCTGTAGGAACTCGTCCTTTCGTATTGGGACAAATCTTGGATCCATTGTTGCCGCATCAACCGCACAACGCATCGTCTCGTTGAGCAAAGACGTCTTGGGGAATGGGTTGCCAATGCACCCTCGCAGCCTTCGGCTCCTTGCCTTGTCAAATAGCGTAACGAATACTCCCCGGGGAGCGCGTAATTCCGAACTCGCGTTTGCGACGGAGTCGAAGTTTTTTCCATCCAAGTGATCGGCTATTGCCTGCCTTGCAATACGTACGAGCGTCGTCCCGTCTTCCGCGGATAACAAGCTGATCATTTCTCCCTAGCTAGCGAGCTTCCTTGCCTCTTCGAGAGTCTGACGAATGCGGTCCCAATGGCTTCCGACCCAATACGCTTTCCCGCAGTTCTGATTGGTGCACTTCCAGAATCGGTCGTACGTTTTGAGGCTTGCTTTGGGGACCTCATCTGCTAGGTCACTCTTTGGCGTTTCCTTCAGATCCGATCCACATTCTGGACACTTCGTCTTGGCCATGTTAACGTCCAAGTGTAAGCCGAAGGTGCTAGCAATCTGAGCCAATCTCTCTTCCTCGGTTTCGCCGAGCACCATAGCAGAAGGTATCTTCCTAGCGATTGCTCGTTGGTACAATTCTTCGTCTCTCGTTAACAGGACCATGTTTTCTTCGTGGGCGACTCTTAGGAGCTCGTCATCCTTCGTACTTGCGTCATATCTTACATCTTGCCCTAGGATCCGTAACCACTTCGCTAGTCCACCTAGCATTCCGTCGACGAGAAACCTCATCCGCGGATTCCATTTCTCAGCACTCTGCCGCTGCCTGGCTTTCCAGTGATCTCTCCGTTGGAGTAGACAACTGACCCGTTTACGATTGTGATGTGGACTGCGCCTTGTGTCTTCCATCCCTCGAATGGAGAGTAATGCGCTTTGGAGAAGAACTTGTCAGGGTCAATTTCTCCCTTCTTTTTCATATCCACCAGAATCATGTCGCCGTCAGCTCCTTCTCTTAGTCTCCCCTTTGAGCCGAGACCGAACAGGTTCGCGGGGCTGGTTGACAGGAGAGAGACTAGTCGCCGGAAGGATAATTTTCCCTTGTTGACCATGGTCAACATCAACGGCATAGCCGTTTCAAGACCAGGTATTCCAGGCGGGCTCTTTGCAGGTGGTCGTCGCTTCTCTTTGATGGTGTGAGGTGCGTGATCGGTTGCAATGATCGTTGCGTTGCCAGCTGCCATTTCGCTAAACAGGCGGTTCCTCACGTGCCGAGGTCTAAGAGGAGGCACCATCCAAGCCTTCCAACCAAGCTTCTCCACAGAATCTTCCGAGAGTAAAGTATGATGCGGGGTAACCTCCGAAGATAATCCGCCTGAACGCCAATTCCCAATCATAGAGATGCTAGACGGGAGGGTAACATGGCAGAAGTGAATCCGACAACCAATTTGCTTCTGAAGTCTCAGGATTCTGTTGACGGCGCGTGTCTCCGCCTTTCCGAGTCGTGTTCCGACAAGTTCCTTGAAGGTCCGAATCTCTCCGGTTCGTTCAATCTGGGCTGAGTCTTCTGCGTGAATCGTGACTGGAAGTGATGCTTGCCTCGCGGCCTTCAAGACCTCGACGATTGTGAGGTCATCGCCGATGTCCAAGGGGGCGATAGGCTTCGGGAGGTAGAGTTTTATCGAAAACGCTCCTGCCATTTTCATCGTTTTCACTTCGGCCCGATCTCCAACTGCGGCCGCGTGAAAGCCTACGTTCACTAGGATATTTTTTGAAGCTCTCCTGGCCTTCTCTAGAAGGCGTTGACCCGAGTCAGTAGGCGGTAGCGTATTCGGCATATCCAACACAGTGGTGAATCCTCCGGCTGCTGCGGCCGAGGTTCCACTGGTGAAATCTTCTTTGTACACTAGCCTCATATCACGCAAGTGGACATGAGCATCAACTAGCCCGGGTAATGCTACCAAGCCTTGAGCTAGAATTTTTTCGTCAGCAGGGACGGAGATCTTTCGAGCTATCCTCTGGATTCTTCCCTTCTCGATGAGGATTGAGCCCCTGATGGTTCGGTTTTCAGTCCAGATGTGTGCGTCCCGAATTAGTAAACTGGGTAGACTCGGTGTCTCTTCGCTTTCAGGGCTCATCAGGTTGTCCAAGGTCCCGTAAGCAATCCGCACATAGGAAGGTCCCGTCTTTCTGGACGAGGTTGTCCGACCATGCTTCGCATTCGTCGCAGTATCCACCAAGGGTAGGCTTGGTCCTCGGGCTATCTAGTCCAGCACGACTCTTTTCGGAGGCTAGGTCGATTATCGCCGGGGTCACCTGTAGAATATCTTTCATGGTTACTATTCCCACGAGTTTTCCCTCATCGATTACTGCAAGCCGCCGAATCTTGCGATGGTTCATGAATTTTGCGGCGTCGTTGACAGTAGCACCTGGGCTGATACTGGCTACTGGCTTCGACATTGTCTGCACAACCTTCAGTTCAGAGGGTAGAACGTTTCTTGCGGCCACTCTTTGCACAATATCTCTCTCCGTGATTATTCCCGCTGGATTTCCTGCTTTGTCCACGATAATCACGCAGCCGATATCGTGCATGCCCATCAGTTTCGACACTCCAGCGACCGTCTCGTTCTCTTTCGCGGTAATCGGCGGCCGTGACATTATGTCACGCACGAGAATGTCCGGCTCTGCTTCATGCACCGACAATGCAAGATGGCCATCCTTCGCCTTCTATAAAATCTTCATGCAGTGATGAGCCTAGCAAACATTATCTGCGGCGCGCTTGACTTGTCATCGATCGATATTGGTTGCGGGCTCGGGATCAAACCTGACTCTTGAGCCATCTGAGCCTCCCAGAATCCGCTCTATCTCTCCACCAACGTTGGTATATTGGACTCGTCTCGGATTCGCCGTTCTCGCAGGCGTGTTGTACAACGCGTTGGGTCTTGGCGGACAAGGCGTTCTTTTCGGAACGTCTTGGGCTATCAGTATGGGAACCGGAATCTATGCGATCTCCGTTTTCCTGGTCAAGTACATATTGCGTTATGGTCCGACGGAGTTGAAGGGTCCAAACAAGCACATTACACTAGGTATTGGTAGCTACATCATTTGGTTTCTGTTCACGACAATCCTGCTCAACACGATCATTTATCCTGGTCCGTACTAGTCGTCGATTGGTCAAGAGTCGCCTGTTGAGGTGGAGGCGTTTCCGCAGGAGTTTGCGCGCTTTTCGTGTTGCCTAGCAAGGTAAGGTAGTCGTCTAGGGCTTTGAAATATCCTCGATCGTACTCGCCATGCAACTCGTTTGCGGCGAATTCAGAGAATTCTTTCTTGAGACTGCCGATCGTCTCTTCGGTTCTGCTGGCTAGGACTTTTGGCAGGAAAATGTACTTGTCATCGTTGGTCCGGTAAGTGAGCATCAGTCCTTCAAGCGCTTTGACGTATCCTCTTGACCACTGAGAGTTATCCGATTTTTGCCGGATAATATCGAGTTCTTTCTCTGCATCAGTCCACGCTCGTGCTTCCACGTGTTCGAGGAACTTGTTTACTGGAATCTGGGGGATCACTCTGGGCCCTCCGCTATCGGCGTCGTTTGACCTCGTCTTCTTCCGAGACATCAACTATTCCTCCCTCTGTAACCTTGAAGATTCTCTCACCTTCAGGCAAATATGGGCTGGAGACAAGTCGGGCTATCCTTATGGGGCCGTTGGCAGCTCGGCGGAGGAACACTCTTGTGTGGCTCGTGTGAGCTACTATGTGCCCGCCCACCGCGTCTACGGAGTTGGCGAAGAACTGGTCGGGTTTCGCCATGACTTGGTTAGTAACTATGGCGACAGCGTTGAACCCTCGTGCGAGGCGGATTAGCCGGTGCATGTGGTTGTTGAGACGTTGTTGTCTCTCTGCGAGCATCTCCCTGCC
>WNGG01008494.1_pt1 | contig 11309 bp, 12 predicted proteins | sample 5400661 | NCBI WGS metagenome assembly WNGG01 (sample SAMN13153372, study PRJNA577476) | soil metagenome | isolation source: 100 cm soil or saprolite under Garry oak tree replicate 1 | place: USA:California | collected 2016-06-15 | reverse complement strand
TGATGGCTTGTTGTCTGAGTTGCAGAGCCTTTACTGCTTCGAGGGTTTCGGACTGGACCGCCTGGAGGAACCGCTCATCCTTTCCCGATGCTTCATAGGCGGCTCGGGGCACGTTAAGCTGCACGGTTCCGATAACAGCACCAGCCCCTTTCGCTGAGTCTCTGTCTTGAAGAAAAATTGGTCCCTCCGACGATATCGAAAAGGTCTGTTCTGAGGGGTGTATCAAGAAGTTGGGAACCGAGTATTTGGCGGAACTCTCGAAGGCGAGGTCGAGAAGCTCGTCCGTGGTCTCTGTTTGCCCGTTGGGGGTCCGTACAATGACGGATGGATTGAGGATGAGTTGTTGACGACTGATTTCCAGACTTGCGTCAATTATCGTTGTGAATACCTCTTCGGCTTCTCGTGAAAAGTCGGCGAAGATTCCTTCACCTTTGCCGTCGAGACCTACTGCTTCTCGATTCTGCAGGTGACTCGGGATCAGATGGTCTAGCCCGATTGTTACTTGGGCTGGTATTGTGTTGGAGAAGCCGTCCCAGTTGAGGTGTTGCATGAATCGTCTGATCGCGTCTTGGACGCGTTGGCGCGGGAGTCCTCTGATGAAGGGTGCGAGGCTGATGTTGAAGTGGTCGAAGACCTGTTCGCTGGAGACTTCTCGTTCTGCTGTTCGTATAATCCTCAGGACCGACTCTAGGACATCTTCGAGGGATGAGGGAGGACTGGTCGCTGGGGTCCCATTACGAAAGAAGAGGCTGGTCTCGTGAAAGAATATGCTGGGTTTCAGAATCCATGATGCTGCATCCTCGAGGTGCATCTGACCTGAGAGATGTGCATCGACTGTGGCGCGAGGAAGGCTGTTGAGGAGGACATACTCCTCGGTGACTTTCTCTCCTGCGGATTTCTGGACCCAGTTCGCGTCTAGGTGTTTCTGGCCTGCCTCCCGCAGTAGCACTGTTACATCGTTGACGGGTAGTCCCAGCCGTGTAAGTTTGTGGCGATACTCCTCTAGCTTCCTCTCGATGAGGATTGTGTTGACCAGTTCTCTAATCAGGGGGGCGCTGAGATAGGCGATCCCGAACTTGAGAAGTCTATCCTCTGCCTCTGCGGCGACTTCATCTGCGAGGGTTTGTGGCATTCCAGCTTCGCTGACGAGTGATCGGGCGATTCTTGTACGGTCGAACTCATCTATGGTCATTCGGGAAGTGCGGACGAACAGTCTACCACGTTTTACGGCGATGTACTCTTCTAGGTCCCGGGAGAACTCGACCAGAATCTTTCCAAGTTCGGTTATGCTGTACTTTTTCGTGCCTTTTTCGATCGAAACCAGACCGGCCTTCCTTAGCGTCTTGAGGTGGTAGACGAACTTGCCGGCGTCCCGTACAGGATCGAGCTTCACCTCGTACATTATTTCAGTATACGGGAGGGGACCCTTCGACACGAGGAGCTTAAGAACGTGCAGCCGGACAGGAGCAGAAGCAGCGTCAAGAACCTCAGAGCTGAAACGCTCATAGGAACGCTGCAAGAAAGAATCGTTCGCCTGGCTACGTTTCCCTGTTTAAAAAAGTAGTGTGAAATGACTAGTCAGCACGGTCCTTCGAGGAATTTCGGTGGCCGGAAAAATCGTAGATGGTTATTCGACGATTTTCAGGTTCTTCAGTGGGACCCAGCCGGTTTCGTTGGTCATGTTGGTAACCCAGGCCCAGCCGCTCTCCACTCTCTCTATCCTCACTATCTCGCCTTCCATCACGGACACTTCTCGTGCAACGTAGCTTTGCTGGGCAACCGCGGCCTCACCGTCTATCATGACACCATTCTCTGGGACCCAGCCCCGTTTCCCATTCTGGCTTTCGCAGAACACCCATCCGGGCCATTCGTCGTCCCTCCTCGTCACAATCTTCAGCTTGTCGCCCGCGTTCATGACCAATGGATCAGGATACTTCGTCTCGTAGCTGGCAACGACCAGTGCCATCTTTCCAGAATCGACTTGCTGCAAAATGAACCATTGGATGAGTGGTCTTGGAGCTTTTAAACTGAGACGGTTTCCGGCACAGCCGATGGCGCCGTTGAGTTTTCTAAATGTGTATTGAAAGCGGGGGGAGGGTCTGATAATTCGGCTCGATCTCTGTCTTGGTCCACTTGGGCGTGAGGCTGTCCACTGTCTTCAGGTATTCTCGGCTGTCATAGTCCCACCCAGTCTCATTCTTGTACTGTTTGTAGGAGAACGTCTGCGACTGAATGGTCATAGGGTCGATGATCAAGTAGGAGTAGTTGGTTAAGACTCCCTTCGACACTAGCAGTGATAGGAAGGCGAAGAGATTGCTGACTTCCACTTGTGGGAGATATATTCTGACCGTCATCGAGTTCAGACCAGTTATCAGAGAGTAGCTCTGCACAATCGGAACCTCCGATATTGCGTTCTCGACCGCCCGCATAGAACTCTCGTTCTTGAAATCCAGGCGCACATCAAACAGCTTAGATATCTGGGGAGCAAAGGGCAGCAGATCTATCACATACTCCTGGACCAATCCTCGGGCAACCAGCTTGTCGAACCGATACTTCGTCGCAGGCAACGTGAGCGAAAGAAGTTTCGACAGATCCGCCAGAGTCGTTCTCGCATCCTTCGTTAGCTCCTTGAGTATTATCAGGTCTCTCTCGTCGAATGGCTCAGGCTGAGGAGTCACGTGCTTGGTGGTCTCGGCCTTAGCGCGGACTGCGGTAAGTTTGTCGAGCCATCCTTTCCAGTCGAACTTCCAGGTTCGATCCTTGGGTTTGAAATAGTCAAAATTCGTCAATGGGAACCCTGCATCGCCGAGCCAGAAGACTCGATATGACTTGACTACTCCACGCTCCAACAGCTGCTCTAGATACAGCTCGAAATCCTGACGATTCAATGTGGGTACCGCATGCTGCGAGTAGTATCCGTTCGTGTCCCCGAGGCAGCGTGCGATCTTCAGCCAGAACCCTGGGACCTTAAGCGCTTCTCTTGCAAGCGCCTCCTTTCCGGGATGTGGGGTTGCTAGGACAACAGCTCTGCTCAGACCGATCTTGGAGTAATTCGGATAGATCCACGTCTTTAGAACGCCCTGGTTTTCCAGCTTTGTCACCCTGTTGTAGACCGTGGTGTATGGCAGCTTGGCCTTACGGGCGATCTCTAGCAAGTTTCTAGGGCCGTGCTGCTTCATAGTTCTAAGAATCGTCACATTTTCTCCGTCGAGAAGGGAGACAATGCGATGCACGCTGTCGAAGTACTCGTCTGGGCTTATTGTGCTCAAGGAGTAGCCGAACAACGCGGCTACCAGCGTGCTTTTCAAGCTTTTTGGAAGTCTAACCGTTGCCGTCAATCACCGGAAAGCACGGAAGAGGGCAGCTAATCGCTATGCAACAACACCTCGTGTGGACAACAATATGTGTCATCAATGACTGAGAAGTTAACAGAGTTAGGGGAAACGGCTGTCGCGCCATTACCTTTGGGGTTTTTGACAGTCGGGCCGATTAGCTCGGCCCGAGAAGCAGACTGGACTAGACGACCAATTCCCATTCGTCGTCTGCCGGCAGTCTTGAACTGGCCCCAGAAGGGCGAGAACACATCTCTCCGGCTTCGACTCTTAATCTTTGCCCATAAAACTGGCATCAGACAGGGGATAACTATAAAACCGCTAGGAGGGCTATCTCTAGAAGTCTAGAGCTACCATGGGAAAAGTAATGATCTCATTGACTGATGAGGCCGAGGAACTTGTAAGGACCGAGGTAGACAAACAATACTTTGGCAGGACCGGAGGCTTCAGCATCTTCTTCGAGAAGCTGATCCGCCAATACTTCACCGGACTCGTGAAAGAGACCCGAGATAGGAAGCCTAGATAGACCAGATCGAATTTCAACATCGCAGTGTCCTGTTTGAAGGACTAGTTCGAGAACTAGTCCGGTCCCAACGCGGATCCGGTCGAGCGTTGAATGGTTTATTTGTCCACCGATCTCATCGCCGCCCTAGGGGCGGTGGTCCAGACCACACAAGGGTGGGGACAGCATGGTCTAAGATCTCTGGACTTCAGCCGGAGTTAGCATACCTGGCTCGGGCCCAGGTGATCGTGGGTTCAAATCCCACCCGCCCCACCATGGACTTGGATGAACGAGAAGATCACGAAAATAGTCTTCAAAGATAGGAAGAGATGGCGACGATGGCTCATCCTCAACCATAGCAGAAAGAATGAGGTCTGGGTCGTCCTACCAAAGAAGAGCGCAGGAGGCGACTCGTACAGAGTCTATTACAACCAAGCACTGGAAGAAGCTCTTTGCTTCGGGTGGATTGACAGTCGAATCAAACCCTTGGATGAAACAAGGAGCCTTGTCCGCTTCACACCTAGAAAGAGCAAGAACTGGTCTCATTACAACATCGACAGAGCCCTGGAGTTGGTAAGGAAGAGGAAGATGACTGAAGCGGGGCGGAAAGTTCTGCCACCAGACGTGATTTCAAGACTTGAGAAATTGAGGAAAACTGGTGATCACCTGGAATGACAGACCTGATTTCATGCGCCCGAGCTAAGCCGGCTGTCTAACAGTCGCAGTTATCTACTTCAGCCTGAGTCGGCCGTTTTCAAGATGCAAAAAGTCCAACGACTGGATAAGCTCATCTTTTACAAGACAGGTGCAATGTCGTTCCAAGACAAGGAGATTCCACCCTCCGTTCTAGAGGAGATTCTGAAGGCCGCCACGTCCTGTACATGGCTGGGCAGATGGAAGCTCGTGATCATCACGGACAAGAATCAACGCGTAAAGGTGGTCAAGGCATGGCAGGAAGACTTGAGAAAGTTAGGGCGGCTAAAAGATGTTGATTGGATTGAGAGATGGAAGATCGCTCCTCTGCTCATCGCGTTCTGTCAACCCAAGGATTTCGAGCCATTTCAGTGGGTACCTGGAGACTACGCCCGAATCGGGGAGATTCACGAAATAGGGTCCGCAGTGAGGAGTATCGAACTCAAGGCTCTTGATTATGGCATCGGGCTTCATGGGCCGATAATGGGTCTGCTTATCCCCGAAGTAAACAGAGGCGTGAGGGCTGCACTCGGAATCCCCGAAGACTATGAGCTCGTGCACTTCGGGGTAATGGGCTATCCGAAGGAGGAGGTAGAAGTAACTTTCCCGAAGCTGTCAGATGTCAGCTTCCTGAACAAATGGGGCCGTCCATGGGCATCGTCCTAGAACGAATCAATCTCGTAGTCAAGTTCTGCCGTGGGTTGTCCTTGGCTTTGTCTTGCGGGCTGTTTCGCGTTTAATCCAGTTTAGGTACTCAGCATTACCACGCAGAACTGGGAATGCCAGAATCTCTGGGATATCGTAGGGGTGGGCTTTTTTGATAGAAGCTTCTATCCTAGGATAGTCGTCTGCTCTGGCTTTGATGAAGCAGATCCACTCCCTTGCCGGCTCAATCCTTCCCTTCCACCAATATTTGCTCTGGATGGGACCCAAGACTTGAACACAACTCGCGACCCTTTCGTCCAACAGCCTGCGCGCAATCTTGTTGGCCCTCTCCTTGCTGTCGACGGTAGTAGATACTTGAATGAACTCAGTCATTCGCCTCACCACCTCGTTAGACCCGATCCTGCATGAGTGGCCGTACTCCAAAGTTTAAAGGAATGACCGGCTTCGAAGATCAGGCGTTGGTATAGATTTGACGAGCACTATGATGCCTCGTTCTGCTGACTATGAAGTGAAGCTGACTCCTGATCACGAGAGTCTCCGGCACACCATCAGGGATTTTGCTGAGAAGGAGATTCGTCCCGTAGCCTTTGAGATTGACCGGAATAACAAGATACCGAGAGACCTTCTGCGAAGGATCGCGGGAGTTGGTCTGACGGCCATCACCTACAAGGAGGAATATGGTGGTCTCGGTGGTGACCTTCTCTCGATGGTTATTGGCATCGAAGAGATAGCACGCGTCTCGGCAGCTTGCTCCACAGTCTTCGTCGCTAGCCATCTAGTCTCTGAACCCTTGAACGAATGGGGATCTGCGGAGCAGAAGAAACGGTTCCTCGTCCCGATGGTGTCAGGGGAGAAGATCGGGGCCCACGCTATGACGGAGCCGGGCGCCGGGTCCGATGTGGCAGGGATCAAGTCCACTGCGAAGCTTCACGGGACCCACTGGGAGATTAACGGCCGGAAGACCTTCATCACGAACGGCGAGATCGCGGACCTCTATCTTGTATTCGCTAGGACGAGTCCGCCGCCGAGTAGTAAGGAGCGGCACAAGGGCTTGAGCGCGTTCATTGTCGAAAGGGGTACAGAGGGCTTCCAGGTCGGAAGCCACATCGAGACTACAGGGCTTCGAGGTTCGCAGCCCTCAGAGCTAATCCTCGACCATGTCAAGGTCCCGCAGGACAATCTCGTCGGGAAAGAGGGGGACGGCTTCTACATCGGCGTCAAAACATACGATCGGGGACGGGTGGACGTGTCAGCACAGGGCGTGGGTATCGCCCAGGCGGCGTATGAGGCGGCCATTAGCTATGCTCAGACTAGGATGAGTTTTGACAAGCCTCTGATTGATTTCCAGCAGGTCCAGTATAAGCTGGCCGACATGGCCATGGGACTCCACACTGCTCGACTGTTGACCTACTGGGCCGCATCGTTGAAGGATCAGGGGAAGGAGTTCGTCAAGGCGGCATCAATTGCGAAGGTGACGTCGACGGAGACGGCTGAGAAGCTAGCGTTGCTTGCTATGATGATTCATGGAGGCTACGGTGTTGCCACTGAGTATCCTGTAGAACGGTTTCTCAGAGACTCGCAGATCATAAAGACATACGAAGGGACGAACGATATTCAACGGCTTACCATAGCCAAGCAGCTGATACGAGAACTCAAAGAATAGACATTTCCAACTCAGTGAGAGATTTCAGGTCCATGGGACTCAATTGTTCCCATGGGCTAGTATTTCATCGCGATGGAGTCCTGCTTGCAATAATCATAGCTCTTGTCTTTTTGGAGCGCGGCCTGTATGCTTCGATATTCTTCGGTAAGACAGTGCGGCCATTACCAATCCTGAAAGGATTATCCCATTGACGAACAAGTGGATTACGATATTTGACTCGTTTATGAATTGTCCGAACAATCCGTTCGGGTTAACCGTTCCTAGGACGTAGTACTGGAGATACTGAAGGGAATGGTCGAACATGTGAACTGTCTGAAATACAAACAATCCGTATAGCGCAAAATCGAAAAGGAGAATGTTTTTGCGAAGTTTCGGAATAGGATTCAACAACCACGCACGGTCACCCCGAGCTTGGTTGTAGAGCATTAAGGCAAGCAGGAGGAAGGCATAGAGTATGAGGTTGAACACAAAGTGGACCTGAACGAGGGTATCATTGAATAGTAATTCTAGAATACCCGTTGGCTTTACCAACCCCTCTACATACGCCTGAATGAAAAGCATGGCATGTTCGACCATGTGGAATGATTGAAAGGTGACAAGACCGTACAGGATTGCGCCCAAAGCCTCGAAGCTTTTGTTCGAGCCGAAGCTATTCGAGAGAAATGGTCGAAGGGTACGAGCCTTTGATAGCGACTGACATACTTCCCATTCTAACGCATTTTTACCTCCTTGATCAAGTCGTCAGCAAATCGAAGAGAGCTGATTCTTCCGAAAACAACTGCAAGCAACACGCCTTGCAAGAAATCTGCCAGTCGCTCCATGATTTCGACTAAGCTTACTAGACCTTGATTGCTGTAGGGGACATAGAAGACCAAGCCGTATAATAGATCAAATCCTCGTGGAATGAAGAACGTGAGCACATATGCAAAGCCCGCTATGGCAATGTATGTTTTCTTGAGTTCCTTGACTTGTGAGGTTCGCAATTGGATGAAGAGATAGACAGGAATCAAAACGCTGAAAGTGAGTATGAATTGAACCGCATTGCCGACTACGCTTGGGTCTATTGTAGGCCAGATAGCATTCCCGCTCGTGAGAGCTGAGACATTCGGGAGGTACAATCCGATTGTGATGCCCGGGCGTCCTATAAGGTTCGAGAGGATGAAAGTACTGAAAGCCAATTTTACAGACTGACTGTTGCCTGAACGGTCGAAGGTTCTGAGTGTGCTTCCTAGGAATATCAGGGACATAAAAGGCAACGTAGCCAAAAACCAAAGCAATCCCGCAGTTGTCGCAAGCCCAACTACTGCAATATTCCAGATAGAAATCGAAACATCTACCAATCCGAAGAGTACAAGGAGAGTCCAAAGTTGGCTAGTAAGCCGAAATCGTCCGTCTTTGAGCACGCCAAATGAATATCTCAAGCAAGCAAATACGAGCAGGATGGTTGGAGCAAATAAGATCAGAAAGAGAGAGATATTCAGATCCTCGATGAAGAGAAGAAAAAGGAGGGAGTGTATGGAAACCGCTAGGATGGAGGCGCCGTACAGCACTCGAAATATTGTACCTTCCCTAGAGCTGTGTCCAAAAAACAGTGCAGGGATTCGGGCAAGCCGGGTCAATTGTTTGCATCATCTGGTGGGTAGATGTTGCCGCAGTAGTACCAGCGGTAGCGTGGGCGGTAACTATGCTTAGCACAAGCGTCAGTCCAAGCGTTACTAGCAGTCCGACAACCATCAGGTAGTATCGTACCACGAAACCGTTTGGCTTTAGCACAGCAGCGTTCATCAGAGCATCAGGGCGATTATTATTCCGGTTCGATATTTAATTGCGGACGAAATTATCATCCGGTACATTTAGTACCGTAATTTAACTACGGCCCCTAGTGTCTGGGAGTAAAAAACGTTGGTAAAGCATTTTATTCTGTGAGGGGCCGATTCGCATTGATAGTTGAAGATATGGTCCTTGGTCGCTTAGCTTTAGGTCTGATGGCTTTCGAGCAGAGACCGTATAGGCCGACGTTACGTCATCGAAAGAGAACACGCCTCGAAATATATTCGACTATTCTTGAGGCTTTGGCCGCAGAAAACATGACGGCCAATAGGCTTACAATCCGCCTGAATTTTAACCATCGATTTACTAAAGAGTGTGTGTCTTTCTTGGTTGCACGGGGTCTTGTCGAGGCCAGCGGTGAATGGAGGCCGGTCCTCTACTCTATAACCTCCACTGGATTGGACTGGCTCACGCGCTTTAAACAGGTCGTTCGCGAACTAGAATCGCGCGACCGTGAGGTATGTGATTCCGAGCGTTACAAGCGGTTTTCTAGGAGAGTGATCGCATAAACAATGCCTCGGAGAGAAGGCCATGACTTCGATTATCATTGGGGTCTTGTCATAGAACTGTACGGTAGTCGTAAGTTCCAAGAAGCATTAGAAATGGCCTTAGAAGTCGAGAGAAATTTCCCTGACAAATGGGGGGAGATCTCGCTTGGAATAGCATCTATCTGCGCAAGACTGGGCCAGTTCGATAGCGCTGTTAGTACACTTGAGAAAGCGATGAGTAATGGGCATTGGTGGTCGAAGAATGAGTTGTTGCAGATTCCTGCCCTGCGGCCTTTACACGAGCGGCTTGACTTTTGTGCCCTTGTCGAGAAATGCGATTCACTTCAGCGTGCACGTGAGGAAAGCTCGAGACCAGAACTGATAGTATTCACTCCTGAGGACGGTTCGATACCTCGGACCGCTATTATCACGCTCCATGGTCGTGGAGAGACGGCGCAGACCTTTGCCCCACACTGGAAGCGTGTCGTTTCTATCGGGATTCTGCTTGCGGTTCCTGGCTCATCTCAACCCTTTCGCTCAGAAGGACTGTGCTGGGACGACCACGAACGAGCGCGGAAGGAGATAACGGGCGTGTATAGTCAGCTTCTCGCTTCGTACCCCAAAGGCTTCGATCATACGATCGTGGCGGGGTATTCACAGGGAGGTGAGCTGGCACTCTCGCTCGCGATAATTCCAGAGTTCACGTGCACAGGCTTCATCGGAGTTGCTCCAGGTCCATTCAGTCAGGCAAAGTTGGAAGAGCTTACGAACGCGCTTGAAACTGCAGCCCCTCAACGGCTCAAAGGATATTTGTTCAGCGGTGACAAAGATCCAACTCTGCCGATGACTATGAAGATTCACGAAGAAATGACCATGAGACACATACAGTGCGAGTTTAAACTGGAAGCGGGAGCTGGTCATTCCTATCCACGCGACTTCGAGCTCAGGTTAGTCTCAGCGGTCAAGTTTGTTTTGAGCTAGAGTTTCAAACTGGACTAGGACAGGTTAGTGGTCTTGCTGACGTGCGGAGACCCTCTAGGTAGGATCGGGAATCAGTCCACTGTTCGAAAATCCGAATTGCTTACCGCATTGGGAATGGGCGTTCGGGCATTCCAACAAAGAGGCTCAGTAAACTAAGCGCCAGGCTAAGGATTTTCGGGAACTACTTAGCAATCCTTTGCTTTCGTCTGACTTGCAAGGCGTTTTCCTTGAGAGTGTGGAGAGCTTGGTCGATTATGTAACCGATAACCTCGGGCAAAAAACACAAGCCCAGCTGCAAACAGGGCTATCGCGAATACATAAACACGCGCCAAACCGATCCGGCAAAACCCATGCGCGACTCAGTCCCTGCTCCCTTGAAGTTCCAGTTTGGTTCTGCTGATCTGTTCTAGTAGAAGGTCTACTGCGGCTACAAGACTCACGCATTTTAACTTTTCAGCTGTGAGGGCTGCTTCCAATTCTCTGAGCTTGGATGGCGCTGAACTCAGGTCCCGGCTGACTCCTCCAAGGGGCATGTAGTCTACTCTCCGGGGCATGGTCGCATAAAGTTCCCTTTGCGTGCGGTTGATCTGGCTTAGCTTGTTGTCATCGGTCGCGGCGAGCCAGGATACCTCCCGGGCCGCCCTTGCACTATCGTAGAGCTGGTTCTGCAGCTCGACGTAGCTATTCCAGTAAGTCAGCCAAGACTCGTTGAACTCTTCTAACAACTTTTGAATACGATTCCCCTGTTGACCGGTACTAGACGGCAAGACAGAACGGAACCTTAGGTTCACTTCAGTGCAAAAAGGTTTGGAAGGGCGGGAACGTCAAAGCCTCAAGCAGCCCCCTCGTCCGCTCAAATGAACTTCGAGTGGACCAGCAGGGTTACGGTACTTGTAAGACGTACAGGGAGAAATGGGGCTTGCCGATGCCTGATCGGAACCTCTTCCGTCTCGTACACCTGCCGCCGGACTTAGCGAAGCAGCTCAGAGATTCTGTGGATGAGGCGTTCCAAAGTCTTGGCGGTGCAACGGCCGAGCTGATCCTTCACTATGCGAGGAGGAGACACAACGTGGACATGAAAGAGTTGCCTCTGGGTATCGACGAGCTTGACAATGCCTTGAAGGAGATTCTGGGAAGCGGAAGGAAAATGGTCG
>WNGG01008493.1_pt1 | contig 11309 bp, 6 predicted proteins | sample 5400661 | NCBI WGS metagenome assembly WNGG01 (sample SAMN13153372, study PRJNA577476) | soil metagenome | isolation source: 100 cm soil or saprolite under Garry oak tree replicate 1 | place: USA:California | collected 2016-06-15 | reverse complement strand
CTGAGCGTGGCCGCGGGGGTGGCGAGCGTCCTGCTTGGCGCCGTGTTGGGCGTGGGCGCGCTACGCGTCTGGCGCATCGAATGCTGTTGGCCCGCCTTACGCGAGCGTCGCGTGACCGCGGCGTCGCGCTTCCTGCAGACCGAACTCGGCCAGGCGATCGCGGAGGCGCGGCGGCTCGCTGAGCGCGGCGCGACCGCCGCATCGCTCCCGCGTGAAGCGGTGTTTGACCGCCTCGACAATGCCGTCGAGTCGGGGCCCGCGTTCGAACGCGGCGCGGCGGTGCTCGATGACAATGCGGCCTGGGCGGGGCGCCACCGGACGATGCCTGCGCCCAATGACACGACCGAGCTGCAAGTGGTCATGACTCCATTCTACGGCGTGCTCGAGGCGCGGCGCCAGACACGCACCGCGACCTCGGTCGGGAGTGTGTTGTTGTCGGCGACGCCCGCGATCGCCGACGGCGATCACAGCCTTACCGCACTGTTCGAGGGCGCGCACGGCGTGTCGCTCCGGTTGTTCCCGCCCGGGCAAGGTCCGCGCGACTCGAGCGTCTTCGAGATCTGCACGCCGCGCACACCGCCGCCCGAGGACTGTGCTCCGGGCGACACGCTGTTTTCGGTGCAGACCATCCCGCCATCGCAGGGCGACGCCAAACTCGCGGCGCTCGCGGATACGGCGTGGCTCGCCAGGCTTGCGTTGGTGGTGCTGCTCGCCGTCCTGCTGCTGACGGCGCCCGCGGGCGCGTGGCGCTGGGGCGTGCTGCTGGTCGCGGGCTGGACCCTGTTGCGCTCGCCCTTCGGCCCGGCCGCGTTGTTCTCGCCGGCCACGTTCTATCGTCCCATTGCGGGAGTCGTCGGCACGTCGGCAGGATCGCTGCTGGTCGTGGGAGTGCTTGTCCTCGTTGCCGCGGGTGCGTTGTGGCGCCGGGGCGTGAAGCGAACGTGGCTGGGCATGGCGGCCGCCGCCTTCCTGATGCTCGCGGCGCCGTACGTGGTGCGCTACTTCGGCCGCGGCATCGCTCCGCCGGCGAGCGGAGTGAGCATCGAGCAATGGCTGTCGTGGCAGGCGGCGCTTGCCGTCACCGCAATGGCATTCATTCTGTTGGCGGCCGCGTTGGTCCGGGGCGCCAAGGAGCCGGAGCGGGTTTCACCCGCGCTGCCCGCGGCGTGCGCCTGGGGCGCGGTGGCGGCGATCGGTGGACTGTGGCTGTGGAGCCCGCACGGTGCGTGGCCCGAGTGGTACACCTTCCTCTGGCTCCCTGCGCTGGTCGGCGCGATTTTCCGGGCCCGCCGGCGGTGGGCCCTCGTCGGCATGGCCGTGGTCGCAGGAACGGCGGCCGCCCTCCTCGCCTGGGGCGCGGCGGTCGAAGGACGCTTGTCCCTCGCGACCCGCGACGCGCAGCGGCTCGGGCACGAAGGCGACCCGGTCGCGGTCGCATTGCTCGAGCGCCTCAGTCAGCAGGTGACCGCCCCCTCGCAGCCGCCCCCCCAGACCGCGGGCGATCTGTACGCTTTGTGGGTTGGATCGCCGCTTGTCGGCGAAGACTACCCGGCGATGCTCGAGCTGTGGGGCGCTGGGCCGGATGGTCCGCCGCTGGCGGAGCTTCAGCTCGCGCAGCTCGACCTGCGGGCAGGCTTGCTTTCCACCCTCGCGCGCTCGGCCGGCGCAGGCCCCTGTATCGAGCGCGTCGAAGGGATTCCCGGCGTCCACTACATCCTGGTGGCGCCGCTCGACAACGGCACGGTCCTCACCGTGGGCGTGGGACCGCGCACGCGGCTGTTGCCGCCCAATCGGGTCGCGCGGTTTCTCCGGGGCGATCCGGGGGTCGAGCCCCCGTACACGATTTCGCTGTCGCTGCCGATTCAGGCGAGCGCGGTCGGCAGCACCGTGGAATGGCGCCGGGAGGGATGGGCCGTGCGCGGGGAGCGGCAGGTCGACCTCCCAGGTGGCGCCCGTCATGTGCATTTGCGCGTCGCGCTCGGTGGGCCGTGGTCGCTGCTGGTTCGCGGCATTCTGGTCGTCGGACTCGACGTGCTGCTCCTGGCCGGCGTCTGGCTCTTTGGACTGATCGTGGCCGAGGGCTGGCAGGCGCGCCTGCCGGCGCTGCTCACGACGCTGCGCACGAGCTATCGCGCGCAGCTCACGTCTGTGCTCATCACATTTTTCGTCTTGCCAGTTCTTGGATTTGCGGCCTGGAGCTTTACCGACCTGGCCGAGGACGCCCGTCGCTCCGGCGACCTGCTCATTCACCAGACGCTCCGCGACGCCGCCGCCGGCGCCGAAACCGTCGCCCAAGATCCGCCCGAGACGATCGCTCGTTCCCTGGTCGAGTTGGGCCGCCGGCTCGACGCCGAATTGTGGCTGTATCGCCGTGGCGTACTCGTGGCCACGAGCTCGCCCGTGCTGGGGGAGCTCGGTTTGGTCGATCCATTTCTCGCTCCCCAGGTCTTCCGGGGCACGCTCGAGGATGAGCTCGAGACGACCATCGACGCGCGCACCGGCGGCCGGCCGACCCGCGTCGGCTTTCTCGTCGTTGCGCCGGGTCCCACCGGTGAGCAGGGAGTGCTGGCAGTGCCGCAGCTGTTGGACGACGAGCGCATTCGGGAGCAGCGGGAGGATCTCACCTTCGGCATCCTGCTGGCGATGCTCGTCGGGTTGGTGGCCGCGATCTACCTTGCCGGCCTCGCGGCGCGCCGGCTCGCGAAACCGGTCGCCGCGCTGCGCGAGGCGGCCATTGCCGTGGGGCGGGGCAGTGAGCCGCCGGCCTTCCCGCCGGGCACGCCGCGGGAATTCGAGCCGGTCCTCAGCGCGTTCGACCGGATGGCCACCGACGTGCGCCGCAGCCAGGCGGCACTCGAGGAAGCGCGGCAGCGCACGGCGCGCGTGCTCGCCAACGTCGCCACCGGCGTCATCGCGGTGGACGACGCGCTCCGCGTCACGATGGCCAACCCGCGCGCGTCCGAGCTCGTGCTGGGAGGGACCGAGACGCTGGCGCCGGGCAACGTGCTGCCGCAAGCGACGGCGGCCGGATGGGCGCCCGTGTGGCAGGCGGTCGCCCAATTCATTACCGACAACCGCGACGTGATTCAGGAGCGCGAGTTCGACGTCGGCGGGCGGCAGATTCGCGTGCAGCTCGCGCTGCTGGGCGCCGCGCCCGACGGTTGCGTCATCGCGCTCGACGACGCGACGGCGCTGACGCGTGCCGCGCGCGTACTCGCGTGGGGCGAGATGGCGCGCCAGGTGGCGCACGAAATCAAGAATCCACTCACGCCCATTCGGCTCGGCATCCAGCATTTGCAACGGGTTCGCGGGAAGGGTCAATCCACGACCTTCGAGTCGACGCTCAAGGAGACCTCGGAGCGCATTCTGGCGGAAATCGACCGGCTGGACGGCATCGCGCGCGCGTTCGCGCGCTTCGGCGCGCCGTCAGGGGGGGGCGCCGAGCAGCTGCCCCTCGAGCCCGTGGATCTCGCCGCCACCGCCCGCGAAGTCGTGCAGCTCTACGACCTCGGCGCCGCGCCGCGGTTCGAAGTGCGCGCGAGCAACGGCGCACCCCCTCCGGCGCTCGCGCGGAAAGACGAAGTCAAGGAAGTGCTCGTGAACCTGCTGGAGAATGCGCGCAACGCCGATGCGAAGCGGGTGACCGTGCAAGTCGCCGCGAGCGGCCGCCAGCTGGTCGTCGCCGACGATGGCCGCGGGATTCCGGCGGAGGTGTTGCCGCGCGTGTTCGAGCCGACGTTCTCCACGACGTCGAGCGGCGCCGGCCTGGGATTGGCGATCGCACGCCGCCTGGTCGAGAGCTGGGGCGGCGTAATCACGCTCGAAAGCGACCCCGGCACAGGGACACGGGTCACTCTGACGCTCCAGACGGCACCCTGAAACGGGGTTGGGTGACCTTCCTCACACCAAACAATGGAAAAATCGGACACAATGTGCAAAGTTGTGGCGGCCTTTCCCCCGTCCGAGGTGCCTTGTGCGAACTGGAGTCGTCGCTGTTGCGCTCGCCCTGCTCGTACTCGCTCCCCTGCTCCCGCGGCAGGCCCGCGCGCAGTTTTCGTTCGACGCGCGGCGCTATGGCATGGGAGGGGTCTCGCTCAGCCGTGACGGCAACGCCCGTCGCTTCAATCCCGCCTATCGCGCGCTGAAGACCCACGGCGAGACCACGGGAACACCGAAGTTCTCGATCCCGGTGCCGATCGGGCTGATCAAGTTCCTCAAGGATCACCCGATCAATCAGCTGAGCCACGACCCGATGTTCGATCCGAAATCGACATCGTTCAATCCGTTCGAACTCACGAACCTCATCTTCAATCCGCCAATCTTTTATGAGGTGAAGAAGTCGCCTACACCGACCAACAACGTCGAATTCACGGTCGGCAAGAACCAGCTCATCCTGAATCTTGGTGGATCGCGGGTCCTGATTCCCGAACAGGAGTTCGGACTGGGTAGCACGAGCCGGCTGTTCGATGCGGGCGCGGGATTCGGGGGCTTCCACGTGGGCGTCATGGGCTTCCTGCAGTATGACGTGGCATTCTCGCTCGACAGCGCGCTGCGGCGCGCGCTCACGGACACCGTGACGGGCGTGCAGCCAGGAGACACGCTGGCGCTCTTGAGCGATGCGATCGCACAGGCAGGACTGGCCCCGACCGTCAGCTTTGCCGGACGGCTGACACACGGTGCCGATCCGGCAACCGATGACGGCCTGTACCTCGGCGGGGCCGTGCACTACTACTTGGGCGCCACGTACGGGCGCCTCACCGGTCCGGCGCAGATCCAGGTTGGCAATCCGATCTTCGGGACCAAACCGGCAGTGGCGCTCGCCGACACGCTACGCACGTCCAACCAACACAATGGCAAGGGCGTCGGTGGTGACGTGGGCCTCGTCTGGGTCAGCGGCCCGTTCGAGGTGGGCGTGGGTGTCAACGACATCGGTGCTGAGCTGACGTGGTCGGATACGAAGGTCCAAGACGTTTCGTATATCACCACGACCGGCAAGCTCGTGACGACGATCGACACGAATCATGTCGAGACGAAGACGAAGCTCCCCATCACGTACATCGCGAACGCGGCGCTCCGCATGGGTACAGGCACGACCGTCGGCGGCGATGTGGTCAACTCGGGCCGCGGCACGGTGATCCATGTCGGCGTCGAGCAGCGCACGGGTCCGTTCGCCGTGCGCGGCGGTGTCTCACGCGATCAGCGCAAGAAAATGCAGTTCGGCTTTGGTGGAGGTCTGCGACTCGGACCGATCGGCCTGGACGTCGGATTCTTCACACACAGCAATTCACTGTCGACGCAGCGGGCCATCACGATGGCCACGGCGATTTCGATCTATTGAGGGGCGACACATGAAAGCTCTTGCAGCCGCTCTCCTGGTGTTCGTCGCGGCGTGTGGCCAGGGGAAAGCGATCTTCAACGTAAACGTTTACAGCTTCATCGCCGGGACCGGCAAAGACACCGTTCCATATATCATTCCACCGTCCAGCTCAGCTACCGGCTCGACGGTGCAGAAGATCAATCTCCCTCCTGGCTTCGGGAGCTCGATCGTCGACTCGGTCCGGATCACCAACGGCAGCGCAAACCTCCTCACGACGAGCGGGTCCGGCCGGATCGGTTTCCAGCTGTACGTCGCGGCGGACTCGGCCGGCACCTACAACGCCGGGGCACTCGCGCTCAGCCTCCCCGATACCGCGGTGAGCGCGGGGCCGCCGATCAGCGTCACGATCAGTGGGGACCTGAGTGCCGCAGTGCAGGCGGTCTTCACCCAGCCGACAGTGTGGGTCAGACTAGTCGCCAACGGATCCAATCCCAACGCTCTCCCGGTGACCGGGCTCCAGGGCAAGATGATTCTGACCGCCCTTACGATCAGGGTAGTTGTCGAGGACAAGATCTTCTAAAGGCTATATTTCCCCGCTGTGAGTACCCGACGCCCGACAGTCACGGTCAGCGTGGGCGGCGTGCCGGTGGGCAGTGCCCATCCGATCGTCGTCCAGTCGATGACCAACACCGACACCGCCGATGCCGCCGCGACGGCCGCGCAGGTGCGCGCCTTGCACGCGGCGGGCAGCGAGCTGGTGCGCGTCACGGTGAATACGGATGAAGCCGCTCGCACCGTGCCCGCGATCGTGGCCGAGGTCGATGTCCCGGTCATCGGCGACTTCCACTACAACGGCCACCTGCTGCTCACCAAGTATCCCGAGTGCGCGCGGGCGCTAGCCAAGTACCGCATCAATCCGGGCAACGTCGGGACCAAGCGCCGCGACGACAATTTCCGCACCATCATCCAGGTGGCGATCAACGAGGGCAAACCGGTCCGCATCGGCGTGAACTGGGGCAGCCTCGATCAGCAGCTCCTCACCGAAATGATGGACGCGAACGCCGCGCTCGCCGAGCCCCGCGACGCGCGCGACGTGACGATGGATGCCATGCTCGAAAGCGCCATGCGCTCGGCAGAGCTGGCGGAGGCATCCGGGCTGCCGCACGATCACATCATCCTCTCGGCCAAGGTCTCCGGCGTTCAGGATCTCGTCGCGGTCTATCGGATGCTGGCCGAGCGGTCCGACTACCCACTGCACCTCGGCCTCACCGAGGCGGGGATGGGCACGAAGGGCGTCGTCGCGAGTACCGCCGGCCTGTCGATTCTGCTGCAGGAAGGCATCGGCGACACGATTCGCGTGTCACTCACGCCGCGCCCCCCCCCCGGTGGCGATCGGACCGAGGAAGTGCAGGTTGCGCAGCAAGTGCTGCAATCACTCGGCATTCGCAGCTTCACACCACAAGTCACCGCATGCCCTGGGTGTGGTCGCACAACCTCGACGTTCTTTCAGGAGATGGCGGAGCAGATCCAGACGTATCTGCGCGATCAGCGCCCCGCCTGGCAGGCGCGCTATCCCGGGTCGGAGGAGCTGCGCGTCGCGGTGATGGGGTGCGTTGTGAACGGGCCGGGAGAATCGAAGCACGCCGACATCGGCATTTCGTTGCCGGGCACCGCCGAGGAGCCGCGCGCGCCCGTGTACGTCGACGGCGCGCTCAGGGTCACGCTGAAGGGCGACACGATCGTGGCTGATTTCCTGCGCCTTCTCGACGACTACGTCGAGAAGCGGTTCGGCGGCTCAGCGAATCGGAGCGCCCAGCGGCACGTCGCGATCGGGGTGGATCAGACAGATGTCGCCCTCCCCAAGAATCACGCCTAGCGTCAGCACTTCCGAAAAAAACGTCGCGATCTGACGGGGCGGGAAGTTCACGACGCCCAGCACCAGCTTTCCGACGAGGTCCTGCGGGTCGTAGTACTTCGTGATTTGCGCGCTCGAATTCTTCACACCAAGCGCATCCCCGAAATCGATTCGCAGCTTGTACGCTGTCTTCCGCGCCTGGGGGAAGAGATCGGCCTGGACGATTCGGCCGACGCGGATATCGATCTTGGCAAAATCGTCGTAGCTGATCTGGTCCATCGCCGCTCCCAAATGTCCCTTTTTGAGGTCAGCCGCAACGCGCGCGCATAGGGCGAAAAGCTTGGCACGTGCATTGCCTTTCCGCTACGCGCAGCCCATTTCCACTCTTACAGGACGGCGATTATGCGGCGGATCGGCATGGCGGTGCTGGGCCTGACGCTGGTTACGAGTCCCCTGCTGGGCCAACGCTCGGCGCTGCGTGAAGTCTCGGGCGGCGGCAGCGGCAGCTTCGGGGCCACCTTCGTTGTGGCGCAGCCGCTCGGTGAATTCCGCCGCAACGGGGACGTGGCAGCCGGGCTCCAGATATTCGGCGTGACGAGCGGCGGTGCGCTCGGCCTCCGCATCGACGGCAGCTGGATGGCCTACGATGCCCGGTATCAGGGGTACGGGGTCTCGACCCTCTCGCAAATCGGGACGATCGGCGCCGGCCCGCAATTGACCTTGGGTGCGGGGGCGTTCCGCGTCTACGGGTTCGCCACCGTCGGTGGATCGCTCTTCTGGAGCACAGCGAGCTACGGTGGCTGCGGTTGCTCCAGCTCGAATTCCTTTCTCGACGGCCACTTCACGACGACGACATCCGCAGGTGCGGGCTTGCTCATCGGCCTGTCACGCGGCCGCACGCCCATCGCGATCGATCTGGGCGGCCGCGCGGTACGTCACGATCGCGTGCAGTACGTGCCGTCCGGTGGGTTGACGCAGAACCCGGATGGGTCGTTCACCGCCAGAGAAGTGGAGACACGGGTCGACATGCGCGTCTACCATATCGGGGTGTCGATCGGGATTCGGTAACCTCCCCTGCCGTCCCCGGCCTCACCCCCAACCCCCTCTCCACTAGTGGAGAGGGGGTTCTTCTTTCTCCAGAATCTGTTTCAGATAGCGTTGTGGCGCGTTCAGAAAGTCACGCGTGATCCGAACGTGATCGCAGCGTGGATTTTCCCGATCCGTTCTCCCCAACGAAGAACGTGACCGAGCTGTCCAGCCGGAGCTGCTCCAGAGAGCGGATCGCGGGGACGGCGAACGGAAAGTCTGCGTCGTCGCCGCCGCGGCGACTGACGGATTCCAGGTGCATCGAGCTCACGGGTTCACGTTACCGGCCGCGCGCAGCGGCCTCGACCGAGTGTTGCACACCTGTTACAGGTTGAGCGAAGACAGGCCCCGACAAGTAAGGGCCACCGTGGTCAATTCGATGATTTAGAGGGTACGGGACTTGCGGCCCAAGCGCCACAGTGGACGCAATGTCAGAGTCGAGTTCGGACCTCGGGTTACGGCCGGTTGCCGCCAAGGCATTCGAGCCCGCCACGCGCTTCCCGTCGCCCCCGCCCGCAAGCGTGGCTAGCCGGGAGAGCCGTTCCGTCCTCTTCCCCGAAGCGGATCCGGACGATGAGCCGCACCTCCCCCAACAGCCGCGCCGGTTCCAGCGGCTCAGGCGACCTGTCGCGTATGTCGCGAGCGCCGTTGCCGGTGCTGTCTTGGTGACCGCGATCTATGGGCTCATCGGGCCTCGCCCTGGTGCGTCGGGCGCTCGGGCCGGCTCCGACTCCGCGCGCGCCGGCTCGGCGATTAACGACACGGCGGTATTGGACCACCGGGCCGACACGCTGGCACTCGCACTGTCCGCGTTCGATTTGCGAGCGCGCATGTTCGATACGCGCCGCATGGGGTGCCCCGGCTTGGCACGAGGCCTCCGGCAGGTGGAAGATGGATGGCTGTCGTACAACATGGCCCGCAAGGACGTGATGGCGGCTTCGGATCCCGCGCACGACGCCCGCGACAAGAGCCTGTATGCGGACGTGCGGGCGGTGGAGGTGCGGTTCGAGCGTTCATCCTGTGCCCGGCCTTAGCGTGCGATCCGGTCTCGGAGTTCTCGCCCTCGCGTCGTTCGTCGCGCCGCTGGCCGCACAGTCCCCGCCGCCCCTCGACAAGACCGAGCTGATCCGGCTCCTCACGAACCCGTTGTTTGCGCAGACCGAAGTGGCGGATGTCGTGCGCCGCAGCTGCCTCACGTTCCCTCCCACCGAGCGCGACTGGGCCGATCTGCGCAGCGCCGGAGCGGGTGGTGAGGTGATCGCCAGCGCAGCCGCCTGCGACACGCGCCGCACGACCTCTTCGGCCGGTAACGCGGCGGTGAATGAAGAACCGCCGCAGCCCATCACCGCCGTCGCGCTGCCCGGCGAGATCGTGATGACCGCGGGCAACGCCCCGAGTGTGCGCGTTCGGCTGAGCCGAGGACGCACGCCGGTCCGGCGGACGACGCTGGCGCTTCGTGGAACGACTGCGCTGGGTCTGCCGCGCGACGCCTCCGCGGTGACCGACGATAGCGGGATCGCCGTATTCCGGCTCCCGAGCGTTTCCCGCGTGGGCTCACATCAGTTCGAAATCCGCACCGGCAGCGGCGCGACGTTGCCCGGCCAACCCGCAGTGCTCCTGTCGGTCAAATCGGCGCGGCCCAACCGCATTCGGGTGACGCCCGACTATATCGCGTTCCGGGGCGGTGACTCGACGACCACCATTGTTGCCGCGGTGACCGACTCCCTGGGGAATCCGGTCGCGGGAGAAGCCGTGGACATGAACGGCGGCGTCGGCGCACCCATCACGGCAATCACCGATTCCGCGGGACGCGCCACGTTTACGCTCCTGGCGAATGGGGTGTCGCGCGGCGGGTCGGTCCAGATTCGTGTGCGCGGTCTCGCACCGGTCGACGTGGAGATCTCGGCACCGGCCGGACTTTCGGGTGTCAACACCGGCTTCTTGCCCATCGCGTCTGCGTACGCGCCGGTCGGCACCCCGCTGAGCGACGCGTTGATCTTCCGGGCGCGCACGGTCCAGGGGGCGCCGGCCGCGGGTCGTACGGTCCGCTTCCGCGCCCTCAATGCGCGCGTCACGCCGGAAACCGCGGTCCTCGACTCGACCGGACGCGTACGTTTGGATGTCGTTCTGGGGATGCGGGCAGGCGAGGCTGCGGTATTCGCGAGCATCGATTCCGTCGAGCGTGTCATGACGCTGCGAGCGGAGCCTGGCCCGATCGACTCGCTGATCCTCGACCGCAACGGCGAGGTGCTCAACGGGCGAGCCATCGTGGTGCAGGTCGGGGTGCCGTTCTCCCTTCGCCTGCGGGCGCGCGATCTGTACGGCAACGAGACGTCGATCGACGCACTCGGCCAGGCGCTGAAGGCTGGCCGCGCTCGCCTCAACGTGCGGCAGCAGGATCTCCAGCTCGTCAATCTCGAGTCGGCGGACTCGGCCGTCGTCGTGACGCTCAAGGCCGCGCGGGTGGGGACCTACCAGTTCGTCATCGGGAGCGGCATCACCGCCAACGTCCGGGTCGACGCCATTCCCAAGCCGTAGCTCAATCGGCCGCTGCGGGCTCCTCGACCGGACGACGCTTGGCCCGCCGTCCGAAGCGATGCTGCAGCGCGTCGAGGTACGTGTAGACGACCGGCGTCACGTACAGGGTGATGAGTTGAGAGAAGGCCAGTCCACCGACCACCGCGAGGCCCAGCGGCCGCCGCGACTCGCCACCCGCGCCCAAGCCGATCGCGATCGGCAGGGTGCCCATCAGCGCCGCCATCGTCGTCATCATGATCGGGCGGAAGCGCACGCTGCACGCCTCGACGATCGCCTCGCGCGGCGATTTGCCCTCACCGCGCTCCGCCTCGAGCGCGAAATCGATCATCATGATCGCGTTCTTCTTCACGAGTCCCACGAGCATGATGATGCCCACGAACGCGTAGATGCTCAGCTCGGTGCGGAAGATGAACAGCGTCAGCAAGGCGCCGAATCCCGCGAACGGCAGACCGGACAAGATCGTCAGCGGGTGAATGAAGCTCTCGTAGAGAATCCCCAGCACGATGTAGATCA
>WNGG01008490.1_pt1 | contig 11312 bp, 10 predicted proteins | sample 5400661 | NCBI WGS metagenome assembly WNGG01 (sample SAMN13153372, study PRJNA577476) | soil metagenome | isolation source: 100 cm soil or saprolite under Garry oak tree replicate 1 | place: USA:California | collected 2016-06-15 | reverse complement strand
CTCGGGCGCCGTCTACGCCTTTGGCGGCGTGGGGGCCGGTGAAGTCCGGACGGTCCTCGTGACGCCCGCCACGGCGGATGTCGAGGTCGGCAAAGCCCTCCTCTTCAAGGCGCACGCGCTCGACGCGTTCGACAACCCGATCCGGGTGAAGGACGCGGACTGGCTCGCGCGGGCGGGGCTTGGCTCGGTCGTCAAAGTCAACGGCGACACCGCTCTCTATGTCGCGGACATCATCGCGGGCACCGAGACGTTGGAGGCGTCAACGACCGACGAAAACGGCGTGGTGCATGTGGGCACCGCGACCGTGAACGTGCTGCCCGGGCCGCTCGATCGGATTGATGTCGCCATGCTCGTCGGCGGCAGTCGTTTCGAAGGCGCCGTCAGCATGCCGGCGGGCGCGCAGCGAACGTTCGTGGCGACCGCGACGGACCGGTTCGGCAACGCGATCGTAGGTGAGACGCTCACTTGGGGTGTGACGGGCGGCGTCGGGACGATTACCGCCAGCGGGGTGTTCACCGCGTCGACGACGGTGGGAGTCGGCTTCGTGACCGCGACCCACTCGAGCGGGAGGACGGGCCGACAGCAGGTCACCATCGTCCCGGCGGCCCCGGCTACGATGGACATCGCAGTCACGTCCACCAGTGTGTCGGTCGACTCCCAATCGGTGATCGTCGCAACGGTGCGGGATGCGTACGGCAACGCAAACCCCGATGGCCAGGTGCAGTGGACGACGACCAGTACGGGCAGCATCTTGTTGCTCACGCCGGACGGCCGTAACATTCTGTACCACGCCCCCATCACGACGACTCCGGCGTCGGTGCAGCTCACCGCCACGATCGGCACGGTCTCTCGGACGACGACCCTGACGCTCGTCGCGGGCCCGCCGGTGGGAATCTCCATCGACGCGCCGGCGACGACCGTGGCCGTGGGAGGGACCCTGGACTTCGGTGCAGTCGTGACCGACCAATTCGGCAACGCCGTGACGGGGGCGACGGTCGCCTGGAAGACCACGGCTGGCACGATCAACCAGCAGGGCGTCTTCACCGCGCCATCGAATCCGGGATTGGTCGTCATCACTGCGAGCACCGCGGGCCGGGAGAGCTTCGTAGTGATCGACGTCACGTCGGGCGGCTTCGAGCAGTTCTCGCGGCAGGCGACCTCGGCGACTTCGTTGGTCTTCCTAGTGGCGACCATCGTCGCGGTCGCGGCGAGCGTGTTCCTGTTCGTCCGCTACCGCGAGTCGAAGCGCGAGCTCGAGGAGATGCGGCGCGGCCGCGGCGGAGCCGGCGGCGAGGTCTGAGCGCGAAACGGAGGGCTTCGGCCCTCCCCTTTCCTTCTTTTGTTCGTCGGCGAGCGGACGCCAGGCTCATATAGCGCGGGCCGAATCGCGAGGCGCATGTGCCGCATGCTGGGCGTGGTGAGCCGGGGCCCCGTGTACTACGATCTCTTCGAGGAGTTCGCGGATCTCGCGACGCAGGGCATGTGCCCCCTCGGAGCGCCGGACGAGCGCGGGCACAAGGACGGCTGGGGGCTCGCGTGCTTCCAGGATGGCGCGCTGAAGTTCCACATGCGCGACGCCGGCTCAGCGGCCGACGCCTCGAAGTACTACGGGACGGCGTGGAAGATCGCGAAGCTGAACATCGAACGCGCGCCCGGACGATCCCTGATCGTCATGGGCCACCTGCGACGGGCGAGCTCGAAAGGCTTGGTGGCGCAGAAGTTCGCCCATCCGTTCGTCGAAGAGCGGGACGGCGTCACGTGGGCGTTCCAGCACAACGGATCCCTCGTCAGCAGCCCCGCCGACGGGGGAAAGATCGATTCGCAGATTCTCTTCCAGATGCTCCTCGACCACCTCGAGGGCCGCAATCACGACTCGGTCGCGAAGGCCACCGCAGCGGCACGCGATGAGGCAATCGAGAAATTCGGCGGCTTCACGGGCCTGAACTTCATGCTCTCGGACGGCCGGTCCCTTCACGTCTATCGGGACTTCCAGACGAACGGGCAGTACTACACGCTGTATCTGGACAACTTCGGGGAGATGGTCATCGCCGCCTCGGAGCCGATCCTCGCAATGAAGGCGGATCCGATGCCGCGCGGGATCCTGCACACAGTTCGCCAGTCCCTAGAGGTTCAGCGTACCTCCGTCACCTGAGGTCTGATTCGAGCCGCGAAATGGTTAAGCCTCAGCCTCACTCACTATTATCAGTGCGGCCGAGAAGTCTAGACGCCCTTGCCTGCCCAAGCTGCCTTTCCCAGCTAAGAATGTCAGTCGACCCTGGCTACGAAGTCGAAGACGGTGTCCTCGAATGTCCGAAGGAGGCGTTGCAGTATCCGGTCAAAGGAGGAGTCCCGATGCTCGTACGTCCGAGCTCGTCGGGAAGGGTGCAGGCTTTCGAAGCCTCCTACTCGCTGGCTTGGAGCAGGGATGGATGGGGGTCTGTGGACGAGGAATATCTTTTCCACTTGCCGGCGAAAGATGTCACCGGCCGTCACGAAACAGAGTGGCGAGTCAAGGCTCGGAGCATGGAAGTGCTATTCCGAGTACTAGATCGGAAACAGCTGCGGCGGGTGATCGACCTCGGGTGCGGAATGGGGTGGCTGTCGCATCACCTCGCGCTGCGGGGGAACGAGGTCTACGCCGTCGATATCCTGCGCGACGATCAGCTGGGCCTAGGAGCCGCGGGTCGGTACGCTAGGAGAGGACCCTTCTTCGAACGGATATGGGGCGAACTTGAGAGGCCGCCGTTTCGTGATTCATGTTCGGACGCAGTGATATGCAACGCCTCGCTCCATTACGCGAGCGATACCCTCGCCGTGCTCCGAGAGATCAGCCGTATCTTGAAACCCGGAGGGCTTTTCGTCCTCCTGAATTCGCCAGTCCATTTCGACGCCTTAAGTGCGGTCCGCGCCCGGGACGGCTTTCGTAGAAGGTTGCAGGGTCTTGGCGCAACCGATGATGTCGTCTCGCGCTATCAACATTTTACTCGAGACATGATTGCGGCAGATGTCCAATCTTTGGTAGGACCGGTCGAAGATGCGGGATTCGATCCCGGTTTCCTGTTCCTGCTGGGTCGCCGGTTCAAAGGGTTTGCCCTCAGAATGGAGCTCGCTTCATTCCCGCTTCTATACGCCACCAAAACTGACAATGCGGCTCGCTCATAACATACAACGTGATTGAGATGACTGTGACGAATCTATGTCTCATCCGGAGTCGTTGAAGCCGTGAATCCTCCAGAAGCAGATTTCTATCGGCACGTAGAAGCTGGATATGACGAACTTGCGTCCACCTACGATGAAGACATCGCGACCAATTTGGTCGGTGTCCGGATGCGCAGAATCTTCAGGGAGACGCTTCTCGATTCTTTCGTGCCCGGGCAGAAACTATTCGAGATCGGATGTGGGACCGGTATTGATGCCCTGTGGCTAGCCCAAAACGGCTTCGATGTTGTCGCAACGGATCTTTCCAGTCGAATGCTGGCCGAGGTATCCCGGAAGGCCCGAGAGCGAGGGGTATCCGACCGAATAGCTTGTCGTACGGTCGGCGCGTACGCAATCGGATCGCTGACAAAGGAGTTCGGGCTCGGAACATTCGATGGCGGGTTCTGTCATGCGGGCGCCCTGAACATGGAGCCGCATCTCGGCCGGGTCACTGATGGAATTCATTCGCTGCTTCGCCCCGGCGGAAGATTTGTCTGCAGCGTGATCAACAAGACAAGCCTGTTCGAAGTTCTTTTCTATCCGCTCGTCCTCAGACCTCGAAAGGCATTTCGACGACTAGGAAACATGGTACCTGTTCCAATCTCACGGAAGGCCCCGCTCAATCGGTACGTCGTTGCTGCCCAGTTTTACGGACCAAATGAAGTCGAATCAATATTCCACGACAACTTCTCGGTTGAGGCGACGCGCGGATTGCAGGTATTCCTGCCACCGTCGAACTTGGCAGACGTGTACTCACTGCTACTGCCCCTCTTCAAACCGCTCGAGGCCCTCGAGTCCGGCTTCTCTAAGGTTTGGCCATTTAGCACCTGGGGCCACCACACGATCATGACTTTCAGGCGACATTGATGGATTACACTCGCTCCTCCCGAAATCTCGGAGAAGGGATCGTTCGCGTAACTCTAGTGCTTGCGGTTCTTCTGATTTGCGGCTTATCGTTGGATTTCGCCCTCGGCCTGCCTCGGTTCGCGTCGTACATACTAGCTGTCTTTGGAACCGTGGTCCTTGGTTTTGGAATTGCACTCGAGGTATCTGCCACTTGGGTCCTTTGGACAGTCGGCTTTGGGACCCCCAATCCAGTTGATCCGCCTCGTGTACTCGTGACAATTGGCCCATATAGATTTTCGAGGAATCCATTGTACTTGGCCCGTCTTACAATCTTGGCAGGCGCAGGAGCCATATTCGGATCGATAGGGGTCGTTCTCGTGGCGGCGTGTTTGTTCGCAGGGCTCAACGCTCTCTTGGTACCTCGGGAGGAGACCCGTTTGATTGCCCGGCACGGCCGTCTCTATGAAGATTATTCGGCTCGTGTCCCGCGATGGATACCTCTGCCCTCGACCCGTGGCCGCGACGTCCGGACTCGGTAGCGCGATTGCGGAGTTTCGAGCGCTTTGGATTTGTAGCTAGCTCGTCGAAATGCATACATTTGGCCAAGGAGCCCCACCCTCGCTGCATAGTCGAACACAGGTCTCAGGGCCTCTGGGTTGGAAAGTCGAGAAACGAGCGGAGTCCTCGATGGGGCTTGGCCAAAGCTCCAGGCCTTCAAGAACTCGAATCCCGTTTTTCTTAGTTGAGCGTAGAGGGCCTTCCGGCTAAACGCGTTGAGGTGAACCGGCGGCATCAGGTATCGCCATCTTTGCGGATTTATCCGAGCCAGTAGCGTGTCCGCGTCCCCTGTTTGAACTATGAACACACCTCGATCGTCTAACACTCGATGGACTTCGTCGAGGAAGTTCTGGGTCTCGGCCAAGTGCTCCAGTACTTCGAACGCGGTCACGATCTCGAACTTCGCCGTGCCAAAAGGCAACGTGCGAGCATTTCCTTTTACAGTCGGAATCCTCTCATTTTGGGGAGATACTCGAGGAGCTATGTCGATTCCTGTGACATCGAAGTGGCCTCCCGCAATCCGGAGGAACTCCCCGGTGCCGCAACCGATGTCCAAAAGCCGCCCAGAGCTGGCAACCTCGAAGAGACATCTGAGCCGATACACGGCCTCGCGATGCTCTCTGAGCGAATCGGACACTGTCACGATGGCTCGGCCAGCCGCGAGCTCTGGGAATGCTGCATACATTTCAGAGAGGGACTTTTCGGCAGGTCGCGGGTTCACGAAGAAACTCGAACAATTGGCACAGAGGACGAATGAGAATCCGTTACGAACGACGGCCACCGTCCCCCCAGGAGAATCGCACGCTGGACAGTCCACTCGCAGCAGTGGAGTCGTCTCGAAGAGCTCAAGTAAGTCCTTCATGGAACGACTTGGAAGACAAGGACTCGCGGTGCTCCAAAGTCATACTCCGCGCCTGTCGCATCGTACAGAAGGACCAGATGATTCCCGTTAACCCCGTTGGCCTGTTCGGGGAAAAGCGTCCGTAATCTGTAGTACTGGACCGTGACCATTACTACATATTCGGCATTCTGGACTAGAAATGATGAGGCGTTCTGCGCATCGGTCGGGAGGAAGGACGAACCGATTATGAGCGAGGCCGGATATCCCGAGTAGTACGCTGCAATCGGTGATTCCGAGACGAGCAACTTCCCAGAAGGCAACTGCAGCTCGCTGAGGTAGGTCCCGGCTCGTTGCATCCCGCCCAAGAGAAAGCCGGCAGGTGGACTCGGGTTGACGACCACGATTGACAATAGGAGCGAGATCGCCAGTCCCCCAAGCACCGGGGCGAACCGGCCAAGGGTCCGGAGACGAGTAAAGGACTGGATGGTTCGCGTTCCGATTGAGACCAATGATTGCGCCGCGAAAATGCAAACAATCGGCACCGTCAGATGGATGTAGCGCGGGCTCGGATTCCCGAAGTCGGATAGCGTGTATATGATTTCTGCTCCATAAAAAAGGGTCAGGATGACCGCAAACTGGGATTTCCTCTCGGCATACGCGGCCCATGCGAGGGCCAGCGCCGCCAGGGGGGCGTACGCTAGGTACCAGCCGAAGAACGACCCCAAGCGATCCGTCAATGGCGCGAGCGCCCCGATGGACTGTTTGTACCTCACATCCGTCGATGTCTGGTTGACAATGATTGCCGGAAGAAACCCATACTGGGTCGTCCATAACCACCATGCTGCCATGAAAACGAGGGCGGGGGTAGCAAGCAAGGTGAGCTCCTGTCGGTTAATGCCCTTTTGCCGCCAGGTCCACAGAAGGTAGGCCCCGATGAACCCCCAAGCCTCGTAACGTAGCGTGGACGCGAGGAGAAAGAGCACCGAGGCAACAATCAGCGATCGCCGGGCTCCCAAAGGCCTGCGCTCGATGAACAAAACGCCGGCAAAGGCGGCCAGGAGTGTCAACGATTCGGGCGTCGCGAAGCTCGATATAACTATGTCCGAAGGATTGAGGACAAACAACGCCGAGGAAACGGCGGCGATTAGGCGTCCCCGTGGCCTCGCCAGAAAATAGATTGCCGCCGTTGTCCCGAGCGAGAAAAGGATGTTTGTACCTTTCATGAGAGGCATGATATGACTACCGAACGACGCCACCAATCCTGTAAGAAAAAACGTGTAGCCTGGAAGCCAGTTGCCACGCAGCATGCCGGCGTATGGGTCGGAGTAGACGCCTGTCTGTACGAATGAGCTAGCAATCCACCAGTTCTGGTAACCGTCTTCGAATGGATCCAAGAACCGATCCCACAGTAATCGGAACACGACCGCGGTGATGACCAAACCTGCTGTGAGCGCAGCCATTTTCGGTCGAGGCCACGACCATTCGCGCGGCCACAGTGTCGATTGACGAGCCGCAATCTCGTCCATTCCGCTAACCAGGCTGTGATTCGCTGTTTCTTGTGGTCTTCCACCAAATGGGGCCGTGCCGCGCGACCAAGTGCCAGAGCCCTAGGTACAGGCAGGGTACCCAGTGATATGTATAGATGGCGAACCCGATCAAGTCGACCGGGAGACGGACTTTTCGATATCCGTCCACGGTTGCGAGGCCATATCCGACGATGGGAAGGTAAGCGAACGACAGAACGATCATCACCGCTCCGGGGAATGACGAGAGAATCGTCACAAGGCCGATCAGTGCGAAGCCTGTGAGGATCCATGTGAATAGCACGAGCGGCGAAATGAGGAACATGCTCAGATTGAAGAGAAGATCGAGACGCTTACGCATCTGAACGTTGGGCGTTCGAAGCACCTTGAGAGTCAAGACATACTCGACGAAGACTTGAAGGGAACCCCAAGCCCATCGTGTCCGTTGCTTCATGAGGGTTCGGACTGTCTCGACTCCCTCCTGCCACACGCACGAAGTATTGAGATGATGAAGATCCCAATTCCGGAGGACCAGCCGAGTCGACAGGTCCAGATCCTCCGTGAGCGATTTCGGATTCCAGAAGATGCCCGCCTCCTTGTTGAGACCGATGGCCTCAAGGGCGGACGCACGTACGAACTGCCCGTTTCCACCGAGGGCGGCAGAACTCGTGATACGCATCCGGATGATCTGGGTCACCCTCGAAAATCCGGCGAATTCGATGTCCTGCATCCGGGTGAGCCATGACGTGTCGCGGTTACGGATCCGCACCGATGCCTGGACTCCGCCAACCGTAGCCGCCTGAAACTGGAATGAGGCCTTCTTCAACATATCCGGATTGGGATGGCCGTCAGCGTCGAAAACTCCGATAATCCATCGCGGTTCGTTGCGGAACCGACTCGCCTCCCTGAGGAACGCGAAGCCCCGATTGAGCGCGCTCGCCTTTCCTCGGACCCCCTCCGACGTTGGAATCTGAAGGAGTGTTACCCGGTTCGGATCATGTGCAAGACAGGAACATACAACCCCGGCTGTCGAATCAGTGCTGCCGTCATCGACGACGAGAATTTCTGTTTGGTCCGAAGGATAGTCGAGAGCCAAGAGTGATTCGAGACAGCCCTGAATGACGGCAGCCTCGTTGTGTGCAGGCACGATCAAGCTGAAGAAGTGCTCTTTCGCTTCTCCTTCGGCGAGGACTCGCCGACGCTCAAGGATTGCAACGTAGACGAGCGCGAACAGATACGTGAGACCAAAGACGAGGAACAGAACTGATACCGGTGTGATATTGATGGAAAACATGAGTTCAGTCCTGGAAGAATTCGTAGGGGTATTTCACCCGTCGCAGGAACTCCAATCTTTGCATTGCACTCAGGTCATTCCGTCTTAGCCAATGCGCCGTCGTGTAGACAATGAATGAAGCGACCCGGCCGAAACCTTCGGCGAGTCGGAGGATTCGACGGTGGTTCGCGACCCACGCAACGAGCCGTCCAACTCGATTCGGCTCTGGCGTCGTACGGTCGCTTATGGGGCGGCTGGTTATCTGCGGGAAAAAGGTTCCAATCCAAGGATTCTTCTCGATCGTATCGATGAAGTACGGCGCGCCATATACTGGGTCGCAATGAAGCAGTTCGAAAGCGAGGGACTCATCGGTTCGAACAAACGGACGAACCTGTCCACGTGTCCAAATAACGTTTACGCAAACGACTTTCCTGATTTGAGTACCTCTCCGGTGGCGCAGAGCGACACGGAGTCCGAGGAGCAGGAACAAGGCGTACGTGAGGTACTTCGCGCCATCGCGGACGAAAAGGTCAAAGTCGATGTCATCGCCTGGGACATAGCCGCCAGACGCGACGGAGCCTGACACGGCGACGCAATCAATGACGGGACACGTCCTCAAGAGGTCCGCAACGAACGCATCCGCAATTTCTCGGGCCTCGCCTTTAGTTGAACGGTTAGCGATCACCCGGTCCTGAGACTCCCTGAGCAACGATTCGAAGCCGGCGAGGTACACGAAGTCCTCCTTGAGGCCGATTCGAGAGCTCGGCGCGATCGCTGCCTTCAAGACGTGCCCGGGCACTGAGCCGCCCGCCAGATCGCGTGCCAGGCCGTCGATGGTCGGCGCGTAACCCCAGCGGTGGGTCAAGGCGAGGGTGCGTTCGGCCCGCTGGAGAAGATCGACATCGTAGACCCTAGATGAGGGACCCTCGAGGACCGTTCGCTTGCCTCCCCAGGAAGGTTACTATTTCAATAGTATAAAGATTTTCCCTACTAGGACGGGCGGCTGAGTATCTTGGAAAGGAGTAGGAGCCGCAGGACGCGTTCGTTCAGCGGCGGGTAGCGACTGAAGATGCCATGCCCAGGGCCTAGTACGCTGAGACCCCACGCGGATTTCGGAGGCATGCCCTTGTCCGCAATTTTCAACAGTGCCGAGGCGAGAGCCGCCGGTTTACCTGTCGATCGGCCTCCGGCTTCGTCAGCGAGGTATTCGCGCTCTCGATGGACGGCTGGGTCGAAGAACTTGCTGAAAGGATCAAAGAAGAGGACGCGCGAAAGGACGCGCGAGAACACCTTGAATTCAGCGTCGTGGTGTTTGAGATGCATCATCTCGTGGGCCACAACCCCCTCAACCTCTCCCCGATCCAATAGGGAGAGCAGGCCCGTAGATAGCATGATGGTCCGCTCAGCTCCACCAACTGCAATCGCAATGGCTTGATCGGAATCTACCATCAAGACCCGGACTCTGCGTACTCCCTCAAACTCGCCAACCAGCTCTCCGAAACCTTGAACCCAGGCCTCGCTTCCGCGGGGCGAACGAGGCGCGAATTTCCGCAGCACGGCAGCGTTTCCGTAGCGCCATACAAGCCCTGAGGTTACTGCGGTCGCAGCGAGACCTCCCACGACGGCTCCGAAGACCGCGAGTGGCACCCCATTCCGCGCGTACGCCACCATCCGCGCCTGAGAGACGCAAAGGATCAAGCTGGCCGCAATGAAAGCCCAGAAGAAGATTGACATCGCGTACAGCCCCGTGAGCAGGCTGACACGCAACTTCGCATTCTGGCTATTCGTAATGAAAACGTAAAGGAGTGTGGCGATGCATGCTCCGCAAACCGCGAGGACAGTCAACGAGAGAGGTGACAGCCAATACGATTGAAGCGCCTCGCCGATTACCTCGACGAGGCTAGCCATTCGCCTTCTCCTTGGATCGTCCTTTCTCGACCTGCGTTTTCAGAGAATCAAGCTGTTGAGGTGAGATGGACGCAGGGTTCTCAAGGAGGTAGGAGACGGCCGCGCCGCCAAACGTATCCAATAGGCGGTCGGCCATCGTGGCAATCGCCTTCCGGTACACTCGACCTTGTTTGAGACGGTAGTAGACTTTCTTCTCGCTTTCTTTTCGGAGCGAAACGAGATCCTTTTCGACAAGCCGGTAGAGGGTCGTCGTCACGCTCGTGTACGCGACGTCCCGCGTCTTGTGGACTTCGTCGTAAATGGCTCCCGACGTCGCCGTCCCAAGGTTGCGGACGGCGCGCAGCACCGCCAGTTCGAGTTCGCCGAGTTCCATGTGGATACTATAAGGATAGTAATCTAGTTAAACCTTGCCGGTTAAAGCCAAGCTTCGAAGGAGAAGGGCCTCGGGTCACGCGAGGGCGCCGGCTTGCGTCGCCAGCTCCGAGAACCGTTTCGAGAGGATGTCGAGCCCCGCCACCAGCACGGCCTTCGTCGTCAGGGATCCGTCCGTCTCGAACTCCAGCACGATGCGCGTCGGGTCGTTGCCCACCTTGACGGAATCGACCTTGTACTGTTCCGCGAACTTGGCGCAGGTCTTGCAGTCCGACGCCAGCTCGACCGTCTCTTCCTCCTCGGTCGCGGTCGACTGCATGTGGCTCTCGCAGAACGGGACCTCGGGGTCGAGGGCGTCGAGCGCCTTGGTCCCCGCCTTCAGAAGCGGGTAGTAGCGGTACCCGACCCCGTGGGTCGCCTGCCACTTCGCGTGGTCCTTGCCCGTGCCGAGGACGGCGGTCGCATAGATGAGCATCGCCTGGCCGTCCCCGAGCTTGACGATCGGGATGTTCGCGTCCTTCGGCCGGAGCTTCGTGTCCCCGATCGGCTCGAGGTCCGCGGACGTCACCATGCCGGGCCCGCGCTTGTTGAGAGAGTAGATGATCGTGCAGTTCGGGCAGCCTTCGCCGTGGCACGTCGGGCAACCCTCCCGGCGGTTGTACAGCCCGAGGTCCGTCGGGATCGGGATCAGTCCGAGGCGGTGCGAGATCATCTCGTCGAACAGCGGGCTCACGCTCTCGTATTCCTTGCCGTCCTCCGCGCGGATCGGGCCGAGGTGGAACTCGACGTCCTC
>WNGG01010630.1_pt1 | contig 11314 bp, 11 predicted proteins | sample 5400661 | NCBI WGS metagenome assembly WNGG01 (sample SAMN13153372, study PRJNA577476) | soil metagenome | isolation source: 100 cm soil or saprolite under Garry oak tree replicate 1 | place: USA:California | collected 2016-06-15 | reverse complement strand
AGAAGAGGAAGTTCGAGATCGGGAGGGAGCAGCAGTACGCGTTCTTGGGGCCGCAGAAAGTCAAGCTGTACCGCGTACGCGGCGCGAACCAGAAGGTCCGCATCCTGAACGCGGAGTGGGCGAACGTCACGGACCCAAAGTCCGGAACCACGAAGAAGGTCAAGATCCTCACCGTCAAGGAAAACCCGTCGAACCCGCACTTCGTCACGCGGAACATCGTGACGCGCACGGCGACGGTCGAGACCGAGATCGGCCTCGCGCGCGTGACGTCGCGGCCCGGTCAGGACGGCGTCGTGAACGCAGTCCTCGTCGCCGCTAAGTCGCAATAGAAGGATAGCGCGAAAGCAGCCTCGCTACTTTCTGTTCAAGGGCGTGTCGAGAGAACGCCGCTCGATAGAGCGTCCCGATCGGTTGTTTTCCGCAATGAGGACAGGGCTCATGACGGTCGAGCAAGAACACCGAGACTCTCCTCTGGCACTCGAGACACCAAGCCCCCGAAACGAACGGTCCTTGGCTGGCCGGCCAGACGGTCTCTCGAGGACTCCACCGCGGGGCGAACCGCGTTTCCTGTCGAGCCGCCTCGTCGATTGAGAGCATGAACTCAGCCATTCGCAGGATTCGCGTCTGCACGGATTGCACCGTGTCCCCGGAAGACCGCATGATTCCCCACGGAGCCTCAAGGGCGGCCTCCAGACGTTTCTCCGCTGAGTCTGACCAGCAGTATTCCGATCCTCGAATAAATGCACGTGTCGTTTCGAGCGTCCGAAACAGACCTGGCATGTCCGAATAGACGAAACCCGGTTCAACCAGGAAGTCCCCGGCATCATGCCACTTAGTCGTCACCCTGAAACCGGGGAAACCCGGGTTGAACCGCCCCTCGCCACCAAGCCGGAGATACTCGATTCGGACGGTCCGGCCTCCCTTCCCAGGCGGTTCGTATACACAGGCCAAGGACAAGAGATACGGCCCCGGCGTCGCGCGAACGCGTCCCTCGGGAAGGGAGAGCACCCGAGCGGCCATCCGAAGATTATTCAGTTCCGGACGGCTGGCAAGAAGGTACAACGGCCCTGTGCTGAGGGCAATGAGGGTCACCAGGACTTTCTGCCAAGCCTCCGAGAACAAGGTCCACGAGGCACCCACGACCAATACCAAGAAGGGGGTCAGGAGGACAAGGGCCAGGGTCGTGGATCGTCGCACGCGCCTAGTTGCCTCATCTTCCATCTGCGAAGACGGACGCTCCACTACATCGCGCTCTTCGTAATCCCGATCCCCGTCGCGAGCGCGTACGGCGCCATGGTCGGAACCTCGACCTCGCCCCACCACTGCACCTGCTCCGACGTCTTGCTCAGCCCTTTGACGTTCGACCAAAGATGGATCAGGTTGTCCGTGAGACGGATATCCTTCCAAGACTCCACGATCTCTCCGTTCTTGATGTGGAAGATTCCGTCCCGCGGGATCGTGGAGAAGTCGCCCGTGACGAACGATTGGTAGCGGGTGTACCACGTGTTCGTGAGCCAAAGGCCGTCCTTCACTTCCTTGAACAGTTCATCCCGCGTCCAGTCGCCCGGCTGGCAGATCAGGGCGAACGGCTCCGGGGCGATCAGACCCGCGTTCGCGGTCGTCTTCGTCTTGAACCGTTTCGCGGAGCTCGTGTTGTGCAGGTACGTCTTCAGCACGCCCTTCTGGACGACGGCCTTGCGCTTGACCGGGACGCCCTCCGCGTCGAACCGGCGGCGCGCCAGCGTATCCGCGCTCCCGTCCTCGTAGATCGTGACGGAGGACGAGGCGACTCTCTTCCCGATCTTCTTCACGTAGGGCGAGAACCCCGTCTCCACGCTGTATGCGGACGTCCGGCCCCCGACCTGGTCGATCAGGGAGCCGAGGATCAGCGGGTCGAACACGATGTCGTACTTCCCCGGGACGCCCCCCTTCGGGCGCTTCGCGAGCGCGGCGATGCGACCCGCCTTGTGGCCCGCCTTCTCGGGATCGAACTGCGACGTCTTCGTCGCGCACGACACCCCGTGGCCGCTCGATTCCAGGGAGACGAGCGCCCGGATCGAGAGGTACAGACCGACCCGCTCGTCCGCTCCCGAGGCGTCGTTCGACGTGTGCAGGTAGTGTTGCGTGTGGTACCGCCAGAAGGAACCGGCGCACTCCTTCGCGCCTTCCGCCAGCGCGCCGTTCACCGCCGCCTCCACGTGGTCGGACCCGTCCGTGAGCGCGAGGATCTTCCGGTCCACGTTCCCCCGTGCGTACTTGAACGGGCCCTCCGCGATGCCCCGATAGTCCGGGTTTTCCGGGGACGCCTTGGCGGCCTTGATCAAGTTCGCGACGGTCTGCGGGATCTTCCCGAAATCCGTGATCTCTCCCGCGATCACGCGGCGATTGTAGGCGAGGAACAGGGAGCCCACGGTGCGCCGCCATTCGTTCACGATCACGGGCTGGTTCTGCGCGAACCGGATCTGGTAGTTCCGGTCCACGACGACCTCTGCGACCGCGTCCTGCGCGCCCGCCTTGACCGCCTGCTCCACGATCGTCTCGGCCTGGTCCTCCATCCGATCACCTCAGGTACACGTTGCGGAGACGCATCGTCGGACCGCCAAGGCATGCGTCGAGCGCCTGCCCGGGATCCGACTTCCCGCAGAACCCCGCCTCCGTGAGGTCGAGGTCCTTCCCGCATGCGTCCACGGAACCCCACACCATCGGCGTCGTGAGCTCCACAACCGTCTTACGGACGGGCCCGCCGACCTCGCCATCCTCGATCATGTACGCCTCACGGCCGACGTACTTGCCATTGAATCGCTTGTCGTCGATGTTCCATTCCATGTACGTCTTCATGTAGACCCCATGCTTGATTTCGGAGATCATCTCGTCGGCGTTCCAGTCCCCGGGTTCCACGAACGTGTTCGCCATCCGCGGGATGGGCTCCCGGTCGTAGTTCGTCGCGCGCGACGCGCCGTTCGACCGCGTCCGCAACGCCGCCGCGGTCTCGCGGTTCTGCAAGAACTCGTTGATCTTGCCCGCCTTGTACAGGTATCGGCGGCGAGAGCGCACGCCCTCGTCGTCGTACAAGTAGTAGGCGATCGCGTGCTCCACGGTCGGGTCGTCGACGACGGTGACGACGGGGCTCCCAACCTTGTCCCCCATCGCGTCCGGCGTAATGAACGACTTGCCCGCCTGGGCCGCCTCCCGTCCCAGGACGCGGTCCGCCTCCGTCGGATGGCCACACGACTCGTGCGCCATGATCCCCGCGACGGGCGGCCCCACGACGAGGTCCATCCGACCCTCGGGAGATTTCACGCCATGCTCGAGCGCGTTCTGGCACGTGCGCGCCTCCTCAAGGACGTGGTCGAGGGTCTTCCACTCTCGGAGCGCCTCCCACCCGCCGGACCAGCCGTAGTTCCGATAGCACTGCTCCACATCGCTCCCCTTCATCAGCGTCAGGTAGAAGTACATCCGCACGCGCGGGCTGTACGAGTGGATCCGCGACCCCTCGCTGTTCGCGAAGTACTTGGAAATCCGCGCGTTCGTCGAGAGCATGTACCGCGCTGGCATCTTGTACTTCAGGTCCACGAGCTCCCGGTCGATGTGCCGGAGCTCCTCGATCTTCTGCTCGACGGGAACGTCCTGAAGCTTCTTCGCCTCCGGCACGGACCAGTTCGTGACGACCGCGGGCTCGTGCGCGAAGACAATGGGGTCCTTGCGCTTCGTGGCCTTGGCGCCCCGGAGCGCAAGGTCCACGACGCCCCGGACGTCGGACTTCGTCATCGCGTTCGTTGCGGCGAAGCCGAGGGAGCCGCCCGCGAGGACCCGGACGCCGATCCCCGCGTCATCCCCGTAGATCAGCGAATCGACGACGCCGTTTTTCAGGACGAGCGTCTCCGAGGCCTGCTTTTCGTGCCGCGCCTCTGCGTACGCCGCGCCCTTCTGTTGCGCGTAATCCACGGCAAAGTCGACGAGGTCGACCTCGGTCATGCTCTCCCCGCAGCCCCGGAGCGCGACGCCCAGAATAAGCCTATGGGCTTTGGGCCGGAGGAACCTTCAAGCCCTCCGTTCCTCTCCCACGGGAGCCCATGGCGAAACAAAAGCGGGCCATCGTCCTCTACCCCATGTATTTCGATGCGGACCGGTCGCGCGACGACGGGCGACGGGTCGCGCGGAGGGTTGCGGTGAACGGGCCCACGGTCGAGGAAATCGCCGCCGCGGCGGGGGCTCTCGGCCTGAAACCGAAGGTCGAGTCGGAGAGCGCGCATCCCTCCGCGCCGTGGAAGCATGACGGGCGCGTCCTCGTGCGGGGCGACTACTTCAAGACGAGCGTCGTGCGCAAGATCGCGGAGAAAATCAAGGAAACGCGCGCGGCGAAGGCGAAAGGCGCGTAGCTATCCGTCGTCCGGCATCTTGAGCGGGCCGACCAGCTTCTTTCCCGCCGACACGCTGTCGATCGAGTGAATGACCGCACCCAACGCCCGCACGGTCGCTTCGACCTTCTCGACGTCGATCGCGGTCCCCTCGATCGTGATCTTCAGGCTCTCCGTCTCCTGATCGACCTCTTCGATCGTGCAGTTCACGCCGACCACGCCGTGGAGAACCGCCAACCGGCGGGACAGCTCGACGATCGAGGGCTGGTGCGGCTTGAGGACGTCCAGCACGAGCTTCCGGATGTCGGTCACGGTGGCCTCGGGGGAAGCCCAAACCGGGCGCTCGGCCTTAAGGCTATCTCCGCGGTTCCGCGTGAATCACGTGAGGACTTCCGCGCCGCCCCCGGTCACGATCATCGAGTGCTCGGACTGCGCAACGATGCCGTGCCCGACATCGTAGAGGTACGGATACGTGTAGACGAGGCCGGACCGCAACAGGCGCGCGAGGTGCGCGGGGGCCTTGCGGTCAAGCCGATAGCACCATCGCTCCGCGAACGGGAGGCGGTTGAACGTTTCGTGCAGGAGGCGAAGGAACCGCGACGCGGACTCCGGACGGACATCCCGCACGCGCATGACCCGGTATATGTTCCCGGACTTCCGCCCGTCCACTTTGCCCGCCCCGTTCGTCGCGAACGGTTCGATCGCGATGAGGTCGCCCTCCTCGAGCACGTCGTCCCCGTGCTCCGCGACGTTGGGGACGGACTTCCCCGCGTGGACCGTGTATCGCTCGATCGAATGGCCCGTAAGGTTCGCAATCGGCTTGTAACCGAACGACTCGATCGTCCGCTCGATCGCGCCCCCGAGGATCCGGGTGGGTACCTTCGGACGCACGACCTCGATGGCGGCCTGGAGTGCGCCCTCCGACGCGCGGATGAGGTCCGTCCAGTTCTGCGTGCCAATCTCCACCGTCTTCGCGGTGTCTGTCAGGTATCCGTCCACCTGGGCCCCGAGGTCGATCTTGACGACGTCACCGCGTCGGAGCGCCCGATCGTCCTTGTGCGTCGGCGTGTCGTGCGCCGCGACGTCGTTCACGGACAGACACGTCGGGAACGCGGGCGGGCACCCCTTCGCCCGGAGGAAGTCTTCGATCCGCTCGACACCCTCCAGGATCGTCATTCCCTCCTTGAGGATCTCCGCCGCAAAGGTACGGGCGTCGCGCGACGCCTTGCCCGCCCGGCGGAGCTTCTCAACGACTTCGTCGGACAAGTCCAAGGCGTTCCGCGGATACCGCCCCTTCCCGTATAATCCTTGGCTCCTCGCCGGTCAGGTCGACGATCGTGGACTCCCGTCCGGCGGGAGACGGGCCCGCATCGACGTAGACATCGACCGCGTCCCCGAGTTGGGACCGGGCGGTGTCGATCTCCACGGGCGCCGGTTTTCCGTGCAGGTTCGCACTCGTCGCGGTGATCGGACCGAACTGTTTCGACAAGAACAGCGCGACGGGATGCTTGGGCACACGGATCGCAATCGTGTTCGCCGAAGACACGATGGACCGCGGCGCGCGCGCGGTGGGACGGAACAGGAGCGTCAGTGGGCCGGGCAGCCATTGGCGGCAACGCGCCTCGGCCTGCGGCGGGATGACTGCGTAGTCCCTCGCCGCGTCCAGGCTCGCGACGACGATCGACACGGGTTGGCCTTCCGGCCGCTGCTTCACGCCGACCAGTCGGTCGATGGCGGCCGGTTGGAGGGGATCGACGCCCAGCGCGTACAGCGTATCGGTCGGGTATACGATCAGACCGCCGGCCCGAAGCGCCGCGAGGATCGCCTCCGGTGCCCCCGCGTCGAACACGGCTTGCCCCTCGATCATGATGGCCCGGACGGTCTCCATCGGGCCGCGAACCGCCCGTGGGCACTTTAGTCTTCTCCTCGACGCGGCCTTGGAAGGGACCGGTCGGTCTCACGACCAAGAGGGAAACTTTATTCCCGAATCCGATAATGGCCGCGCGGGGAAGCCAATGAGGGGGTTTCGCACGTTGGTCACCGTGTCAGCCGTCGTTGCAATCGTCGTCATGGCGCTGGTCCCGACGCCCGCGTCGGCGGAGAAGCCGTACAAGTGGAAGCTCACCTGCAGGGGTCCCGCGACGTTCACCGCCACGGCGGACTGGTTCTGGACCGTGAACGGAACCGCGGTCGAGGGGTCCGAGATGACCGCTGCGTGCGCAGACGGGAATCGCGTTGACGGGAACGGCACGCGCCCCGCGGACGCGAACTACTTCACGATCACGCTGACCGTGGACGATACCGCGGACCAACTGCCGCCGTCCTCCGCGACGATGACCGAAACGTTTGACCCCGTGCATCACTACGGCGCCCACTTCGACGCGTCCGTGGCGGACTCGGGGATCGCGGTCTTCGCGGTGAACAGCTGGCCCGAGTAAGCGCCCCGGGAGACGCGCGTCACGGTGTGCGCGCCTTCTCTTGGAGGTACCGCCAAACGGACCCCCACAGCGTGCCGTCCTTCCGAACCTTCTCTTCCAGGTTCTCGACGCCCATCCAGGACTCGAAGGCCGCCTGCGTCCGAGGTTCCCACGTGCCCGTCACCGGACCGTCGAACAACCCCCGCGCCGCCAAGAAACGCTGGATGAACCGCGCGACGTCCGGCGTCACCGCGACGACGTTCTTCGGATCCTCTCGTGTCAACATCGTCACATCGTAGATCTGGAACACGCGAATCAGTTCCTCGATCGGGCGCACATGATCGTCGACGCGAAGGTCGATCCAGCGGTCGTTGAACCCACCGTAGCCGCCGCGATCGCGGACGACGAGGAGCGCCGCGGACTGCTGTCCCCGGCGGTCGCCTCCCGCGTCCTGCCCCGCGACGAGCGCCGCCAACAGTTTCGTGGGAAGGTCTCCGTCCATCCGCTCGTATGCGCGAGCCATCGCTCGGACGACCTCCGCGGACGCCAGGATGTTCCCCTGGCATGCGTACCCTTTCCCGACGACGTGGCCGGCCCAGACGTGACATTCCTTGCCCGTGTAGGACGCGACCCGGCCCTTCCCGTCCACGATCCCGAGCTGCCGTTTCTCGCGTTCCCCGTCCCTGGCGGTGAGGGCCCGGACCGCCCTCGCCGCCGTCTCCCCCCGTTTCAGCAACGCGAGGCCCCGCGGGCCGTAGGAGGTGTTCGCGTGCGCCTGCGTCGCGATCGCGCCAACGCCCGCGCGCGCCCACGGCACCGCCATTCCGACCGCGGGGAACTTCGATTCCACCGCCACGCCGAGGTCTTTCGTCTCCGGGTCGTAGGCGACAATGCTGAACGTCATGGCGACGCGCCCCGGGGGAGGGTAGGCGCCGGGACGCTTCAGGGTTCGCGAGCGGGCCGCCCACGTGACCCGGCGGGCGCCCGAGGCCCTCCCGCCAAACCTCTAAACTGACGGTCCCTATGCCCGCGCTCGTTGGTGGTGACCTCGGAAGGGATGAACGCACTGGGACCCCCGGCGCCGGAGCCGCTCCCGCAACCGCTCGGCCTCCCTCGCCATAGCGTGCGGGCGACCCTCGCACTCCTCCTCTGCGGGACGCTCTGGTATCTCGCGCTGACGGAACGGAAAATCCCGGACATCCTTTGGGAGTCCGGGCTCCTCGTCGTCGCCTTCTACTTCGGCGTCCGGAGCACCGCGCCTGCGGCGCCGGTTGCCACGGCCGCGACGACGGCAGACCACGTCGGCGGCCCGCAGCCCCTCTACCTCCCCCGCGGCTCCATCCGGACCGTCCTCCTCCTCGGGTTCTTCGGGATCGTCGCGTTCGATTGGTACAAGGGCCGGACGCTCCCCGACACGATGATCCTCATCCTGCAGGTCCTCACAAGCTACGTCGCCGGTTTCGTCCTGTCCTCGATCCTCATCTGGCGGGCACGGCGCGGCGCGAAGCCGATCCGCCTCGTCGCGACCCTCCGACACTTGATTGCGATCGGGTCGCTCGGAATTGTGGCGGCGATGTGCGGCACGTTCGTCCTCGGGACCCCGACCTGGATGCCGAACATCCCCGAGAACTTCCTCGCGTGGACCGTTGCGTTCTACTTCGGGTCGCGGTTGTCGCCCTAGTCAGCGAACCTTGGCGGCGATCTGCGCCGCCCGGTCGACGGCCGCCCGCGTGTCCCTCACGCCCGCTCGCTCCGAATATCCCGCCAGCGCCGTAAGGAGCGCCTCGAGGTTGTCCGGGGTCGCCTGCGTCCCCAGGCATCCAACCCGGATCCCTTGGCCTCGCATCGGACCGAGCGTCCCGGCGACATAGATCCCGTGCTCCTTGAGGAGACCCGCCGTGAGTTGGGTCGCATCGACGCCCTTCGGAGGCCGCGCGCTCAGGACCGTGTTCGACGCGAATTCCGGCTTGCAGAAGAACGTGTACCCCAGGCCGGCGAGTCCCTCCCGGTAGGCCCGGGCGATCACGTCTTGGCGGTGGAATCTCCGGTCGAGCCCCTCCTCGAACAGGATTTGCAGCGCGCGATGGAACGCGTAGAAGACGTTCGGCGAGATCGTCGTGGGCTGTGGGTGCCAATCGCCCCACTCCGTCTTGATCCGGTTCCACGTGAACAGGTTCGCGAGCCAGCCGTCCACGCTCGCGGGGTCGACCTCCTCGAGAAGGCGCCTCGAGACCATCGTGGGCGAGATGCCCGGGGGCGCGGAGATGCATTTCTGCGCCCCCGCGAACGCGGCCTCGATTCCCCAAGAGCCGCACGGGAGTGGGATTCCGCCCAAGGACGAGACGGCGTCGCACAGCACCCAGGCCCCGTGATCCGTCGCGACCTTCGCGAGTTCTCGCATCGGGTTCGTCATCCCGGTCGACGTCTCGTTGTGGACGACCACGAGGGCCTTCGCACCGCCGCGAACCGCGCGCTCGACCTCCTGGAGGTCCGGGGGTTCTCCCCAGTCGGACCGGACGACCTCGACGTCGAGGTGGTGCGCCTTGAGCATGTCGACGCTTCGAGCGCCGAAGAAGCCGTTGTCCACGACCGCGACGCGATCCCCACGTCGAAGGAGGGTGAACGCGATCGTCTCGAACGCGAGGTGCGAGGGGCCCGCAATCGGGTACACTTCCCCGTCACGCGCGAGGAACAACCGCTGGAGCATGTCGAGAACTTCGCCGTATCGACGGACCCACTCCTCGCCGTAGTGCGGGCCTGCGGCCCTCGCGAGTTCCGCGGAGACGCGAGGGTCCATGGGCACGGGACCCGGGATCAGCAAGCGGGGTTCGCGCTGCATGGTGGCCCGCGAACACCGCGGTCGCTATAAAGCGATATGGGCGCGCATTCGTCAGGAGTGGTCCATCGAGTCTGAATTCCTTCGTCGGAACGTCCCGTCAGTCCCGGATGCCATCCTCCGTCACGGAGAACACGGCCTCCGCCTCTCCGCGAGGACGCCGCGGCCGACGTACTCCGCGCGGAAGTGCGCGGTCAGGGAGTCGACGACCATGAGCCGGATTGGGAAGTCCTTCGCGAGGTCGTTTGCCTTCTCGACCAGCAGCATCTGGTGGTGGGAATTGAACGCGCGGGCCACGTGGATCTTCTGGAGCACGTTGTCCACGTCGAGCTCGAAGGCCTCCGCCATCTGGGCGATCCGTTCGGGCCGGAACGTCTGCTCGGTATCGATCCATACGGTGTCGCCGCCGAGGCCGCTCTCGTCCAGGGGCCGGGTCGCGTTCACGGCCAACTGGTGGGCGAGTTGACTTTTCCCCGACCCGAATTCGGCGTAGGCTTCCGTGATCGCTTGCGTCTCCAGGCCGCCACCGAGCAGCTCGTCGAGCGCCTTCGAGCTGGTCGTCAGTTTCCCGACGCTCTTCCGGCGCTCCAGGATCACGTCGCCCGTCTCGAACCCGCCCACGTCCGCGGCCTCGCGCGCGGCGGCGATGATCTTCTTCGCGACCGCGTCGCCGATCTCCGCGACCTCCGCGAGATCGCCCGGCGAGGCGACCGCGAGCGCCATCATGTCCGTATAGCCCGCCTCTCGCAGCTTCTCCGCGGTCGCCGGGCCGACGCCCGGCAGCTCCTCGACGGTCTTCGCTTCCACTTTCTTCCCCGACGATGCCACCGTTTCCCCGTCTAAGAGGAATGCGAGGGGGTAGGTGAAAGTAATGGTTCCCGAGGGCAGGATTAAGGGCGGCCCGACCTTCCCGATCCGATGCGCGCCCTCGCGCTCCTCGTTGCGGCGCTGTCGCTCCTCGCGCTCCTGCCCTCCGCACAGGCCCCGAACTTCGGGACCCATACCGGCGTCGCGAACGGTCTGTTCGTGGACCCGTACTTCCGGGCCGGCGCCCTCCTGGCCGACCTCGATCATTGGCTCCCCGCGACGGAACCGTCGACGGACACGTACGCATTCGCGCACGATCTCCTGCAACGGGCGTGGCTGGGGAGCCGCAACGCGTGGCGGTTCGTGGACGGATGGTACGAGCACCTCGACGCAGACGATCGGTTCCCGGCGTCGATCGCGAGGATCCAAGCGACGTTCCCATCGTACACGGTCACGGATGTCCGGCTCGCCTTCGACTATTGGACCCTCCGGGAGCACCCGTTCCCGGCGAACCACGATTGGGTGCTCGGCGACACCGAGATCCTCGCGCTCGTCCAAGGGGGCCTCGTCGGCACGGACCTGACGGGCGTCCGTGCGGCGGCGGACCAACTCCTCCATTCCACGAACCTGAGCGCCCCGGGGCTCGTGCTCCAGATGGAGGCGGCGCTCACGTATGGCGGCTTGAACCCGACACGCGTCGCGGATATGCACGCCGAATACGAGCGATTCTGGTGGCTCACGGCGACGCGATTCGTCCCGCCGCTGCCCCGGCTCGACGTGAGCCTCCGCGTGATGGCGGGCACGGTCTCGCGCACCGCGTCGAATCCCGCGCCAGCGATAGGCTTCCTCCGGGCGGCCGCGGACCTCGAGGCCTTGCGCCCGCCGAACTGGATGGC
>WNGG01031693.1_pt1 | contig 11315 bp, 17 predicted proteins | sample 5400661 | NCBI WGS metagenome assembly WNGG01 (sample SAMN13153372, study PRJNA577476) | soil metagenome | isolation source: 100 cm soil or saprolite under Garry oak tree replicate 1 | place: USA:California | collected 2016-06-15 | reverse complement strand
TTTTCGGTGCTGAAGACGAGAGCCGTGGTGCGCGTGGTCGAAGCCGACAGCGTGCCGCGGACCTATGTCACCGGCTGGCACTTCACCGTCATCGGCAAAGGCGAGCAGGAGGCCCTGGGCCAGCGCATCATCGAGGTGCCGGAAGTCCTCGAGCAGTTCGAGAACCGCGACACGCACGCCCGCTTCGTCGCCTACGTCCCGCCGGGCAGCATGCAGAAGGGGCAGGCGCTCGCCACCAGCGGCGGCGCAGGCAAGACGGTGCAATGCGCGAGCTGCCACGGGCAGGAGTTGAGAGGCGTCGGCACGATCCCCGGAATCGCCGGCCGCTCGCCGACCTATCTCTTCCGGCAGCTCTACGACTTCAAGCACGGCGCGCGCAAGGGAACCGAGAGCCCGCAGATGAAGCCCACGGTCGAGAACCTCGCGATCGAGGACATGATTGCGCTCGCCGCGTACGTGGCGTCTCTCGCGCCATGAACCAACCGAAAGGGAAGAGGACCATGGAATCGAGCAAGAGGGAGTTTCTCAAGGCAGGGGCGGGCATTGCCGCGCTGGCCGCGATGCCGCGCGCCATGGCGCAGACGCCGGCTGGATGGCAGCCGAGCGGGCGCTATCCGGATCCGTCGGTCAAGGAAGTGGGAGGAGGAAACCGGCGCGGTGAGCGTGTTCCGCAAGCCCTCGAACAACGCCAACGGCAATACGCGTGACCGCCAGGGGCGGCTGCTGACCTGCGAGCACGACACGCGGCGCGTGACGCGCACCGAGCACGATGGCTCGATCACGGTGATCGCCGAGCGCTATGACGGCAAGCCGCTCAACTCGCCGAACGACATCGTGTGCAAGTCGGACGGCTCGATCTGGTTCACCGACCCGCCGTTCGGCATCCTCGGCAACTACGAAGGGCACGTCGCCAAGCCGGAGCTGCCGACCAACGTCTACCGCTGGGATCCGAGGTCGGGCAAGCTCGCCGTGGCGGCGGGCGACGTCAACCGGCCCAACGGCCTCGCTTTTACGCCCGACGAATCCAAGCTCTACATCATCGAGGCCGGCGCGACCCCGCGCGTGGTGCGCCTCTACGATGTCGTGGACGGCGGCACGCGGCTCGCGAAGGGGCGGGTGTTTCTCACCGCCGAGCCCGGCGGCACGCCGGACGGCTTCCGCCTGGACGTCGACGGCAACCTGTGGATGGGCTGGGGCATGGGCAGCGAGGCGCTCGACGGCGTCAACATCTTCAACAGCGAAGCCAAGCTCATCGGGCGCATCGACCTGCCCGAGCGCTGCGCCAACGTGTGCTTCGGCGGCGTCTACCGCAATCGCCTCTTCATGGCCGCGAGCACGTCGATCTATTCGCTCTACGTGAACACGCAGGGCGTGGCAGGCGGCTGAACCCCGTAATCGGCAGGAGGGCTTACGGCTTCAGGCGGTTCAGGCTGGTGCCGGTGACCCGGACCACGCGTCCGTCGTTCGTAAGCTCGACGACCTCGCCGGCCATGAAAGTGCCGTTGTCCACGTCCACGCTCTGGAAGCCTCCGATGTCCATGTGGAGGTAGAGCCGGTAGGCGTTGGGATCGGGAGCGCTGGCTCGCGGGTCTGCGGCGGGGCCGGCCTGCGGCGGATTCGCGTCGCGCAGCACGCCGACCGATTGGATCACGCCCGAGCCGGCGCGGAAGTTCCCGGGCGAAAGTATGTTGCCTTCGGTCCAGCTCGGGTCCTGGACATAACTGCAAGCAGCCAGGGCAAGGCCAAGGACAGTAAAGGCAAGCGCCGGCGAGACAAGAGCACGCCGCATCACGACCATCCCCCATTAGATACCGATAATAGGGAAACCCAAGGAAGGACTGTCCCATGCTTAAAGGCAAGACCGCCCTCGTCACCGGCTCGACTTCCGGCATCGGCCTGGGCATCGCGCAGCGCCTCGCCGCCGAGGGCGCGAACCTCGTGATCAACGGTTTTGGCGATGCCGGCGAAATCGACCGTCTCAGGTCAAGGCTTGCATCTGAATACAAAATCTCCGTGACCTACGACGGCGCGGACATGACCCGGCCCGAGTCGATCGCCGCGATGGTGAAGAAAGCAGTCGCCGAATTCGGCGCGGTCGACGTGCTGGTCAACAACGCCGGCATCCAGCACGTCGCGCCGGTCGACGAGTTTCCGCCCGACAAGTGGGACGCGATCATCGCCATCAACCTGTCCTCCGCGTTCCACACCACGCGCGCGGCGCTCCCTGGCATGAAAAAGAAGCGCTGGGGGCGCATCGTCAACATCGCCTCGGCGCACGCGCTGGTGGCGAGCCCGTTCAAGTCGGCCTACGTAGCGGCGAAGCACGGCCTCGCCGGCTTCACCAAGACCGTGGCCCTGGAAGTTGCGCAGCAGGGCATCACGGCGAACGCGATCTGCCCCGGCTACGTGCGCACGCCTCTAGTCGAGAAGCAGATCCCCGACCAGGCGAAGACCCGCGGCATCAGCGAGGAGCAGGTGGTGCGCGACGTGATCCTCGCCGCGCAGCCGACCAAACAGTTCGTCAAGGTCGAGGAGGTCGCGGCGCTGGCCGCGTTCCTGTGCTCGGAGGCCGCCGCGGCGATCACCGGGGCGATGCTCTCCATCGACGGCGGCTGGACCGCGGAGTAACGGTCCCTTCCGTGCCGCACGCCGCCCAGCTCGAAGCGGTGATGCGGTATCACGAGCGCACCAAGCACCACTTCAACCGCTTCGCGGCGGGGCCCAGCGGGCTCGACTGGGCAAACCAGCCGGATCCGTTCCGACGCTACAAGGGCGCGCCGCTCACACGGCTGCCGATCCTGGGCGCCGACGAGGAGCCACGCTCACCCCGGTACGACAGCTTGTACGCGCCGGGCGCGGTGCCGGCTGCGCAGTTGACCGTGCGCGCACTGTCGCGCCTGCTCGAGTACGCGCTCGCGCTGTCGGCGTGGAAGCAGGCGGGCGGCACGCGCTGGGCGCTGCGCGCGAATCCGTCGAGCGGCAACCTGCATCCCACCGAGGGCTATGTGCTGATCGGCGGCATTGCGGAGCTCGGCGAGACGCCGGGACTGTTCCATTACGCGCCGAGGGAGCATGCGCTCGAGCGCCGCGCCGACTGCCCGGCGGCGCTGTTCGAGCGCCTGATGCGCGGCTTTCCCCCGCAGGCATTTCTCGCGGGCCTGTCGTCCGTCCACTGGCGCGAGGCGTGGAAATACGGCGAGCGCGCCTTTCGCTACTGCCAGCACGACATCGGCCATGCGATCGGCACGCTGAGGATCGCGGCGGCGACGCTCGGCTGGTCGGCGGCGGTGCTGGACGAGGTGGCGGATGCGACCATCGAGGCGCTGCTCGGCCTCGACCGGGCCGCGGACTTCGAGGGCGCGGAGCGGGAAAGCGCGGAGCTGGTGATGGCAGTATGGCCACGCAGCAAAGGTACGGTTTCTTTTCTCTTAGAACCTGATGTGGTAGGTGAACTCGCGAGGCAGCGCTGGTACGGCAAGGCGAACCGGCTGAGCCTGGACGATCCGCTGCCCTGGGAGATCATCGATCGCGTGTCGGCGGCGTCGCGCAAGCCGTGAATTCCTCCGGACAGATCATTCGCCAGCGGCGCAGCCTGCTCGCCTGCGACGGCAAGACTTCGATCCGGGCAGAGTGTTTCTACCGCATGCTCGCGCACGTCATGCCGTGCGTCGAGCTTGACGTAGCGCAGCGTCCCATGCCCTGGGACGCGATTCCCTGGGAACCGGCGATCCACTTCGGCCTGTTCGTGCACCGCGTCGAGGGCATCGACCCGGGCTTGTACGCGCTCGCGCGCGATCCCGGCAAGGTGGAGAAGCTCAAGCGAAGCATGCACGCACAGTTCGCCTGGCAGACACCACCGCGCTGCCCCGAGAGCCTCCCGCTCTATCTCCTCGAGCGCGGTGACGCGCGGCAGCTCGCAACGCAGGTGAGCTGCGGCCAGGGGATCGCCGGCGAGGGCGCGTTCTCGCTCGGCATGATCGCCGAGTACCAGGAAAGGCTGGTCGCGCACGGGCCGTGGTTCTACCGGCGCCTGTTCTGGGAGGCCGGCGTCATAGGCCAGGTGCTCTACCTCGAGGCGGAAGCGGCCGGCGTGCGCGCGACCGGCATCGGCTGCTTCTTCGACGACCCGGTGCACCAGGCCTTTGGCTTCGGCGATCTCGCCTTCCAGTCGATTTATCACTTCACCGTCGGCGGCCCGGTGGACGATCCGCGCCTCACCACGCTGCCGGCCTACGGCGCGCGCGTGACAGGGCGCAGCCGCGGCATGGACCTGCCGTAGGCATGCCGCGGCGGCTGTGCAAATTCAACAGTTGCGGAATGCGGAAAAAGTCCGCCTGGCCGGCGGCGGCAGCGATTTCTCACGAAGTATTGCGCGCTGGGTAATTTACCTCGTGTCGCTTGAGGAATTGTCGCTAGGCACGCGCGCAGCGCTTCGGTAGCGTGAAGCGTTGGCACACATCGACGGAGGGAGCCCATGAAAGCGCTTCAGGACCGGACCAGGGATGTGGAACGCCACCGCTTGCAGGCGGATCTCGACGCACGGCTCGAGATGATTTTCCAGAGCTGCCAGTCGCTCTGCGGTTTCTCGGTGGAGCTGCGCCCGATCCCGTCCACGGACGGGGAAGCGGGCGTGCCGGAATGCGAGCTGTTCGTCTCGGGCATCGACGCCTACCCCGCGCTCGGCCGCGGCGAGTCGGAGCAGCGGCTCCGTGTCGAGATCTCAGCCGCGCTCGCCGATCTCCTGGAAGAGCGCCCGGAGGCGGCCGAGTTGCTGCCCGGCCGGACGTTCGCGCGGGTGTGGCATTGAGCCGCGCGGGTGACCTGCTCAAGGGAGGATTTTTATGAAAATGATCCTCGCGTTCCTGCTCGCGCTTGGCGCCGGATCGGCGTCCGCGCAAGACCTGACCAAGGCCGTGCTGCTCGTGGCTTCGCCCGCGCTGCAGGGCCTCTACAGCCAGACGCTGCTGGTGGCGGTGCCGGTCGACGGCACGCACATCGGTTTCATCGTCAACCGCGCCACCGACGTGAAGCTGGCGACGCTCTTTCCCGAACACGCGCCGTCGGCGAAGGTCGTCGACCCGGTCTACTTCGGCGGGCCGGAGATGGCCGGCTCCATCTTTGCCGTGGCGCGGCGCGACCCCGGCGGCCGATCGCTGGAGCTCTTCGGCGAGCTGTTCGTTACCGCGAGCGCCGAGAGCATCGACCGCATCATCGAGCAGACGCCGAACGACGCGCGCTACTTCGCGGGCTTCGTCGGCTGGAAGCCGGGCGAGCTCGAAAAAGAGGTCGACCGCGGCTACTGGTACGTCACCGACCCGGACTCGAGCCTCTTCTTTCGCAGCGACACGAGCGGGTTGTGGGAAGAGCTGGTCAAGCGCCTCGGCAACGGTCATGCCCCGCAGCAGGGTCACGGACAGCACCACGCCAGGCTCGAAAGCGGAGCGGGCTCCTCAAGTCCGATCCGCGCGATGCCGGCGCACCGCCTCGATGACCGCGGTGTGATACGCCTCGCCGAGCCCCAGCCGCTGAGTCTCCTCGAGCAGTCTTCTCGCGGTTTGGCCTGCTTGTAAATCCAGGCCCGCGCTGCGCGCGAGCTCGAGCGCGTAGCTCACGTCCTTCAGCATGTAGGTGACCGGGAAGGCGTCCTCCGGATGGGATTCGGGCAGCAGCGCCTTCATGCCGTGATGGCGCAGCGCGAAGCTGTCGGCCGAGCCCTTGGCGAGCGTATCGAAGAGCAGCTTCGGATCGACGAGGCCGCTCGCCTTGGCGACCGCGAGCGCCTCGGCGAGCGCCACCACCGTCATCGACAGCACCATGTTGTTGAGCAGCTTCACCGCCTGGCCGGCGCCGGGCGCGCCGCAGTGCGTGACATCGGTCGCCATGCGGCGCAGCAGCGGCTCGACGCGGTGGTAGAGGAAGTCGTCGGCAAGGCGGCGGCGAGCTCGCGCGCGAGCGCCACCGGCGCGGTGCTGCAATCGACGATCGCCTGCCCGTCGCGCGCAAGGTTGACGAGGCCGCGGCCGCGGCCATTCTCGCCCAGGCAGACGGCGCGGATCTCGGCTTCGCCCGGCAGCGACAGGAAGATGATGTCGGCGGCGGCTGCGACAGCGGCGATCGAGCGCGCGCCGGCGACGCCGTCGGTGGCGAGCCGCGCGAGCGGCTCGGGGCGCAGGTCGAAGGCGATGATTGAAGAGCCGCGCGACTTTGCCGCGAGGTTGCGGCACATGGGCTCTCCCATCACGCCAAGGCCGATGAAACCGAGCTTCTGGTCCTGCATGGAGTCCTCCCGGGCAGCCCGCCTGGGAGGAGCTTAACCGCACGCCGGCCGGGTAGGATGCGGGATGCGAAACTCGGACGTGCCGATGATGACCCTGCGCCGCGCAGTAGAGTGGTGCGGCGGCATCGACGCGCTCGGCGACGCGCTCAACGTGCAGGCCGCGAGCCTCGAGCGCTGGATCGCGGGCGAGGAGGCAGTGCCGCTCGAGGTGTTCAAGCAGGCGGTCGGCCTGCTCCTCGAAGCTTCGGCGACTCGGCCGCCGCATGGCACGCCCGATTCCTCGGACGGTGGGCGCACGCACAGGCGTGGCGGGAGGGGCGGCAGGCAGCACTGAGCGAACTGTGTTACATTTCGTGTCGCAGGATTCTCAAGTAGCAGTGGATGCGCCGTCCCTTCACCGCCGCCACAAGCGGCGTCCGTAGTGGCAGTCAATTCCCTCCCTTGATGGTCGTGTCCGGAAGCGGGACTCGGATTAGTCTCGTAAGTAAGTACAAGGAATGGAACAAGACATGCCAAGAGGCAAAGTGAAGTGGTTCAACGACTCCAAGGGTTTCGGGTTCATCACGCCGGATGACGGCGGCAAGGACCTGTTCGCCCATCATTCGTCGATCCAGATGGAAGGCTACAAGTCGCTGAAAGAGAACCAGGCGGTGGAATACGAAGTGCGCGACGGCCCCAAGGGCCCGGCGGCCGCCAACATCAAGGCGATCTGATCGAGCAAGGCCTAGAGAAGCCCGGGAAACCGGGCTTTTTTATTTCATCCACGATGAACGAACCTACCGCCACCAGCCTCAAGGACCGCAGCTGCCTGAGCAAGAAGCGCTACTGGTCGCAGGTGGACGCGCTGGTGATGGCGGCGCGCTGCCTGGAGCGCAGGAACCTGGCGGGACTCGGCACCTACCGCTGCAGCAACTGCGGCGGCTGGCACCTTACCCGGACGGATGACTCGGACTGCTTCATGCGAGCGTGACGCCCTGCGCTGACAGCGGCAGCGCGCGCACCGGCTTGCCGTTCAGCGCCAGGATCGCGTTGGCGAGCGCAGGCGCGATCACCGGAGTGGCGGGTTCGCCGACGCCAGTGGGTTTCTCAACCGAATACACGATGTGGGTTTCGACGCGCGGCATCTGATTGATGCGCAGCACCGGGTAGTCGTGGAAGTTCGACTGCTCGACCATGCCGTCCTTCAGCGTGATCGCGCCGGAAAGCGCGGCCGAGAGGCCGTAGCCGATGCCCGACTCCATCTGCATCGCGATGATGTTCGGGTTGACGGCGACGCCGCAGTCCACCGCGCAGATCACTCGCTCGATTTTCAAGGAGGATTGTTTTCTTGAAACTTCGACCACCTGGGCGACGAAGGTATTGAACGACTCGTGCACGGCGAGGCCGCGCGCGCGGTCCTTGCCCAGGGGCTGGCCCCAGCCCGCCCTCGCGGCGGCTAGCTCGAGCACCGCCTTGTGGCGCGGGTGCTTCTCGAGCAGCGCGCTGCGCAGCGCCAGCGGGTCCTTGCCCGAAGCGCGCGCTACCTCGTCGAGGAAGCACTCGGTAGCGAAGGCGGTATGCGTCGAGCCGACCGAGCGCCACCACTGCACCGGCACGCTCAGCTTCGGCGAGTGCAGGCTCACGGCGAGGTTCGGGATGGCGTACGGGAGAGTCGCGGCGCCCTCCACCGAGGTGGCGTCGATGCCGTCTTTCACCAACATCGACTCGAACGCCGTGCCGGTGAGGATCGACTGGCCGACGATGACGTGCTTCCACGCCACCAGGTTGCCCTGCGCGTCGAGGCCCGCCTTCAGCGTGTGGAAGTACATTGGCCGGTAGTAGCCGGCGCGCATGTCGTCCTCGCGCCCCCAGACCAGCTTGATCGGAGCTTTTCCGGAAAAAGCTTTTGCTATGGCTGCCGCCTCCATCACGTAGTCGGAATGCGGGTTGGCGCGGCGGCCGAAGCTGCCGCCGGCGTAGAGCTGGTTCAGCTTCACCTGCTCCGGCTTGAGGCCGACGACCTGCGCCACCATCGCCTGGTCGATGGTCTGGAACTGCTCGCCGTTCCAGATCTCGCAGGCATCGCCAGTCAGGTGCACCACGCAGTTCATCGGCTCCATGCTGGCGTGCGCGAGGAAGGGAAACTCGTAGGCCGCTTCCAGCGTCTTCGCCGCACCGGCGAGCGCCGCGTCCACGTCGCCTTCCTTGCGCGCCGAAGTGCCCGGAGTGGCGGCAAGCTCTTTGTATTGATTCATTACATCTTGGGAAGAAAGGCGAAAGGCAGCCGACTCGTCCCATTCCGCGGTGAGCGCGTCGCGCCCCTTTTTCGCCGTCCAATAGTCTTTCGCGAGCACCGCGACGCCGTTGGTCGCCGGCGTTGAGAAGGCGACCGCATCGACCACGCCCTTTACCGCTTTCGCATTGGTGGCGTCGAAGCTCTTCAGTTTCGCGCCGAAACGCGGCGGGTGCAGCACCACCGCGGTGAGCATCCCCGGCAACTTCACGTCCTGCGTGAACTGCGCCGTGCCGGTGGATTTCGCGCGCGCATCGGTGCGCCGCGCGCTCCTTCCGATCAGGACGAAATCCCTCGGGTCCTTGAGCGGCACGTTCTCGGGCACCTTCTGCTTCGCCGCGTCGGCGGCGAGCTGGCCGAACGTTGCCTTTCTGCCTTTAGAAGAAAGAATTCCTCTGGAAACCCTGATTTCCGAAGCCGGTACCTTCCATTTCTCCGCAGCAGCGGCGACCAGCATGGCGCGCGCCGCGGCGCCGGCCTTCCTCAGCTGCTCCCAGGAGTTGGCGAGCGCGGTGCTGCCGCCGGTGCCCTGCGCCGGGCCCCAGAAGAGATTGTTGTACCGGGCCGCGTCCGCGGGCGCGCCCTCGGCGCGCACCTGCGACCAGTCGGCGTCGAGCTCCTCGGCGACGAGCGTCGGCAGGCCGGTGTAGGTGCCTTGCCCCATCTCGAGGTGCTTCACGATCACGGTGACGGTGTTGTCGGAGCTAATGCGGACGAAAGCGTTCGGAGAGAAAGCCTTGTGAAGCCTGAGCTCCTGAGCTAGCGCATCGGGAAGCGCGACGGCGAGCACCAGCGCGCCCGAGGCCTTGAAGAAATCCCTGCGGCTCACGTTGATGATGTTCATGCGAGCCCCTTCGCGGCGCGCTTGATGGCGGCGCGAATGCGCGGGTAGGTGGCGCAGCGGCAGATGTTGCCGGCCATCGCGGCGTCGATGTCGGCGTCGCTCGGTTTCGGCTTCGCGGCGAGGAGCGCGGTGGCGCTCATCACCTGGCCCGACTGGCAGTAGCCGCATTGCGGCACGTTCTCGGCGACCCACGCCGCCTGCACCGCTTTACCGGCGCGGGTTTCGCCGATTTTTTCCACGGTTGTTATTCTTTTTCCAGAGACGGCCGAAGCGGGCGTCACGCAGCTGCGCGCCGGCTGGCCGTCGATGTGCACGGTGCAGGCGCCACACAACGCCATGCCGCAGCCGAACTTGGTGCCGGTCATGTTCAGGTAGTCGCGCAGCACCCAAAGGAGCGGCGTGTCGGCTTCGGCGTCGACTTCGACGCGCCGGCCGTTGACGTTCAGGGTGATCATTTGTTTCTCCGGACGAAGCGAATGGCGCGCTTTAAGCGCGCCAGTGGCCGAACGCGTTCAGGGGACTAGTAGCGTTGCTGCCCCTTGATGGCCCAGGGGATGGTCGGGCCGCTCTCGGGCTCGTTGCCGTTGGCGCCCGGGCGCACCGTGCCCTTCTTGGGCCGGCCGGGACGGTAGGTCACCTGGAAGATCTTGAGCGGCGGCACCGCCGGCGGGGCTTCCAGAAAACGGCAATCCGACTCGGTCGGCACGCTCAGGAGCGCGCCGAGGCGCTTGCCGTTGAGCATGACGGTATAGCGCATCATGTGCGCCGAGCCGCTCGCGGGCTGCGCCAGGATGTCGTATTTGCCGAGCTTGTACTGCCTGCGTTCCTGTTGTGGAAGTGCCATGAAGTTCCCTAGATGGTGGTTTTCTTGCCCCAGATTGCCCAGTATTCCTTGCCGCGCTGCTCCACCCGCATGTGCACCACGGTTTCCGGGTCGACGCCCCGCACGCTGCGCGCCCGGTCCTCGGGAATGAAGCCCTCGAGGCTCTCGCCGTGGACCAGCAGGCCTTCGGCGTTGCCGCCGCGCTCGAGCGCGAGGCGGCAATGCTCGAGCCGCTCCTTGCCGGCCGCCTTGTCCGACCAGGGACGCTTGCCGCCCTCGTTCGGCGCCCACAGCAGGTAGCTGCAGCCGCCTTCGCTCGAATCGACGCCGTCGGCCCACAGGGTGATGACCACCGTTCCGTCGGACTTGCGCACGCCGCTCCAGCTGCCGCCCACGTCCTGCAACATGACGCCGCGCGCTTCGAACGCCCTGCGGCTAGAGATGAGATGCCGCACCGCCGGGCGCGCCGGCATCCCGGCCTTGCGCTTGCCGCCGGCGCGCGGCCGCGCCTTCAGCACCTCGGTGCACAGCTCGGCGATCGTGCTCTCGCCCAGGTTCGTGGCGTTGACGCCGAGCTGCTGGACCTCCTGCTTGCTGAGCTTCTCGATGCGTTCCCGGGTCCAATCGACTGCGTGGCGATGCTTAAAGGCTGGTGGGTTGCGTATTTGCATGATCGCGGCCTCTGCCGTGGGGTGCGAAGCAGAGGCATGGGTCGGCTAGCTGCTTCATCTATCATGATAACACCTATGGGGAGCCCATCGCGGCAGCGCATCGCTTCCTTGCTGATGGCGGCGCTCGTCGGGGCGGCGCAGGCGCAGGCGCTGCAGCCGCAGGTGTGCCCGGACCCCGCCAGGCCCTGCGCCGGATTCAGGGCCAACGACCTGTCGTTTGCGCTGCCGGATGACGGAAAAGCGCGCGCCGAGGCGAGGTCGGCGCCGTTCTTTGCCGTGATCCTGAGGACTGCCGAGCGCTGCAAGCTGACGCCCGCGCAAGCGAGGGAAGTGCAGTCGCTGTTCCCCCGCAACAAGGTGTTCTACTCGCGCTTCGAGTGCGACGACGACCCCGAGAACAACGTTAGCTATACGAACGCCAGCTCGAA
>WNGG01008487.1_pt1 | contig 11316 bp, 6 predicted proteins | sample 5400661 | NCBI WGS metagenome assembly WNGG01 (sample SAMN13153372, study PRJNA577476) | soil metagenome | isolation source: 100 cm soil or saprolite under Garry oak tree replicate 1 | place: USA:California | collected 2016-06-15 | reverse complement strand
GAGTGACGGCATTTGCAAGGTAGGTAAATTGCAGGAGGTCGGTCTCGGCCTCGTTATCTGACCACATGAGAACTCCGAATGCAGAACGTGCACTTACACAGGTAACAAGTGTAATACGAACAAAAAAAGATGCGCTTACTGTATCGATTGACAGTCCACGCAAATGATGTAACGCCGCCCATTATAGCACTGATCTGCAAGCTGTATTAGTGGTCAGTCCAGTTTGATATTGACAAGTGTTGAGTGTCAGTGTTAAGTGGCGCTAATGCTTGACTCTTGTTCTGGGGATACTGAATCTGCTTCAAGCCAATCTTTAATGGCCGCCTGCAGATCAATCAGAAGCGAGGGTGTAAAATTCCCGATATCTCGTCTTCTCGTACGATTGATAAGATGAGAAAACGTATGTAATTGCTCCATATCCTGAATGCATGCTATTCTCTCTTGATCATTACACTCCCCGACTCCCAGCACATTATACAGTCGTTGAAATGCGGGGTTATCTCGTAAAAGCGCCTGCCCCCAGGAAGTCTCAGCTGCTGCCCACAGAGCTTCCAGCGCTTGCTGATGCCAATCCGGTACATTCGCTCTCGCCACTTCCACAGCATGGTTAATCAAGCGATTGGGCTCGGCCATATGATCGAAACTAGTTTTATCAAGAATGAGGTCCGGGCGCAGTAGATTTAGGAGCACATATAAATCATTCGTACCCATTTGAATAGGCGTAGCACTGAGAAAAATGACCGCCTCAGCTTGTTCGCAAAAGTAGCGTACACCTTGATGGATAGCCGTGCTGGTATTACGTAGGTGATGTGCTTCGTCCACAATGACAAGATCGAAATGTGGAGGAGGATTCAATTCAAGCAATCCAATTATTCCCCGCTTGTTTTTCTTGGAGACATTGCCTGATAAAAGCTCCTGGTTGAATAAGGAGAAAGGCAAGATGGCTTTCGTATACTGTTCAGGCCATGCTCCGTCTAGATCGGTTTCTTTAATACATTCCCGGAGAGTTGGCCCGTCAAGGTGGATGAATTGTTCATCGAAGCGTTTCATCTCCATCTGCCATTTGCGTTCAGCAATCAGCGGCTTGGGGCAGATGATCAGAACTGAACGCACATCCTTACGTGCTTGTAGCTCGCGTAAGATAAGCCCGGCCTCAATCGTTTTGCCCACACCGACCTCGTCTGCAATGAGGAGACGAGGTCGGTCCGAATGAATAAACTTGAGCACTGGTCTAAACTGGTAGGGTATAAAGCTGACACGGGCCGCATTTAAGGAGTAGAGCGTTGCAAAGCCGGGGTGGTTGAGCTGTAAAGCTGCCATGTATGCATGAAATACAGGAAGCGGGGTAATAGACAATGAGGGTAATGCGAGTTCATGGCGTTGGAGTTGGCTGGCATAATACGTGGATGGCGTGTTTTCTAAAAATACAAGATAACGATTTTCAGGGTAGGACTCCGCTAAGATATTGTTGGCGAATTCAAAAACCGAGCTCATTTTGAGCCAGCGTCCGCAGTATTCCGAGCGTGAAAACCGAATTCGCCAACAATATCTTAGTGGAGTCCTACCATTTTCAGGAGTCCCAGGTAAAATGCTAATAAAAGCACCAACACAAGTTGAGGGTGTAAAATAAAGTGTGTAAGTTGGTTATCAGTGGAAGAGTGTAGAAGACAAGTGGAGGAGGAAACAGATGACCATTCGACCAGAACTACTCGACGAACTGCTCAAAGACTATCAGACCCCGCAGGATCTCTTTGGAGAAAACGGGATTCTCAAGCAACTCACCCAGGGGATGATCGAACGCTGCCTACAAGCCGAGATGCAAGAGCACCTGGGCTATCCCAAGCATGGACGCAAGAAGCCCGAGAGTGCCAACACGCGCAATGGCGCAGGGCAGAAAACGCGGAAGTGCGAGCACGGCGAGTTGGAGATCACGGTGCCACGTGACCGGGACGGCAGTTTTGAACCGGTGCTGGTCAAAAAGCGACAGACGCGGCTGGAAGGCTTAGAAGAGAAGATCCTGGCACTCTACGCGCGCGGGATGACCACGCGCGATATCCAGGCCCAGCTCCAGGAGTTGTATGGCGTCGAGGTCTCACCGACATTTATCTCCAACGTGACCGAAGCGGTCATGGAGGAAGTGCGCCAATGGCAGAATCGGCCTCTAGAGGCGCTCTATCCGATCCTGTATGTCGATTGCCTGGTGGTCAAAGTGCGCGAGAATCAGCGCGTCAGCAACAAGGCCGTCTACCTGGTATTAGGGGTGACGATGGAGGGGCAGAAGGAACTGTTGGGCATGTGGATGTCGGAGCACGAGGGAGCCAAATTCTGGCTTGCGGTGTTCACCGAGCTGCACAATCGCGGCATGAAAGATTGCTTCATTGCTTGCGTGGATGGCCTCACCGGGCTACCAGAGGCCATTGAGACGGCCTTTCCGCAGACACGAGTGCAACTGTGCATGGTCCACCTGGTGCGTAATTCCCTCAAGTATGTGTCCTACAAACACCGCAAAGCGGTGGCTGCCGACCTGCGAGCCATCTACGGAACCGCTACCGAGGCCGAGTTCAATCTGGAACTCTTGGCTGAGAAATGGGATCAGCAGTATCCGACCATCAGCAAATCGTGGCGGGCACAGTGGGCGCGCGTGATCCCGCTCTTTGCCTTCTCAGAGGACATCCGAAAGGTGATTTATACCACCAATGCCATCGAGTCGGTCAATATGACCCTACGTAAGGTCACGCGCAATCACCGCATCTTTCCGTCTGATGAGGCGGTTTACAAGGTGTTGTACCTGGCGATCCAGAACATTGCCAAGAAATGGACCATGCCTATTCGGGAGTGGAAGCCAGCACTGAATCGCTTTGCCATCGAGTTCGCGGGACGGCTCCCGCAATGAGTTTCAAACCAATTTACACACTTCACTTGACAGACTCCCACTCCCAAGGAAAGATTTGAGCATTTCCAGGCCATAGAGGCAAGATTCTGCTTCTGTAGGCAGCTTTGTCATCGAGTATCATAGGCTTGTTACTGCTGAGCAAGGAAATCCGGTAGTGACTCTAGAAGCCCATCACCCCTATCGAGAGTGACTACCCAATCGTTAAAGACCTTCACTTAATACTTGTTCAGCAATTTCAAGGGCCCTGTAGTCAACATGTGCTAGCAATGCAACAAACTGATCTTCACCAATCCCATTACGTATCTCCTCTAACCACTTCTGAGTCGCTTCGTGGTTTGCACTCTGCACCTCCTCGAAGGCCTTTCTGGCAAGTAGAAAAAAGGCTAAAGCAATATCGTGACTTCCTTGCCTGAAATACATTATACTAATATTGTTCAGTGTCCAACCTTCTTCCCCACGATCTCCCACTTCCCTATATGTCTTCAACGCTTCCTTATAAAGCTTCAGAGCCTCTTCCTTCTTCCCTTGATTAGCATTAATTATACCAATATTGTTCAGCGTCCAGCCTTCCCCTCCACGATCTCCTACTTCTCTATATATCTTCAAAGCTTGGTCATAGTACCATAGTGCTCGTTCTTTTTGTGCCAGACCATCATAGAGCTCACCGAGGTTATTGAGTACCCTGCCTTCGCCTCTTCGATTCCCTACCTTTCTTAAAATATTTAACGCCTCCTCATAATATTCTTTAGCTCGATCTTGCTCACCTAATGTCGTGTAGACCTTTCCTAGATTGTTTAGTGTCCAGCCTTCCCTTCCAAGATCCCCAACTTCTCTTAAAAGATCCAACGCCTGCTTTAAATAATCCAGTGCCTGCTCTTGCTCCCCCAGTGTACTATAGATGCGTCCCAGCCTATAGAGCGTCCAGCCTTCCCCCCCACGGTCTCCTACCTCTCTCAATATATCCAACGCTTGATTTAAGTAGTCAAGTGCCCGCTCCTTTTCCCCCAAATCAGCATAGATTCGGCTTAAATTATTGAGCGCCATCCCTTCTTCCCTACGATCGGCGCCTTCCCTTAAGATGCTTAACGCCTCCTCACCATATTGCAAAGCAGGAGTCTTTTGCCCCAGCATATTGTAAATCCGACAAAGATTGTTGAGTACTATGCCTTCCTTCCTACGATCTCCTACTTCTCGCAAGATCCTCAAAGCCTCCTCAAAGTTCTCACGCGCTCGCACTTTCTGTCCTAGCATTCTGTAAATCTCGCCTAGATTGTTGTAGATATGAACTGCTTGTAATCGTTCAGGGTCCCATTTGTCTAACGGTAGTAGCAGCTGACACAGTTCTAGCAGAGTTGCATTGCCTCCCCAGCGATTGAGATCAGCGAAGATCCTCTCTTGTTCCATTAAATCAAAGGCTTCTTGCCATTGTTCAGCATGACATTGATGCCATATTGCCTCGATTAGCGGATAAACATCACTAATTTGTTTTCGCAGTTCTCTCGGTGGAAAATGCGACTCTTCCATATGTAGATAATACTGGGTAGCTCTAATGTGCATAATTTTCAAAGTCTGAAGATTAGCTTCCTCATCAGGCTCTTTAAAGCGACTCTGTGAATAACTGGCAACTATCGGATGCAGCTGATAGCGGCTTTTCCCCACAGCTTGGAGTAGATGTTGTGTCAGCAAAACTTCAAAGGCTGGCAATATCATTGCCTTAGGTATCTCACTTATAAGCATCTGCGCTGCGTCCAAGGATATTGGTTCACGGTAGACGGAAAAGGCTAACAGCAGTTTGCGCTGTACCTCATCCAGTTGCTGAGTGTAGATGTAGTCAAGGAGTTTACGAGCAATGAAGCCCGTCCAGAGTTGAGCATATATAGGATCATTGAAGAGGTCTTTTAGACTTAGGCTGCGATTTCGACGCAGAATAGAAGCCAAGAGTGTCAGAGAAAGGGCGTGACCAGCACAGTACGCCACAGCCGTAGATAATTCCTTCTCCGTAGACTGTGTTGTCTCCGCCCCTTGTTTTCTCAGTAATTCTATCCCTTCGGAAACCTCTAAACCTTTAACGAGGTACTCTTGTATTCGAGTGGGAGGATATTCGTCGGCGCCTCGTATCCAAGGGCTGGTAAGTAATATTCGGCAGTTACAAGGTCGACTATTGAGCGCGTCAATCCATTCACCTACTCCGGGACGACTGCTGAGGGTATGCTCTGTAGCCACATCAAGTAGTTTCTCAAATTGATCCAAGATCACTAGCCGTGGCTTATTGGCTGTATCTAGTGCATTGAAGAGTGCTGCAGCTTGGTTATGAGGAGCAAGTCTTCCGAAATCAGGGAGGCGTTGTCCAATAGCCTCCAAGAGTGTTCCTGCGAGATCTACCATAGTGACAGCGGCATCAACTTTAAGCCACAGCGCCTCAGCAACAAATGGTCCGTTGCCCGCACGGCGTTGCTCTTCAGCAAAACGATAGACTAAGGCAGCGAGAGTCGATTTGCCGACCCCAGCGATACCGGTAAGTGCGACAGCTGTCATATCTGGCTGAATCAACTTTGCATAAATTTCCTTGACGACCTCCACTCGTTGCTCAATAGTCTTTGGATCAGTAGGAGGAGGTAAGCCTACAATGCCACGATACGAGGCCTTATCTAGCGGTGTTGATGGCGAGGAGAGAGGTTGAGATGTGGGAACTTGCACGATGATTGGTGGCATCTTTGGTGAAGGAGTCGGAGTGGAAGGTATATACAAACTTGCACGAGCTTGAGTAGGATTATCATGTGATTCATACTCATCAGCAGGAATAAACAAATGTATTGATTGGAAGAAAGCGAATACAGCGCCGAGCACCGCGATGATAAAGGTAAAGATGGCAGCTAAGAAACTCGGAATAACATTCAAGTAACTCAAAATCCAGATGACGCTAATGACACAGGCGAGAAGAAGAACTGTTATGATGATCAGCGATCTGCGAGAATTTCTCCTGTGCTTTCTGCCTCGCGTATCTAGTTGCTCAGGTTGCTGCTCCTGCTGTGTTGTCATTGCTCCGATCCTTTGCTAGACAACAGACGTTCAGCCGATGCTGTGATTATAGCACGATTTCACGCATTATGACTCGACTTTGGCACTTTTAAGCGGCATAGCAAGCAATCTCGACGAGCATTTCAATGAGGGGCGACGTTGAATTGAGGAAACCCAGGGCAGCAGGCGGGGTTGGCGAATTCAGTTGTGCCCAAAGATGCCTACGGACAGCGGCCAACGCATCGACAAAGGTGGGTTCGGCTTTGGGATACCAGGCAGCTTGCCGTGTTGGCAGCTGATCAGGATGCAAGGCCAGGGCCAGGAGAACCACGAGGCTAAACAATCCCAGCAGGCAGGGAGTGGTCCGAGCGATGGCAAGCGTACTCCACTGCCGCCGTGTGGAGAGGCCGAGATGGGCGCGGACTTCTTCAAAAGTGACCTCAATATTCCAGCGGCTGACGTACTATGCTGCCGATGGACCTTGCGGTCCACTTTCCTCAGGTGAGGAGCATATCCGGTTTACCACGTTTCACATGTGTACCATGCATGGGGTATGCTCCGCCTCTCCGCCGGTGGCTATTTTGTCTGCGTCAGGAGAATTTCGAGCCCCTGAACCAACCACGTACCTTTTGGTCAAGCTTGTCAGCATCTTTAGCTCGTGATCGATCACGACGTTTATCAGCGATTCACTTTCTGTTAGCCATACCATGCTTCGCCCTAGCTCCTAACTGCCTGATGCTGGCAGTCGCAATTTCTCCTCACGGATCCATTACCGCCCTAACGCCTCGGTGAGATGGGCATACAGCATCTTGATGGCGGCCTGTTGATTCAGCCGCAGGTGCTGGCCCAGGTACACCTCAGCAAAGCTGCCCTGGCCCAACAGGCGCACCAGCCGGTAGTTGCCGAATTGCTGCCCGGTGCGATCTGCCATCTGTAGCCTCCTCATGTGCAGTGCGAGGTAAGGATATGCTTACAGGTCAATTTATCGTTCAGCTAAGTATACCTGTATTCTAAAGAAAACACGTATACACGTCAAGTGAACCTTTGCATGCATGCAAGAAACAAGGGCATTGCCTCTCTCAAAAGCCCTCCCAAATATGGGCGAGACGCGCTTGGGAGAACGAATGAGATCGGGGCGTCCAGCGTGCTGAGCAACTAATGCGACGACAAGAGTAGCTGTGTAGGCCAAGGCGACCTGCGAAACGATGGCCGACCAGCCACACAAAGGCGGACGTTGCAAGTGAAAGAACAGGAAGACGCGACCAAAGAAGCGTTCGATGCTCGTGCGTTTGCTTAATTCCTCAGCAGTCCAGGTGGGAGGCAGGCACGAGCGGTTCTTCTGGCGTTTGGGATTCCAAGGAATGACGGCAACGGCTCCCAGCGCAGCGTGGATCCAGGCGATGAGACGCAAGCCCCAATAGCCAGCATCCAGGCGGATCACGCGCGGTCGAATGTGGTAGAGACGCACCGCCCACTCCAACAGAGGGCGAGCAAAAGGCGCATCATGGACATTAGCAGGCGAAACGAGGAAATGGACAGGTAAGCCGGAACCACGGCAGAGTAAGGTATGTATGCGGAAGCCGCGCAAGAGCAAGCGAGGATGGTGAGCAGGAGCATGACCAATGGCCGCGTCGGGGTCAGTTCTGCGCCAGGCCAGGATGGGCGCGCTATCGATGATGAGATCGCGAGCGCTGAGGAGGTGGCGGTGGATGGCGGTCTGCACTGTCAGCACGAAGAGGGCTTCGGGCAATGGTGCTCCGGCGGCATGGTTGCGCTTCCACTGCTGCGAAGGACTGGGAATGCGCGGCTGTCTATCGCTCTTGAGCGGCAGCCCACAGGCCAATGCCAGCGCAGGCCACGCGTGCAACCAGTCGGACATATCCTGATAGGAGAGCCGCCACAGCGTGCGCAGCAGCGCGATGAGCAGCAGCGACTCCTCAGTATAGGTACGCGGAGCGCCTCCTGGACCTGCTGGTAACGGCGGTGGACACTTTCGATGGGCCAGACGCACGGCCAACCGACAGAGGGCGAGCAAGTGCAGCGTGGTGACGAGAGTGACGGCGTTGATGTGCAAGGCACCGATGCTACGGGCTTGAGCGCGGTGATATGCTGGAGGGGGTACAGGTGCCTGGTTATTGACGACTGTAGGCCATCATAAGCTGATCTCCTGCACGAGGGAGCTAGCCTCGTGCAGGAGCAGTTTACCCTATCCTTTCGCGTTAGGAAATGCCCTCAATACTTGATAATTATCCTTCAAAATAGCTATACTATCTTTGATATCTGTGAAACTCCATCTAGTGAGGACATATAGCTGGCTTTCGAGGTCAAGTATGGCAGATAAAAATGGCTTCATCGGTAGACAAATTGGCAGCTACAAGTTGGTTGAGAAAATTGGCAAAGGTGGATATGGTAGTGTATATCGAGCAGAGCATAGTATTCTCACCAATCGTGTTGTTGCAATTAAACTACTGCAAGAAGTACTCTTCAATTCTGATCAGGAGCGCGATCGGTTTAAAGAAGCTATCGTACTCGAAGCTCTCCAACATCCCAACATCCTACACCTCATAGATGTGGGCGTGGATGAGAATTTACTATACCTTATAACTGAGTATGCCGCTGGCGGCTCTCTGTGGGATCGTTTGCAACATCAATTCCCTCAACCGCTACCTCTCACAGGGGCTCTAGATATCCTTTCGCAGATCGGACAAGCAGTTCAGTATGCCCACCAAAAGCATATTATTCATCGTGACCTCAAACCGCAAAATATTCTATTCGATGCACAAGATAAAGTGCTCTTAGCTGATTTTGGTATTGCTACTATTCTAGCCGATACACCAGTTAAAAACACCGCTCATATCGTTGGTACTCCTGCCTACATGGCACCAGAGCAATTTAAAGGACAGAATAGTGCGAAGAGTGATCAATATGCTCTAGGCTGTATAGCCTACGAACTTTTTACTGGTCGTAAACCATTTAACCTTCCTCTCAATGCTAATTGGTGGACATGGGCGGATAAGCATTCAAAGGAACTTCCTCCTGATCCTATTAAACTCAATCCACATTTACCTGCACATTTTAAGCAGGTTATCCAGAGAGCGATGGCCAAAGAACCTGATAATCGTTATCCTAATATCTCTGCATTCGTTACAGCGTTAAGTGCTTTCCCCTCTCAGCTACCTACACATATTATGCCTCAGGCAGTTCCTCCCCTTCCTCCCCTCTCGAAAACCTCCGCTATGACTCGCGGAAGCACCTTTAATCCTCCTCAGAAGACTATAGAGCAATGGCTGGATGTAGGCGAAGAACATTTTAATGCCGAACGTTTTAACGATGCTCTCACAGTATATGAACAGATCATTAGCTTTGATTCCAAATCTGCTAATGCCTACTACGGAAAAGGCAAGGTACTTAAAGTACTTAAGCACCTCCCTGAGGCCATAGCAGCTTATGATCAAGCTATTTATCTTAATCCCAAATTCGCCCTTGCTTACATCGGCAAAGGCGATGTATATCGTGATGCCTTTAAGAACCACAAAGAGGCCCTTATAAACTACCAGCAAGCTGTTCGTGTTGCTCCTACATCGGCTCTTGGCTACTATAATATGGGCAACGCTCACAATGACCTAGAGCAGTATGAAGAGGCTATCGCAGCCTATGATGCTGCTATTCGCTGTGAACCTAACTTTCTTGATGCCTACTATCGAAAAGGTGAGCTACTTGAAAACCAAAAACACTATGAAGAAGCCCTCTCAACCTACGACAAAGCCCTCAGTATAGTCTCCAACTCCACTGATGCCCACTATCGAAAAGGTGAGCTACTTGAACGCCTGAAACGCTATGAAGAAGCCCTCAGTGTTTGGGAGAAGCTCATAAACAAGGTTCCCAACTTCGCCGATGCTTACTATCGAAAAGGTCAAGCACTCGTAGCTCTTGAACAGCAGAAGGGGCAAAAATATAAAGAGCTTTATAGAAAAGCCGAGCCAAGTATTTCCCGGATCTCTAGGCTTAATCAGCAGAGACTTAGAGGATTTCGTGAAAAACCAGAATCAGATATTCTTGAAGTCTTTGAGCGTAATCAGCGGAGTCCCTTGTACCCCCGCGAGAGACCCGAGCCAATTATTCCCGAACTCCCTAGACGCAGGCGACAAAGTCTCGAAGGAGTTGGTAAAGAATCTGAGCTAAATATCTCTGAACTCCTTAAACCCAATCAGCAGAAACTCGAAGAGATTCATGAGAAGCAGGAGTTAGGTATCCTTGAAGCTCTTGAAGCTAGACTCGCTCCGAAGCTGCGTTATAAGGAAGCCCTCGACGCCTACGAGCATGCTATCGACTTGCGCCCAAACTACCCTTCCTATTACAAAGCTAAGGGAGATGCACTTAAATATCTTGGAAGAATAAAGGAGGCTAACCAAGCATACAAAAAAGGCGCTCAACTAGAGAATAATGATAGTTTTGCACCCATCAAAATAGACAAACAATTGCGACTGCTCAAAGAGCATGAAGGTATCTTGATTTTTTCGGCTATGAATCCTCTACTTTTACCTATCATACTGGGAGCCTTACTACAATCATGGTGGGCACTCGGAGGCAGCTTTCTTGGTGGACTTGCTCTATTTGCGCTGTATCTATGGTTAAGGAATCAACTAAGCAACTCAAGTAATATAGTTTCAGTATCCTTGGCTGCTTTTCTTATTGCTATTGGATGGAGCGTTGTGGGCTGGTTTTTTGGCCTATCTTTACAAGGAGTTCCTTTGGTGTTCGCCATAGCATGTTTTATAGTTGGCTTCTTCGGAAATGCGTTTATATTTTATATCATTGATGAGTGGTCTATATGGAAGTTGTAGATCAATCGCATAGCCCTCGCTGGCTTCCTGTACTGGCTACGTGCGCCGTGTGTATGGATTACCTACATCATGGCTCTCCCCAGCTTTTGATGAAAAGCTGAACAAGACGGGAGATGATACCATGAAAAGATGCAAACATCATTGTGTTGGGACGCCACGGATCGGCTTGAAGTCTTGATTGAGCAACTGATCCCCACTTCAGGCAAGCTTCGGATGCGGCAGCTCCGGCTTTCCTTGGATGGACTGACCCTCGTGTTGGTCTCCTTGCAAACCGAGGGGCAGTGCCCGGTGTGTGGGCAAAGCACCAGACGTGTGCATAGCACCTATAGGCGGACACTCCAAGATCTGCCCTGGGGATCATGGCTGTGCTGGCTACTCAGGACATCTGTTCGCAAAAACAGTGCTAGAAAGGCGTAATCGCTTATGATGGTACCAGGAAACTGGACAGGTCGATAAGATAAAATAGCTGTATCGAGAAACCGGCGAGAAGGAGGAAAACGATGTCAGTGCAACGGAAACGATACAGTGCCGAGCTGAAGACGCGGGTCGCCTTGGAGGCGA
>WNGG01026198.1_pt1 | contig 11318 bp, 10 predicted proteins | sample 5400661 | NCBI WGS metagenome assembly WNGG01 (sample SAMN13153372, study PRJNA577476) | soil metagenome | isolation source: 100 cm soil or saprolite under Garry oak tree replicate 1 | place: USA:California | collected 2016-06-15 | reverse complement strand
GGCAGATTCTCTACTCCGAACAGGACATCGGGAAGAGCAAGGCGGAGGTCGCACGGGAACGCCTGCTGCAGGTCAACCCGAACGTAAGAATCGAACTACACAAGGTCAGGCTAGACTCCTCGAACGCGCTGAAGATCCTAAAGGAGTACGACGTCATCCTGGACGGCACAGACAACTTTCCGACGCGCTACCTCGTCAACGACGCGTGCGTCCTGCTGGGGAAGCCAAACGTCTACGCGAGCATCTTTAGGTTCGAGGGGCAGGCATCCGTCTTCTACGCGAAGCAAGGGCCTTGCTACAGGTGTCTCTATTCGGAGCCACCCCCACCGGGGCTGGTGCCGTCGTGCGCGGAGGGGGGTGTGCTGGGCGTGCTCCCAGGAATAATGGGAAGCATCCAGGCCGCCGAGGCCATTGACCTCATCCTGGGGGGGGGTAGGCCCCTAGTGGGGAGGCTCCTCCTCTTCAACGCCCTCGACATGAAGTTCGAGGAGCTGAAGCTGAGGAAGAACCCCGACTGTCTAATCTGCGGCCCTAACCCAAAGATCAAGGAGCTCATCGACTACGAGGCGTTCTGCGGAATCGAAGAAGAGCTGACACCTGAACTCGAGGTCTCGGTCCAGACGCTGAACCAACTGATAGAGCAGAAGAAGGTGGTCGTCTTGGACGTCAGGGAACCGTTCGAGTACGAGATCTGTCACATAGAAGGGTCAAGAATGATTCCTCTTGGGCAGCTTCCTGAGAGAGCCAATGAGCTCGACACCGCCGACCAAATAATCGTTCACTGCCACACGGGGGTGAGAAGCGCCCAGGCGGTGAGGTTCTTGCAGGGTCTCGGCTTCAAGAAGGTCAAGAACCTGAAGGGGGGAATCAAGGCCTGGGCAGAAGAGATAGACCCCACGATGCAGACTTACTAAGCCGAGCCTGAGCGAATGAGCGAGGCATAACAATGCCGAAATTTTCTACCGATAGCATCCACGGCCACGATTACTACGATGAGCAGATCGGGGCCTTCAAGGTTCCACTCTACCTCTCGGCGATCTTCGAGCATCCCGACCGCAGAACGGGGGAGGCTAGGAAGAGCGACAGAGGCTTCGAGCAGAAGTACTCGCGCGAAGAAAACCCGACCGTAAGGGCGTTCGAGAGGGTGCTTGCGAAACTCGAGAGAGGTTCCGAGGCACTGGCCTTCAACAGCGGGATGGGCGCAATCGCCACCGTCTACCTCTCCGCGCTCGCCTCCGGCGACACCATCGTCATCTCAAAGGAATCCTACGGAACCACGCAGGACCTGGCCCTCAACCTCTCGAAGTTCGGCGTGAAGACGATCCTTGCGGGGCCGGAAACGGAGGACCTTATCGCTAAGATCGACAGAGGAGTCTCGTTCGTCCTCGTCGAGACGATTACCAACCCTCTCGTGAGGGTCGTGGACGTGAAGGAGGTCGCGAGGAGATGCAAGGAGGTCGGGACGCGCCTCATCGTCGATAACACATTCGCCACACCCCTGCTTTACCGTCCGCTGGATGATGGAGGATGGCTCTCCATCCACAGTGTCACGAAGTACATCTCCGGCCACAACGACATGGTGGGAGGGGCCCTCGCCTTGAACGATTCGATGGACCTTGTGGACCTCTGGGAGTTCAGAAGGAGGCTCGGTTCGATTATGAGCCCCTTCGAAGCCTTCCTCGCGCTGAGGGGCGTGAGCACGCTGAAGGTCAGGTTCGAGACGGAGAGCAAGAGCGCGATGGCCATCGCGGAGTTCCTGCACGAGCATCCGAAGGTCGAGAACGTCTACTACCCCGGACTGGAGGACAGCCCGTACCGCAAGACAGCGAGGAAGTTGTTCAGCGCCGAGCTCTACGGCGGCGTCCTCAGCTTCAAGGTGAAGGGAGGAAAGAGCGCGGCGACTCAGCTTCTCAAGGAAGTGAAGGTGATCAAGCCCTCCCCGAGTCTTGGTGGGACCGAATCCCTGCTGACCTACCCCCTCACGAGCGCCTCGAAGACCATGTCGCCAGCCGTCAGGAAGGAGCTGGGAATTGGGGAGAACCTGCTGCGGCTCTCGGTGGGGCTTGAAGACGTCGAGGACCTGCAGGATGATTTGGCGCAGACTCTAAAGCGAACCTGAGGGTTGCCGGACCAAGAGCATCATTCGCGGAGTTGACTTCCGTTAGAATTCGTAGGCCTGGAGTAGGGCGACCCTAGCATAGAAGTCCATCATTCACTTGCTCTCCCAACCCCAACCGTTGCCAAAGCCGTGGACATTACATCCATAGCCTTGGGCCTCTTCCGAGGCTTATGGTTCCTGATTCACCGGGAGGCTGAATCAACGAGTGGCTTTCGCCACCGTTGACTGGACTCCTCCCTCCACAGGCGTTTCTAGTGTCCGGGCAACTCCCGGCCACTCCGCGAGGTTCCTCGCGGCGAGCGGGGAGTACAGGAGGTTGTGCGGGATTGACGACGACGACGACCTGCCAGGCTACAACACTGTTCAGGAGCACACCAGAGATGTGTCCGAGAGGTATCTGCACCATCTGATCAGGCTCCTCTCGGAGAGGATAATGAGGGTGCAGGGAAGGACGACCTGTAATGCCACCTGCGACTCCACGAGGGAGTCGACGAGTCGCTACGGGAGATGGTTCGACGTTCGCAGGAGCAGGAAGAGCAAGAAGAGAAGGTTCGTCAAGCTCCACGGCCACGTCACCACCGACTCGGAGATGCCCTTCTTCCTCTCCGCGAGGGTGACCAAGGGGTACAAGGGCGACTCCAGACAGCTCCCTCACCTTCTGAGGCAGAAGAGCGGAGAGGTCGAGATAGGGGAGATGCCCCTCGACTCCGCCTTTCTCTCCAGAAAGAACGCTCAGCTGATAGCGGACATCGGTGCCCATCCCTACATCGCCCTGAAGGAGAACACCGCATCGGCATTATCCCTCGGCTACCCGGCGTGGAACAACATGATTCACGAGGCGTGGGAGAACGAGGAGGAGTACGAGGAGCACTACCACAGAAGGTCTGTCGTCGAGGGTGTCTTCTCCGCCTTCAAGGAGAGGTTCGGGCGGAGCGTGCTCTCGAAGATAAGGCACAAATCAGAACGTCGAGGTGCTCTGCAGGGTGGTAGCGTGGAACGTGCTTGCCTTGGCGTATCACAGCTATCATGGGTGAACCAGCGAGCGAAAGAGACGGTAAGGGTGTTCGGTCCCTCGCCACGACCTGCAAGGGATGAAGCTCGTCCGAGTATGTGACGAAAAGGAGGATGGATGGATTCGGAGGGGCAAGCAGAGCATTCGGGGACGCCTCCTAGCGAAGGGTCCGCTCACACAGAATAATTTACAGGCAACACCTCTCGACCCAGCAAGCATATAGTCAAGACAATAGTCTTGGAGGTACTCAAGGCATGACCTTCGTTTTCATCAGGTAGTACAATCCGACCTAGAGGGCGACCTCCTTCACCTTCTCCACCATGGCGTGGTCCGGTTCGAATCTGCAGGCGAGGGGCTGTAGTATACGAGCAGCTCGACATGCCCGAGTGGCGCAGCGCCTTCCTTGGGCTCATCTTGTCGTGGGCCTCGAGCATAGTTGGATGGCCGTCATTTTCTATTCCCTCCTTCCATTGCTTTTTTTAGAGAATCGTTGGGATGGCCAGCTCGCCTATGAGCCTCTTCAGGCGCTCGTTCTCGTTCTCGAGCTCACCGCTCGCGTGTCCGTTCCTGAAGGCTCCGGAGAGGCCGAGCTTCCCAGCCTCGAAGAACTTCTCCTTCCACTGGTAGAACGTGTTGGGTACGACGCCCTACTTCCTGCAGAGCTCCGATATCGAGATTGACGTATTGATCGACTCTTCACGATCCTAATCTTGTCCTCCACCTTTCACTTGGACTGATAGACTATCACCTACGTGCTCACCTCCCCGTTCGTTATACTGTGAGGTGTTTCTACTGTGGAGGGATCCACACGCGAAGACTATCATCCTTTTGGCTTGTCTTCCTATTCCACGATGGTCTGAGTCTGCTCTCGAAGGAATTGCAGGAGATAGTAACGCCCTCCAGCTCCCTTTCCACTAGAACCGCTGTACTTCCAGCCCACGAAAGGTTGATAGCCCATCAGCGCACCGGTTGTGGCACTGGATTTTCTGTTAGCGTATACTACACCGGCTTCGATTCTCTTGAAGAAATGCTGTATCTCTTTCTTGTCTTCGCTGAAGATTCCGGCGGTTAGACCGAATTCACTTTTGTTTGCCTCGTCAATCGCTTCGTCAAGCGAGTCCACTTGTGCAACCGCTAGAATGGGGACGAAGAGTTCCTCAGTAAGTATCGGATGGTCCTTCGGTAGATCTGTCACAATGGTCGGTTCTACGAAGTACCCCTTGCTTAAATCACCCGTTTCAACCAAGCGCCCTCCACACAAGACGCGGCCGTCTTTTCTCGCCATGTCCGAGTATATGCGGAATTTTTCGTATGCATTCTTGTTTATCAGGGGTGTCACGAATGCACTTCTATCACTTGGGTTCCCTACTTCGAGCTTCTTCGTGGCGTCCACAAGGAGCTTTTCGAATTCAGGCGCGACCCTTTTGTCGACAAAAACTCGTGATGTGGCACTGCACTTTTGACCAGAATAACCAAAGGCAGCTCTGGTAACTCCTTGCGCAGCTTTTCCAAGATCTGCCTTGCTGGTAACAATAGCAGGATTCTTTCCTCCCATCTCTGCAATGAACGGTCTGGGAGCCTTTGACGCAAATGCGGAGTAGGAACTCACGCCGATATCTCTTGAGCCCGTGAAGACAATTCCCTGAACCAATTTGTGTTCTATGAGTCTATTTCCGACCAGGCTTCCGGGACCAGAGACGAAGTTCATCACACCTGGTGGTAGCCCAGCATCTGACAAGTACTCGAATAGCCTATAACTCATCCAAGGTGTGTCTGTTGCCGGCTTGTAGACAATGGTGTTGCCTGTTATCATAGCCCCAGTCGACATCCCTGCGCTGAGCGCCACGAAGTTGAATGGTGCAATCACCCCCCAGACACCATAGGGCCTGAGAACACTCTTCACGTCCTCCCGCACGCCTGGCTTGCTCATCACAGTCGAATAGCCTTTGTTGGATTCCATCTGCGTAGAATAATAACGGAGAAGGTCCATGGCCTCGTCTACGTCACCCATTGCCTCAAACCTGCTCTTACCATTGTCAAATGACACTAGTGCAGCGAATTCGAACTTGGTCTTTTCAATCAAATCTGCAGCTTTTCTGAAGACTCTTACCCTAGTCTCCCAAGATGTCTCGCTCCAACCGGCAAAAGCTTCCTGTGCTGCCTCAACTTGCTAACCGCTTTCTCATAGGACTCGTGAAACTTTTCCTCCTTCCCAGCCTTGACAGCTTTGTCCCACGTGTTCTCGTTGTCAAATTGAGCAGAAGGTGATTTGCGAACGCTCATGAATAAAAGCAACTCAAAACAGTATAAATTTCTTGTGTTCTGGTGTCACTTTGGAAGAATTAAGTAGTATGGCAAAAGGGTGCTCAGCAAATGGAAATGCGCGTTGATGGTATTAACATCGGAACGATTACCCCATTCAAGAAGGATAACACCGTAGATTACGACGCGGTACGGGAGAACATTGACTTCCTACTTGAGAACAGTGTACACACAATTGAACCTGTGTCGAGTACGGGTGAGGGTTCGCTTCTGACGCCTGACGAATACAAGGAAGTCGTAAAGACAACTGTTGATCAAGTTAATGGAAGGGTGCCTGTCTCGTCGGGAGCACCTGGATCCTCCCCTGATGCAATCATAAGAAATCTGAAGCTAGTGAAGGACATCGGCGTGGATGGGGGATACCTTTCCACTCCTCCCTATCTGCTGCCAACACAGGAGGGCATGTTGGCGCACTTTAGCAAGATATTCGACTCCGTGGATTTGCCTGTTACAATCTACAACGCTATCCACAGGTCTGGTGTCGAACTCCTGCCTGAATCGGTGGCAAAACTTGCAAACGAGCATTCGAACTTCACTGCCTACAAGGAACAATCACTCTTCAGAATCCTGCAGCTCAAACACGTGCTGGGGGGCAGGCTGCAGATAATAGGGGAGGATTGGGTTTGGCTCCCTTGTATGGCGATTGGAGTAAACGGCGTGCAATCAGTTGTTGGAAGCATTTTTCCAAAGATGATGGTCGAGATGTACAACGACTTCAAGAAGGGCAATGTGGAAAAGGCGCTACAGACGCAGATCAAGATTACTCCACTGATGGAACCATTGGGCATTGGAATTGGGGGAAGTGAACCGAACCCATCACCACTCAAAGCGGTTATGAGCATGCTAGGAAGACCAGGCGGGAATCCTCGGTTGCCGCTGGTCCCCGCGTCCGAGGAATTGAAGAAGACACTGAAGTTGCGCCTTATTCAAATAGATCCGTCACTGAAAAACAAGCTGAAGTCGTAGTAGAAGCAGTGCATGACAGAAGGCTCTCTACATAGAATGAGCGAGGCAAGAGGGTAACCAATCCTTTCTCCCGCGATGAGCAACCTCCATGCCTTCCATCTCCACTCCCTTTTCACAAAAGGACCTCTGTCCCAAGACCAAGTGACCTGGCTCTTTCAAAGACGAACTTGGCTGTGACGACATCCTCAATCGCCAATCCGACTGACTTGAAGAGTGTAATCTCTTCTTCATCAATTCTGGCTTTCTTCTTTCCCACAACGATTTCTGAGAGAGTGGCATGAATGTCACACACATCTATTATTCCCTTCTTGATTGGGATCGATATGTCCCCACTCTCGTTGAGAGCTGGCGCCATTGAGTCCACCACAATCTTGGAACACCTCACCACATCATCATCCAATTCTCTCCAGTCTGAGAAGCCTGAGCCTATCGAATTTACATGCACGCCAGGAGACAGCCACTCGCCCTTTAGGACAGGCTCTTTTGCGGATGTGGCCGTTATCACTATGTCTGCGCCGATGACAGCATCCTCGGCAGAGTCAGCTGCTCTGACCGCTATTCCCAGAGCCTGCGACATTCTCTCGGAAAAAGATGTCCTGTGACTCGCCGTCGGACTGAATACCTTGGCCAATCTTACAGGTCTTACACAACAAACCGCTTCGAGTTGAGTCTCTGCCTGTTTTCCAGAGCCGAGCAACCCTGCTATCTCACTGTTGCTCCGGGCCAAATACTTCGTTGCCACTCCACATGTTGCACCAGTCCTAACGGCCGTCAGGTAGGTTCCATCCATTATCGCAAGCAGGGTTCCATCGCGGCAATCATTGAAGAGAATAGTAGATCGAGTCGCGGGAAGTTGATTTGCCTTGGGATTGTCTGGATAGTGAGCAGAGAGCTTCAGGCCGACAAAACCCGATCGGCGAGCGCAAGCCGAAAACACGCGGATGATACCTTTGGGCTCATCGAATCGAAAGGCTTGCGAGGGAGGTATGTCAACGACTCCTTCCTCCAGCTCGGCGAAAGCTTGCTCCAATATCGTGATTGTGTCTCCAACACTCAGAACGGACCTAACGTCGTCATGGCTTAGAAGAAGAACCAATCTCGCACATCACACCCCTGATCGATTGCATACTGCATTATCGTGCCCATTGAATCAGCGTATGGTGGACTCTTTTCCTCTTCGATACCATCACCACCATCATCCGGTACGATCCTCCGGCCAGAAGGTGAGCGAATCCCACCATAGCGCCCCCCTTTTCCGACCACAAATCCATCATTCTCCATCTCCCCCACCGGAAGTCTACTCCTCGATTATTTTCAATTGTCCCTCTGTCTCTCTGTGCCTTGGATGTCATTTCTTCGGAGATCCGAAGTTCTTTTCCCCCAATGCTACCCGAAGGCAGTTTCTTATCTGCAGTGTTTCTTCGACAGCCTCGACCTAAGCAGGGTAGAACGTACCGGTTCGTAAAGAGCAGACCGAAGTCTGATGTTTCGCGATTTTTACTCGCGTGGCATGGATGAAATCGTTCGGCGTTCGGCCACCTTTCCAGGTTGTTCGGGTAACTCATGTTCACGGGCGCCATAGACTCTGTAGTAACGGGGTGTCGGGTATGTCCTCTTGCTTTGGCTGAGGCCAAGCTTGACAAGCATTTCCGCAATAAATGGGGCGACTTGGAATCCCTGGACTACAGGGACGTTGAGCTCTTCCTTCAAGAAATCCAATACTTTCGTCTCTCCATAGGTAACAATTACATCTGCACCGTCTTCCTCGATCGCTTTTTTCGACTGCTCTAGGAGAACCTTCTTTATGTTCTCCAAGTCTTGATCTGAGATTGTCTCTTCATTGAAGAACGTGGGTGGAAGGTTAATACCCCTGATTGATGCAAGCTTCGAGGTAAGACCGTACTCGGCAATCAGTTCGTGGAATCTTGCCATGCCTTGAGGATGCCTACTGGATATTACAATTGAGAATTTTCTGCCCAGCATCGCGGCTATGTGCGTCGCCGATTCCAAGACGCTTACAACGGGAATGCTACAAGCTTCCCTCGCGGCGTTGACACCCGAATCACTGTGGCAGCTCTGGATGACTGCATCAAACCCTTCTTTCTCGGCCTCTACAGCATTCCTTACAAAGTAAGGCGCGATAAGGGTATCCTCATAGCTCTGCTCGACATACCCCAATGGTGAATCAGGAGTTCCCCTTTCTACCAACTCTGTTCGAGGGCCAATGAGATCTTTCAGCGGAGCGGCTCTCGGACTTCCACCGAGAGGAAGATCCTTATCGGTCTTCTCATCAACATAACCACGCATTCCGGTACTTATCATTATTCTGATTTTGTCTTTTCCCATATAACTGATTTTGGCATCCGCAATATAAATCTAATGTAGCTTTGGGGGTTTCCCTGAGGGTTTCCCAGAGCCCTTTTGTAGCTTTGGAGGTTTCCCTAGTGGATGTAAACAAGCGTGAATTGAATTCCCATTCGAAGATGTGCATGTGTCTGCTCCACGTGATGAAACCGTCGCCGCATGCGCTGGCGTGCGGGGTTCCCCTTTTTTGGGTCCTCTGCCCGTCAGGTTTAAGACTATCAAGTACCCAGGGATATCTCTAATTGGCCGAAGGGCTATAGAGATGATATGAAGAGTTTGAGGTTTGGACTAATCTTTCCAAGCTACAAGGATTATGTTGATCCACAGCTACTTAGAGAGGCGGCATCACGTGCTGAGCAGAATGGCTTCGAGATATTCCTACTCTGGGATCACTACCTCCTCCCGGATACCCGGAGGACGCTGGAGGCGTATGAGGCGTTGTCTTTTCTTTCTGCTCTTACGAAAGAAATCCATCTTGGAACAGTTGTAACGCCTCTACCGCTGAGGAACGTAAGAGTGTTGGCAAAACTCACTTCATTTCTGGACTTCCTGAGTGATCACAGGTTCGTACTTGGGCTAGGTTTGGGGTGGCACAAGCCTGAATTCGAGTACTTTTCAGAATGGAGATCGGGAAAGGCACGTCTTGAGATGACACATAAAGGGATAGAGGATCTGAGAAAGATGTGGACTGGAAGTGGCCGTCACGATCTCCCTCAGATTGAGCCGAGACCTGATTCAGGTCTCATCCCGATATGGATAGGAGCAAGGGGCCCCAGAACGGTAGAATTGTGCGGGAAAACGGCTGATGGCTGGATACCCAATCGGCTTTCGCCTCAAGAGTATGAAAGAAGATCCAGAACAATACGTGAACATCTGCGAGGGGCATCGAACAAGAAGAGAAATAAAAGTTTCGTCTTCGCTTTTGCATCTGAAGATGAGAAAGTATCGAAACGTACCTCTTCTCAACTGGCAAAGACAATACAATCATATCAGGATTCAGGAGTCAGACTGTTTTGTGAAACATGGAACTTCGATCCGCGTGACAAGCATGAATTTCTGAAAAGAATAGACTGGTATCGAAGCGACGTTATGAGCACCTTCTGATACGGTGCGCCGCATAACTCGTCTCTGATCATCATCCGAGAATCAAGTGCAAGCGTGCATTTCCTTCAATATAGTGCACAATGTGGGAGAGGCTTCTTTCGCCGACTGACCTACTAGGTTTGATGGAGTAGATGTTGATTTTTCAACTCACAGCAGGAGTGAGTTTCTCTTTCTCACCGTCCACCACGAGCTCATCATCGACATGGAACGACACGTTCCGCATCCCAATATCGAAATGCGAAGCAGCGTCATTCTTCCCACCTAGCCCACACAACTTGGCCGGGCTGTCCATTATGTTGGAACCGAACGCTAACAATGTCTGACCGTATTTCGTCTCCCAGTCCATGCCATTTCTCTCGACAAATCCCGCAGCCCAATTAGCTCCAGCATTGGTACACCACCCAACGTGCGATGTAGAAAGACTGCGGCTATCGTCGAACTTCTTCAGAAACCACTCGAACATCTTTCCAACTCCATCGGTACTCTCGAATTTGGTTATCTTGCCGTCTTTTACTTGACACCTTATGGGCTCAACTGCGAACATCGCAAGCGGAATCAATCCATCTCCAGGTGCAATGACCAGAGTCCCGTTGGCGCTATCTTCGAGAGGAGCGCAACCCACCTGTCCACATTGGGTGTTATCCCATCTCCCGGGCTCATCTGCTGCACCATATCCTGCTTGGCCTTTCCGTCCGGTTTTGTCGAATGTCAAATCAAGTCCGTGCTTGCTCGTTATCCTTAGCCTCTTTCCCGATTGCAGGAACGCTGCTCCCTTCAAGCTGAGCCTCTTGATTTCGGGGGTCGGAGCCAACCGAAATTGACCGGTTGTCGGCCCACCAATCATTATGCTTCTCGCGCCTGCTTTGAGCGCCTCGTTGTGCACCGTCTGGTACAAATCGGAATTTACTATGAGATTCGCTTTCTTCATTATGTCACCCATACCAGAGAAGAATTCTTCCATTCCCGTCCCGGTTTTCATGGCGCCACTCGGTATGTCAATGCCTATTGTTCTTGCGCCCATACTCTCCGCCGCAATTTGAAAAGCGTCCCAATAGTGTGCAGGAGGTCTTCCTTCCGTAACCGAAGCTCCCGAGAAAACTGGATTCTTGAAAACGAGAACGGTCTCTCCTTCCACCAGCTTACTAAGTTTGAATAGACGTGTGATCAACGGCACTAGTCCTTGTTCCATGGTTCAACAACCTTTCCTGTACGAGTTTTAAGGCTTTGGATGCTGCGAATGCATATTTCAGCATGGAAACTGTCGCAAGCAAATCCAGCCGCTGGACCCGTTGTCGTATGGACCCTCTCTGTCGTGAGGGATTGAAGCGAAATCACATGGAGAGAGGGGAACGCACATTACGACCCTGAGAGCGAAGAAATGATCGAGAAGAGGTCGTGGCTGAGCATACTCTGATGCCGGGTTCCATTCCT
>WNGG01011186.1_pt1 | contig 11320 bp, 10 predicted proteins | sample 5400661 | NCBI WGS metagenome assembly WNGG01 (sample SAMN13153372, study PRJNA577476) | soil metagenome | isolation source: 100 cm soil or saprolite under Garry oak tree replicate 1 | place: USA:California | collected 2016-06-15 | reverse complement strand
GGATAGCAGCGGGGCACCGCAGCCCGGGCCGGCGTATCTTCCCGTCTACCCAGGATTAGGCGACATGCAGCCCGATATTGACGCTCAGCTCAGCAATTTCTTCGAGGAAACCCCGCAGCGCGACTTCGCGCGGGTCATGCGCGGCTATGACCCGCACCAGGTCAATGAGCACCTGAAGCAGGTCGACGGCGAGCTGCGCCAGCATCGCGACCAGGTGCAGGCCTTGCACAGGGAGCTGGCTGACGCCCACCGCCAGATCCAGGAGCAGGAGCGCCCCACCTACTCCGGGCTGGGGTCACGGATCGAGCAGCTGCTCAGGCTCGCCGAGGAGCAGCAGAACGAGATCCTGCACGAGGCCAGGTCGGCGGCGAACGAGTTCAACGCGAAGGCCAAGGTCGAGGCGGCCGAGGTCCGCGCGGCGGCCGAGAACGAGGCGGCCGAGCTCCGGGCCAACGCCAAGCGGGAGACCGATGACCTGCGGTCGTCCGCTGAGCGCGAGGCCGAGGCGATCAGGACAAGCGCCCGGCGCAAGGCCGACGAGCTGACCTCGACCACCGAGCGCGAGGTGGCCAAGCTCCGCGCGACGGCCGACCACGAGGTCGCCGAGAAGCGCGCGGCCATCGAGCGTGACATCGCCAAGCTCCGCACCACCACGGAGCGCGAGGTCGCGCAGATGAAGGCATCGTCGAAGCGCGAGCGGGACGAGATCCTCACCACCTCCAAGCGCCAGGCTGACGAGATGCGCAGCCAGGCGCAGCGGATCCTGGAGGAGAGCGAGGCGCAGCGGGCGCAGGCCGAGGCGGAGTTCGACATCCAGCTCGCGTCCCGCCGCGAGGAGACCGAGCGGCAGGAGGCCGAGCGGCTCGCCGCGGCGCAGGCGGCAACCCAGAAGCTGGTGTCCGAGGCCGAGCAGCGCGCGGCCACGGCGGAGCAGCGGGCCACCAAGGCCAGCACCCAGGCCGAGCAGGCCCGCCGGGATGCCGACCAGCATGCGCTGCAGCTCGTCACCAACGCGAAGAAGAACGCGGACCAGATCGTCGCGCAGGCGAAGGCGCAGGCCGACCAGCTGCTGGCCGACACCAAGGCCGAGGCCGAGCGGCACCGCTCAAGCGCTCAGCGGCAGGTCGACGACCTGAACAAGCAGAAGGAGAGCGTGGCCGCTCACCTGGCGCAGATCAGCCAGCTGCTCGGCACCCAGATGTCGGGCCTCGGCGCCGCGCTCAAGCCGAGCCAGCAGCCCGCTGTGTCGTCGGCGCCGGCCAAGGCGGTGACCGCGGCGCCCGCCAACGGCGGGTCGCAGACCCCGGCCGCACCGCCCGCACCGTCCGCGTCCGCCCGCCAGGGCACGCCGTCCGGCCAGGCTCAGGGTGGCGGCCCGGGTGCCGGCGGCAGGTCCGGCGGCAGCCAGCCGCCGAAGCAGTCGGTCAGCGCCAAGTCGGCGAAGTCCCGCGACGACGATGACTGGTGGACGGAGTAGCGGCACTCCGCAGCGCACGGCAAGCGCCCGGCCCGGGACACCGGGCCGGGCGCTTGCGTTCCGCCGGCCGTGCGCGGCGGCCGGCCACGCGATGGCCGGCGGGGCCCGGCTCAGACCGCGACCGTCTGGCCGCCGTCCACGACGACCACCTGGCCGGTCATGTAGGACGACGCGGCGCTGGCCAGGAAGACGGCCGGGCCCGCCATCTCCTCCGCCCCGCCCCAGCGGTGCATCGGGACCCTCGCCACCGTGGCCGGCCCGGTGACCGGGTCATCCCACAGCTGCCGGTTGAGGTCGGTCGCCGTCCAGCCGGGACACAGCGCGTTGACCCGCACCCCGCTGGCGCCCCACTCGACCGCGAGCGTCTTCGTCAGCGAGATCAGGCCGGCCTTGGCCGCGCCGTACGGCGACAGCAGCGGGGAGCCGCTCACCCCGGCCACCGAGGCGACGTTGATCACCGAGCCCTCGCCGCGTTCCACCAGGTGGCCGCCGATCGCTTGGCAGACGTACACGGCGGAGTCCAGGTTGAGCCGCATCAGCTTGTCCCAGCCGGCCAGCCGCAGGTCAAGGAAGGCCGCCATGAAGTTGGAGCCGCCCGCGTTGTTCACCACCACGTCCACGTGCCCGAGCTGATCGATGGCGCTGGCGACGGCGGCGCTGACCGCTTCCTGGCTGGTGACATCGGCGGGTATGACGAACGCCTTGCGGCCGAGCGCGGCGATGTCCGCCGCGGTCTCGGCGAGGCCGTGCTCGCTGCGCGCGACCACGGCCACGTCGGCGCCGGCGCCGGCCAGGGCAACGGCGATCGACCGGCCGATCCCGCGGGACGCGCCGGTGACGAACGCGTTCTTGCCTGTCAGGTCGAAAAGGCTCACGCTCAGTCCTTCCCTTCGGTGGGGAGCGGCCAGGCGGCAGGGTTGACCCGCCGCACGATCTCATTCAGCACGATACGGACGTAAGGCTCCCCCACCCAGAGGTGCTTCGCCTTCTCCACGGCGACGACCTCTGCCTGTGGAACCCGGGCGAATCGCGCCCTGGCCTCATCCGGCCGCAGGAAGTCGTCGAACTCGGGTACCAGCGCCACCAGCGGGCGCTCCGATGCCGCCCACGCATCCAGGTCTTCGTCCGTCGCCCGGCGCAGCGCGGGAGACAGCAAGATCGCCCCGGTCACGGCCGGGTCGTTACCCCATTTCAGCGCCAGCTCGGTGCCGTACGACCAGCCGAGCAGCCAGCGCCGCGGCAGCCCGGCGGCGACGCTGTAGGCAAGCGCGGCGGCGACATCATGCCGCTCTGCCTCGCCTCCGCCGAACTCCCCTTCGCTGGCGCCCTGCTCTGAGGCGGTGCCGCGGGTGTTGAACCTCAGCACGGCCAGGTCGGCGAGCGCGGGCAGCCGGTAGGCAGCCTTGCGGAACACGTGGCTGTCCATCATCCCGCCCTGCGTCGGCAGCGGGTGCAGGCAGATCAGCGTGGCCGCGGGCGGGCGGCCCTCAGGCAGGGCAAGCTCGCCCACCAGGCTCAGCCCGTCGGCGGTGTGGAGCGTGATCGGCCGCCGGTCAGCCGGGAGGACAGTGCCCGGCCTGATCTCAGTCACCTGCGACCTCAGTCACCTGCGCTGCCTCTTCCGCGTGTCCTGCGGCCGTAGCCGGGTGCGGGCCTGCGCGGCCTGCGCTGCCAGCACGGATTGTGCCAGTGCCGCCGCCCGGCCGCACCGCGGGCGCCGGCCGGCCACACCACCACGTGCGCGGCCCCCGGCAGGATCTCCTGGTCACAGCCCGGGCAGCGGTACACCTTGGTGGCCGCGGCACCGGGCACCTGCCGCACCGCCCAGTCCCCGTCCGGCCACTCCTGCGTCTGCTCAGGGCCGAGCCGGGCCTGCCCCGGATCCGCCTCTCCCCCGGTCGTCTCGCCCGCGCCGCGCCTGGCCCCGCCGCGCGGCTTGCGCGGCACGTCGGCTGGCAGGCGGCGGGCCTTGCGTGGGCTCACGGCCGTCACTGTAAGGCATCCGCCCCGCCACCGATGATCGTCCGGCGGACACCGGATGCGGCCGGGCGAAGCCTGCCGGGCGCGCTGCCCGCTGGGCCGCTACAGTGGGCTCCCGTGCGGCTCGTCATCGCCCGGTGCAGCGTGGACTACGCAGGCCGCCTTTCCGCGCATCTCCCCGCGGCGCTGCGGCTGCTCATCGTCAAGGCCGACGGGTCTGTTCTTGTGCATTCCGACGGCGGCAGCTACAAGCCGCTGAACTGGATGTCCCCGCCCTGCAAGCTGGCTGAGAAGCCGGGCCGCTGGGTGGTCACCGGCAAGGCGGGCGAGACGCTCACGATCGAGATCGAGGAGATCGTCAGCGATTCGGTTTTCGAGCTGGGAACGGATCCGGGGCTGGTCAAGGATGGCGTCGAATCGCACCTGCAGGAGCTGCTCGCGGCCCAGATGCACGTGCTCGGCAACGGCTGGCGGCTGGTCCGCCGCGAGTTCCCGACCGCGATCGGCCCGGTCGACCTGATGTGCCGCGATGCCAGCGGGGTGAGCGTCGCCATCGAGATCAAGCGGCGCGGCGAGATCGACGGCGTGGAGCAGCTCAGCCGGTACCTGGATCTGCTGAACCGGGATCCGCTGCTCGCCCCGGTGCACGGCGTGCTCGCCGCGCAGGAGATCAGGCCGCAGGCCCGGGTGCTCGCCGAGGATCGCGGCATCCGCTGCGTCACCCTGGACTATGAGACGATGCGGGGCGCAGGCGACGGGGCGCTGCGGCTGTTCTGATCCCGGCCGCCGCCGCGGGGTGCCGTCGACGATCATGCCGGTGGCAGGTTAGCGTTCCGTCCTAGGCTTGCCCTGGCGGTGACCCGCGTCCGCGGTGGACGCCCCGGGATCCAGTGGAGGCACCATGGAAACACCCCTGACGCCCGTTGACTTCGCCCGCCGGACCCGCCGTCTGCACGGCTCTCGCGAGGCCGTCGTCGACGGCGGCCTGCGGCTGTCCTACGAGCAGTTCTTCGACCGCTGCGACCGGTGGTCGTCGGCGCTGCAGCAGCTGGGCGTCGCCCGCGGCGACCGGGTGGCCACGATCGCGCCGAACACCCACGCCCAGCTGGAGTCGTTCTCCGCGGTGCCGCAGCTCGGGGCCGTGCTGGTGCCGGTGAATTACCGGCTGGCCCCGGACGATTTCGTCTACATCGTGAATCACTCCGGCGCGACGGTCCTCTGCGCCGACCGCGACTACGCCGGCGCCGTGGACAGCGTCCGCGGCCAGATGCCCGGCGTGGCGCATTTCGTCGCGTTCGAAGGCGCCAGGGACGGCTGGCTGGACTACGCCGCCGCGATCGAGGCGGCCAGCCCGGAGTTCACCCGGCCGGATATCGACGAGCGGGACCTGCTCACGATCAACTACACCAGCGGGACCACGGCGCGGCCGAAGGGCGTCATGATCACCCACCGGAACGCGGCGATGAACTCGATCGGCACCCTGCTGCACCTGCCGATCGGCGTCGGCGAGCGGTACCTGTGGACGCTGCCGATGTTCCACGCGAACGGCTGGACCTTCCCCTGGACGGTGACGGCAGCCGCCGGCACCCACGTCTGCCTCCGCAAGGTCGACCCGGGAGACGTATTCAGGCTGATCCGCGAGGAGGACGTGCGCTGGCTGTGCGCGGCCCCGACGGTGCTCATCGCGCTCGCCAACGCTCCCGCCGACGTCCGCGGTGACGTCCCGCCCGGCCTGCACGTGGTGACCGCGGGGGCGCCCCCGGCGGCCGCCACGATCGAGCGGCTGGAAGGAGAGTTCGGCTGGGAGGTCACCCATGTCTACGGGCTCACCGAGACGGCACCGTTCATCACCGTGTGCGCGCCGCTGCCCGAGCACGACAAGCTGACGCCCGCGGAGCGGGCCGTGGTGAAGGCCCGCCAGGGCGTCGAGCTGCTCACCTCGGGTGAGCTCCGGGTAGCCGACCAGGCCGGCCGCGATGTCCCCGACGACGGGCAGAGCCTGGGCGAGATCGTGGTCCGCGGGAACGTCGTCATGCAGGGCTACTACCGCGACCCGGAGGCCACTGAGCGGGCCATGGGCGACGGCTGGTTCCACACCGGCGACGCCGCCGTCGTGCACCCGGACGGCTACGTGGAGATCCGCGACCGGATCAAGGACGTGATCATCAGCGGCGGGGAGAACATCTCGTCGGTGGAGGTGGAGGGGACGCTGCTGCGCCACCCGGCCATCCAGGAGGCGGCGATCGTCGGGCTGCCGCACGAGAAGTGGGGCGAGGCGCCGCACGCCTTCGTCGTGCTGCGGCGCGGCGCTCACGCCACCGAGGACGAGGTGATCGCCTTCGCCCGCGAGCGGCTGGCGCACTTCAAGGCGCCGCGCGGGGTGACGTTCGTCGCGGAGCTGCCGAAGACCGCGACCGGCAAGATCCAGAAGTACGTGCTCAGGTCCGGCGCCCCGAACCTCGCCGCCCAGTAATCATCCGGGCAGGCCGGCAACCCGGCCGGACTGCGCCCGCCGGGAGTCAGCCCGGCCGCAGGTGGGCGTTGACGGCGCGGGCGGCCGGGGCGAGCCGGGGAATCTCGGCAACGGTCACCCCGGCGGCACGCAGCCTGGCCGCCCCGCCGCCCGGCACGAACACCGGCGGCTCCCGCCACGCGATGACCACCCGGCCGACGCCGGCCGCGATGATCAGCTCGGCGCAGGTGCGCGGCCGGGAGGCGCGGGCGGCGCACGGCTCCAGCGAGCTGTACAAGGTGGCGCCGGCCAGCCGGGCACCCGGGCCCGCCTTGCCGAGCGCGACCTCCTCGGCGTGGTCATGCGGATCCCGCTCGCGGGAGTAGCCGGTCGCGATGACGGACCCGTCCGCGGCCACCAGGACCGCCCCGACGGAGAACGCGGACCGGGACGGAGGGCACCGCCGGGACAGCTCGATCGCCTCGCTGAGCCAGCGGTAGTCCGTGCCCGCGTCGCCGCGGGCAGGCTGCCCGGCGCCCGGTCCGGCGGCCCCGGCCGGCCGGTCCCGGCTGCTGCCTGACATCGGCGCACCCCCGTTCCGTGTCGCCCTGGCCTGGTGCTACCCAACGGTATCTTCCGCGCCGCGCGCGGTGATTTACTTGGCATGCAGGGGGCCTGGATTGCTGGACTTCGATGACGGTGAGGGCGATGGCAACGACGACCTGGACGCATGGCTGGGCCAAGCCCGCGGACACCTTCGAGACGCTGAATCCCGCCACGTCGGAGGTCATCGCCACCTTCGGCGTCTGCGGCGAATCCGAGGTGCAGGCCGCCGTCGACCGCGCGCACCAGGCCGCCGCATGGTGGGCGGGCCTGCCGCCGAAGGACCGGCGGCTCCGGCTGCTGGCCTGGAAGTCTCACATCACCAGGTACATCGGCCGGCTTGCCGAGCTGGTGCACGCCGAGACCGGCAAGCCGCTGGCCGACGCCAAGCTGGAGATCCTGCTGGCCATCGTGCACATCGACTGGGCGGCCAAGAACGCGCACAAGGTGCTGCGCCCGCGGCGGGTCCGCAGCGGCCTGGTCGGCTTCGGCCAGGCGGCCACGCTCGAATACCAGCCGCTGGGCGTGGTCGGGGTGATCGGCCCGTGGAATTACCCGGTGTTCACCCCGATGGGGTCGATCGTCTACGCGCTGGCGGCGGGAAACGCGGTCGTGTTCAAGCCCAGCGAGTACACCCCGGCGGTCGGCAGCTGGCTGGTCAGCTCGTTTGCCGAGGTAGTGCCGGAGCAGCCGGTGCTGCAACTGGTCACCGGCGCGGGCACGACCGGCGACCTGCTCGCCCGCAGCAACGTGAGCAAGATCGCGTTCACCGGCTCGGCGGGCACCGCCAGGAAGGTGATGGCAGCCTGCGCGCAGAACCTCACCCCGATGGTCGCCGAGTGCGGCGGCAAGGACGCCTTCCTCATCGCAGACGACGCGGACCTGGACGCCGCGGCGGACGCGGCCGCCTGGGGGGCGCTGTCCAACGCCGGCCAGACCTGCATCGGCGTGGAGCGGGTCTACGTGGCCGAGGATGTCTACCACACGTTCCTTGAGAAGCTGACCGAGCGGGTGGCCGAAGTCCGCCCCGGCGAGGACCGCGAGGCCGACTACGGGCCGATGACGATGCCCGGCCAGATAGACGTGATCGAGAAGCACATCGCGGACGCGCTAGCCCGCGGCGGGCGGCCCGTGGTCGGCGGCATGGCCAGCATCCGGCGGCCGTTCGTCGGCCCGGTCATCCTCGCCGACGTGCCGGAGGAGAGCCGGGCGGTGACCGACGAGACGTTCGGCCCGACGGTCACCGTGACGAAGGTGGCCGACCTGGCCGAGGGCGTCCGGCTGGCCAACGGCGGCCGGTACGGCCTCGGCGCGACCGTGTTCACCGGGAACAAGAAGGCGGCGATGGCCGCGGCCAGGAAGCTGCGCAGCGGGATGACGGCGATCAATGCCGTGGTGGCCTACGCCGGCATCCCGGCGCTGCCGTTCGGCGGCTCGGGCGACTCCGGCTTCGGCCGCATCCACGGCGCGGACGGCCTGCGGGAGTTCTCCCGGCCGAAGGCCATCACCCGGCAGCGGATGAAGCCGATGGTCAACCTCACGTCGTTCGGCCGCACCGACGAGGACATGAAGAAGATCCTCGGCCTGATCACCCTGCTGCACGGGAAGCGCTACAAGAAGTAACGCAGCCGGCCGCCGCCGGTGCCGCCCCGCCGCCGCCGTTCCGGGCCGGCCCCTCCGGTGCCGCGGTCGCGGCAGATCGGGCCGGTGACAACGACGGGTCTTCCGCGGCGATGGACGGCAGCCCCGGCGTGCGCCCGGCCCCGGGCCCGAGGCCGGCGCGGCCAGCGGCCGGTCAGGTGGCGGCTGCGGCGGGCAGGGCCAGGTCGGCTGGCTCCACGGCGGCAAGCGGCGCGCGGCCGCTGATCAGGTCGGCCGCGCGCTCGGCGATCGCGATCGTCGGCGCGTTGGTGTTGCCCCTGGGGACGGCCGGCATGACCGACGCGTCCACCACCCGCAGGCAGTCGACGCCGCGGACGCGGAGCTCGGTGTCCACCACGCTGGTGAGCTTGCTGGCCGCCAGCCGGGAGTCGCCGCCCATCGCGCAGGTCCCGACCGGGTGGTAGATCGTGGTGATGTCACGCCGGACGAACTCGCGCAGCTCGGACTCGGTGGTGACGTCCGGGCCCGGCGCGAACTCGCCCTTGCAGATCTTGGCAAGCGGCGGCACGGCGGCGATCTCCCTGGCCAGCCGGATCCCGCAGACCAGCGGGTCCAGGTCGGCGTTGTCGGAGAGGTAGGCGGGATCGATGACCGGCTTGTGCCGCGGGTCGGCGCTGCGCAGCCGGACCCGGCCGCGGCTGCCGACGGCGACCAGCGTGATCATCATCGATATGGCGCGTACCGACGGGTCCGTCAGGCCGAAATTCTGGTACGGCGTGGGGAGAACGTGCCATTGCAGGTCAGGCGCCGGGAGCGCCGGGTCCGTCCGGCTGAAGCCGCCCGATTCTGCCACGTTCGTGGTCAGCGGGCCGGAGTGCATCATGCGCCAGCGGGCGAGGTTCTTCGGCCCGGCCTTCTCCCAGAGCCCGGTCGACTTCGGGGTGTGCCACATGGCGGTGACGATGGGGTGATCGGAGAGGTTCGCGCCGACACCCGGGCTGTCGGCGATCACGCCGATGCCGTGCTCGGCCAGGTGGTCGGCCGAGCCGATGCCGGAGAGCATGAGCAGCTGCGGGCTGCCGACGGCGCCCGCGGCGAGGATGACCTCGGCCTCTGCCCTGGCCATCTCCTCGGCGCCGCGCAGCAGGTACCGCACGCCGACGGCACGGCCGCCCTCGATCGCCACGCCCGTCACCAGCGCGTCGGTCTGCACGGTGAGGTTGGACCGCCCGGCGGCCGGGTGCAGGAAGGCGTCCGCGGCCGACCAGCGGCGCCCGTTCCGCTGGGTGACCTGATAGAACCCGGCGCCGTCCTGCCGCGGGCCGTTGAAGTCGTCGTTGGCCTCCATCCCCCATCGCCGGGCCGCGTCGACGAACGCCTCCGTCATCGCTGACTTTGCACGGACAGCGGCCCGTCGGCGCCGTGATAGGCCGACGCCCCGCGCGAGTTCCCCTCCGCCCGGAGGAAGTAAGGCAGCAGGTCGGTATAGCCCCATCCCTCGCAGCCGTACTCATCCCGCCAGGTGTCGTAGTCGTACCGGTTGCCCCGCATGTAGATCATCGCGTTGATCGACGACGACCCGCCCAGGGTCCGGCCGCGGGGCCAGTAGATGGCCCGGCCGCCCGCGCGCTCCTGCGGCACGGTCTCGTAGTTCCAGTCGTAGGTGCTCTTGAAGAGCAGGTTCAGCGCGGCGGGGATATGTATCTCGTCGGCGTCGTCCGGCGGCCCTGCCTCAAGCAGCAGCACCTGGGTGGACGGATTCTCGGTCAGGCGCGCCGCGAGGACGCATCCGGCGCTGCCGGCACCCACGATGACATAGTCGTACACGGCCACCTCCCGAACACAGTTCGGACTTCCAGGGATACCCTACTCGCCGGCCCGGCCCGCTACCGGCCGGTGAATTGACCAGCTTCGGCCCGACCGGCCGCCGGCCGGTCGGCCGGGAGGCGCCGGCGGGGAGGCTGCCCGGCGCGCGGTTTGCGCCAGCCATGAGGCGCCGGCGGGGAGGGCTGCCCGGCGCGGTTGTGCCGACGGGGAGGGCGGGGGTCTCCTCGGCCCTCCCCGTCGGCTGGCGGGGCGGATCCGCACGGTCCTGGCCGGCGGTGCCGTCAGGGCGCTCCCGCAACGGGAGCAAGCCCTCCGCCCCGGTCGGGCCTCTCCCTGAGCCAGGCGGGCCCCCGAGAACCACCTGGACGCTCGACGAGAGCGGCCCGCGAGCCGGCTAGTGCCAGCCCGACCCAGGCCCTATGCCTCGTTTCGGCCTGGGCAGGGCTCTCAGATTGATGACCGCAACCCTCAGACTGCTTCGAGGGCCTGTCACTCACCGTCACTGATTACCCTACGTGCTTATACGATGCCACATCGTTGCGGATATGTGAATACCCAGGTCAGAAGAGTATTACGCCGACTGGCGGTAAAAAGCTAGAGCACCGCTGCGCAACCTAACTTGTACGGACCGTGACCCTTTAGGCTCGCGAGATGAACGCTGCGTGCGTGTCCCTCACTTGCGGCCGCAGCCAGCTACGGTGGGCATCATGGCACGTGACAGAAGTGATACGCCGGTCGTTCTCTCCCGCATCTACACCCGGACTGGCGACGACGGGACCACCGGGCTCGGCGACGCCAGCCGCACGGCCAAGACCGACCCGCGGCTCGCCGCCTATGCCGACGTCGACGAGGCCAACTCGGCCATCGGGGTCGCTGTGACGATAGGCGGGCTGCCCGGCGACATCACCGCGCTGCTGACCCGCATCCAGAACGAGCTCTTCGATGTCGGCGCCGACCTCTGCACCCCGGTGACCAAGGAGCCCGCCTTCCCGCCGCTGCGGATCACCGACGCCTACGTGACCGCGCTCGAGCGCGAGTGCGACGCCCGCAACGAGGGGCTGCCGGCGCTGCGCAGCTTCGTGCTGCCGGGCGGCACGCCGGGCGCCGCACTGCTGCACGCGGCCAGGACGGTCGTGCGCAGGGCCGAGCGGAGCACCTGGGCGGCCATCGCCGCGCACGGCGACGCCGTGCACCCGCTGCCGGCCCGGTACCTCAACCGGCTCTCGGACTTGCTGTTCATCCTGGCGCGCCGGGCCAATGAGAGCGCCGGCGACCTGCTCTGGAAGCCCGGCGGGGAGCGCTGAGCCTGCCGTCAGGGCGGGCTGTTGCCGCGCGGCGGCGGGGCGGCCTCCAGCCAGGCGAGGAAGCCGGTCAGCGCC
>WNGG01008483.1_pt1 | contig 11321 bp, 10 predicted proteins | sample 5400661 | NCBI WGS metagenome assembly WNGG01 (sample SAMN13153372, study PRJNA577476) | soil metagenome | isolation source: 100 cm soil or saprolite under Garry oak tree replicate 1 | place: USA:California | collected 2016-06-15 | reverse complement strand
GAAACAGAGCAACGCAACCAGAAGCAACGTGCCGCCTCCGAAAAAACCGGCGACCTGACCAATGAGATGGGAGAAAGTCGCGAACAAGAGCAGCGCACCCAAGAGAGTGACAGCCACGGCGATTCGCATTTGAGAGAAACGACCGGGAGACTGGGAGACGGGGGGACGGGGGGACAGGGCGTGCGTCTGCGGGTCTTCCCGTCTTCGCATCTCCCCGTCCCCCTGTCTCCCCGTCTCCCTGTCTCGTTCCAAAGTGCCCGTCAAGAGACTCCGCGTCGAGGCTCTTCCCAATCGCCTTAACGTCCACACAATACATATCACTGCCGCCAGGATCCCGCCGGCGCCGCCCAACAATAGTGAAAGCGTGGAGACGTGAAGAGTCAGCAAGGTGGTTCCCACAGCGCCTACCCACCAGGTGCGCAAACCCATCAGAATCAAGTACCCGTAGAGTACCGCACCGACCACACCGAGCAGGCTCCCAATCACTGCCAACACCACTCCCTCTGTGACAAACAATGCGCGAATTCTCGGCGCCGCAAAGCCGACGGCTTGCAGCGTGCCGATCTCGCGCAAGCGTTGCTCAATTCCGAGTTTGAAAAAGAGCGCGGATAACAGCAGCGCTGAGGCAACAAGAAAGAAACTGAAGTAAAGAAAATACTGGCCAAAGTCTGTGGCGCCCCGCGAAGCTTCCAGTCCTTGTTGGCGAGCCGCAACGAAACGGAAGCCTCTGCGCGCGGGTTCCAACGCGGCTTGCAGGCCCTGACTATAACCAGCGAGCGTTCGGTCAAGCGGTGATTCGCCGGCGCTGGAAAGGCGCAGAGAGGTCAACTTGCCAAAGCGCGAGTGCCACAATTCCTGCCCTTTCGTAAGTGAAATGAAAGCCTTCGGTGTCGTTCGATATTTATGCCAGTAATCTTCGTCCTGTTTGCGTATCCGTTTGAGATCAACCGGAAAAGGCGGATCCCAATCAGAAAGGCTTGGCGATTCGCTGATGCCCGGATACTCCGGCACCAGATCCCGATCTGCGGCCAGCCCTGCTATTGGCACGACTGCCAACAAGCGGAACTCAGCGGTCTTTGTCTCAAGACGGCCATCCTCACGCCAGACGTAATACTCAAGCGAAATTGAATCGCCCGGGTGAACACCGAGATCACGCGCGGCCCATTCGTTGAGGATGATTGAGGTCAGTTCGGACGCGGAGACACAGGGACGAGGAGACACGGGGATGTCTTTGGTTTCGCCCTTCGGCAATGTCTGCGTCGCTGTTGCTCCGCGTCTCCGCGTCTGCGCGTCTCCGCTTCTAAGCTCTTCGAAGCTCGCGTCATCCAGCGCGGTTACCAGTGAATAAGGTATCGAGCGACCGCGCGAGCTGATGCTGTTGGCCAAATAAGAAAGCACCGACCCGGTCCGCAGCGATAGAGTATTTGCAACAGTGCCGCCCGTCTCAGCCAACGGGTCATCGATGAGTGTGCTACTTCTCTCCAGCGCGATGCTCTGCTGTTGGGGCAGCGAGCGCAGCCTGATGCCATAGTCTTCAAGCGTAGCCGTTTCCCTTATGATTTTTTCGAGGGATGAACTCATCGCTGCCTCGTCTGGCGCACCAGAACGTCCGCTTGCGCCTGGGTTTTCCGAAATCAGAATGGTATTGACCTTGCCTTCCTGGCCCAGCTCCTTTTGCAGCAACTTGAGGGAAACGAAAACAGCGCGCACCGGACTTTGCTGTGGCTGAACAGAAAACTCTCCCAGCGCATCAGCCGCGAGCGCTGCGTTCATTGTCAGGCGCAGCGTACGGCCGAGATCTTCTTTGCGTCCGTGCAACGACTCGACGGGAATGGCCGAAGGCTTTTCGATTCTCAACAGGAGAGCGTCGCCGCTGCGGGCGCCCAATTCAAGAGCCAAACTGTCGCTCACGAAAACGTCACGGGTCTGCGGTGCTTGCTTTTCATCTTGCCCGTGAAATTTCCAGAATCTTTCATCCACGCCATAGACGCGCACGGCTGTGGCCCGACGTCCACTCGTTTGATGGCTGACGCTTCCTTCGAGTTCAATCAACGGACAGGTCGCGTGGAATCCGACGGCAGCAAACTCTTTGTGACTCTGGATCTCGCCGGCAAGCTGCTCGCGGAAAAATTCTGTGGCTGAGATCACCTGGTCCGTCTTTCCCAGTCGCTGCAGGAAAAGATCTCGCAGACTGGCGCGCACCGAATCGCCGACCAACAGCGCTCCGGCCAGTACGGCAACCGCCGTCGCGACACCAAACACTACGGCCAGATTGGTGCGCCAGTAGTACGTGACGTTTCGTTTGAGCAGCTGAGCAGTGCGCATCACACCTCGCTGAGATGCTGATCCCTTAGCTGGAAACGCCGGGGAAACCGACCCGCCAGTTCCGCGTTGTGCGTTACCATCACCAGGATTGTTTCCTGTCGCCGGTGCAGTTCGAACAGCAGGTCAGCAACGACTTCCGCCGACCTTTGATCCAGGTTGCCCGTTGGCTCATCACACAACAGGAGTTGCGGCTTCATAATCAGAGCCCGCGCCAGGGCAACTCGTTGCTTTTCGCCGCCCGAAAGCTCAGCCGGTCGATGATCGAGCCGGTCACGCAGGCCCACCTGTTCGAGCAGCGCCGGCGCTCGCTCGGCTTCGGTCCCGTTCGTTTCGGAAACCAGCGTCGGCGTCAGCACATTCTCAATGACCGAACACTGCGGCAAAAGACAGTGATCCTGAAAAATGAAACCGATCTCCTTGTTCCTGAACTCGGCGAGGTGTCGCGCTTTGAGTTGAAATGGATTCCGGTCGTCCAGGGTAACTGTTCCGCTTGTCGGTGGTTCCAGAGCGCCGAGAATATAAAGCAGAGTGCTCTTGCCGCTGCCCGATGGACCCATGATCGAGACCGAGTCGCCGCGGGCCAGAGAAAACGAGATGTCGGAAAGGATCCTGAGTGTCCCGCGCGGGGCCGGGTACTCCTTCGAGACATTTTCGACCTTCAGCAAGTCCAACACCTCCGAAATACTAGCCGCAGATTAACGCGGATACACGCGGATAAGACGAACTCACAATAAAGAAAAAACCAATACAGCTAGCCCGGTAATCTCGACCCTTTTCTGATCCGCGTGTATCCGCGTTTATCCGCGGCTCAATACGCTCTCGTAAGCTTCGAGCGCACGGTCGGCCATCTGCACCGCGCTGTAATGCTCACGCACGCCGCGAATGCCGTTGTGGCCCAGTTCTTCCGCGAGCGATCTGTTCTGGAAAATCTTCAGAATGCCTTCCGCCAAACTATCCGGATCATCAGGCTCGACCAGAAGACCGCCCGACGTTTTCTCGACGATCTCGGTAAACGCACCGCGTCGCGGCTGGACCACAGGCACACCACAGGCCATCGCTTCGAGCAGGGACACTCCCTTTGGCTCATCGTACGTTGCAGGCACGGAGAGCACGTCGAGCGTTCGCAGGAACGCTATCTTCTGCGGGCGATCAAGGACTCCTCGGTAATGGAATTCCGAAGCGAGGCCCCAGTCCTTGAGCCGCTGTTCAATGTCGCTTAGATAGGACTTATACTCCGGCGCGATGTAGCCTGCGACTTCCAGGCGCGTTTGGCCTACATCCTTCGACTGGCGCAGCAACCGGTATGCTTCTGCCAACAAGTGTAGTCCTTTTTCAGGTGCGATGCGCGCAAGGAACCCCACGGTAAAAGGCGTTGTGCCGTCTGGCGCTCTTGCCTCGAAGCCTTGCAGGTTGATGCCCAGCGGCACCACGCGAATTTTGTCCGCGGGAATGCCGAGATAGTTCGGCATGAACTCCGCATAGTAGTCACTAACCGCAAGGAAAGCGTCGACGTGTTCGATTTGGCGTCGAATCAGCTCGTGCGCTTGCCTTCGGTAAGGTTCCTGTAGGCCATCAAGGAACAGGTCCTCGCCCTGAAGCGTGCAACAGATCGGGCGGTTCAATGCCTGCTTAAGCGGTTTCGCCAGTCCGAGCAAGAGCGAATACGGCAAGCTGATGACGTCAGGTTCCGGCTCGCCTTTGAGCCAGTGGATCAGTTTGTGTATCTCTTTGCGTTGGAACCCCCCTTCACCCTTGAGCACTGAGACGGTCATCTCGCCCAACATCTTTGGATTGGTCGAAATCGAACGGCGCGAGGCCAGATTCAAGATCAATGTGGAATCCCACAAGCCATCAAGCCACCCGGGCGTCTTGCGAAAAAAGGGAACATACTGCTCGAGATAGACACTGATGCCGCCCAGGACGATTTTATCCTGACTTACATTGGGTTCGTCCGTAAGCGTCGGGGTGTATACAGGCAACAGCACCACTTCATGTCCGCGCGCAATCAGCTCAGTCGCCAGAGCGTTGTCACGCAGACAACTGCCGCAATACATCCGGCCGGCGCCACCTGTGAGATAAAGGATTCTCAATCTCGATCACCCATTCATTTACTTCCAATTCGGCGGACAGGACAGACGGCTTCCATCACTCAAGACAACCGGGTCGTCAAACCTGCTGGTCTGGAGATGCCTCTCTTTCATCTTGTAATGAAAGTCCGCGGTCTGCTTGAAGTCTTCTGAAGCGCGGCCAATTGGGAGCACGACTCCGATTTGCTTTGTTGGGAAAGTTGCCTGAACTGCTTTGACGGCCGGCGTGAGGTCCGTATCTCCGGAAACGATTATCGCCTTGTCGTACGAGTCGGAAACCGCAAGCCGGAACAAATATATTGCAATGTTCACATCGGTTTGCTTTTCCTCGACCGATCGAAAACGGTTTCGGCAGAGAGGGCAATACCGATCCTTGCGTTTGAACTCTCCATAGACGACGTTTACAGCTTGTGCTTCCTGGGCTCTTATGAAAAGTCTGTGACGAGACACCTTGCCCGGATCCCAGGTCGCCAACGTTGTGAAATAAAAGACTCCTGCAATAGAGTCGCTCTTGTCAGTCACAAAACACTTTGAGAGTTTAGCTAGCTTGACCCACTTGTACTTGTGGTATTCCCTACGATAGTCGAGGGCGTGATATAGATTGAAGCCATCAATGAGGAAGACGATTCGGCTCATGCAAGCGGGAATTGGAAACCGAACAAAATTAAACCCAGCCCCACTAGGAGGCTGGGGCCAGCAGTTTGGGCTTGCGCCCAACCTAACTGGGATGATCTACATTGAATGTTACGGTCGTAACAGTCCTCTGTCAAGCACACCTTGATCTGGATAAACTCGCTGGCGGACCTATGGGAATTCATTAGCCGCCACCGATCAAGACAACCCTGACAAATCACAACCTTGTTCATTAGCAATGGTCGCACGACCTCAAACCGCAGCAGCGCGTTGAAAAGCTCGACGCCCATACAAGTGTTCAAAGAGATTGCCTTCATGTGGTTGATCCCAATTCACCTGATTCGTTGGTACGGCTCCAATATTGAGACGATCGACATTCGGCGAGGAGATCAGTCTTTGAATCATTTTTGCATCGTCGGTGATCGCAGTCACTACCAGACTTGGCCCCAAAACTTCCGGAATCTGATCCTGGCTGACTTTCACGACGCTCGCAAAGGGAAAGAGATACTCTCTATTTGCCAGGCTTTGGTTGGCCTCTTCACAAAGTACGAGCGTGGGTAATAGATAGCTGCAATCATTCCAGTGCCTTAGTCGCTCACCCTTCCTGTAAGCAGCGGTAACGTCGCGTGCACCCGGTTCAGCCAGGCCCTGATCAATCGCCAGCGAAATACGCGCAGCGACGTTAGCGTCGGCAAACGGGGCGAGTTGCGCCGCCTCATCTTCCGCAGCGCGCGGAACGATCAGTGACAGACGTTCAGCCAACGCCTCGCTGATTTCCTCGGCGCGCCTGGGCACCCACACGCCTGACGCGTTAATGCAGGAACGACCGCCGTTCTCGGCAATTGAAGCAACAATCACGTCCAAATATTGCTGCCAATCGTCAACACAATCTTCGCCAATAACGATCTTGCTGTAGCCGGGCCCGTGGATCTCCACGCGCGCATCGTTTTCCCAGATGGCAGTCGTAGCCGAATCGCCAAAGATCATTCCGCGTCCACAGTTTCGCAAAATCTCTCCGCCACCGGCGTGATCCGCAGGATAGAAACTAAAGGCTTCCCGTGGCGCCCCCGCGTGAATCAAGGCTTGAATAATTCTGTACGGCGTCCAGGGCTCAGCGCTACCGGGTTTCAAAACAAGCGGAACCTTCAGCGGGAATGCCGGAATCCAGAGCGAATGAACTCCCGGAGAGTTATTCGGCAACACTGCTCCGAGAGACTGCCCTCGCGGAAAAAAACTCAACGCATGTCCTTCGACTTCACCGAACCCTCGATCAAGGACCTCCCAGTCAAGATTTCTTGTGAGACCGTTAAGGACGTTTCGCATCTCTGCGAGCATGGTATGGATCTTCTGCATATTCTTTCGCACCAGGACATACGGCAACCCTGTGGTCGCTGACACTTGCCGCACATAGTCCTTCGGTGTCTGCAATTCGTCACCAAGCGGAAGCATGTCATTGAGAAAGTGTTCCGCGGCTCGAACGCAGATATCCACCAACTCGGAGGTCGCGAATTTTGCAAGCAGAGCGCGGTTTGACGCTTGATCGAGCAGGTCGCGGCGGATTAATCCGCTGTTTGCCTGACTGATCTCAACGAACGGTTCGCGCGTGCGATGATGCGGCACGCGTGCCATATCGAGGCTCGTGTAGGGTTCACCTTTTCGAAGCAGAGGAATAGAAATCATTGCCAATTTCCGATTGAAGTCATTGCCGATTTCCAATTGCCGATTGCCGATTGCTTGCAGGACAACTTGAGTTTGGTTTTCCAAAGTGAAATCTATTCAGCGCTAAATCAAAATATGACGGTCGGCATTCGGAAATAAATCTAATCGGCAATCGGCAATTGGAAATCGGCAATGCTAGTACACCCCTTCGACCACCGTCGTCTGCAACTTTGAAAACGGCCGGACATTACGCACCCCATCCCAGGGATAGATCTCGCAGGGTGGTTCTCGCTCCGCCTCGTCGCGTTCGAGAAAGCGCGGCATGAAGAATTCCTTCGTCAAGGTTGTCAAACGGACACGGCCCGTTTCACCGTAATTCACCACTCTTTCAGGGTTGTCCGGCTCGACCACTTCGATCATCGCGCGGGGGAGTGGCGGATAGTAGATGATGGCAAAGTTGTCTTCCGGCTGGCGCGGCTTGTGAACCGCAAGACCCATTAGGGTGTTGCCATAAGTAGGCGCGAAATAGGCGCCATCGAGCAGTTCTTCCACGGCAAAGCGATGAAACTGTGGGGTCATCTCCGTACCGCCGCAAAAAACTCCTGTGATGCCCAGTTTCTTCAGAGAGACCCTTTCACAAAGCGCTTCTAAAAGTTTTGGGGTGGTAAAGAGGCAGCGAATGTTCTCATGCGCGCGGAGCAGCGTCAGGCCTTGCTCGACGACGTGCTGCTTGTACTGCTCGGCCATCTTTGTCTGGCCCTGTTTGATAAGCTTGATGACCCAACGCGGATCCAGATCCACCATAAAGCAGATGCCGCCCCGATACTGGGCCAGGTGTTCGACAGCCAAACGCAAACGCCGCGGCCCGGTTGGCCCAAGCGACAACCAATCAGCGCCCGGCGGAAAAAACTCGTCGGGCAGGTTGGCGCTGAAGGCTTCGTAGTCGAGGCGAAAGTCCTCGATGTTGATTCGGGACTTAGGCACACCAGTACTCCCACCCGTCTCGAAAGTATAGACTGGCCGGCCGGCATAACCTTTTGGCACCCAGCGACGCACCGGACCTCCGCGCAGCCACTCGTCCTGAAAGAAGCCGAAACGAGATAGATCGTCGTAGGTCTGAACTTCATCACGAGGATCCCAGTCGAGGATCTTTGCGTAATCCAACCAGAAAGGACAGCCGGTAGCCGGATCGAAATGCCATTGAATAACCTCACGAACCCAGGCATCGAGCGTTTCATTCGATCTCGTGATCTTTGTTTGCAGGACTGCTTCGGCGCCAGGCATGGTTTCGATTAATGAACGGACCTAATTCCAGTTGAATATCAAACGCTAAAATACCAGAGCAGGTTTTCAAAAGATAACCGGCGACGAGGTAGTATCCCAATTTGAAGTTTGGTACGGAACCGCGAGCAGTAGCGAGCGGGTCGTTGGCTGTTCCCCGAAGAATGCCCGCTACCGCTCGCGGTTTTGTACGCCTGCAAACTAGCACCCTACCCCGCGACGAGAGTAAGACCGTTTCTCCGCGGTTCAAAGATGCTACACGCCTTTTCAATAATTGCCGGCCGCGAATGCCAAAAGCTCAAAGCAGTGCACCTAAGATATCACGGCGGATCGAATTACTCGCCAGTCTCTGACGTTTGGCCGTTGAGCGCCGCGCGCAAAGTTTGGGGAATCTCCGTCGGCTTGCCATTCTGTAAAACCACGACGGTCATCGTTCCCGCAATAGCCAGTTCTCCTCCGGCATCGAAGACTTGATAATCGTAACGAATGGAGGTGCGCCCCAGCATGCCAACCGTGAGGCGGAGGCAAAAGGGCGCGTCGAGTGTGAGTACGCGGAGAAATCGGCACTCCACGTGGACGCGCGGGAAATCGTAATTCCGGCTCCGGTCCATGGGCCAATCGAGACCCCGCACCAGTTCGCTTTCAGCCTCCTCGATAAGCTCAAAGATGCGCGGGAAGTGCAGACGTCCGGCGGCATCTGCGTCAGCCCAACGCAGACGGCGCTCGAGTTCTATGGAAGCAGGCATGATCTGTAACCTTTCTATTCGGCCAGGAAGTTCGTCTCCTGCAGGCACAGTGCTAACTCATCTTATGGAGCCCGGCGTTGGGCCCGTTGACGAGATGGTAGTCTTGGAGCGTCTTCGCCCGAGTGATATTCCCGTAGAGATTCGCACCTCGAACCAACAGATTATGAGACGGTTTGAGGGGCATCAACAAGGACAGACGAAACCAGATGTAGCAGCATTTACCGAATCCGCAGCCGTCAAAGTTAGTTACATCTTGCTGCGTCTCAGCACGCCATCGCGCCATAATCGCGCCATCCGGCAAACGAATTCCTCTCTGATTGGTCTTCCTCTCGTTAGCGGCGCGCCACGGGGATGGCTTAAAGTTACCGGAATCCGCGCAGACGATTTGGCGTGACGCTGCTAACGTTTTCGATTCCGCTGTTAACGGCAACGAAATGCGCGGGGATCGGAAACGTCGGACTCAAAGAGTACGCTGCGGCCATCCAGTTTCAATGTATCCTCGAGCATCACAAATTCCTCAATTCGTCGAATCCTCTATAAATAGTGACTCCAACACTCACTCGTATACGATCGATGCGGCTTGGGCATCCAAGCGGCCTGGACTCGAATCTCATAAGTGCGCACCTCAAATTTGGCGCCAACGCAAACGAGCTTCCGTCACCGCCCCACGACGAACCTGACGTCAGCATAGGCGAGCTACTACGCTTCAACCAGGCGCTTTGTTTGGAGATTGCTATGAATGCATGCTTAAACCACTATGGCAAGGTGCTAACCTGCTGCTTCGCTTCTTGTTTGCTGATTGCCGGGTGTCTTATCAGTCAAGTTCACGGGCAGACGTTCTTTCCGGGATGCGAGTCGCCGGGGACTCTGGTAGCGAGGAGTGCAAACGTTCCCCCGGTCGGGGACCTGAAACTTATATCTTATCGCCTTGAGGAATCGACGGCCGGAGTTTTCTGTCTCACCGTGACCTTGGGCCGTCCCGGAGATTTCCTGATCTGGGTGGGGGACGATCCAAGGTGGGGGCAGCACGTCAGGGCCGGCGAGTTTGAGTACATGGCTTCCTTCCGACCGGAGTGGCTCCAGGACGGCGCATCAATCTCCGTCTCCCGCACTGGGGCACCTTACGAACTTACCACGCACCCGAAGCGGCTCAAGCTGCCGGAATCACTTAGGCGACGGCTCGCTGATGCGCCGAGGGACAAGCAACTGATCACGAGCATCCGCCGTGTGAGCCGCGATTTTGCTGGCACACTCAGGCGGTTCGTGGTTGTGGTGATCACGGTACCGACCTTCTGCACCATCGCAATGAACAACACGTGTGTGATCCAGATAGGGCGGAAGGAGTATACGGGGTGGGCTGAGGGGCCCACATTGCGCTGCGAGATGACCGAAGAGGAGTTCGCGGCGCTCGAAGACGGCGCGCCAGTCCGTGTGAACTGGGGCTACGGCGCGCTGCGAAGTGGCGGTGCGGGTAAGAGTTTTGCGCGACTCGACAAGAGTATGATCGTCGACGGTAAATAATTCTCACAACGGCTGATCTAGAAGCCTCGCTTGCATTTTCTTTTCAGACGCACTTGGACACTAGAGCACACACCAGAGAAATGGGCAGCGACGCCGCTGCGCGTACTATTTGATTTGAGTGGTGCACCCGCAGGGATTCGAACGCCGAACCAACAGATTATGAGTCCCATCGAGCGGCATCAATCAACTGAGACGAAGCAAGATGAAGCAGTGTTTACGGAATCCGCAGCCGTCAAAGTCAGTTACATCTTGCTAGGTGAGAGTACACGATCGCGCCATAATCACGCTATCTTAGCGTCCACTTTTTGTGAGCATAACGTCTGACACAAGCGTGTTGGATGACTATCAAAATGCTGGAGCTTAGGTGAACAAGTGAAGAATCAAACAATGAAGGCTTTACAGCGCTGCTAAGGAGAAAAGGCAACTCTAATGTCATTTCTCACTAGTCTTCGTGAATCAGCCGCATGACACATGCAAAACCTCCGCATTGCGAAATAGATTCTCCGCAATAACTTAAGTTTTTGCCTTTCTAAAGTTGACTCCATCCTTTCTAAAGTTGATTCTATCTTTGAAGGCTGTTTAGAAAATCACACTGTCTAGAAGATCAACCTTGACGCATTAGCCAGAGATCATTATCTTCAAACTCCACAAGTTCTGGGTATGTTGCGGATTCAGTTAGCCTGAGGCTCTCGATCGTAGTGAAACGACTCGGATTGGTCATTGCGGTTATCGCTCTCTATGTGCTGCACCAGGATTTCTGGTTTTGGCGCACAGCCCGGCCCCTGATCTTTGGCTTTATTCCCATCGGGCTTTTTTATCACGCCTGCTATTCCGTTGCGGCAGCTTTGCTGATGTGGTTGCTGGTGAAGTTCGCGTGGCCTGCACATCTCGAACACGAGATTGAAGAACGACAGTCTGGGGAGGACGCCGCCGCTTGATTCCCGCCATCGTTGTCTTCGCATACCTGGCGATAGTTCTGTACATCGGGATCTTTGCCTTTCGTCGTTCGAAAGGAAAAGAGAAAGCCGAAGACTATTTTCTGGCCAACCGCTCTCTTGGCGCCTTCGTA
>WNGG01008480.1_pt1 | contig 11322 bp, 8 predicted proteins | sample 5400661 | NCBI WGS metagenome assembly WNGG01 (sample SAMN13153372, study PRJNA577476) | soil metagenome | isolation source: 100 cm soil or saprolite under Garry oak tree replicate 1 | place: USA:California | collected 2016-06-15 | reverse complement strand
CAAGAAGTTGTCCTGCAGCACGACGCCGAGCTGCCGGCGGTACTCGGCGAGCCGGATGGTGACGAGGTCGCGTCCGTCCACCAGGATCCGCCCCGTCTTGGGGCGGTTGAACGCGAGCACGAGGCTGATCAGCGTGCTCTTCCCCGCCCCCGACGAGCCCACCAGCGCCGTCGTCGAGCCCCGCAGCGCCCGGAACGACACGCGCTTCAGGACCTCGACCCCGGGCACGTACTCGAAGCTCACGTTTTCGAAGACGACGTCGCCCATCACGTCGCCGACCGGCGCTCGGGCTCCGTCATCGGCGTCCTCGGTCACGAGGCGCCGGATCTCCCGGATCCGGTCGAGGCCCGCGAACGCCTCGGTGATCTGCGTGCCGATCGACGCGATGTTGATCAGGGGCAGCGCCACGAGGCCGATGAAGATGCCGTACATGAAGAAGTCGCCCAACGTCATGGCGCCCGAGAGGATCGCATGCCCGCCCTCGAGGATCATGAGGATCCCGATGCCACCCACGATGAGGGTGGCGAAGGAACCGACGCCCGAGACGCCCGTCATCGTCGTCGCGACGTTGCGCAACAGGGCGTGCGCGCCGCGCGCGAACACGAGCCGCTCGCTCCGCTCCGCCCGGTAGGCCTTGACGATACGGATGCCGCCGAGCGTCTCGCCCAGCCGGCCGGTGACCTCGGCGTTGAGCTTGCCGCGCTCGCGGAACAGCGGCCGCAGCTTGGCAAACGCGTACGCCATCCCGCCGCCGAAACAGGCCAGGATGAGGATCGCGATCGCGGTGAGCCGCCAGTTCAGATAAAAGAGCACCCCCAGCGCGATCGTCGCCGTGAAGAGCCCGCCGGTGAGCTGCACCAGCCCCGTCCCGACCAGGTTGCGGATGCCTTCGGCGTCGGTCATGATCCGCGAGATCAGGATCCCGCTCTTCGTGGAGTCGAAGTAGCTGATGGGAAGGCGCAGGACGTAGGCCTGGACCGTGCGACGCATGTCGGTGATCGCGCGCTGGGCGGCGACGCCCAGAATCTGCGACAGGGCGAACCCGGTCACCGCCTGCACCAGCGTCGCCGCGCCCGCCACGAGCGCGAGCGGGAGGAGCAGCTCGGGGTGGTGCTGATTGATGACTCTGTCGATCACCCACTTGGAGGACGAGGGCAGCACGAGCCCGGCGAGCCGGTTGACGAGCAGCAGCACCAGCCCGAGCGCCAAGCGGCGGCGGTGCGCGTACACCAGCGCCCGGGCTTCCTGCCACGCGCCCGGCGAGAAGACTTTCTTCTTCTCACTCATTGGAAGGAATCTATGCCCGCCTGCATCGCGCGCACAGGCGCGGCGAGGCGATGATACGCGGTATGACCGCGGGCGCGCTCCGCCCCGTCCGATCGCAGCATCCGCTCCTCGGGAGGCGGTTTGGAGACCGCCCCGCTTCGCGACCCGCGTGACCTGCATCACGCCGTCAAGTGCCAGGAGAGGTGATTTTCCCTCTGCAGTAGAATGGGCATCGTGGCTCCATCGTTTTGGCGAAGGGACGTACCGCTGCCCACCATCTCGGGAGTGTTCCTGCTCCACGACGCGATCGATGAGGCGGGCGATGCCGCCGAGGGACTTCTCGCCCGCATCGCGGACGCCGTCCGGCGCGACCTTCATGCCACGTCCGGCTCCACCCTGAAGCGGCTCCGCGGTCCCTGGGACGGGCGGGCGTTCCGCGTGCGCTGGGGCCGGCTGCGAGCAACGGTTTCAGTGGTTCCGGCCGAGGACGGCGCCGCGCAGGTGTTCGTCCACCAGGTCGCATCGCGAGACGAGATCTACGAGTCGAACGCGTTCTGGGCGCGTCTGGACCGCTTCCATCGTGACCTGTGGGTGCCGAACCGGGGGCTTCGGGTGCCGCCCGAGCAGGCCGGGTACCACCACGTCCCCGGTCACGTCCTCCCTGGCGGAAGTGATGCGTCGATAGACGTCTCCGTAGAGCCGGTGCTGAGCGAGCACCAGTTCCGGTTGCTGAACGCCATCGTTCCGTTCCCCGAGAGCTGGGGGGTGGGCGACGCGGTCGTGGTGATCGGCAAAGGACCGCCGGGCTCGGGCAAGACGATAGCGGCCATCGATGCGGCGCGCCGGGCGGTCGAGACCTGCCATTACTCCGTTCTGCTCCTTGCGCCGACCGCGCGCCTTCGGGCGCACTACGAGGACGCCCTCCGGGGGGCGGGCATCCCGGCGGCGTCCGTCTCCGATGGCTATAAGCGTGCGTTCGAGGGGATCGATCTGATCTGGGTGGGGGAAACCGGCGAATTCTTCATGACGTTGGCCGACGTTCGAGCGACCCGGGTCGAACGCGAGCGGCTGCTCGACGAGTGGTGGAGCCGGGTGCTCGAGGACTCGACCGTGCGGCCCTGGGCAAGCAGGAATCCCCCGGTCCGAGAGTCGCGCTTCGCCCGTCTGCTCGACGCCGTACTCGAGGACCCGTCAGGCCTCGACGTGAACGAGAAGGATGCGCTCGACACCAACGATGCGCCGCTGTATGAGCTCGTCAGAGAGTTTCGCAGTCGCCCAAAGTGGGTGGGGGTCGCGACGGAGCTTCGCACCCGCCTCGGGCTGAAGCTGCGGAGCGAGATCGCGGGAACGGCCACGACTCGATTGCAGGGGACCGAGTTCTGCCGCGGCACCCTGCTGGTGATCGTGGACGAGACGCAGGACCTCGTGCACGGGGAGTGGAAGGCGCTGATCGACTGGTGCGCCGCCCGGTGCCGGGGTGGCGCGGCAACCCGCCTCACTCTGATCGGAGACGAGAATCAGCGAATCAGCCCGACGTCCTTTTCCTGGGCTGAGGTCAAGCGGCACTGCGCGGACGCCTTCAAGAGCACGACGCCCCCGCTCGACGAGTGGGAGCTGCCGGGATCGTTCCGGCTCTCCCGGAAGATTGCAGCTCTCGCGAACGAGCTGTTCGACCCTTCCATCACGCAAGACGGCAAGTTCCGCCACGTCGAACGAGCCGACCCCGCCGACCTCCCGCAGACGGGTGAGGTACGCGTCGTCGTCGTGCCGGGCGCCGCCAGGGCGGTCGTGAAGGCTCTTCGGCGCTTTGACGCGGCTCCGGCCGGCCCCACCCGACTGCGCGTGATTACGGACGCCCTCCAGGCCGAGGGGTGGACCGAGGAACCGGATTCCCGCGCCGATGTCCTGCCGCCGCGTGCCATCAAAGGCCTGGAGTTCGGATCGTTGGTCGTGGTCGAGCCGCTCGGCGGCCGGGGTGCGCACCTCTCGTATGGCGAGGCGACGGTGGCCTACACGTCGCTGACCCGCGCGATCGAAGACCTGCTCTGCGTGCTCACGCCCGCTGAGTGGAGCGTCGTCCGCGGCAGGTGGGCGGGCCTGGGGGTGAGCGTGGAGGAGCTGGACGGCGCGCCGGCGAGCGTGGTACGGCTGGAGGAGCTGTTCAGAGAGCTCGCCGGCGCGACCGACGCCGCGGAGCAGGCTCTGGTCGAGGAGGAGAAGCTGGCCGGTCTCCTGGACCGGCTGCCCTCCAGCGGCTCCACCTGGGAGGCCGGACGATGGCTGCGCGACGTCGGCCTTCCGGCGAAGCGTTTGGTCGGCTTGGGCAGGTTGGAGCAGCTGGCGCGCGACTACGGGGGCCGGCTGCGCCGCAAGTGGCTGGACGGTCCGGCGCGCGGCTCGATCCGCGAGGCATTCGACCGAGGAGATTGGCGGGACGCCGTCGGGATGTTGATTCTGCTGGGTGAGCACGCTGCCGCCGTCGATGTGGTGGAGCGCTGGGCACCCGAGGATGAGGAGCAAGCTCTCACCGAGGCGTGCGAGCGCGTCCTCTCGCTCGCCGGCGCGACGCAGCGGACCGTAATGGGATTCCGGCGGACGCTCGGGGTCAGGCCGGAGGCCGAGTCCGCGAGCTTGCTGAGAGTGGGAGTCGCGGTGCTGGCTCACCAGCTCGTGCAGTCGGCCGAGCTGCCGGCCTTCGCCGGAGGGAAATCCGTTGACTGAGTCATCGGGCGAGCAGGTTGACGCGAAGCTGCGAGCCGCCGTGGAGCTGCTCTGCGGGGCCATCATCTCGGCCAAGGATCCCGTGGCACGCGGGGAGGGCGAGGCGGCACAGTTGCGCAAACAGCTGCTGGGCCGGCTCAGCGCCGCGAGCGCAGAGCTCGCTCGAATCGAACTGGAGGTCCAAGAGCTCCAGGGCACTGCGGGCGGCATGCGACAGGCGGGACGTCGCGGACCGGATGGAGGCGCAGAGTGAATCTTGACGCCAAGGATCTGCTCACGGCCGAGACCCTGGAGGCCGTGTTCAACGAGTACGCGTTGGACATCGTGGCCGCCGTGCGGGTGCGACTGGAGGAGCTCCGGGACGTGTACGAGGAAAGGCTGCGCACGCGCGGCGAGGAGTGGCGCAAGGAGGCCGACGCGTTGTCCGAGCGCGTTCGCAAGGCCGAGGCGGCGCTGCGGGAGCTCAGCGCCCGATTCGAGGCCGTGCCCGCCGCGCTCCCCGGGCCGCTCCGCTCTTCCGGGGGGGGCCTCGCGGCCGATCTTCAAGCGAAGGGGTTTGAGGTGATCGACAAGCGCGCCTCGGGTGGCAAGCTATGGGTGCTTGGCGAAGCAGCACAGCTCGAGCCGGTCATCACAGCGTTGCAGAGCCAGGGCGTCAAGTTCGCGTTCGCGCCAAAGGGAGGGCGGGCGACAGGTGGACGGGCGGCCTGGTTCACCAAGTCGAGGCGCTATTGAGAGGGCGCGGTGCAGATTGCAACGACGAGCACGCGGGAGGAGCACGCGTCGCCGAATCGGGTAATATCGCCTTGCTCTGATGCCGATCCCCCCAAACTGGGTGCGGCCCGTCACCCAGTTACCTGTTGCTCCACAGAGGTGTTACAAACTACACGGAGGAGGATGTATGACGATCGCACGACTGATCTCGTTCACGACTGCAACGCTCGCGTCGCCGCTCCTGCTCGGCATATCCGGGAGCGCCTCAGCCCAAGGGCGCGCAGGTCATGCGCAGGCTGCGGCAGCCCACGCCCCCGCTCAGCGCCCGAGCGCCGATCAGGCGGCGAAGGCAGAGAAGGGCTTCACCGCAATCGCCGAGAAGCTGAACACCACGCCGGACGCGCTCAAGAGCGCGTACGACGAGGCACGGCAGGCGAACCCGAAGCTGACGCGCGGCCAGTTCATCGCGGCGAACCTGCTCGCCCAACATCTCGGCTCGAAGAATTCCAGCATCACGACCCAGGCCGTGCTCGACGGCTTGAGCAGCGGCAAGAACATCGGCACGACGCTCGAGAGCCTTGGCCTTTCCCAGTCCGAGGCAACGGACGCGCAGCGCGCGGCCAACCGTGAGCTCAGGGAGGCCGAGCGGCAGAGCACGGCGTCGAGCAAAGCGATGAGCGAGACGAAGCCGGACCAGGACAAGCCGCAGCAGTAGGGGCACAGCACGCTGTACCCAGGGGCGCAGCATGCTGCGCCCCTTCGTTTTTCCCCGGATAGATTACCCGGGCGTATGGCCTCCGGTATCACAGCCGAGCGGCTGAGCAAGACGTTCCGCGTCAAGGTGCGCGACCCCGGGCTCGGGGGCGCGCTCCGGGCGCTGGTGCGGCCCCGGTACCGGGATGTGCACGCAGTCCGCGAGGTCACGTTCCGCATCGAGCCAGGGGAGATCGTCGGGTTTCTCGGGCCCAACGGCGCCGGGAAGACCACGACGCTGAAGATGCTGACGGGCCTGCTCCACCCGACGAGCGGGCGGGTCGAGGTGGCGGGGTTCGTGCCGTGGACCGGCGGGCCGGCGTTCAAGCGCCGCATCGCCCTCGTGCTCGGCAACCGCCAGCAGCTCGTCTGGGACCTCCCCCCCGAGGAGACGTTCCAGCTCAACCGGGCGATCTACGACGTCCCCGAGGCGGATTACCGCGAGCGCCTCGCGGAGCTCGTCGCGCTGCTCCAGCTTCGCGAGGTGCTCGAGAAGCCCGTGCGCCAGCTCTCGCTCGGCGAGCGGATGAAGTGCGAGCTCGCCGCGGCCCTGCTGCACCGCCCGCCGATCCTGTTCCTCGACGAGCCGACGCTCGGGCTCGACGTCACGGCCCAGGAGGCGATCCGCGGCTTCCTCACCGCCTACCGCGAGCGCCACGGCGCGACGGTCCTGCTGACGTCCCACTACATGCAGGACGTGACGGCGCTGGCGTCGCGCGTCCTGATCATCAACCGTGGCCGCCTGCTGTACGACGGCGGCCTGGACGCGCTGGTGGCGCGGATCGCGCGCACCAAGCGCATCGAGCTCGTGCTCGGCGACGGCGCGACGGCCGAGGCGCTCGCCGCGTTTGGAGAGCTGAAGAGCTTCCGCTTCCCAAACGCGGTCCTCGAGGTGCCGCGCGAGGAAGCGGCCGCGACGAGCGCGCGGCTGCTCGCGGCGCTGCCCGTCGCCGACCTCTCCATCGAGGACCTGCCCATCGAAGACGTGATCCGCCGGGCGTTCACGCACGGCGTGGAGGAGGACGACGCGTGAGCCGGGCGGCCCGATGGGTGCGGCGCTACGGCGCGCTGATCCGCAATGCCTGGCTCGTGGACCTGCAGTATCGCGCATCCATCACCCTGTGGCTGTTGTGGGGCGTCACCGAGCCTGCCGTCGCGCTCGGCATCTGGTGGACGATCGCGGGGGAGGGGCCGGTCGCCGGGTACGCCCGGGCCGACTTCGCGCGCTACTTCTTCGCCCTGATGCTCGTGAACCAGCTCACCATCGCGTGGGACTCCTGGTACCTGGACAGCTGGATCCGCGAGGGCGAGCTGAACTTCCGGCTCGCGCGCCCGCTGCATCCGGCGCACGAGGCGGTCGCCGAGAACATCGCCTACAAGGCGCGCACCGCCGGGATGATTCTCGTGGTCTGGCTGCTCGTGGCGCTGGCGTGGCCCGCCGTGCGGCTGCCGCTCCAGCCGGGGCGGTGGGCGCTCACCGCCCTCGCGGTGCTGCTCGCCGCGGCGATGCGCTTCTTCATCAGTTTTACGACGGGGCTCCTGGCCTTCTGGACCACCCGCGCCACGGCGATCATGGACCTCCACGCGGGCGTGTCGCTGTTTCTCTCGGGCCGGATCGCGCCGCTCGCGCTGCTCCCGCCCGCGGTGGCGGGTGCGGCGGCATGGCTCTGGTTTCCATACATGCTCGCGTTCCCGGTGGAGGTCCTGACCGGCGCCGCGCACGGTGCGGCGCTCGGCCACGGCTTCGCCGGGCAGGTCGTGTGGCTGGGTGTGTGGATCGCGGGCTATCGGCTCGCGTGGAGCCGGGGGATCAAACGGTACGGAGCCGTGGGGGGCTGACAAGTGCGGAGTGCGGAATGCGGAGTGCGGAATTGCAGTGGAAGATCGAGCCATGGGGCAAGCCGCGGGGCACGAAACCCGTGATGACAATCCGCACGCCGCACTCCGCATTCCGCATTCTTGGAGCGCTCTGGCGGCTCAACCTCGCCGAGGAGCTCCAGTACCGCGCCAACTTCGCGGCGAGCGTGCTCGGCACGCTGTTCTGGATCGGCACGGCGCTGCTCACGCTCGCGCTGTTCTTCGGCCACACCACGCGGCTCGGCGGCTGGGACTACTGGGAAGTGGTGGTGCTGCTCGGCGTGTTCAACGCGCTCACGGGCGTGGTCGAGGCGGTGCTGCGCCCGGGGATCGGCCGGCTCGCCGCGGAGGTGCGGAGCGGGAGCCTCGACCTCGTGCTGGCGAAGCCGGTGGACGCCCAGGGGTTCGTTTCGTTCCGGCGGCTCGACATCTGGCGGCTCGCGGACATCCCGTTAGGACTTGGGCTCGCGGGGTACGCGCTCGCCCGCCTGGGCCGCGTGCCGTCGGTGGCTCAACTTGCGGCCTTCGCCCTGGCGCTTGTGGCGGCAGCGGTCGTGGTGTACGCGATCTGGGTGGTGCTGATGAGCCTGGCGTTCTGGTTCGTCTCGGTGGAGAACCTATCCGTGTTGTTCGACGCGGTCTATGAGGGGGCGCGCTATCCCGTCTCGGCGTACCCCACAGCCCTGCGGTTCGTCTTCGTCTATCTGATCCCGATCGCCTGGACCACGACGATCCCGGCCTCGGCGCTCACCGGCCGACTCGGGCCCGGGATCGCCCTCGCTGCGGCCGCGGTTGCAGGCCTCGCGTTCGCGCTCGCTCGCCTCGTGTGGCGGATGGCCCTCAAGCGGTACACGGGCGCGAGCGGCTGAGGGAGGAAGGAGAGGCGGCGTTCGGCGTTGCAATGTAGGGCGCGAAGCGTATGATGTCACGACACAATGCAGCGGCTCGCAGCGTTGCTCCTGGCAACCGCGCCGGCGTGCGTACACGCGTCGGGCGCCGCCGCCCCGGTTCGCCCCGGCGTCGAGGTCTTCGTCGAGCACCCGCCCGCGGTGGTGCGCGGGAAGCGGGTGGGGCTCATCACGAACCAGTCGGGCATCGATCGGCAGCGGCGGAGCACGATCGACCTGCTCCGCGCGAGCACCGAGCTGACGCTGGTCGCGCTCTACTCGCCGGAGCACGGCATCCGCGGCATCGCCGAGACGCGCGTCACCTCGAGCGTCGACGAGAAGACGGGGCTGCCCGTCCATTCGCTTTACGGCGAGACCTACAAGCCGACGCCGCGGATGCTCGAGGGAATCGACGTGCTGGTGTACGACATCCAGGACCTGGGCGTGCGGCAGTACACCTATGAGTCCACCCTCGCGCTTGCAATGCAGGCCGCGGCCGAGAAGGGGATCCCCATCGTCGTGCTGGACCGGCCCAACCCCATCACCGGGACCATCCTCGAAGGCGACATCCTCGAGCCGGCCTACCACTCGTTCGTCGGCATCTACCCGGTTCTCTCACGCCACGGCATGACCCTGGGTGAGCTGGCGAAGATGTATAACGCGGAGCAGCGCATCGGCGCCGAGCTGACTGTCGTGCCGGTCGAGGGCTGGCGGCGCGGGACGTGGTGGGATCAGACCGGGCTGCCCTGGGTCAACCCATCGCCGAACATCCGGCGACTCGAGGCGGCGATCCATTACCCGGGCACGGTGTTCTTCGAAGCGATCAACGTCTCGGAGGGGCGCGGCACGGACCTGCCCTTCGAGCAAATCGGCGCGCCCTGGCTCAAGAACACCGACGTGGTCGCGGCGATGAACGCGATGCGACTCCCGGGCATCCGCTTCGAAACGGTCGCGTTCCGGGTCGCGGAGTCAGCGAACAAGTATCCCGGCCAGCTGCTCAACGGCGTCCGCTTCATCCTGACGGACCGCGACGCCTACCGGCCGCTTGCGACCTCGCTCCTCATGATCGATCTCATCCGCCGGCTGCACCCGGACCAGTTCCAGTGGGCGGACTCGACGATCGAGCGCCACGGCGGCACCGCGCGGCTGCGCCGGGCGATCGAGTCGGGCACGCTGCCGGAGCTGCTCCGCGAGTGGGAGCGCGATCAGGCGGCGTTCCGGGAGAAGCGAGCCCCATATCTGATCTACCCGTAGGGAGCGCGTGACGCCGTTGATATCTCGGTGCTTGACGCCGCAAGACCGGTTGGGTTATGAGGGACTGAAGTCCCAACTCGGCCAGGGAGCGTCCTGAAGGACGCCGGTCTCCCCAAGCACTGCGAGCGGGAGCGTCCTTCAGGACGCAGCGCCGCCGAGCAGGGACTTCAGTCCCTCATAAAAACCCAAACGGCTCTCATAAAATCGTCCCCGCACGCAGCGCCAACATCATACCGCGGACGAAATGCGATCTTTCTTCAGCAGCGTACTAGGAACGCAGGTGAGGGGGGAAACCGGGTCGAGCCGGCTTGCCCGCCGGGAGGAGAGGAATACATTCCCAGCCGAACTTCCCCTTCCTCGGCAATGACATGCGTCGCCTGCCAACGCGAATCCGGCTCCGCCGTTCGCTGGCAGCCGCCTGCTCCTTCGCCTGCGGCCCGCTGCGCGCGGCGGGACCTCCGGCGCCTCCGCCGCCGGACACGCTCTGGCTTCAGAACGCGGGGCTACGGCTCGGCTTCGACCCGAGGAACGGGTCGCTTCTCGACCTCACGGACCGCGCGACCGGTCAGGCGTTCGTCCTGGCGCAGGGGAGCGCGGCGGCCGCCGGGGCCGCCGCGGGCATCTGGCGGCTCGACCGGCTCGGGCCCGGCGACTCAGGGATAGGTCCGAGTGCGGCACGCAACTTCTCATGGCACCAGCTCGCGGGCGAGCGGCCAGGGCTGGAGCTGGTCTGGCGTGACTTCAGGCTGAAGGAGGCGCCCGCGCTGCGGGTCAGCGCCGCCGTCCGGCTCTTCGGGGACTCGAGCCTCTCGGAGTGGCGCATCGTCGTGGACTCGCCGGGCGCAATCGCGATCGATCAGGTGCGTTTCCCCCGGCTCGCCGGCATTCCGCGGCTCGGCGACGACGAGGAGCTGGCGGTGCCACGCTGGATGGGGGCGTTGGCGCGTAACCCGGCCGCGCTGAAAATCCGCCGCCTCGAATGGGCGTACCCGGGCGCGCTCTCGCTCCAAATGCTGGCGCTTTACCGGCGGGGCGGCGGCGGCCTCTACGCCGCCGCGGACGACACGCTCGCCTACCGGAAAACGTTCGCTCTCTGGGGCGAGCCGGACGGCTCGCGCGGCTACGAGCTGGTCCACCCGCTCGAGAACCCGGCGAGCCCGCGGGCACAGTGGACTCCGGCGTACGCCGCCCTGCTCGGCACGTTCCGGGGCGACTGGATCACCGCCGCCGAGCGCTACCGGGCATGGGCCACCCGCCAGCCCTGGGCGCGCGAGAGCCGGCTCGTCCGCGGCCTCGTCCCGGAGTGGCTGCTCCGGACCGGGATGTGGGTCTGGAACCGCGGCCGCTCGCCCGGCGTCGTGCCCCCGGCGCTCGCGCTTCAGGAGGCGCTCGGCCTGCCCGTCAGCATCTACTGGCACTGGTGGCACCACGGCGCATACGACACGAGCTTCCCCGACTACCTCCCACCGCGGGAGGGCGTGGACTCCTTCCGCGCAGCGCTCGAGGCCGCCCACGCCGCCGGCAGCCATGCCATGGTCTACATGAACCAGCGGCTGTGGTGCACGGGCAGGTCGAGCTGGACAACCGAGGGCGCCGCGCGCTGGGCGGTCAAGGAGAGGGACGGTCGCGTCCGCGAGGAGGTGTACAACGTCTTCGACCCGCAGCCATGCGCCACCATGGACGTGACCACGCCGTTCTGGCGTGCCAAATACGCGCGAATCGCGGACACGGTGCTGGACGGCTACGGCGTGGACGGGATCTACATGGACCAGGCGGTCCAGTCGCTCATGTGCTGGGACTCGACGCACGGACATCCCGTCGGCGGCGGGAACTACTGGATGGGCGGCTTCCACGCGCTCGCGGCGCAGAT
>WNGG01027813.1_pt1 | contig 11323 bp, 5 predicted proteins | sample 5400661 | NCBI WGS metagenome assembly WNGG01 (sample SAMN13153372, study PRJNA577476) | soil metagenome | isolation source: 100 cm soil or saprolite under Garry oak tree replicate 1 | place: USA:California | collected 2016-06-15 | reverse complement strand
TCTAAACTGCAATACCCAAATTGCGGCTAGCTTCGCATCACCCTTTTGAGGGATGGGTAAATAATCGCCAGGGGCTATGACCCAGGTCTGTTATTGCCCGCCAACTTCAGAACTGAAGCTTCAGCGCAAACTGAATCGATCGTGGTCCGCCAATCTGATAGAGAGGATTCAAACCGCCATTTGCGCCACCCGCACCCAGAAAGTTCGCCAACGTCTGTGTCGAGTGACCGAACAGAAGACTGGTCCGGATGTTGACCGGACTGCCGAAGTTTGGATGGTTGAAGATGTTGAAGAACTCTGCGCGGAAACGAAGCTCTAATTTCTCCGCAAGATGAAATTGCCGCTGCAATCCAACATCCGCTTGCCAGGCTCCAAAACTCCGCAGCACATTACGTCCGAAATTACCCTGCTGCCCAGTGGGCGCAACGGGAAACGCCGCGCGATTGAAAATCTTCCCGCCCGGATACTGTGAGCCAAAGAGCTCAAGAGTGACTCCCGGGACGACGTTTGGGCGAGCATCGAGTCTGACGCCATTAGCCGAGAAAGATGCGCCAACAATGTCGACGGGTGGTGCTGATCTCGCGAAGACAAAGCTGTCCAGCGACCAGCCACTCGTAACCGCTTTGAGAATCTCTTGTGAACCTCGAAAGGGTAAGTCATAGGTCAGGCCCATGGTGAAGGAATGCCGGATGTCAAAGTCGGAATTCCCTCGATCGAAGTTCGGGCTGGCGACCGAGCGCGGTGTGGTGCGGTTGTTGCCGCCATCGGTTGAAGCAATATCGATCGAGTGCGAGAAAGTATAGGATGTTAACGCTTGCACACCGCGCGACAAGCGCCGCTGGAACTTGAGCTGCATTGCGTGGTAGTCCGATGTCGCCGAGTTGTCAGTGAAAACAATGGTTTGAAAATTCGGGTTTACGTTAAAGAGCTTGGTTGTCCGAAGCAGATCTCGCCCGATCGCACCGACGTAGGTGAGAGACAAAACCTGGTTGCCGCCGATGGACTGTTCCAGAGCGAGGTTCCACTGATAAGTCCTGGGAAGCTTTAAATGCGGGTCCGCGACTAGAATCGTAACCACCGGTGGATTGACCGTAGTGGCTGGAGGCGCGGCGTCCTGGGCGCTTAACGGAAACGGAACGGGCGCGGGCGAAATTATCTTCGTAGCGCCATACGGAAAGAAACTCGAGACTCCTCCCAATGAGCCCTGGCCCAAATCGTAAAAGATGCCAAAACCCGCGCGGATGGCGGCGCCCCAGTTTCGTATCCCACCGAGTTGATAAGCGATCCCAATTCTCGGCGCCAGATTTCCGAAGGTCGTTTTATACAATGGAGTACCGCGGGGCGCGAGCGTCAGCGCCGCTGGATTATTTAAGCCGATCAGCGTGAAAGGATCGTTCGCCGCGTCCTTCCCTCTAATGGCGGGATTGACGTCCCACCTCAAGCCATACGTCAGGGTGAATCTCGGGGTGATTCTCCATGTGTCCTGACCATAAGTCGAAAAGTTCTGCGACAGGAGCGAGTCGCCTTGCATGTTGAAAGTCCCTGCGAGCGAAGCCTTCCCCGAAAGCGCTCCTCCCGGCGTCGTACTCATTCCGGAAAACTGCACGAATTGCCGATAGTTGAACGGTCGGCTGAAGGGCGCGAGCCAGCGATAATCCACCCCAAATTTCATTTCATGATTGCGTTTCGTTATTGAGAGATTGTCGATAAGATTGATCTGGCGTTGCTCGCTCGTCCCGGAATTGCCCTGGTTGTATTGTCCAATGCCCGCAATAAACATCGAGAAGAGTCCATTTGCCGAAGAGGCCCCAGTCGGAAACAGGAGCGAGTCCGTGACCGGCACCGCCCCGCCGAAGGCATCGAGGAAGAATCTGGTGCCGATTCGATGATTGCTATAGTTCGCCCTCACTTCATTGCTGATCCTTGAGGTAATCAGATGGGTGAAACCCACGGTGAAAGTGTGGACCGACGAAGATAGAGAACTGTTCATGCTAAGAATGGCGCCAGCCTGAGGCGGACTTCGCTGGTCTAAGCTTGACGGTGAAAAGTTATAACGGCCAAAGAGGCTCACCTTCGAATTCACAACCTGATCAATTCGGACGCTGTACGCGTTGAGTGTCGAAGGATTTGAATAGCTCGCATTGAATTGCGCCAGCCCGCCGCCGAGGCTCGCGCTGTTGGCAATTGGAAAAGCGTTCAAGTACGGGCGCATCGCGGATGGAGCTGACTGCCGCGAGGCGTTGTCTGGTACGACGCTCTGCTGGGTCGATGGCTGCCGTAATCGAAGTCCTTCGTAAGAAAAGAAGAAGAAGGTCTTGTTCTTGAGAATTGGGCCGCCGACCACGCCGCCAAAGTCATTCTGGCGCTGCTGAGGCTTCGCTAGGTTGTTGGCATTCACAAACCAGTCTCTCGCATCCAGAACGTTGTTCCTGAAATACTCGAACACCGTGCCGTGAAGAGCGTTGGTTCCGGAGCGCGTCACGATCGAAACCTGTCCGCCCGGGGTGCGTCCAAACTCGGGAGCGAACGAAGACGTTTGAACACGGAACTCCTGCATGGCGTCCACCGACACCAGGCTATTTGTCCCTCCCGAAGCGCTCAGCGCCGGCAACGCTCCGCTCGCGGTCTGGTTCATTTGAAGTAATCCGGTGACACCGAAATTCGCGCTCACCCCATCCACACTGAAATAGTTGGCATCAGTTCGTTGGCCATTTATGCTGAATTGTCCCTGGTCGTCAAATCGGGTCGCGGTTACGACCACACCGGGCGTGAGCATGATCAAGGTTTGGAAACTCCGGCCATTAAGCGGCAGATTCTCGACGAACCTGCGATCAATCACCGTGCTGACTACTGCCGATGCTGAATTCACAAGAGGCACCCCAGCTTCCACCGTAACGGTCTCCGAGACGTCGCCAAGCGTCATCTCAACATCGACTTTCAGCGCATCCTGAACGTGAAGAATCACATTCGGCTTGAGCAACCTCTTGAAGCCCTCCTTTTCGATTTCGATTCGATACACACCGGGCGGAAGATTCGCCAAATAGTATTCGCCCGAGCCATTGGTAGTGGTCTCAGCACGCATGTTCGTGCCGGCGCTGATCACAGCGACTTTGGCATCAACGATCAACGCTTTCTGTGGATCACTTACGCGGCCAGTGAGCGAGGCATTTGTGGATTGGGCATGCAGAGCAGACGTTAACGAAAGAAGAAGAAGGGCCGCGAGTACGGGAACTCCACTCATAAGCGAAATCTCGACGCGATCTTGGGAGCTTGAGGCTACTCTGGAGTAGACCGGTGGTCAATACCGGAGTTGGGTGACCTGCCCATCCCCAAAAAGAGTGATGCTCATGTTTCAGTCGCAAAGTAGATTAAGCCGACGAGGTCTGTTGGGGTACTGGTTCAATTTGAAAATTATTCTCATTCACGCCGACGCTTCAGCGCGGCGAGTTGGGCTAACGCGTTCAAAGTGAAACCGTTTTAAACGGTTTCACTTGATCTGTTGTCACCGGGACACCGGGCTAAAGCCGCGGTGTGAATGAAAAGACCAAAAACTGAACCAGTTCTCTGTTCGGGGATTATCAAAGGCTGAACGGCCTTTGATATAAGATGTGCACCTTATGCCGAAAGTACACGCACAAGCACTAGCCTTCATCGCGCCCGGGATTGTGCTGGCTTACATGCTGCTGGCCTGTTGCCCTTGTGCCTTTGCGTTGAATCCGGCTCTGGACGTCAGTCAGTACGCGCACACTTCGTGGAAGATCCGCGACGGCTTTACCAGGGGTGAAATCCTGGCCATTGCTCAGACGTCTGACGGGTATCTTTGGCTGGGTACGGAATTTGGATTACTGCGCTTCGATGGCGTCAGGCCTGTTCCCTGGCAGCCTCCACCGGGTGAGCATCTCCCTTCCGACAGGATTGGTAGTCTTCTTGCCGCGCGCGACGGAACTCTTTGGATTGGCACCACTGCAGGGCTGGCAAGTTGGCAAAACAACAAGCTCACGCTGTGGCCGGAGCTGGCAGGGCAGCTTGTTATGACGATCCTTGAGGATCATGAAGGGACGATCTGGGTCGGAGGAATAGGGGTTCCAACTGGCAGACTCTGCAGCATTCAGAAAGGCAAGGCTGAGTGCTTTGGAGAAGACGGCAGAGTTGGTCATGGCGTTCTCGGTTTATATGAGGACACAAAAGGCAATCTCTGGGCGGGAGTGGTGAACAGGCTGTGGCGATGGAAACCTGGTCCTCCCAAATTCTATCCGCTGCCAGGCGAAGTGAACGGTATCCAAGGTTTCGGTGAAGATGCCGATGGTTCGCTCTTGATCGGCACGCGCAGCGGAGTCCGACGATTCGTTGATGGAAAAACCGAGGCTTATGCGCTCCCAGGCCCTGCTTGGCAATCTTACGCTCAAAAGCTGCTGCGTGATCGCGATGGCGGTCTCTGGATCTCATCGAACCGGGGCCTTGTGCATCTACACCAGGGAAGGATAGACGTGTTTGCGCAGTCGGACGGCCTCTCAGGCGATCGCGCTTCAACTCTCTTTGAGGATCGTGAAGGTAATATTTGGGTAGCAACCTTGAACGGCCTCGACCGCTTTCGCGACTTTGCGGTCGCCACGTTTAATGTGAACCAGGGTTTGTCCAACGCCGTTGTCTGGTCCGTTCTAGCGGCCAGGGATGGAAGCGTGTGGCTCAGCACTTACGGTGGCTTAAACCGATGGAACAACGGGCAAATTACCATTTCCCGCACCGACAGCGACAACCGAGACGGGAAACTCAACGGACTTGCACCGACCTCTCTCTTCCAGGATGACCGCGGACGAATTTGGGTCTCCACGCCTGGCGGGATCGGTTACTTGGAGAATGATCGGTTTATATCTGTCAGCGGCATCCCGGGCGGACCTGTGCATGCCATGGTCGCTGATGCGAAGGGAAACCTCTGGATCGCTAACCAGGATTCTGGTCTCTATAGCCTATCGCCGGATTTAAAGGTGCAACACATTCCCTGGGCCGATCTGAGACGTAAGGACTTTGCTTATGCTCTTGGCGGTGATCCTTGGCACAACGGCATATGGCTGGGATTCTATCAGGGTGGCATCGCCTATCTCGAAGACGGACAGATTCGCGCTTCATACACAGCCGCCAACGGGCTGGGCAACGGCGCCGTCTACAGCTTTCAATTTGATCCAGATGGCACCGTCTGGATTGCCACCCAGGGCGGACTCAGCCGGTTGAAAAACGGGCAGGTTGCCACGCTGTCCAGCAAGAATGGATTGCCATGCGATGGGGTTCAGTGGGTGATGGAAGACGACGACCGTTCTTTTTGGTTGCCCTCGCCCTGCGGACTCATGCGAGTTGGGCGCACGGAACTGGACGCCTGGTCCGCCGCAGTCGACAAAGATAGAAATTCGGTGCGAATGGTCCAGTCGGACGTATTCGACAGTTCCGATGGAATGAGGAGCAGGTCATTTCGTGGCGGCTTCTTCCCGACCGTCGCAAAGTCGCTGGATGGAAAATTTTCCGCCGCCGGTGCACGTCGAACAGTTCGTCGCTGACCGCAAGACTTATGACGCTAGCGGACGAGTTCGTCTGCCTCCGCTGATTCGCGATCTCGAGATTGACTACACAGCGCTCAGTCTGGTAGCTCCCGAGAAGATACTGTTTCGCTACAAGCTGGAAGGCTACGACAGCGATTGGCAGGACGCGGGTAATCGCCGACAAGCGTTTTATACCAACCTCCCTCCCCGCAACTATCGCTTCCGCGTCGTGGCTTGTAACAACAGCGGCGTGTGGAACGAGGCCGGCACCTACTTCGATTTCACCATCGCTCCGGCCTATTACCAGACCACCTGGTTTCGCGTCGCTGGTATTATCGTGTTTCTGTTAGTGCTCGGTGGGATTTATCATCTACGGCTGAAACAAGTCGCCCGGCAGGTCCGCGGACGCATGGAAGAGCGACTCGAAGAGCGCGAGCGGATCGCGCGAGACTTGCACGATACTCTTTTGCAAAGCGTGCAGGGATTGATCTTGAAGTTTCACGCCGTCGCAAAACAGATTCCTAGTGATGAGCCGGCTCATGACGCGTTAGAGAAAACGCTCGATCACGCCGACGAGGTTCTGGCTGAAGGACGAGACCGCTTGCGAAATCTGCGCGCCACCTCGATCCCATTCGGTGGTTTGCCTGTGGCCTTCGAGCGGGTTGCGGAAGAGACCCCGCAGGGCGCCGACGCAACCTTTAAGACGGTTGTCGAAGGCAGGGTGCGAGAGTTGCACCCCATGGTCCGGGAAGAGTGTTATTGGATTGGGCGAGAGGCGGTCGTCAACGCTCTCACTCACTCCAATGGCCGCAAGGTCGAAGTGGAAATCACTTACGATCCGAGACAGTTTCGCTTGCGGGTCCGTGACGATGGCCGGGGCATTGATCCTAAAATCCTTGAAGAAGGCGGCCGCTCTGCTCACTGGGGCTTGCAAGGGATGCGCGAACGGGCACAAAAGATCGGCGGGCAATTGAAGTTATGGAGCCGCCCTGAGACCGGAACCGAAGTTGAGTTGATCATTCCGCGAGCCAGCGCCTATCAAACCGCTCATGACAAGTCGAAGAAGTTCTGGCTTCGACCTTCTTCCGGCAACAACGATGCGGCTCCGAAAGCGTGAGGCTAATAGATGTCGATGATGCCTCGCTTAAGCGCGATAGTTACGGCGTGGGTGCGATCGTTCGCGCCAAGTTTTGAAAGAATACTCTTCATGTGAGCCTTCACGGTTTCTTCGGAGATCCTGAGGTGAACAGCTACCAACTTGTTGGCGTTGCCGGCAGCCACTTCTCGCAATACTTCGATTTCGCGTGCGGTGAGCGCATCGTCCGAGTGGTGCTCAGCCATCTCCACGGCGATTTCCGGTGGGATTCGCTTTTTGCCGGCATGGACAGTCCGAATTGTCTCAACTAACTCTTTTCGCACCATGTTCTTAAGTATGTACCCGGAAGCGCCGGCGTTGATGGCCCGGACTGCCTGGACATCGCCGGCGTAGGTGGTCAACACAATGATCCGGGCGTCAGGAAACTCTTTACGGATTGCCAGAATTGCCTCCGTTCCATTCACAACGGGCATCTGCAGATCCATAAGCGTTACGTCCGGACGATGCGCCCGATATTGCTCGATCGCTTCCCGGCCATTGCTCGCCTCGGCGACGAGAACCATGTCCGGTTCGGTGCCAAGGACCGCGGCGATTCCTTCGCGCAGCATCGGATGATCATCTACGGATAAGACCCGAATGCGGTTGCCGGAGCTCATAATTTCTCGAGATCGAAATGACTCGACGCCCCCGAGCTCGTTGGCACCAAGCGTCCCGCCAACGTGTCGGTTTTGCAAAATGAATTACCCCGGGAGTCTACTACGAATCCTCAAAAACGTTTAGAGAAGTGATGATGCGCCAATTGAGTATAGGCGGGAAAAAAGGACGGCGGGCTTCCACTCGTTGCGCCGGTTGCAAAAGCGCGTAACGAGTAGACAATCGGCCGGGTCCTGTCTCTGAAATCATGTTAGTCGTGCTCGAATTCGAAATCCGCCGCAGTTTCCAACGGACAGTCACAACCGTTGAAGCCCATGCCCATGACAACGTCGTCCGCTTTGCCGACCAACGAAACCTAAACTCATTGGTAACCCTGAAGAAATCGACCTGCCTGCTAAAATCGGCCGCTCAAATTCACTATGCATAGATTCTGGCCGCTTGAGGCAGTGGAATCGGCATTCCGATACCGCCGAACGGCGCCTCGTCATTCTCAGCTTCGGCCGAAGCATCCACGGTATCGCAGAAGAATTCGGCGGGGCGTTTCGAAAAAGTAAACTTCTGCGTTTCAGGATTAAGAAACGGTCACACTTGATGTTTTGTCAGGAAGGATTTGAGACCTTGAAGCGGTTCTTGTCGATCTTCAGCGTTCTGATTTTTGAGTCCAAAGTAGATCGTGCAATACCAAGCTTGGCAGCTGCGCCTGATGGGCCGAAAACTCGCCCGCGTGACTCCGTGAGAGCCGCCTCAATCGCTTGTTTCTCCTCAGCGGCAACCCTTTGCGGAAGTTCAAGCTGACTCGTCGGCCGTGCTCGCTGCGGCTGTCGCGAGATCCAACTCTCGTCGACCGAGAAACTCTCAGTCTCGCAGACGATGACTGAGCGTTCAATCACGTTACGCAGTTCGCGAATGTTACCGGGCCAGGGGTACGATTGAAACAAGTCGAGCGTTTCTTTGCTTACAGTCCGGATGTTCTTTCCTAATTCCCTGGCATAGCGATCGATGAAGTATTGGACCAGCATCGGAATGTCTTCTCTTCGCTGACGCAACGGAGGAATCTCAATCGGAAAAACGCTGAGGCGGTAAAACAGATCGTTGCGAAATGTGCCCTCAGTGATGGCAGCCTCCAAGTCACGGTTAGTCGCAACTATCACTCGCACGTTTGCCCTAATCGATCGGTTTCCACCGACGCGTTCGAATTCATGCTCCTGAAGTACACGCAGGAGCGCGACCTGAGTCTCCGGTGGAAGCTCACCTACTTCGTCAAGGAAGATCGTTCCTCCTTCAGCCAATTCGAAACGGCCGAGCCGGCGCCCTGTCGCACCTGTGAACGCGCCTTTTTCATGACCGAATAGCTCCGAAGGAATTAGTGACGGCGGAATGGCGGCGCAATTCACGCTCACGAATGCGCGATCGGAGCGCTTTGATGCCTTGTGAATAGCGCGCGCAATCAGCTCTTTGCCTGTGCCTGTCTCGCCGGTGATTAGTACCGTGGAGTCTGTTGGCGCCACCTTTGCTACTCGATTAAGCACTTGCTGCAGAGGAGGCGAGTTGCCAACGATCTCTTCAAACATCGACGCCTTGATGATCTCTTCACGAAGCACAATATTCTCTTTTCGTATTTCTTCTTCCGCCCGTTTGCGATCTTCGATATCCGTAGCTGTGCCGTACCAACGTGTTATGTGTCCACCTTCATCTTTGAGTGGAGTTAGGCGGAACAGAAAGTAGCGAAACTCACCATCATGCCTCAGCAAACGAACTTCGAATTCATAGGGCTCCCCCTCAAGAAATCGCTTGTTTCTTTCCGCAAGGAAGTGTTCTCGATCTTCTGGATGAGCGAGCTCCATGTGAGCGTTTGGGTCACGCCATTGCTCCAGACTGATGCCGAAATATTCGAGCGCTGTGTGATTGGTGTAGAGTCGGCTTCCATCAGGCGCAAGTACACCGATGTGCTGCGGCGTCAGATCCAAAATCTGCCGAAGCTCTGTTTCTTGTTCGCGGATTCTTTGTTCCGCAATTTTGCGTTCCTGGATATCTATACTCGAGCCGTACCATTTGACTATTTGTCCGTGTTCGTTTCGCAGCGGTTCTTTGTGGTGCATAAACCAGCGATACTCGCCGTCAGCCCGCTGCACCCGCGACTCGGCAAGGAAAGGTTCCCCTGACCGCACCGATGCTCGCCACCTGTCTACGAATGCTTCCACATCTTCAGGATGGATCTTCGAGGTCCAGCCCCATCCGAGCAAATCTGTTAGAGGAACGCCTAGATATTCCAGCCAGCCGTGGTTTAGGAAGTCGAGTTCACCGTTGGGTAAAGCGGTGTGAACAAACGCGGGAGTTGTATCTACCAGGTGGCGATATTTGCTCTCACTGGCTCGCAGTTCGTCCTCGGCGCGTTTGCGCTCAGTGATGTCGATTGCAGTTCCTGTGTATTCGATGAGATCGCCAGAGGGACTGAAAACAGGATGACCAATGCTGTGAATGTACCTGACAGCGCCACCCGGATGCACAATGCGATAATCCATTTCTTCGTCTAACTTGTTATGCTTGGCCGTCTTGGCAATTTCCCGGACCGCCGGTTGATCGTCGGGATGAATTCGCTGGATGATTTCTTCAGCTCCGGGCAAACCATCCTGTGGATCGAAACCCAGAATGCGGTAGCATTCCTCCGACCAATACCTGACGTCGGTGGTGGGACTCCACGACCAACTGCCCGTGTGGCTGAGTCTTTGCGCCTCCACCAGGTAGGCCTCACTTGCCCGTAGCGATTCTTCAGCCCGCCTCTGTTCCGTGATGTCAGTCACCGCGCCCACAAATTCGCGGTTGCCGGATGCATCCTGGGTTACGTGCGCCAGGGCATGGACATGCTTGACTCTGCCATCGGGCAGCAACAAACGATAGGCATGCTCTAAATCGGGGGCTCCTTCGAAAGCACGTTCGATGACTGACTGAACGTCCGCGCGGTCCTCTGGATGAACACGCTGTACCAGTAAGTCTATTGTTGGCGTGACCGCTCGGTCATACTCGAAGATGCGATAGGTTTCGGCTGACCAGATAATCTCGCCCGTGTCAGGTTTCCACCCGAAGCTTCCTGTGTGACTAAGTCTTTGGGCTTCCGCCAGGTAGGCTTCGCGACGTCCGAGTTCCTGAGTCAGGAGCTCGTGCTCGGTGACGGCTCGAAGCGGTGGATGTCTCTGAGTCTTATCTGCGAAGTCATCCATGATTCACTCTGGCTTATATCAAAACAAGATTATGGCTCACCCTGCGAAATGTCGATGCAGGTCAACATGCCTGGTATTGTACAACTCCATTTTGACTGGTCAAAAACATGGTACCTAATGCAGTTTGAATCTGACAAAGCAGCCGGCTCTCATTCACACCGTGGCTTAAGCCCGGTGGACAAAGTGACTCCTTTCCTTTCGGAACCGTTTCAACGGTTTCGGGCCGCAATTCGACGCACATCGAAACGGGAAACCGTTGAAACGGTTGGAAGCATATCTAGAGGGCTTCTTTGACCACCGGGCTAAAGCCGCGGTGTGAATGAGAATCGGGAAGCCAAACTGCATCAGTACCAAAAACATCAGAGCCGTGCAAAGGCCGGTTAAGTTGACTATTCTTTTATGACGGATTGGAAGGCTTGAAACGATTCGTGTCGATCTTCAGCGTTCTGGATCTTCAACTCCAAACTAGACCGTTCAATGCCTGTCTTGGCAGCTGAAGACCTTGAATGTCGTTTATCGAGAATTGTCGAGCGAGTTATTGCCGCTCAAATCATCGAGTGAGCCTCTTTGGGCAGGTGGTAATAGAATTTTCCCTGCATCTTCCAAGTACGAGGATTGAATTGCCGACGCGCCCCACATCCAAGACAGACTCGGTATGTCTGGCCCTGGCTGGAGAATGGCCAACTAAGGTCCGTATGCCAGCAACCTAATACGCGAGTGAGCCAGCTACAGCTCCTAATGTTCTCTGACGGCCTGCTTGTCTCACGAATTATTGGAGTACTCGCGATAGATAATTGAATTAGTTGCATCGCTTCAACACCTCA
>WNGG01024004.1_pt1 | contig 11323 bp, 11 predicted proteins | sample 5400661 | NCBI WGS metagenome assembly WNGG01 (sample SAMN13153372, study PRJNA577476) | soil metagenome | isolation source: 100 cm soil or saprolite under Garry oak tree replicate 1 | place: USA:California | collected 2016-06-15 | reverse complement strand
TATTTTTTGAGAAAACTATGTTCCTAAGATCACAACACCGAAAAGACTACTCTGTCGCGAGAACGAAAGGAGACGATATACCTAGGGGGACGAATCATCCTTATATCAGTCTTCTCCGCCATGTGACAAGTCCAAACTTGATAATAAGCAGGACTATTGAAACCAACGAATGCTGCATTTTCTTTTTGCGTTTTTCCTTTCTGGGGGCCTCTTAGTATAGTGAGGGGAGTTCTCGCCACGTACTCCCGCGAGCAACGCGACACCGGGTTCCCCGGTCCGCCGCTCTGCATCGCGTAACGGCCTGAGGTAAGGGCGAACGCGATCGCGGGACAACGCTGTTTATGGGGCTAAAGCTCCAACTGCGCCTCGACACTGATCGGGGCCATGTGGCGTGAACAGCAGACTCCCGCATCGCCCGAAGCCCTACCACCTGCCCTGGAGGACGCCAAGGCCTCCCCTCACTGTCATGGTTGGCATTCCCAATTTGCGGTGGAGGCATACCCGTGAACATATCTCGCTGCAAGCGTTTCCCTTCATCGATGTTTCGTTTCCGATTTCTGACGACCGCCGTCGTCGTCCTATTTCTCGCGGGTCCTGCCTTCGGCCAGACGGGAACTTCTCCCTGGGAAAACGCCGTTAGCGTGCTGCAGCAGGCTTTCACCAGCACTATCGCGCGCGGCCTCTCCCTCGTTGCCATTGTAGTTGCGGGTCTCACCTTTGCCTTCGGCGAAGGCGGCTCGAAGCGTGTGCTTGCCGGCGTGCTCTTTGGCGTTGGAATGGCCATTGCAGCGGTGAACTTCCTGTCGTGGCTTTTCCCCGGCAGCTGACACCTGCGGCCCGAAGGGAGAAGCACATGACGGAAGCTAGAAGAATCAACCGAGTGCATCGGTCACTCTCCCGGCCACTGACGATCCTCGGGGCCGAGCGAAAGCTTTTCTTCTTCGCCATGTGCCTTGGCGCGGCCACCTTCAACCTGCTCAATAGTCTGCTCGGCGGGCTGCTGATGTTTTTATTGCTCTACTTCCTAGCCCGCTGGGCTACCGAAACCGATCCGCAAATCCTGCGATTTCTGCTGACGGCCGCAAGACTTCGCGCGCAATACGACCCGATGAAGTTCAGTCCCGTTGCAGTCCGAAGGGAAGGCCATGCTCAGGCTTAGGCGAATCTTCAAGAACTACAACGAGACCGGCTCGCTCAACGAGCAGATCAATCTCTACGGCTTCATCGGTCCGCACGTTTTCCTCACGAAGAGCGGGGAGGTCGGCGTCATTCTCGAAGTTCGCGGCGTCGATTACGAGTGCCTCGACGCTGCTTCGATTGACGGCCTCACGAAACGCCTCGAATCAGCCTTGAAGCTGTTCGACGAGAACTACCGCGTTTACCAATACCTCTTCAAGCGCAACAACGAAACGATCCCGTACAAGCTCTACGCCAATCCGATCGTAGACACCGCGATCAAAAATCGCATCGCCTACCTCGGCAGCAAGGCCGACACGCTCTTTTCCTTGTCGATCTATTACGTGTTCCTGCACCAGGGATTTCAAGTTTCAGAGAAGCTCGGAAGCGCGATCGCTGAGTTTCCCAAGAATCCAAAGAAAACCCTTTCTCATCTGTGGGCGCATTTCTCTTCTCAGAAGCAGACCGTCGTTCTTGGGGAGCACGTCAGCAATGCCCAGGCAGCGCTCCTTCAAAAAGCTCGCAGCTTCATCCTCCAAGTCAGCGACTTCCTCGCTGTTCGGATGCTCGATAAACAAGAAGCCTTCCGCACTCTCAAGAGAACGCTCAATTTCCATCCTGACAAACTCGACCTCGCCAAGCTCAAATACGACACCTTCCTCGACTATTACCTCCCCGAATCTCCCCTGGAATGCCATCGCGGATATCTGCGAGTGGACGATTACTACGTCAAGGTTTTGACGCTCAAGGAACCTTCCGCCCAGAGCTTTCCGCTCATCTTCAAACGACTCCTCGAAGTGGAAGCCAACTATTACGTCGTCACGGAATGGAAAAAGGAAGAATCCGGCAAGATGCGGCGGGTCATCCAGACCAAGCGCCGCCATTTTCACAACACCAAGCGATCCTTCGTCAGCCAGGTCAACATGAACGACGCAGCCCCGCAGGACGTATTGCTCGACGATTCCAAGGAATCCCAGGTCAGGGAACTCGGCGAAGGCATCAAGGAGATTGAGCTGCACGGGAACTACTTTGGCCAGTTTTCCCTCACCGTCGTGATCTACGACCTCGACATGGCCAAGGTCGACAGGGCCTGTGCCGACTTCTATAAAGTCTTCAGCGTCCACGACGCCCAGCTCTATGTAGAGAACTTCAACCTCCTAAACGCCTTTCTCGCGGCGGTCCCCGGCAACCACGTCTTCAACCTGCGTTCCCTCTATCTACTTAACACCAACTACGCCGATTTCTCGTTTCTCTTCACCCTTCACTGTGGCGAGCCTCGGAATAGTCATCTCCGGCAGGAATATCTCGCAGTCCTGGAGACCAACCACCACACACCGTACTTCTTGAATCTTCATTACCGCGATGTGGCCCACACCATGATTCTCGGGCGAACCGGTGCCGGGAAATCGTTCCTCCTGAATTTCCTCATCACCAATCTTCAGAAATACGATCCGCATACCTTCATCTTCGATCTGGGCGGGAGCTTTGAAAGCCTCACGCAGCTCTTCGGAGGCTCGTATGCTCGCGTCGGCCTGGAATGCCAGGATTTCAAGATCAACCCGTTTTCGCTGCCACCGACAAAGAGAAATCTAGATTTCCTCGCTCTGTTCCTGAAAGTGTTGATCCAGGGGCAGAGGACCGGCGAACTCGACCCCACTACCGAACGCGAACTCTTCCACCAAGTCGAAAACCTGTATGCGGTGGACCCGGCGCTCCGCACGCTGGGCGTGCTGGCAAACACGCTCGGGCATGACATTTCGAGCCGCCTCGCCAAATGGACCCGTGGCGGACAGTTCGGATTCCTCTTCGACAACACAGAGGACACGATTTCGTTCTCCCGCTTCCAGTGCTTCGACTTCCAGCGCATGAGCCAGTACCCGGAGCTTCTTGAACCGCTGCTCTTCTACATCCTGCATCGCGCCAATGCCGTCATCTCCGACCGCCAGATTGCCTCTGTTTTCAAAGCGTTCTTCATCGATGAAGCCTGGGTATTTTTGAAGAACCCCAGCATTCAACGATATGTCGTCGAAGCACTCAAAACGTGGCGGAAACATAACGCCGCCATGATCCTTTCGACGCAATCCCTCGATGAACTCAAGCGCTCCGACATCCTCGATGTAGTGATCGAAAGCTGCGCGACCAAAATCTTCCTCGCCAACCCCGATATGGACCGCGATCTCTACCGTCGCCAGTTTCATTTGAACGAAACCGAAGTCGAGCTGATCTCGGGCCTCATCTCCAAACAGCAATTCCTGATCAAGACGCCTGAGGTGGCGAAAGTTGCCAATCTCACCGTCGACGCCAAGAGCTATTGGCTCTACACGAATGACCCATACGACAACCGGAAGCGTAAAGAAGCGTTCGACACTTATGGATTTGAGAAGGGGCTCGACGTGCTCGCAGGGGCAAAGCCATGAGAATACTTGTAATTGGGTTCATCTTCTGGATTTTCATCGTCCCCAGTCTTGCTGGATCTTTCCTGATCCTCGCATTTCTTGCCGCTTTCGTACCTCCCCTCTACTTCGCTCTGACCTGGTTTGCTATCGCCTTCACCACCGCGTTGGTGCTGTGCGGACCTTTTTGGATCGTTCCGTTCGCCTGTTCTGGTTTCAGCTCTTCGCCATGTAGTCGTCACGAAATAAATCCATCTCAGGAGAAAAACAATGCAACGAGTCACCACGATAAAGTCTTTTTTCGGTAGCCTCGCCTTCCTCTGCCTCGTCGGCACGGCCGCTATGCCGGCCCGCGCCGCGACTGAAGCCGTGGCGCGCGTCGTGAAGTATTCGAAAGAAGACATTGTTCCCGTTCGTGCCAAGCTCCGCTTTTCAACTCTCATCGTCCTACCCGAGGACGAGGAGATTCTCGATTTCACCACCGGCGACAAGGAATTCTGGGTCATCAACGGCGCGCACAACCTCTGCTACGTTCACCCGGCCCAGGCGGGCATTCGCAGCAATTTGAACCTCATCACCGCGAGCGGACACGTCTATTCGTTCTTACTCACAGAAATCAGCAACCAGCCGAATGCCGAACCCGATCTCAAACTCTTCGTGGAGCCAAAAGAAGGCTCAGGTATTGCAGTGAACAGTGGGCTGCGCGGTTATGTCAGCGCGGGTGAGGCCCAGGCGTACAAGAAGGAATTAGAAACCCTTCGTTCCCAGGCCGCGGATCAGGTCCGCGCGGCCCAAGCCCAGTCCACCGAGCAGCTCAACCACTTCCGCTCCAGCTACGCAACGAAACTCCAATTCGACTATCCGCTCGACTCAAAGGCGGGCCGCGAACCATTCCTGGTCTCCGCCATCTATCACGACGACGCCTTCACCTACATCAAGTGCAGCGCGCGGGAAAAGCCCGCTCTTTATGAAATCAAGGACGGCAAGCCCAACTTGATCTCCTTCCAGGTCGAAAACGGCGTGTACATCGCACCCAAGATCATCGACACCGGCTACCTCGCCGTCGGCGAGAAGAAACTGCTATTTGCGCGTCGCGCTTCCGCGAACTGAGGAGCCAACGATGAACCAACCGACTCAACCCACTCACGTTCAGGAAAAAGCGTCGAAGCCCCAAGGCCTTTTGCCGAAGAACGTCCAGTCCTGGCTACTCATCGGGCTGGCGTTTCTCATGGTCGCCATCATGTGGCTGACCGGGGGGAAGAAGCCGCAGACCCCAGCCAAAGCAGCGTCATCCGCCGCGACCGTACTGGCGCCCCTCGAAGTCAACGAAACCAAGATTGCCGAGATGCAGAACCGCATTCAGGATTTGCAGCGCCAGCAACTTGTCGCGCAGACCGCACTCGCGCAGCAGACCCGGCAACTGGGCGCCGCAGCGCATGGCTCTCTGCGGTCTCAACAGCCTGGTGCCGCTGGTACGGGCGAACAGCGGCCGGAAGAAGACCCGATCCAGGCCGAGCGGAAGAGGCGAGCCTACGTCTCACTGTTCTCATCGAATGTCGCCCTGAGTTATCGCAAACCTCCGGCGACTGCGTCGGCCTTGGCAACCGAGATACCGCTCGCCGCCCCAACGCCGCTCCCTCCTGGCCCCGACGCCTCACAGGTCGCCCAACTCTTGAAAGATATGCAGCCCACTTCGATTTCTCCCGTGCCACTGCGTAACGATTCCGCGGAAACAATAAAGGATCGAAAGGAGGAAACCAGAAATCCTGCCGCCGTGTCGGCGGGCGCCGCCAATGCGGCGGCAGGAAAAACCTACGTACTGTTTGAAGGAACGATCCTCGAAACCGTTCTCATCAACCGCCTCGACGGGGGCTTCGCTGGCCCGGTCGAGTGCTTGCTCTCAGCCGATGTTTATTCCAACGACCGTCAGCACCTGCTGATACCAGCAGGCTCGAAGCTGCTGGGTGAAACCAAGAAGGTAGACACCTTCGGCCAGACACGTCTGGCCGTTCTCTTCCATCGCGTGCTCATGCCCGACGGGTATTCCGTCAGCCTCGATCAATTCAAAGGGCTCAACCAAGTCGGTGACACCGGTCTCAGAGATCAGGTCAACAATCACTATCTCCGCATCTTCGGAGTCTCGCTGGCCGTTGGCGCTCTCGGAGCTGTGGCGGAGGCTGACACTGCGGGTTCTCTTGTCGCGTCCGGCACCGACCGCATGCGCCAGGGATTCGCGCAGAGTACAGCGCAGTCCTCCGCACAAATCCTCGACAAGTTTCTCAACGTCCTGCCCACGGTGACCATCCGGGAAGGCCACCGCGTCAAAGTCTATCTCGCGGGCGATCTCGCCTTGCCCGATTACCTCAACCACAAGATCCCTTCCGATCTGTGAAGGCAAGAAAGAAAGGATGAAACTTCGATGAAAAGAAAAGCTCTGCTCTTCGTACTCGTCATGGCGCTGTGCGTTGGTTCCGCCTCAGCGCAGTTTGGTGTCGGAATCGTGTACGATCCGACGAACTACTCAAACGCGCTCCTCCGGTACTACCAGCTCCAGCAGCATCTCCTTCAACTCAGGGCAAGTTACGCCCAGCTCGTAGCGCAGTACAACTTCGCCGTCCGGATGGCCAAGAACATTCAGAACATGCCCGCCGTCCGGATGGCCAAGAACATTCAGAACATGCCCGCGCGGTATCGCGCCCAGTTCTCGCAGTGGCGCAACACGTCCGCATCCAACACCTACGGCAATACCGGAACATGGGTCAACGCCATCAATTCCGGCCAGACCGGCCTCGTTTTCACCGGCTACCAGCAGGCTACAACTCAGCTTCTCCCGTACAACCAGACCCAACTCTCAGGAATGAACGCCGATGAGCTTGCCCGTGTCCGCTCTCAATATGCGACCGTGGAGTTGGCGGACGGCGCGAACTCCACCGCCATCGCCACTATCGGCGCCATCCGTGGCAACGCCCAAACCACTCAAACGCAGATCGGCAACCTCGAACAGGATTCGCTGTCGAACGATTCCGATTTGAACACTGAAGTGGCCGTCCTCAACAAGATCAATGCCGCGGGCGTTCTGACCCTACGCACCCTCCAAGATTCGAACAAACTCCTCGCCTCGTTGCTCGAAGAGCAAACCATCCTCGCCAAGCAGCAGCGCGAGGCCACGACCAACGCCATCAATACCGACATCCAGCGCCAGGCAAGCTTCGCCGCCAACATGGCGCAGGTGACCAACACACTTACCGATTCACTTCAAAACTTCCGCATTCCGTGAACGTGCGGAGAAAGACGCCCGAGCGTCGAAGGAGCTGACGGCAGTGCAAACCGACTATCTGCAGTACATCTTCCAAGCCATCAACACCTTGCTCACCCAGAACCTCGGTTTCTTCGACGCTATGGGCCAGAACTTGTTTCGTTCGTTCGCCACGATCCTCGTCGCGTGGTACGGAATCAAATCCGCTCTCTCCGCCGCCAGCGGCAAGTATTCGTTCCACTTCGACAATTTTGCGAGCTTGCTTCTCACCATCAGTTTCGGCTTCGCGATGGTCAATTACTACAGCGCGCCCATTCCCGGCGTTGGAATCAGCTTCCACAACCTTGTCACCAATGAAGCGCAATTCCTGTCGGGCCAGATCGATCAAGCCCAACTCCAAACAGTAGTCACGCGAGTTGCCGATTTCGAATCCCGTATGGACTCCCCCGGCTGGGGAGATTTTCTCGGAACCGTCATCTACGTCATCGTGACCATCCTACTCGCTGCGGCCCAGGCCGTCGCCATTGTGGTCATCGCTTATGGATTTATTGCCAGCGCGGTTTGTGTGCTGGTGGGACCGGTCTTTGTCCCATTTTTCATCGTCCCGAAAATGGAGTGGCTTTTCTGGGGTTGGTTCCGTTGTTTCATCCAATATGCCTTCTACCAGGTCATCGCTGCAGCGGTAGTTTTTATCATCGGAAATCTGATCCTCGGAATCCTCCAACTGCCACCCGCGGGCGCCCTTTCCACCGTGCAGCTCATTGCCTGGTTTCCCGTCCTGTTCATCACGTTCCTCGCTTCGATCTACGCACTCCTCAAGGTGCCCGCGCTTGTCAATCACATCTTCAGCGGCACTGCGGGTGGGTCGTCGGTTGGAATCGTCGAAAGGGTCTTCGAATGAACCACGACGCGAGTTTCCAAGATGCCAAGCGCCTCTATCTCGAACAGTACGGTGATCCAATGGTGACGAATACCTATCTCAAGATTGCCCTCGCGCTGCTTTCCATCGTTTGTGTAGCGTTGGCCCTCATCGACCTGAGGACCATTCGCACCTTCCAGAACTTCCGCCCGCTCGTCATCCGCATCGACGACCTGGGCCGAGCCGAGGCCATCAACTACCACAACCTCGAATACAAGCCCCAGGATGCTGAAGCGAAGTATTTTCTCTCGCAGTTTTGCAATCTCTACTATCGGCGCAACCGCTACACCATTCAGGACGATTTCTCAAAGTCTCTCTACTTCCTCGACGGCAAGCTTGCAAACGGCATTCTCGACGCCTACCGCAAGGACGACATCATCAGGAAATTCATCACGAATACCGCGGCGCCCGAAATCGATGTCGATGTCAAAAAGGTTGCGCTCGAAGAGATGCAAACACCGCCCTTCCGTGCGCGCGTGGACTTCTACATGGTTTATTACTCGCCCGCCGATCACAGCGAGTTGAAGCGCGACCTTTACACCGCCAACTTTGTCTTCCTTTTCAAATCCCACGTGCCTAACGAATTGATCCCGATCAACCCGCTCGGAATGAGCGTCACCTACTTTCGCGAAGACCAGGCGTTCAAATGAAAATCCAAATCCACACCCAAACCGAAGAGATCGCGGGCGGACGCAGCGCAACATCGGCCCAACCTCGCCGCGCCACACCCCCTTTACCCCGCGACTCTCGTCCTGTCACGAGCCACGTCCCAGCTCACCGTTTTCTATCTTTGGAACAACCGGCGCGCCTCTGGAGGGCCTCCGTTGCTACCCGCTTTCCGCCCGCTCCCAGAAGCACACAAAGTTTGTCGGGAAACTCACACGGAAGCCAAGGAACTCACAATGATTGCCAACGCATTGCTGTTCAGCATCTTCATCTTGCTGGGCTACGGATTTTGGCTCCTCGAACAGTTGAAGTTCATGGCCCGCTACAAAGCGGTCCTGTACCACGCCTACGGCGATAAGATTCTCATTTTCGTTGGCATCCTCTTTGTGAACCTGTTCGGCGCTGCGCTCGCCATCAGCCGCCGCTTCTTCCTGAAGAATACCGGGCGCAAACTCTCGCACCTCGACAAGCAGTTCAACGTCAGCCACGCGGACATGCCCGTTCCCATGAACGAGGAGGATTTCAACTAGTGTCGCGCGACGCCTTTACCTACGATCCGCAAGACGCCGGCGACGTGCGCGACACGTCCACGCGCGCCTCCGTTCGCCCGCGCAGACCAGCACCTCCCGACACGCGAGAGAGTAGGAATCCGGCGCCGGAAGCCCCTGGCCGTAGTATTGGCACTGTGGCACGGGCGCAGCATTCGACCCGCGACGAGCGCAGTGACTCTTCCCGCGCCCACTACGTCCGGAATCGCGCCTATCTCCTTCGCGATTCCGAGATGCACTCCCTCAAGGAAATCGGCAAGTTCCGCGTAATCGCGGTGTCGGACCTCGCGAAGCACGCCTACGGCGGAGATCGCCAACGAATGGAAAAGGACATTCGCGCCCTAGCACGGCAGTCTCTGCTCAGAGACAAGACCCTTGAGATTTCGCAGAAAAAGACCCTCCGAGTCGTGACGCTCACCAAACCTGGGCACCGCCTTCTCAAGAAGACGAACCAAGTGCCCGACGATCAGCCGATCTACCACGGCTTGGTGAAACCCCGCGAAGTCAAACACGACGCCGATCTCTACCGGGTTTATCAGAAAGAGGCTGCCCGCATCGAGCGCGGCGGTGGCAGGCCGGTCCGCGTGCTCCTCGACTATGAAATGAAACGGAATCTGAATCGCGATCTAGCCCTGCTGGGACCAGAAAAAGACGATCCCGATCGCAAGAACCAAATTGCCGAAAAGCACCACCTCCAGATTGTGAATGGAAAGATTCCCGTGCCCGATTTGCGCATCGAGTATGAAACTCCCGAACTCGAATTGCGTCACGTCGACTTGGAACTGGCGACGCGTGACTACAGACCCCGGGCTATTGCGGAAAAAGCCTCCGCGGGCTTCTCGCTCTATGGGCGTTCGGAAGACGCATCGCGTTTGCGGCGCGTTCTCGACGAACGTGAAATCACCGCTGGAATCCTTACGCTATGAACATTGCACCTGCCCATCTCAGTGCCCTGAAAGCACTCGGATACACCGAAACGGAGGCCCGGTTTCTCTACATCGTGGCGACGCATTCCGGTTACTTCGTGGCGCGTCAATTCCTCGCGTTCACTGACGCCCATTGGGGAAAGCGCACGACGCTGTTCTGGAACAAACTTCAGACCAAGCGCCACGCCCGGACCGAGTGCTTTCCGAAGAGCGGAACGGTCTATCACCTGTTCTCCCGCCGTCTCTACCGCCAGATCGACCGCGAGAACATTCGCAACCGCCGCGAGCACGAAATCGAGCACATCCAGCGGCGCCTCGGAATGCTCGATTTTGTTCTCCTGAATCAGGGGCATCAGTACCTTGAAACCGAGTCCGAAAAAGTCAGCTTTTTCTGCAATCAATTGAAGGTCCCTAACCAGTTCCTGCCTTCGAAGATCTATCACGGACGTAGAACTTCGGAGCCCACCGTCCGCTACTTCGTCGATAAGTTTCCAATGTTTGTTGCTGGTGACGCTTCTTCGCCTGTGGTGACGTTCACCTACCTCCATGGGGCAGAGGCAAACCTCAGAGATTTCGTACACCATCTCGAAGTCTACCTGCCGCTCTTTCGGCAACTTTCTGCATTCCGCTTTCTTTATCTGGCGAGAGCCGATTCCCACTTTGAAAAGGCCAAAGACCTTTTCGATTCTCTGGTGACCATTCCGCTCGGATCCGATGTTTCGGCGGACCTGTTGCGCTACTTCCAAATCCGCAAGACGTGGGACCTCAGCCGGTACACGTCTCTCACCGAGGCTGACTTGATTTTCCGCAATCAGGCCAAAAGCAGATTCGCTGGCCCACGCTTCGAACATCTCTATCGCGGATGGAAATTCGGACGAGTGCCCGAATCAGATATTCGCCAGGACTTTCGTGGCAGCGAACGTCACTCGGCCGTGTACTTCGCGACCGCAGTGCTGTGCAGGTTTGCGGTTCCCGAACAGGAACCTGAGGAAAAAGAGTGCAGAAGGTAAGGACTACACACTGCACCTTCGTCTTCACCTGTTTCTTCACCCCGGGGGCGGGATCAATTTCTTTCGGGAGTGTCGGATGCAGAAGGCAGCGCGACCAAAAGTCACCGTGGAAAAAAAACCAAAACGGGCGGGAGCGACCCCACTTTTTCGGCTTTCAGCCGCCCAAAAAGTTCTTGGGGTCGCTCCCGCCCTCCGGCACGGTAAATCGTGCCGACCGTTTTTTCCACGGTGACAAGCAGTTCGGCAAAAACACATATCAACAGAGGAGGAACAGAATGTCGATCGTTAAGAAAGCACCAGGGATCATAACCCGGGAGGTAAGACTCGAAGAGCCCGTCAACGAACTCCTCGAAGATTACGCTCGGTTCATCGAGAGCAACGCGGACCATGTCATCAATGCCGTGATCAAGAAAGTTCTGTGGCGGGACC
>WNGG01008478.1_pt2 | contig 11324 bp, 6 predicted proteins | sample 5400661 | NCBI WGS metagenome assembly WNGG01 (sample SAMN13153372, study PRJNA577476) | soil metagenome | isolation source: 100 cm soil or saprolite under Garry oak tree replicate 1 | place: USA:California | collected 2016-06-15 | reverse complement strand
AAACGTGCCGGTTCTGCTCACGACGCTCGCATTCGTTCTGGTGCTCTTCGCGCTAGCCGCATTGGCGAGTACGGGAACACACACCGCCCGCACGGTCGTGCTCGGCGTTGAGTCTGCTTTGATCGTTTTCGGCCTCTACCGCTTTGTATTCGAGCGCTACCTGGGCGGTACCTTGTTCGCCATGGTGGTCGGCGCCGTCCTGCTGCATCCATCGGTAGCCCGCGCCTACGGCGCAGGGCCGTCTCGCACCGCCGATTCGACCGAGCTTGTCGTTGTCCGTAACCCCCCGCAGTGAGAAACTGCCGGCCGCACCGATAGCATCGGGGCGCATGGCAAACGACCGGAGGGGACCGTCATTGGCGTGAGCGTTCTGGACGAGATTCTGGCCAGTGTTCGCGCGGATCTCGCGGAGCGGCAGCAGCACACCAGCCTGGACCGGCTCAAGGAGATGGCCCGCGAGGCACCGTCGGCGCGCGACGCGCTTGGTGCGCTGAACGGCGACGACGTAGCGGTCATCGCCGAGGTGAAGCGGGCAAGCCCATCTAAAGGCAGTCTCGCGGCGATCACCGATCCGGCCAGCCTGGCCTGTGACTACGCGGCCGGCGGCGCCAGGGTGATCAGCGTACTCACCGAGCCGCGCAGGTTCGGCGGCACGCTGGACGACCTAGCCGCGGTGCGCGCCGCCGTCGATGTGCCAGTACTGCGCAAGGACTTCATCATCGGCTCCTACCAGTTGTGGGAGGCGCGCGCGTACGGCGCCGATGTGGCGCTGCTCATCGTCGCGGCTTTGGGTCAAAGCGCGCTGGTCTCCCTCGTCGAGCGGGCGGAGTCCATCGGGCTGCTGCCTCTGGTCGAGGTGCACACCGCCGAGGAGGCCGGGCGGGCAGTTGCCGCGGGCGCGAAGGTCATCGGGGTCAACGCGCGCAACTTGGCCACGCTCGAGGTCGACCGCACCATATTCGCGCAGATCGCCCCGCTGATCCCCGACGGCATCGTGAAAGTCGCTGAATCCGGCGTGCGCGGGCCGCACGATCTGCTCGCCTACGCCGCGGCGGGCGCGGACGCGGTGCTGGTCGGCGAGAGCCTGGTCACCGGCAAGGACCCGCGCAGCGCGGTCGCCGACCTTGTGACGGTGGGCTCTCATCCGGCACTTAGGGGTGACCGGGGGTGACACCGCCGGGGGGTCCGGGGGGTCGCCCACCCGGGCAAGCACCGCCGGGCGGTTGCCCACCCGGGCAGGCACTGCCGGGGGGTCCGGAGGGTCGCCCACCCGGGCAGGCACGTCCCGCTGGCCGCCCCCCTTCGTCTGCACCTCCAAGCCAGGCACGCGCCGCGGCAGCCGTTAAGGATCCATTGACGCGAACCGGGCCGGACGCAGGGTCGCCGGACTCGACCGGCCACTTCGGGCCCTACGGCGGGCGGTTCGCGCCCGAGGCGCTGATGGCGGCGCTCGACGAGCTGACCACCGCCTACCTCGCCGCGAAGGCCGATCCGGTGTTCCAGGCCGAGCTTGATCATCTGCTCCGCAGCTACGCAGGCCGCCCGACGCCGCTTACCGAGGCGCCACGGTTTGCCGAGCACGCCGGCGGCTGCAGGATCTTGCTGAAGCGTGAGGATCTCGCGCATACCGGGTCACACAAGATCAACAATGTGCTCGGTCAGGCGTTGCTCGCCCGCCGGATGGGCAAGCGGCGGGTGATCGCGGAGACCGGCGCCGGCCAGCACGGCGTCGCGACCGCCACCGCCTGCGCGCTGCTGGGCCTGGAGTGCACGGTCTACATGGGTGAGCAGGACACAAGGCGGCAGGCGCTTAACGTCGTGCGGATGCGGATGCTCGGCGCCGAGGTCGTGGCGGTGCGGATCGGCAGCCAGACCCTCAAGGACGCCATCAACGAGGCGTTTCGTGACTGGGTAAGCACGGTCGGCCGCACGCACTACTGCATCGGGTCGGTGATGGGCCCGCACCCGTTCCCCGTCATGGTCCGTGACTTCCAGCGGGTCATTGGTGTCGAGGCCCGCCGCCAGGTGCTCGAGCTGACCGGGCGTCTTCCCGACGCCGTTGTGGCCTGCGTGGGCGGTGGCTCCAACGCGATCGGCGCCTTCCACGCGTTCATCCGCGATCCCGGGGTCGCGCTGATCGGCTGCGAGGCAGGCGGGGACGGTGTGGCGACCGGCCGGCACGCGGCGACGCTCGTCGGCGGGTCAGCAGGGATCATTCACGGCATGAGCACCTATGTGCTGCAAGACGGCGAAGGACAGACGCTCGCCACCCACTCGGTGTCCGCGGGGCTCGATTACCCCGGCGTCGGGCCTGAGCACGCCTGGCTGCGCGACACCGGCAGGGCTACCTACCGTGCGGTTACCGACCGACAGGCGATGGACGCCTTTTCGCTGCTCTGCAGGACCGAGGGAATCATCCCGGCGCTCGAGCCAGCGCACGCGCTCGCCGGGGCGCTGGACGTCGGCCGCGAACTCGGGCCCGATGGTGTCCTGCTAGTGAACCTGTCCGGGCGGGGCGACAAGGACGTCGATACCGCTGCGCACTGGCTTGGGGCGGCGGTGTGAGCGCCATAAGCTCGGTATTCAGGCAGGCAGCCGCAGAAGGCCGCGCGGCTCTCATCGGCTACCTGCCCGCTGGATTCCCCTCCGTCCAGGGCGCAATCGACGCGGCGAGCGCGCTGGCAGGTGCGGGTGCCGACATCGTGGAGATCGGCCTGCCCTACACCGATCCGCTGCTCGACGGCCCCGTCATACAGGAGGCCGTGCACCGGTCCATCAGCGCGGGCACACGGATCGCAGATGTCCTGGCTACCGTGCAGGCTGTGGCTTCTGCGGGGGTGCCCGTGCTGGTCATGACCTACTGGAATCCGGTGAACCGCTACGGGCTTGACGCCTTCGCCGCGGAGCTTGCCGCTGCCGGGGGAGCGGGGGTGATCACGCCCGACCTGACCCCGGAAGAGGCAGGGCCGTGGCTGGAGGTGGCACGCCGGCACCGGCTCGACCCGGTGTTCCTCGTCGCGCCGAGCTCCACAGGCGAGCGCATCGCGAAGGTCACCTCGGTATGCGGCGGATTCGTGTACGCGGCATCAGTCATGGGCGTGACAGGCGCGCGCGACGCGGTGAGCGAGGCAGCGGCCGGGCTTGTCGCGCGGGTGCGGTCACACACCCGGCTCCCGGTAGCGGTCGGCCTCGGCGTCCGTGACGGCGCGCAAGCGGCACGCGTTGCCGGGTTCGCCGACGGGGTTATCGTCGGTTCCGCATTCGTGCGGCGCCTGCTCGCCGCGTCTGGTGCAGACGCCGGGGTAGCAGCGGTTGCTGACCTCGCCGCTGAGCTTGCCCGTGGGGTACGGGAAAGGGCGGCACCGTCGATGGCCGAAGCATCGGCCAAGGCAAACGCATCGGCTGCCGCAGACGACGCGCATTCGGCCGGCCATACCAGGTAACGTCGCGAACTATGTCCATCGCATTCATCCCGAGTCCTTCCAACGGCGTTTGGCACCTTGGGCCGATTCCGATTCGCGCCTACGCGCTGTGCATCATCGCCGGTGTCATCGTGGCGGTCTGGGTGGCAGAGCGCCGCTATAAGGCGATTGGCGGCCGGCCAGGGCTGATCCTGGATGTGGCCACATGGGCAGTGCCGTTCGGCCTGGTCGGCGCGCGCCTCTACCACGTGCTGACCGACCCCGAGCTTTACTTTGGCGCCGGAAGGGACTGGGCCGGCATCTTCAAGATCTGGGACGGCGGCATCGGCATCCCCGGCGCGATCTCACTCGGCGCGGTCGGTGCCTGGATCGCCTGCCGCCGGGCCGGCGTGCGCCTTGGCCCTGTGGCCGGCGCCGCGGCGCCAGGCGTCGCGCTTGCGCAAGCCATCGGCCGTTGGGGAAACTGGTTCAACCAGGAACTTTACGGTCGGCCCTCGAGCCTGCCCTGGGCGCTGAAGATTTCGCCGCAGCACCGTGCGGTGGGTTTCGAGAACGTGGCCACCTATCAGCCGACCTTCCTGTACGAGTCGTTGTGGGACATCGGCGTCGCGCTGCTTGTGATCTGGGCGGCGCGCCGGTTGCTGCTCACTGGCGATCGCACGTTCGCGCTCTATGTTGCCGCCTACGGCGTCGGCCGGTTCCTCACCGAGTCGCTGCGGATCGATTTCGCGCACAGTTTTGGCGGGCTGCGGGTCAATCAGTGGATGGCGATCGTTATCTTCGTCGGCGGTGTGATCTACCTATACCGCACGCGGCACAAGATCGGCCCGGACGTACTTGACGCACCCGTGCCGGTCACGGCCTCCGCTTCGGCTGGCATCTCCGCTTCGGCCGGCGTCTCCGCGGAAACGTCCGATGATTCCGGTCCGGCCGCGGCCGACGTCTCCGCGGAAGCGTCCGATGGCTCCGATCCGGAAACGTCTGGCGTCTCCGATCCGGCCGCGTCCGGCGTCTCCGCGGAAGCGTCCGATGGCTCCGATCCATAAACGTCTGGCGTCTCCGATCCGGCCGCGTCCGGCGTCTCCGCGGAAGCGTCCGATGGCTCCGATCCGGCGCCCGCTCAGGCCTCCACGGTGCCGGATGCCGGCACGCACCATTCACCGGCCGCGGCCGACGGCGGCGCCGATCCCGTCACGGTGCGTACGGGCGGGTCAGCGAACGGCCAAAACGGCGTGGGCAAGGGCGACCAGGAGCCGGGCGGGCCCGCAGGGCCCTGACGGCGGTCAGCGGCAGCCGCTCAGCAGGATTCCGAACGGCTGCCGCTGCCGAGGCGCTCAGTCCTGGCGGACCGCCTCGCCCTCAATCTCGAGCCGGATCTTCTTGCCCACCACGACGCCACCGTTCTGCATCGGCTGGTTGTAGTTGATGCCCCAGTCTTCGCGGTCGATCTCGCCGGTGATGCTGAAGCCGATGACCTGCTTGCCGCCCATGGCCGCAGGACTGGTGGCCACACCCTCGAATTCAACCGCTAGTTCGACCGGCCGCGTCACGTCCTTGATGGTGAGGTCGCCAACGACGGTCAGGGTCGCGCCCTTCTGGCCGACTACGCGGGCGTTGCGGAAGGTGATCTCCGGGTACTTCGGGACCTCAAGAAAGTCACTGCTCTTGAGGTGGTTGTCCCGCATCTCCACACGGGTGTTGATGCTCGACGTGATGATCACGGCATCGGCAGAGGACTGCAGCGGGTCATCCGCTACCGTGACGCTGCCGGTGAACTCCTCAAATTGGCCGCGGACCTTGCTGACCATCAGGTGCCGGGCAGAAAAACCGATCCGGGTGTGGAACGGGTCGAGGATGAAGGTGCCTGGCTCTGGGATCGTCAGCCCCTGGAATGTGCGGGTGCCTGCCGCGGTATGGGTCCCTGCGTCGCTCATGGCGCTTGCGTCGGTCACGGTGCCTGCGTCGGTCACGGTGCCTGCGTCGCTCATGCTCAGATGCCTCCTGGGTCGATTGGGTGTGCTTGAAATTTCAATCTTCGATCCGCTCAAACTATTCCCGGGCACGCAGGATTGCGCGGATGCGCTGGCGAAGGTTGAGAACCGGCGGATACCGGGGATGATTGCAGCGGTGAGGTAATCTCGATCGGACAGCACGAGCGGGCCAAAGTCGTCCCGGCTGCACATCGCAAAGATCCGCAGGCGAGACGATGGGAGGTTCGATGGCTCGTGCCAGCGCGCCTTGGAACGCCGCGCGGCCTGCAGGCGCCGCCCTGAAGGGCCGGAGCGCAGGACTCTACGACAGCCGCTATGAGCACGACGCGTGCGGCGTAGGGTTGGTTGCCGATCTTTCCGGCCGTCGCAGCCATGACATCGTGGCCAAGGGTTTGTCCGTGCTCCGCAACCTCGAGCACCGTGGGGCGAAGGGAAGCGAGCCGGACACCGGCGACGGCGCAGGAATTTTGACCCAGATCCCGGACAGTTTTTTCCGCGAGGTGGTGCCCTTCCCGCTGCCAGAGCCCGGTTGCTATGCCGTGGGAATCGCCTTTCTGCCCAGCTCGAAGGCCATGCGGGCAGCCGCTGTCCGGGCTATCGAGCGGCTCGCGGCCGATGAGCGCCTGACCGTCCTCGGCTGGCGCGAGGTCCCGCACGAGCCGTCTTTTTGCGGCACCGCGGCGCGCGCGATGATGCCGCACCTGGCGCAGCTTTTCGTAGCGGGGACGGCGACGGCGCCTGCTGAGGGGATAGAGCTGGACCGAAGGGCGTTCTGCCTGCGCAAGCGGACCGAGCACTCCTCAGCGGTGTATTTCGCCAGTCTTTCCGCGCGAACGATCACCTACAAGGGGATGCTGACCGCGCCACAGCTCGAACCGTTCTACCCGGACCTGTCCGACCGGCGCTTTGCCAGCGGGCTCGCGCTCGTGCATTCCAGGTTCTCGACGAACACGTTCCCGTCCTGGCCACTCGCTCACCCGTACCGCTACATCGCGCACAACGGCGAGATCAACACGATCAGAGGCAACCGCAACTGGATGCGGGCGCGCGAGGCCATGCTGTCCACCGGCGTCATACCGGACTCAGTCACCGGCGCAGGCGCCGAGCGGCTGTTCCCCATCCTGGACGGGGAGGCAAGCGACTCGGCCAGCTTCGACGAGTGCCTGGAACTGCTGCATTTGGGCGGGCGGTCGCTGCCGCACGCGGTGCTGATGATGATCCCAGAGCCGTGGGAGAACGATGCGGAGATGGATCCCGCGCGCAAGGCCTTCTACCAGTTCCACGCCACGCTCATGGAGCCGTGGGACGGGCCAGCCTGCGTGGCGTTCACCGATGGCACGCTGATCGGCGCGGTGCTGGACCGCAACGGTCTGCGCCCGGGCCGTTACTGGGTAACCGATGACGGTCTCGTGGTGCTGGCCAGTGAGGTCGGCGTGCTCGACATCGACCCTGCGACCGTCATCCGCAAGGGCAGGCTCCAGCCGGGACGGATCTTCCTCGCCGACACTGGCCGCGGCCGGATCGTGGAAGACCGCGAGGTCAAGGCCGAGCTCGCCGCGCAGCATCCCTATGCGGACTGGCTGCACGCGGGCCTGCTGCACCTGGACAACCTGCCCGGCCCCGCCCGTGGCCCCGGGTCCGTCCGTGGCTCCGGTTCCGCCCGTGGCCCCGGGTCCGTCCGCGGCCCCGGTAGTACTTCACCGGAGTCGCTGGTCACCCAGCAGCGCCAGCACGGGTACACCGAGGAGGAACTTCGGGTCATTTTGGCGCCGATGGCCCGCGTCGGCGCCGAGCCCATCGGCTCCATGGGCACCGACACCCCGGTCGCGGTCCTTTCCGACAAGCCGCGCCTGGTATTCGACTACTTCGCCCAGCTGTTCGCGCAGGTGACCAACCCGCCGCTGGACGCCATCAGGGAGGAACTGGTTACCTCCCTCGCGGCCACGATCGGTCCGGAGGGCAACCTGCTGCAGCCGGGCCCGGCCTCGTGCAGGCAGATCGTGCTGCCGTACCCGGTGATCGGCGATGCCGATCTCGAGAAGATCATTCACATCAACGACGACGGCAGCCTGCCCGGCTTTGCCGCGCACGTGGTGGACGGCCGTTACCGGGTAGCCGGGGGCGGAGCCGCGCTGGCCGGGCGGCTGGACGAGATATGCGCTGAGGTATCGGACGCGATCGCCCGCGGCGCACGGATAATTGTCCTTTCCGACCAAACGGCTGACGCCGCCGGACTCGATGTTGCCCGGAGTGGCGCCGCGAAGCTGGGGGGGTCGCGGGGGGCGGAGCCCCCCGCGTGGGCACCGATCCCTTCGCTGCTGCTGACCGGTGCGGTGCACCACCATCTGATCATGCAGCGGTCCCGCACGCGGGTCGGCGTGGTGGTCGCGGCGGGCGACGTGCGGGAATGCCACCACTTGGCGCTGCTCATCGGGTACGGCGCGACCGCGGTCAACCCGTACTTGGCCATCGAGACGACGGCGGACCTGGTCCGCCGCGGCGTGCTTGACGGGCTCAGCACCGCCGAAGCAGAAGCTAACCTGATCAAGGCCCTGGGCAAGGGCGTGCTGAAGATCATGTCCAAGATGGGCGTGTCCACCGTCGCCTCCTACACGGGTGCCCAAATCTTCGAAGCCATCGGGCTTGGCGACGAGGTGATTGAGCGCTGCTTCACCGGCACCACATCGCGGCTCGGCGGCGTGGGCTTCGGTGTGCTCGCCAGCGAGGTCGCGCGCCGCCACGCGAGCGCGTTCCCCGCGGCGGGTGTGACACGCCCGCACCGCCGTTTGGAAACTGGGGGGGAATACCAATGGCGGCGCGACGGCGAACCGCACCTGTTCAGCCCTGAGGCGGTGTTCAAGCTGCAGCACGCCACGAGGAGCCGTCGCTACGAGATCTTCAAGGAGTACACAGATCTGGTAAATGACCAGTCGGAGCGCCTCGCGACCCTGCGCGGCCTGCTGCGTATCCGCGGAACCGAGGATGGCGCCGACCCGGCGCGCCCTCCGGTGCCGATCGATGAGGTGGAGCCGGTGAGCCAGATCGTCAAGCGCTTTGCCACCGGCGCCATGTCCTACGGGTCGATCTCGGCCGAGGCGCATGAAACGCTCGCGATCGCGATGAACCGGCTCGGCGGCAGGTCAAACACCGGCGAGGGCGGTGAGGACGCGGACCGCTACGTCCCGGACCCCAATGGTGACCTGCGCCGCTCCGCGGTCAAGCAGGTGGCGAGCGGCAGGTTCGGTGTGACCAGCGAATACCTGGTGAATGCCGACGATCTGCAGATCAAGATGGCCCAAGGAGCCAAGCCGGGTGAAGGCGGCCAGCTGCCTGGCCACAAGGTGTACCCATGGATCGCAAGGACCAGGTACTCCACCCCCGGGGTCGGGCTGATCTCGCCACCGCCACATCACGACATCTACTCGATCGAGGATCTGGCACAGCTCATTCATGACCTGAAGAACGCGAACCCGGCCGCGAGGGTGCACGTCAAGCTCGTGGCCGAGGTGGGCGTCGGGACGGTCGCGGCCGGGGTGAGCAAGGCGCATGCCGATGTCGTGCTGATCTCCGGGCACGACGGCGGCACCGGCGCGTCCCCGCTTACCAGCATCAAGCACGCGGGCGCGCCGTGGGAGCTGGGGCTCGCGGAGACACAGCAGACGCTGCTGCGGGGCGGGCTGCGCGACCGAATCGTCGTGCAGGTGGACGGTCAGCTCAAGACCGGCCGCGACGTGATCGTGGCGGCGCTGCTCGGCGCCGAGGAGTTCGGCTTTGCCACCGCGCCGCTTGTCGTCTCTGGCTGCGTGATGATGCGGGTCTGTCACCTGGACACCTGCCCGGTGGGGGTGGCGACGCAAAATCCCGAGCTGCGCAAGCGGTTCTCTGGCAGGCCGGAGTTCGTGGTCAATTTCTTCGAGTTCATCGCGCAAGAGGTGCGTGAGCACCTCGCCGCGCTCGGGTTCCGCAGCCTGGATGAGGCGGTGGGCCGGGCCGAGCTGCTCGACGCCGCCGGGGCTGTGCAGCACTGGAAGGCCGCAGGCCTCGACCTCGCGCCCGTGCTGCACGTGCCTGCGCTGCCGCTCGACGCAAGGCACCGGGTGACCGAGCAGGACCATGGCCTGGGCAAGGCCATCGACAATACCCTCATCCAGCTCGCGGAGGGTGCACTCGCCGATGCCACACCGGTCCGCCTGGAGCTGCCGGTGCGCAACGTGAACCGCACGGTTGGCACCATGCTCGGCTACGAGGTCACCAGGCGCTGGGGCGGCGAGGGCCTGCCCGCCGACACGATCGACATCAGGCTGAATGGCAGCGCTGGCCAGTCGCTTGGCGCCTTCGTGCCGAGGGGGATCACGCTGAGGCTGACCGGGGACGCCAACGACTACCTGGGCAAGGGCCTGTCCGGCGGCCGAATCATCGTGGCACCCGACCCGGCGGCACCTTTCCCGGCCGAGGAGCAGATCATCGCCGGCAACGTGATCCTTTATGGCGCCACCTCGGGCGAGGTGTTCCTGCGCGGCATCGTGGGGGAGCGGTTCTGCGTCCGCAACTCTGGCGCGTTCGCGGTCGCGGAAGGCGCGGGCGATCACGGCTGCGAATACATGACCGGCGGGCGAGTGGTGGTGCTCGGCACGGTCGGGCGGAACTTCGCGGCGGGCATGTCAGGCGGCGTCGCATACCTGCTTGACCTGGACCCCCGGCGGGTGAACACGGAGATGGTCGAGCTGGACGCGCTTGACGACGGCGACCGCGCGTTCCTGCGGCAGATTGTCGGGCGGCACTTCTGCGAGACCGGTTCCGCGGTCGCCAAGAGGCTGCTTGCCGACTGGGACGTGGCGGTCGAGCGGTTCGGCAAGGTCATGCCCACCGACTACAAGCGCGTGCTCACCGCGGCGCGCTGCGCCGAGCAGGAGGGCCGCGACGTGAACGATGCGGTCATGGCCGCCGCACACGGCTAGCCCGCGCGAGAGCCGACACATTTTAGGGAGATGGGCACACTTCTATGGCGGACCCCAAGGGATTTCTGCACACCCCGCGCGAGACGCCGTCGCGGCGTCCCGTCGACGTGCGCATCCAGGACTGGCGCGAGGTCTACGCCGACTTCGACCGCGCCAAGCTGGAGCGGCAGGCTGGCCGCTGCATGGACTGTGGCATTCCCTTCTGCCACACCGGCTGTCCGCTCGGGAACCTGATCCCCGAATGGAATGATCTGGTCTGGCGGCACGATTGGTTTGAGGCGGCAGAACGGCTGCACGCGACCAACAACTTTCCAGAGTTCACCGGCCGCCTGTGCCCAGCCCCCTGCGAGACCGCGTGCGTTCTCGGCATCAACGCAGATCCGGTGACGATCAAACAGGTCGAGGTCGAGATCGCGAGCCGGGCGTGGCACGAAGGCTGGGTCCAGCCGCGCCCGGCGGCGGCGCTAACGGGTTACCGGGTCGCCGTGGTTGGTTCTGGCCCAGCCGGGCTCGCCGCCGCGCAGCAGCTAACCAGGGCCGGGCACGAGGTGACGGTCTACGAGCGTGCGGACCGGCCTGGTGGCCTGCTGCGCTACGGCATCCCCGAATTCAAGATGGAAAAGCGTCACCTGGACCGTCGGCTCGGGCAGATGCGCGCGGAGGGCACGCGGTTCCGCTGCGGTGTGACCGCAGGCGTCGACATCTCCGCGGACGAGCTGCGGCGGACCCACGACGCGATCGTGCTGGCCGGAGGAGCTACCGCCGCACGGGAGCTGCAGGTACCCGGCTGTGACCTGGATGGCATCCACCAGGCGATGGAATACCTCCCGCTCGCCAACCGCGTGACCGAAGGTGACCTGGCCGAGTCTGCGATCACCGCGGAGGGCAAGAACGTCGTGATCATCGGCGGTGGCGACACGGGTGCCGACTGCCTTGGCACCGCGCTGCGGCAG
>WNGG01008475.1_pt1 | contig 11325 bp, 7 predicted proteins | sample 5400661 | NCBI WGS metagenome assembly WNGG01 (sample SAMN13153372, study PRJNA577476) | soil metagenome | isolation source: 100 cm soil or saprolite under Garry oak tree replicate 1 | place: USA:California | collected 2016-06-15 | reverse complement strand
GCGTACAAGCGGTGCTGCAAGATGTTGGTCGGTGCGCGCTGATCGCTTTCCGCGAAAGAAGCGATCACGGAATCCTGCTCCTGCCTGAGCCAGGCATACCCGAACTGCAGGTCGCCTTTATTTTTCACCTGCCCCAAACCGATGTCTGCGAGGTAGACATGAGATTGCTTGCCCAAGTTGGTAGCCAAGGCTCCGGTGAAATCAACCGGATGCTCCTTGGCAGCCAGGTTGTCTTCATACTCAAGTAACAGGTTCAAGGGCAGACGGCTCACACCGGTCTTGATCTGATTGTTCAGGATGAAATCGGCATAAAGGAAGGGTGACCCGAAGTGTGGCTTGCCGCTCGCATCGAGAAATGTGCTGTTGGTCATGCCGTTCGCAGCGAAGGCGCACGGCGGGAAGCTCGGCAGCTTGCCACCGTTCCTACCGGCCGCACAGCCCGGACCTTCCCCGGGAACGGGTATCGCTGGTACTGGGGTGGTGAGGCTGGTGCTACCGGTGGTTGTAGCCTGCACGGCAAAGGCCGAGGCCTGCAGGAGGGCATCGGGTAAATGCCAATTCAAGACCATGAACGACGGAGTTGCTGTCCAACGGCCGAGTTCCAACTTGCTCGATACCTGCCCACCGACTGCGTTCGAATCAGGACCGTTGGTAACTTCGTTAAACAGCAATTCCATACCCTGGAACGTGACGTTCCTCACGAACGGCACATGCGTGTCGAATGATAATTTCTGGTTGAAACCTTCCGGGTTAATGTCAGGATCGCCGGTAACCTGGGTGCGCTGCCATTGATAGGCGAACTTGCCGCCGGTCAGCGAGAGCCATTTGTGGGCGAGTGGGTTGTAAGTGATCCAACCTTTGTCGAGGCCGATGGTCTTGCGGTCAAAGAAGTTGGTGAAAGTCTCATTGGTTGTGGTGGGATCGCCTAGCGAACCGGTGGCGAGATAAACGCCACCCGTAAAGTCCTCATTCAGTTTCCCATCGAATCCGAAGCGCACCCGGACACGGCCGCGATTGCGATCAAAAAATCCGGGTTGGTCCTGGAACTGGCTCTCGCCGCGGATCCGGACATCGCCGCCCAGCCGGAATCGTCCGACTAGACCCTCAAGGGCGGACATTCGCTTCTGCTCATCTTGTGTGTTCACGGCAGTATTGGTGAGTGTCGTCTTCACATCCGCCAAATCATTGTTCAGCTGGGCGACGGTGTTTTTCTGTTCAGTGGCGACAGTTTCGACGGAGGACGCCTTTTGCTGGGCTTCCGTAGCAGCAGCCTGAGCCTGTTGAAGCTGCTGCTGGGCCTGCTGCTGAGACTGCTGCAAGGCTTGATTGGTCTGCTGCAACTGTTGTCGGAGTTCTTCGATCTGCTGCTGCTGCGCGGTCAGGGCCTGGCGCAGAACCTGCACGTCAGCCGCCGTGACCGCTGGGCTGGACTTAGCGGTTTTCCTGGTCTTCGGTTTCGTCGTCGTTTGAGTCGAGGCAATCTGCGCCACCAGCGTTGTCGCCAAAAGCGGAACTACGCACCATCTGAGAACAGACTTCATCTTCTCTCCTTTTGCCTCACAACCGACGAAGAGGCAGGCTGAGTATTTTAGCGGACTTGCTTGATGGCATTCTTGACCTTCTGCGCTACGGATTCAGGCAATGGCGCGTAGGTCAACTGTGCGGTCATTTTCTGACCGTCATCCACCATCCAATTGAGAAAGTCGGCCAGAATTTTCCCTTTGGTCTTGTCTTTCGACTGCTCCGGAATCAGAAGCCAGGTGAAGCTGGAGATAGGGTAAGCATCCTTCCCCGGGGCATTGGTGATGGAAACGCGAAAATCTGGGGGCATGCTCTTAGCAGAAGCTGCAGCGGCCGTGACACTATCCAAGGAAGCCTTGACGAAATTTCCGGAGGCATTTTTTACGGAACCATATGTGATTTTGTTCTGCACGGCGTAGATCAGTTCAACATAGCCGATCGCGCCCTGCATCTGGCGGATCATTCCGGCCACACCTTCGTTCCCTTTTCCCCCGAGACCGACGGGCCATTTCACCGAGGTCCCCTTGCCTACCTGGTTTTGCCACTCGCTGCTTACCTTCGAAAGATAGTCAGTGAAGATGTAAGTGGTGCCGCTGCCATCGGATCGATGCACCACGATGATGGTCTGGTTGGGAAGGTTCACGCCAGGATTAGCACTAGTGAGGGCAGCATCGTTCCAAGAGGTAATCTTCCCCAGAAAAATTCCGGCTAACGCCTGCGGCGTGAACTTCACCTCGCCACTGACACCGGGAATGTTGTAGGCAGGCACGACAGCGCCCAGCACAGTCGGAATGTGCAGGATCTTGGTCTTGGCCTGAGCAAGTTGCTCGTCGCTCATTGGACCGTCGCTGGCTCCGAAATCAACTGTGCTTGCAAGCACCTGTCGGATGCCTCCCCCACTCCCGATGGATTGATAATTGAATTGGATCTCTGGGTGGAGCTTGTTGTACTCGCTGAACCACTTGGAGTACATGGGGTAGGGGAAAGTAGCCCCCGCTCCGTTTAAGGTGGTCTGCGCCAGAGTTGGGATGGTCAGAGCGAGACACACTAGCAGCGCGATGCGTCGTATCACTCGATGATTCCTCCTTATACAGTGTCTAAGCTCTTTTTATCTGAGGAGTGTTACAGGACGATGACAAACTGGTGAATTTCTGATGAACACCGAGCAAACGAAAAGTTGCGACAGAAGTAGGGTTCTGAATTGATCTCGTCGGAAATTTCTCCGCGGCGCCTAGACTCGTTCGGTAAACATCCTTATGGCAATAACAATCAGCAGGATTGCAAATCCCTTCCTGAGGAGAGGACCTGGTAGATGCTGTGCCCATTCCGCTCCGAAATAGCCGCCGATGGCAAATCCGAAAGCAACAAGAATAGAAGCCTTTATCTCTACGCTCCCAGCTTTGTAGTATTCCCAAAAGGCCAGAGCACCCACGGGCAGAAGCAACGCCCCTAGGGACGTACCCTGCGCCTTGTGTTGATTCATGCCGAACAAGTAGACGAGAGCTGGCACAATGAGAACACCGCCACCAATACCAATCAGTCCTGAAAGTACTCCTGCGGCGCAGCCCAGAGCCAAGTAGAGTAGATTGATCATGCTGGCATCATAGACATCGAAGGCAAAAATTCAAACTCGGGACAAACCTGTTCATTTCCTGGATGGTGAGCGCGAGAAGCTAGTGACCGTAGTCGAGCCGGGCGATCTCGCGAGCAAAGAGGGGGTTATTGGGAAACTCGTCGCGAAGTGATGACAGTAACTCGCGCGCGTGCGGCTTATCTTTTTCACGCACGTAGGCGATGGCCAGCAGGATGCGCGCAAACGGAGCGAGGTAGTGGCCGCGCTGCGCAGTGAGTTGCAGTTCAGCTATACCACGCTGCTTGCCCCCAGAGATCCCGCCCACACGCAGGATCCAGCGGACCGGAGCCGACATGGTGCCAATCACATACTGGCTGATGCCAGTAGCAACGTGGGCATCGTAACAATTGGGATCAACCGCGAGCAGTTGTTGGGCCCAACCAGTCGCTTCCTTGGTGAATCGCAAGGAGGCCAGATTACGTTTCTCGATCATCGCTGCGTAATCGGCTTTCAAGCCGGCGGAAAGCGTCATGGCGAATAGCCCATCGCGATCCTTGGGATCTCTGGCTAGCCGCGCGCGGGCGAGAGTCTCAGCTCGCTGGAGGGCGGCGTTGAACCGTTCCCGGGTCGTCGCATCTGGCGCCATCTTCTTTCTGGATTTGAAAGCGGCATCGTTTTCGTAGAACTGAGCCTCTAGAATTCCAAGGCGGTGGAACTCGGAAAACAACAACCCCGCAGCCTCGCTCACCGGGCCAACCGGATTGTCCGAATGCCCCTGTTCCCATGATGCGAACTCTTGTTGAGCACGCGGAAAATCGAGGTTGTAGAGGAAGCGGAACCCGCGATCTAGAGATTGATCTATTTGAGTTGTAGCCGACGCAGGCAGGCACACGAAGAGTAGCCTGAGGACCAACGCTGTAGCTGGCCCAATCATCTTGCGGCTTTTCCCGACGTGAACCAGGATTCCGGGTCTAAGCATTTTTGTCTTTTCTGAGAACTTGAAAATCTCTGAAACCAGACCCGACTGCCAATACTCTTAATCTGTTTACTTGGATGCAGAACAATCTCGCTGTGAATAGTCTATCGTAGGAAATTTGTAGAGCTGGTAAAGGATTTGTCATTTTCTGGCAAACTAGGGAACTCTGAGGACAAGACCGAGTGAACGATCCAGCAATCCGCTATGCTCCGGGGTGGCCCGGAATTGAGCCACGATGGACTTCTAGCGCCAAATCGGGTGTCGGTACTGCTCTAAGCCGGCACAGTCGCGTGTGGTTCACCCTAAGCCACGGCATCCTGAATGAAATTTATTTCCCGCGAGTAGACCAGGCCTGTACGCGCGACCAGGGCCTGATCGTTACCGATGGCAGCGGCTTTTTCTCCGAAGAAAAGCGGCACTGCAAATTTGAAAACCGTCCCTGCGAGCCGGGAATCCCCCTATACGAGTTGATTAATACCTGCAACCAGGGCCGTTATCGAATCAAGAAGGAGATCCTGACCGATCCTTACCGAAACGTGGTCTTGCAGAAGGTTCGATTCCAGCCGCTGCAGGGGACACTGGCGGATTATCACGTTCATGCCCTGCTCGCTCCTCACCTGGCCAACTTCGGCTACGGCAATACTGGCTGGGTAGGAGATTACAAAGGCGTGCCCATGCTATTCGCCCAGCGTGATGGGTGCGCGCTGGCTTTTGCTTGCTCCGTGCCTTGGCGAAAGCTGTCCGCCGGGTTTGCGGGTTCATCCGATGGCTGGCAAGATCTCTCCCAGCACTACCAAATGACATGGGAGTACACGCGGGCGGAAAACGGCAACATTGCCCTTACCAGCGAAATTGACCTCACTGCCCACAATGGAGAATTTGTGCTGGCCCTGGGATTCGGCTCAATCTGGTCAGAGGCAGGACAACAAGCGCTGTCGACACTCCTCGAGAATTACGAGGCGATTCGAGAGCACTACGTTATGCATTGGAGGGACTGGCATAAGCGCCTGATCAACCTGGACGAGCCTCAACGCGATCATGATCTTTACCGCGCAAGTATGGCGGTCTTGCGTAGCCACGAATCGAAAGACTTTCTGGGCGGAACCATTGCCAGCCTATCGATTCCGTGGGGATTCAACAAGGGAGATGAAGACCTCGGTGGCTACCATCTGGTCTGGCCGCGTGATCTGGTGGAGACAGCGGGTGGATTTTTAGCGGCTGGCGCTATCGAAGACGCTATGCGCGTGCTTCGTTATTTGGAAGTCACGCAGGAGGCGGACGGTCGCTGGGCGCAGAATTTGTGGCTGGACGGGCGTCCGTACTGGGGTGGCCTACAAATGGACGAGGCCGCTCTACCCATTCTGCTGGTGGACCTGTTATGCAGAAAAGCTCCCGAAGCGATGGAAGAACCGAGCCGCTGGTGGCCCATGGTCCGCAAGGCCGCCGGGTTCCTGGCGCGCAATGGCCCAGTAACACAACAGGATCGTTGGGAAGAGGACGCAGGGTACTCTCCATTTACGCTGGCCGTGGAAGTGGCCGCCTTGTTGGCAGCAGCAGAGATCGCTGATGAGGTCGCTCAGTCGGCGGCGGCCATGTACCTACGGGACACAGCCGACGCCTGGAACGACAATATCGAGCGCTGGACATATGCGATCGGCAGCGATTTGGCACGGCAGATTGGGGTTGAGGGCTATTACGTCCGAATCGCACCGCCTGAGACGGATTGCGCGGCATCCCCTTTGCAGGGCTTCGTGCCTATCAAGAATCGTCCTCCCGACCACAGCATGGAAGAAGCCACACACGTCATCAGCCCGGATTCACTTGCCTTGGTACGCTTCGGACTGCGCGCTCCTGACGATCCGCGGATCGTAAATACGATCAAAGTCATCGACGCATTACTGCGGGTGAGATTGCCTCAGGGCCCGTGTTGGTATCGCTACAACGGCGATGGTTACGGAGAGCACGAGGATGGCTCCCCTTTCGACGGTACCGGCATTGGCAGAGCTTGGCCTTTGTTGGCAGGAGAGCGGGCGCATTACGAATTGGCAGCGGGGCGACGTGATTCGGCGGAGGCACTGCTTCGAGTGATGGAATATTCGACGGAGGGAAGCCGCCTCATCCCAGAGCAGGTGTGGGACGCACCCGAGATTCCCGAGCGCGAGCTGTTCACGGGGAAACCGTCAGGATCGGCTTGTCCCCTGGTCTGGGCACACGCGGAGTACATCAAGCTGCGGCGCTCGTTACGCGATGGCACAATTTTCGATCAGCCACCACAGACGGTGCAGCGCTACGTATTTGAAAAACGCCAGTGCACGATTTTCACCTGGCGCTTCAACAACAAGCCTCGATCTATTCCCTCCGGCAAAACATTGCGCCTAGATCTACTGTCTCCAGCCATGGTGCACTGGAGCTTTGACGCCTGGCAGACCGCGCAGGACTCCAACACTTGGGACACAGGACTCGGTGTACACGTCGTGGATCTACCCACTGAGAAACTGACGGTGGGTCGCCAGATTGTGTTCACATTCTACTGGATAAAGGAGAACCGCTGGCATGGGGCGGATTTCAGCGTAACAGTGGAGTAGAACTTCAAGTCGCCAGGCCACCGATTTTCACGGATTCACCAATCAGTTGAGACATACCCACGAAGTACACGAGGGATCACGAAGGCACTCAGCTTACGAAAGAACTTCCGCCTCAGTGCTTGACTTCTCCGCGGTCTCGACACCCCAACGACGCGAAATATCCGCGTAGAGTGCGGCTGCGCAGATTCCGGACCCCAGAAGCAACACAGTTCCCTTCCAAGCCGGCCCCATTAATAACCGTCCCAGCCCGAATAGCGCCAGGTACACCATGGCACAACCAAGTATCCAGTCGACCAAGTTGCGGCCCAGGTCGCGGGTGGGCGCAATTTCGGGAGCCAGGCGGGCAACGGGTTTCCATCCGCTGACGTGGGGATGGACTTTCCGATAAAAACTCAGGAGCACTTGCTCGGGCTCCGGTCCAGTTACAAGCGTAACGACAACCCAGACCAGCGTTGTGACTGCCGTCGTGGTTAACGCTGTCTTGGCGAACACCATGGGACCAGTCCCGGAGAAGGGCGTAACCACGCGTAGAAATACCGTCGCCAGCATGGCTGTCGCCATGGCGGAGATTTCGCTCCACGCGTTAATCCGCCACCAGTACCAACGCAGCAAATACACGCCGCCGGTGCCGGCGCCCACCTCCAATACAAATTCCCATCCAGAGCGAATCGAGGCCAGTTGGGCTGACACATACGCCGACGCGATGACCAGCAAAACCGTGGCCAGGCGGGAGATCCGGACATAGTGCTTTTCGTCGGCGTCACGCTTGATGAACCGGCGATAAAAGTCGGCAACCAAATACGACGCGCCCCAATTCAGTTGAGTCGCGATGGTCGACATGAACGCGGCCATGAATCCCGCGACCACGATCCCGCGCAGCGCGGGCGGCACGTATCGTGTGACGATGAGCATGTAACCAGTTTCCGGATGCTCCAAATGCGGGTAAAGCACAATAGCTGCGAGTGCCGTCAAGATCCAAGGCCATGGACGCAGAGCATAGTGCGCGATGTTGAACCAGAGTACGGAGAGCAGCCCATGGCGTTCATCGCGGGAACTGAAGATCCGCTGCGCGATGTAGCCGCCTCCACCCGGCTCCGCTCCCGGATACCAGAAAGCCCACCACTGCACGCCTAGGTTTACCAGAAATGTTAAGGCCGGTAAGGTCCACAACGCTTCGGAAGTGAGGGGTCGCGAAAAATCAGGGAAGAAGGAGGTGGCATCTCCGGCATTGGGTCCAGCAGCGACCCGCATAGCGGCCAGCTTGCCCAGCATGGCGCTCATACCCCCAGCCGCGGAGACCGCGTACCACGCTACACCGATCACAATAGCCATTTTTAGGGCGAATTGGAACAGATCGGTCCAGAGCACACCCCACAAGCCCCCTAAAGCCACATAGAGCCCGGTAAACGGAATCAGAAAGAACACGCAGATCGCCAATGCACTGTGGTCGCTGACGCCGAGCGTGGTCGCCACGATGCTGGTCATCGCTTTGGTCACCCAGCCGAGAATTAGGCAGTTCATCAGCAGGCCGAGGTAGACGGCGCGGAAGCCGCGCAGGAACGCCGCAGGCTTGCCGGAGTACCGCATCTCGGCGAACTGCACATCCGTGAGCAGGCCGGAGCGGCGCCAGAGACGGGCGAAGAGGAACACCGTCATCATGCCCGAAAGCAGGAACGCCCACCACAGCCAGTTCCCGGCAACGCCCTGGGTGTACACAAGGCCAGTGACGACCAGCGGCGTATCGGCGGCAAAGGTGGTGGCGACCATGGACGTGCCCGCCAGCCACCACGAGACGTTGCGCCCGGAGACGAAGTAGTCATCCACGCTCTTGCTGGAGCGTCCGCGGAAGTAAAGACCAAGGAACAGGGTGATCGCGAGATAAGCGACGATCGCAGACCAATCGAGGATCGTGAAGTTCATTTGGGACTAAAGCATACTTCAGGTCGGATTCCATTTTCGCAATATTCTTGCTTGCCGAGGTTGCCTCGGCCAGACAGGCGTGGGCGCCATGTTCCTAGGCAAGTGAGTGACGAGCACAGGGTCCGCATTGAGGGCAAGGCAGTCTTTGGCTAACCCGTGTAGAGTAGTTCCACCACCGTGCAGTCATCGTTAAGCGGTGTGCCGCCGCAGAAGTTAGCCACGGCGGAAAAAATATCTTCGAGTGTGGAACTCTTAGCTGCCACGGCTTCTAAACGCGAATCTTCAAAGAAGTCGCCCCGGGCGTTCTCGGCTTCGGTAACCCCATCCGTGACTAAAACCAGACGATCACCCGGGTGCAAACTGCAGCGGTCACTCTCGTAGGTGGCATCCGCAAGCAAGCCAACCGGCAAGTTGCCGTGCGCTGGACGGATCACTTCCTGGTTGCAAACCAGCAGTGGAGGAATGTGTCCGCAGTTCACATATTCCAGCTCACCATCGCGGCGGATTCTAGCAATGATCAGGGTCGCGTATTTTTCTCCGATATGTTTGTGAGTGAAAAAGCGGTTGGCCGCGGCCACAATCTCCGGCAGGGGCATGCCGGCGGTGAGCTGGGAATAGATCATGCCCTGAAGCGTGTTAGCCAGCAGGGCCGCTGACACTCCCTTGCCACTGACGTCGGCCAGGACGACGGCCAGTCCATCGTCAGTATTCACGGCGTCGAAGAAGTCACCCCCGATCTCCTTGCAGGAGAGATTTCGACCACGGAGCTTGGCGAATGGTACTTCCGGAATAGTCACCGCCATCAACTTTTGCTGGATAGACGCTGCGATGGAAAGCTCTTGCTGATAACGTCGAGCAGCTTCTTCGGCCTGCACCAGGCGAGCGTTCTCGATTAGAGAAGCAGCCTCAGTTGCGATGGCGCGCAGGATATCGTTGCTGACGCTAGTAATGTCGCGGGACGCGAAACGAGAATCCACATACAGCGCGCCCAGGAGTTCCGCAGTGGGCGGCGTCGCTAATGGGACTTCTGTGCCGCGTGTGGTCTGGACCTGCGGTTTGCGTAGGGGAATGCAGATGACGGTACGCAGATCGAAGGCCACGATACTCTGGCGGCCAGCCAGATCGAGTGACTGGCTGGTATCGGTGATGAGAAACTCTGAGTTTGCCCTCATTGCCTCATCCAGAGTGGAATGCGAGATGGTCTTATCGTCCAGGAGAGGCTCGCCCTTATAGTTCCGTCCCGCGCCCAGGTGCAATTTCCCTTGTTCGTCTTTGAGAAAAATGTAACCGCGCTCGGCACGCGTCAACTTGAGCGTGACGTCGATCAATGTGACCAGGATCTCGTCCAGTACACCGACCGTATTCAGTTTGCGGGCGGCCTCGAGGAAGAGGGTTAGCTTTTCCAGGTCAGTGGTTTCGGTTGATATGTGAATCCCGGAAATCTGGCTCAGGAATTCGCGCGCGGTGTTCGAGGTGGCGTGCATGGGGTGGAAAATGATGTAAGCCACGTCGCGCACACCGAATTCCAACCGATCATTGCGCTGCAATTTCTGGCGCTGAACTCGCTCACCATTTACGAAAGTGCCATGTTTACTGCCCTGGTCGACGACGTAGAACTCACCGTCTTCAGAAAGGATGAGTGCGTGGTCGCGGGAAACGCGAGGATCGGGAACCACCAGATCCTTATCAACTTTTCTCCCTACGGTGAAAGGAGTGTGGTCTAAGGTGATGGAGCGCTGATCATTGCCCTGCACATACACAAGCGAGGGAAACGCTACCGAGCCGGGCTCGGAAGCTGGGCCGGGGATGGGGTGAAACGCCATACGGAGCGGTTTGGTCTCCTTGTCTGCCGAGAATAAAGAGTGCTGAGAAAAGGATTAAGAGCCGACTGGAAGAGGCAGCAACTGTTGCCTGGCCCAACCCCAATTATAGCTTCTGCTGAGCGAACCCGCTGTGTTTACGCCGCACCACGCTGAAATGCAGCAAGCGCCTGCTGCTCGTTATCGTAGACTTCGAAGACTGTGGCGAGCTTCGTAATCTGCAGGACATCGCGGAGTCGTTGCCCCAGCCCGATAAGCTTAATATCAGCACCGGCCGAGCGCGCCGATGAGTAGACACCGACCAGTGTGCCCAGTCCGCCGCTATCGATATAGGTCACCCCTGCCAGGTTTAGCAGGATGCGCTTCGTCGAGCCGAGCAGCTTCTTTAACGTGTCGCGCAGCGCGGTGGCTTCTTCGCCGAATACAATGCGCCCGTTGCACGACACAACGGTTATCCCATCCGCCGTACGCGTCTCAATCTTGAGAGTCATCCGTCCTCCGAACTAAAGGCGCAAGTGTTGGAGAAGCCTAACGCGTGTCTGTTAGCAATGCAAGCCCGCGTCAAGAGCGATTACGCTAGGCTAGCGAAGCTCTGTTCTAGCTGTTTGTTTCTCCAGCAACAGCACGAGCAATCCCGCAATGATCGGCGGAATGCCAAGGCTCGTGTAGAGCGGGACGGCCCACGCCTGCTGCAATGACGTAGGCGGCACTACGAGAGCGCATAATATCAATCCGAATTCGGCTACCCATGGCCAGAACACGAGCACAATGGCGAGCGCGCACACGAAACGTGTAAATGAGTTGCGCCTCCACAGCGCCTTTCCCGAGCGAATAATGAGAAAGATAGCCGGCAACAGCAGCACCTGGTTGTAAGGCGCCATCATAGGGATGACCAGCAGGGTCACGGCCAGTACCAGCGACAACGCCAGA
>WNGG01009422.1_pt1 | contig 11326 bp, 9 predicted proteins | sample 5400661 | NCBI WGS metagenome assembly WNGG01 (sample SAMN13153372, study PRJNA577476) | soil metagenome | isolation source: 100 cm soil or saprolite under Garry oak tree replicate 1 | place: USA:California | collected 2016-06-15 | reverse complement strand
CCGCACAACTCCTTTACCAGCTCCTTCACCTGCGGACCGGAGTAACCGCGGCGCACCAGAAACGCGAGCAACCGGCGGCGCCGCACCGGCGGCGGCAAGCCGCCTAGTTGACGCGCCCGCTTGGCGGCCGCGGCCCGGGCTTCGACCTGGGGATCGATCCCTTCCTGTTCCAGCGCCCGCCCTACCGCGGCCTCCGCGACCCCGCGCTCCACGCCCTGGGCGAGCAGGTCGGTGAGGATCCGGGCTGGCCCCTTGCCGCGCGTCGCGCGCACGGCGGCGTACTGTTCCGCGAAGCGGCGGTCGTCCAGCAGGCCCCGCGCCGCCAGGCGCTCCAGGGCCGCCCTCACCGCCGCGGGCGGATGCTGCTTCTTGGCGAGCCGCCGCTCCAGATCGCGCCAGGCGTGGGCGCGGCGCGCCAGGGCCCGCAGCGCCGCGCGCTGCGCCGCTTCCACGTCGGCCAGCTCGCTCAGTCGATCGAGCACCGCGGGCGCCAGCGCCGCGCCGACCCGCAGGCCCAGCAGCTCGAGCGCGTCGGCCGGCAATGACGCAAACCGCCCCCTATCCACCTCCACCAGCCGATAGCCCGGCTGGCGCGGATCGGGGGCGATACCGGTGAGAGTCGGCACTCACTCCTCGGGGGCGGAAGCCTCCTCGTCCGCGGCCACGGCGGCGGGCTTTACCCCGAGATGCTCCTTCACCTTCGCTTCGACCTCTGCGGCGAGATCGGCGTGATCCTTGAGATACAGCTTCGCGTTCTCGCGCCCCTGGCCGATCCGCTCCTTGCCGTAGGCGTACCACGCCCCCGACTTCTCGATGATCCCCGCTTCCGCCGCAATGTCCACCAGCAGCGACTCGTGGCTGATCCCCTCGTCGAACATGATGTCGAACTCGGCCTGACGGAACGGCGGCGCCACCTTGTTCTTCACGACCTTCACGCGCACGTGGTTGCCGATGACCACCTCGCGGTCCTTGACGGGTCCGATGCGCCGTACGTCGAGCCGCACCGAGGCGTAGAACTTGAGCGCCCGGCCCCCGGTGGTCGTCTCGGGATTGCCGAACATGACCCCGATCTTCTCGCGCAGCTGATTGATGAACACCACCGCCGTGCGCGACCGGTTGATCGCCCCCGCGAGCTTGCGCAGGGCCTGGCTCATCAGCCGCGCCTGCAGCCCCGGCAGCGAGTCACCCATGTCGCCCTCGATCTCCGCCTTCGGAACGAGCGCCGCGACCGAGTCCACCACCACCACGTCCACCGCCCCCGAGCGCACCAGGATCTCGGTGATCTCGAGCCCCTGCTCGCCCGTGTCGGGCTGGGACACGAGCAGGTTGTCGATATCGACGCCCAGCTTCTTGGCGTATTCGACGTCGAGCGCGTGCTCGGCGTCGATGTAGGCGGCGGCCCCGCCCTGCCGCTGGGAGTGCGCCACCACGTGCAAGGCCAGCGTGGTCTTGCCGCTCGATTCCGGCCCGAAGATCTCCGTCACCCGGCCTCGCGGAATCCCCCCGATGCCAATCGCCGCGTCGAGGTTGATCGCGCCCGTGGGAATCGCCTCCACCCGCACCTGGGGCGAGTCCGCTCCCATCCGCATGATGGCGCCCTTGCCGCACGTCTTCTCGATCTGCGTGATCGCCAGGTTGAGCGCCTTGCGGCGCTCCTCCGTGAGCCTGGGAGCTTCGTTTTCCGCCGCCATGAGTGTCCTCGACATGGGTTGGGAGCCTCCGCGTGAGAGGCCCGAATATATACCGAAGCCCGGGCTAGCGCCACCCGGGGCGGAACGCGTCTGCCACGTGCTCCAGCCGGCCGTCCGTGATCGCGATGCAATCGAACCGATAGATGTCGGCGGGCTTGCCGAAGCGGTCCACCCACACGCGCGCGGCTTTCACCAGCTCACGGCGCTTGGCCCCCGTCACGGCCTCGAGCGCGCTGCCGAACGCGGTCCCACGGCGCGTTTTCACTTCGACAAAGGTGACCAGGTTCCCCTGACGGGCGATCAGGTCGATTTCCGTGTGACCCACCCGGAATCGATGCGCCACGATGTGGCAGCCACGCGACAGGAGGTAACGGATGGCCTGCTCCTCCCCCGCGAGGCCGCGCCGCTGGCGCTCGTCCTTCCATTCCGCCGGATCGCTCCGCAGCCCGCTCTTCACGGGTGCAAACTAATAGCTTCGCCCGGCGCGGGCGAACCATTTCGTTGCGAGTGGTGTGAGTTTGTTGCGAGCCTGGCGGGAGGTTGGGGAGGACGGGGGAGGTTGGGGAGGTTGGGGAGGTTGTCACGTCAGCCGAGCAACCTCCCCCAGCCTCCCCAACCTCCCTAACCTGCTTGTCGATTAGTGCCCGAACACTTTCGTGAGCCCGACGATCCCGCCCGTGATGCTTATGACCACCCAGAGAAACCGCAGGTTGTCGCCCATGCCGGCGCCTTCCTTCGGGACCACCAGCTGATCGCCGTCCTGCACGTTCAGATCGTCGAGGGTGCGCCCCTGCGCGATCGCCTGGGCGAGCTCTTTGCCCTCGAGGAAGCGTTCGCCGCCCCGTTCCAGCCGCATCTTGCCCGGCTTCGAGGTCGGCAGCGTACCTCCGGCTGCCATGAGGGCGTCGGCCACGAGGGCGTCCGCCGGCACGGCATAATAGCCGGGCCGCACCACACCGCCCTGCACCGACACGCGCACCAGGGCGCGGGCCCGCACGGCGGGGCTGCGGAGGTACTGCGACAGCTGTTGCACGAGATAGCTCTGCAGCTCGGAGCGGAGCACGCCTCGGAGCGGGATCTCGTGATTGACCGGCGACGGGAAGACCACGGTGCCCGCCGTGGTGACCGTGAAGGTGTCGCTCAGCGCTGGCTCGCTGTCCACGCGCATCCAGATGCGCTCACCGGGCTGGAAGTCCCCGGTCGCGAGTCGCGTCCGGATCGCCGCGGCCCGGACGGTATCGCCGGCCGCGGCGCTGCGCTTCGCCGAATCGAGCAGGGCGGCTCGGGTGGCGAGCGGGTGGCCAGCCACGAGCTCGGGCGGCGGTGGTGGGGGAGCGGGCGGCGGCGCCTGGTCCTCCTGGCCCGCGGCGGGCCGCGCCACCGCCAGCCACCACACCCCCGCGAGCACCGCACCACGCCACCACCGGCACGTTCGCTTGCTCATGAGCGCCCCCATAACACGCCCGCCGAGCCTGAGCGGCGCTGACCGGCGCCGGCCTTGGCTTCCGCATAGGCCGCGGCGTCGTAGGTGTAGTAGCGATACGCCCCGTAGGGTCGAACGTCGTTCAACACGGCGCCCAGCACGCGCACCGGCAGTGTGTCGAGCACATCCAACTTCGCCGCGGCGAGGTCGAGATCGGACACACCCGCCCGGAGCACGATCAGCACGTTGCCGGTGCGCGTCGCCAGCACGTAGGGATCAACGCCCACCGCGAGCGGCGGACTGTCGACCAGCACCACGCCGCACTCCGCGCGCACCCGGTCGATCAGGTCGGACATCACATCCGAGCTGAGCAGCTCGGGCGCGCTCGCCCGGCGCACCCCGCACCCGATGAACGAGAGACCCGGGTGGCGCGTGGCCTGGACCACCGTCTCGAACGGCAGCTCGCCCGCGAGGAAATCGATCAACCCTGGCTCCCGGTGCAGGCCCAGCATGCGGTGCTGGCCGCCGCGCCGCACGTCGCCGTCGATCAGCAGCGTGCGATAGCCCGCGTCGGCGAAGGCGAGGGCGAGGTTGCACGACAGGAACGACTTCCCCTCCCCCACGCCGGGACTGGTCACCGTCACGAGCAGCGGACCGGAGCCCCCGGCGTGGCTCAGCCGCAGCCGCAGGCCGCGCAACGCCTCGACCACCGGCGCCGCCGCCTCAGCCGTCTTGCCGTTGCCCAAGTGGCGCCAGTCGAACCGGGGAACGGCGCCCAGGATGGAGAGCCGCATCTGGTGGGTCACGTGCTCCGGATAACGCACCTTGTGATCGACACCGTCGAGCAAGACCACGCCGAACACGGCCAGGCCGAGGCTCACCACGAACGAGGCGCACGCGAACAGCGGTGTCCAGTTCCTGTCCGGCCGATCGGGGGCGGTGGCGCGGTCGAGGATGCGGACGTCCGGCAAGGTGCTCACGGCCGCCAGCTGCGTCTGGTTGTAGCTCTGTTGCACCGTGGTGAACAGCTGCTCCGCGATCGTCACGTCGCGCTGCAGCCGCGCCTCCTCCAACGCCAGCGGCGGCAGGTCGTGCAGGTAGCCGAACGCGGCGTCGGCGCGACGGCCGAGCTGCTCCGCGCGCGCCGCCAGGTCGGCGTCCAGCCCGCGCGCCAGCGTCGGAATGGTGCTCTGCATCAGGGTTTGCACCGCGCTCCGCACACGCTGTACCGGCTCACTCGCGTCCGTATAGCGGTAGCGCAGCGCTCGCAGCGTGGCCTGCTTCTGGGTCAGCTCCTGCAGCGCCAGCGACAGCTCGGCGGACTTCTGGACGGCACCGATCGCCTGGAGCGCCTCGACCGGCGGCCCCGAGTCGCCCGTCTGCGCCAGCGCGCGTTCGAGCGCCTGGCGATCGCGCTGCACCGAATCGAGCGCCAGCTTGGTGTCGAACGAGCGCTCGAACACCGGGTCGCCACCCCCCCGCAGGGTGGCCGAGACGGGTGGCGCCCCCTGCCGTAACACGCCCGCGCTCCGCATGCGGAAGTCGCGCAGCGCCGCTTCCGCCTGCCGCAGGCTGCCCAGCGCGTGCTGGCGCTGGTCGTCCAGAATGCGTCCCAGCTCCACCAGCTTGATGCGCTTCAAGTCGGCGGCGACCACGACCACGCGGTCCGCGATCGCGTTCACCGTGGCCGCGAGCTCCGCCGGCCGGGCGCCGGTGAGCTGGATCCGCAGGAAGTTGGCGTCGGTCCCCGCCCGCATCAGGGCCGGGTCGACGTCGGTACTCACGCTCAGGGTCTTCATGAGCTGCCGGGCCGCGTCCGCCGGCGTGCTGAGCACAAAGTCGACGGCATGTCCCGGCGCCACGAACCCGCGAGGGGGGCTCCAGCTGAACCCCAGGTCCTTCCCGACCGGCTCGGCGAGAGAATCGGTCTGGACCACGCGGCCGCCGTTCACCAGGGTGAAAGTCCGCCCGTCGCGGTCCACCGTGTAGCGGTACGCCGCCGGAACTGGCGTCCCATCGAGCCGTAGCGTCGCGATGGCGGACGAGTCCGCCGGGTTGTCGGTGTGCAGGTACAGCCGGCGCTGCCGCACCACTTCTTCCAGCACGGCGTTCGACTCCACCAAGTCGATCCACCCGGACGGGTTCAGCAGCTCGTCGGCCTCGAAGGCTGACCGGGGGTCGCGCGCCGCGGCCGCTCGGTCCTTGGTCTCGAACCAGAGCAGCGCGGTGGCCGAGTAGGGTGCGTGCAGCAGCCGGCTGGCGAACAGGCCCAGAGCCGTGCCGAGGCAGGTGACGGCGACCACCGTCCATTTCCGCCGTCGTACGGCACCGAAATAGTGCTGCCAATCGGTTTCGCCCGACGCTCCGTTCCGCGACCAGACCTCCGCTGACGGCAGCGTCGACGACCGCAGCACCGCTCCTTCGACCGAGGCGACTTCCGGCAGGCGGGAACGCTCTCTCGACATGGTCCGATCAGCGCTGCAAGGGGAATACCGCGGCGCGGGGAGAATCGCTCCGGAACGACGTTGTTGGCGCTCTGATGCGTGATTGCTCCTGATTAGTGCTGCTCTTCTCCCACATGCTACAGAACCGTGGTGTGGCGTCCGAGCCTCACACGAGCCGACGAGCGGGCATCCGGGCCACTGATCCCTTGAGTGTGTGACCGACGTCGCGTCCAGTGTGTGAGCATGCATTGTGCAGAAAGCGCGCTCGTCATGCGCCAATCGCTGATGCAGCGGCTCTACCCGTACCGACGAACGATCATCCTGGGAGTGCACCTGGTGCTCATCTCCCTGGGGTATCTCGCGGCCTACGCCGTGCGCTTCGACTTCGCCATCCCTCCCGAGGAGCTCCACCGCTGGGCGGTGACGCTTCCCTGGCTGCTCATCCCCCGCCTGCTGTTCTTCCAGCGCTTCTCCGCCTACAGCGGCTGGTGGCGCTATGTCGGGATGGCGGACCTGGTGAACCTGTGCGCCGCCGTGAGTCTGAGCTCGGTCGTGTTCGTCGCGGGCCTGTTCTTCACGGGCGGGTTGAAGGGCATGCCGCGGTCCGTGCCCCTGCTCGACTGGGTGATCGCGATCTTCCTCTTGGGCGGCATCCGCTTCGCCTCGCGCTGGGTGCGCGAGACCTCGCATCCGCATCGCCAGCCGACCCGCGGGCGGCGCACCTTCATTATTGGAGCGGGCGAGGCGGGCGAGCAGCTGCTCCGCCAGATCCAGCACGATCCCCGGGGTCTCCTGAACGTGGTCGGGCTCATCGACGACGCCCCCGACCTGCACGGACGCACGCTGCACGGCGTGTCGGTGGTGGGCGGCTCGGACCGCCTGGGCGAGCTGGTGGCTCGCTTCCAGGTGGAGCTGCTGGCGATCGCCATCCCGTCTGCCTCGGGTGAGGAGATGCGGCGCATCGTCGCCCGCTGCTCCGAGACGGGCGTCGAGTGCAAGATCCTGCCGCCGCTGCAGGATCTCCTGGCGAGCGGTCCGCTGACCTTGCGCCATCTGCGCGAGGTGCAGATCAACGACCTGCTGGGGCGTGACGCCGTCAAGCTCGACCTCGGGGCCATGGAGCGTGAGTTCGGCGGCCGCTGCGTCCTCATCACGGGCGCCGGCGGCTCGATCGGCTCCGAGCTGGCCCGTCAGGTCGCCCGCTTCTGTCCCAGCCGCATCGTGCTGCTCGAGCGGGCGGAGAGCCCGCTGTACTTCATCGCCCGCGAGGTGAGCGAGGCCTGCCCCACCGCCGAAGTCGTCCCCGCGCTCGCGAGCGTTACCAACGCGGATCGGCTCCAGGAAATCTTCGAGACGTGCCGGCCGGACTACGTGTTCCACGCCGCCGCCTACAAGCACGTGCCGATGCTCGAGGCCAACGTGTTGGAAGGCGTGTGGAACAATGTGGTGGGAACGCTCCGCACGGCGCGTTGCGCCGCGCGCAACGGCGTCGGAAGGTTCGTCCTCATCTCGACCGACAAAGCCGTGAACCCGACGAGCATCCTCGGCGCCACGAAACGGGTGGCGGAGCGCATCGTCCTCGAGCTGCCGGTGTACCGGGACGCGGGCACCGATTTCCGCGTCGTGCGCTTCGGCAACGTCCTGGGCTCGGACGGCAGCGTCCTCCCGCTGTTCAACAAGCAGCTCGCGGCGGGCGGACCCCTCACCGTCACCCACCCCGAAGTGAAGCGCTACTTCATGACCATTCCCGAGGCGGTGCAGCTGGTGCTGGCGGCCGCCACGCTCCCCGAGGCGGCGAAGCGCATCGCCATTCTGGAAATGGGCCGGCAGGTGCGGATCCTGGACCTGGCCGAGCAGCTGATCCGGCTCTCCGGCTTCGTCCCCTACCAGGACATCCACATCAAGTTCGTGGGCCTGCGGCCCGGCGAGAAGCTGCGCGAGGAGCTGGTCGCCGCCTGGGAGCGCACCGTGCCCACGTCGGTGGACAAGATCCGACTGATCGAGCGGGACCATGTCGACGGCACGACGCTGGGACGCGACCTGCGACAGCTGCTCTCGGTGGCGGCATTGAGCGATCACCAGGACGCGGTGCGCGCGCTCGCGGCTCTCGTGCCGGAGTACCAGCGCGACCACGCGGTCGCCCCGCTCGCCCTGGTCGTCCCCGCGCTCGACACGGGTGGCAACGGTGGGTCTCGGGCACACCATGAGAGCCTTGCCTGAAAACCGCGCCTCCGGCGGGAACGCCGTGACGGCCCCCGCTCCCCCGCCCACTCCCGCCGCCGCGCGGCGGCGCCGCGCCACGTTCCTCCCCTTCGCCCCGCCCCTCGTGGGACAGGAGGAGATCGACGAAGTGGTGGACACGCTGCGCTCCGACTGGATCACGACGGGGCCCAAGACCCGGCGGTTCGAAACCGAGTTCGCCGCGTACGTCGCGGCGCCCGGGGCGCTGGCGCTCAACTCCTGCACCGCCGCGCTGCACACCGCCCTCGTCACCCTCGGCATCGGTCCCGGTGACGAGGTCATCACCACGCCGATGACCTTCGCCGCGTCGGTCAACGTCATCGAGCACACCGGCGCGCGACCCGTCCTCGTGGACGTGGTGCCCGACACCTTGAACCTCGACCCGCGCGGGCTCGAGGCGGCGCTCACGCCGCGGACCAGGGCCGTCCTGCCGGTGCACTACGCCGGCCACCCCGCCGACCTGAACGCGATCCACGACGTCGCCCGCGCGCGTGGGCTCGCCGTGATCGAGGATGCCGCTCATGCGTTGCCCGCCCGGTACCAGGGCCGGCTCATCGGGTCCGGACCGAATCCCGTCGCCTTCAGCTTCTACGCCACCAAGAACCTGACGACCGGCGAGGGCGGCATGCTCACCGGGGACCCGGCGCTGCTCGACCGGGCCCGCGTCGTGAGCCTGCATGGCATGAGCCGGGACGCGTGGCGTCGCTACGACCAGGGTGGCAGCTGGCACTATGACATCCTGCTCCCCGGCTTCAAGTACAACATGACCGACATCCAGGCGGCGCTGGGCTTGCGGCAGCTCGAAAAGCTCGCCGGGTTCCAACGGCGCCGGCGGCACGTGGTCGGGCGCTACGCCGCGGGGTTCGCCGACCTGGACGCCCTCGAGCTGCCGGTCGAGCGTCCCGAGGTGGAGCATGCCTGGCACCTCTATGTGCTGCGCCTCGTCCCCGAGACGCTGCGCATCGACCGCGATCGCTTTATCGCGGAGCTCGCCGCCCGCTACATCGGGACCTCGGTCCATTTCATCCCCATCCATCTCCATCCTTATTATCGCGATCGCTACGGCTACGCTCCGCAGAGCTTTCCCGTCGCCTGGAGCAACTACGGCCGGCTGCTGAGCCTGCCGCTCAATCCCCGGCTCACGGACGATGACGTGACCGACGTGATCGAGGCCGTGCGCGACGTGGTTCGGGTCAACCGGCGATGAAACCATTACGCTTCGCCTGGGTCGGATTCCACGCCGAGGGCGGTCCGGCGTTCGAGGCCCTGATGCAGGCCGGGGCGCCGATTCACGGCGTCATCACGCTCACTCCCGAGCGGCGCGCGCGCCGCTCCGGTGCGATCGACTACGGCCCGCTGTGCGCTCGCTACGGGGTGCCGCTGCACGAAATCGCGGATATCAACGGCCCGGACGGCCTCGCCGCGCTCGGCGCCATCCAGCCCGACGTCGCGTTCGTGATCGGCTGGAGCCAGATCGTCCGCCCGCCCGCGCTGCGGCTGGCCCGCATCGGCATGATCGGCGCGCACGCCTCGCACCTGCCGCGCTACCGCGGCAGCGCCCCGGTGAATTGGGCGTTGATCAAGGGAGAGACCGAGACCGGCAACTCGCTCATCTGGCTCGCCGAGGGCGTGGACCGGGGCGCGGTGATCGATCAGGTCGCCTTCAGCATCACGCCGTACGACACTGTCGCGTCGCTCTACGACCGGGTCGCCGCGTCCAACCGCGACATGCTGCTGGGCCTGCTGCCCCGCCTGCTCGCCGGCGAGCGACCCGGCCGGCCCCAGCCCGCGAGCGAGCACCCGGAGCTGCCGCGGCGCCGCCCCGCCGACGGCGTGATCGACTGGTCCCGCCCGAGCCGCGAGGTCTACGACTTGATCCGCGCGCTCACGCGGCCCTACCCCGGGGCGTTCAGCTGGCTCGACGGGACCCGCTGGACCGTGTGGCAGGCGGCGCTGCTCCTGAGCGGCAATGGCACCACGGCGCCGGTCGAGCCCGGCACGGTGCTCGGTCCGCTGGTGAGTCCCGTGGCCGAGGCATGCGGGCAGATGGTCGCCTGCGGCGACGAAGCTGAGGGCGGCAAGGGCGTCGTCGTGTTGCTCGAGCTCGAGCAGCAAGACGGCACCATCCTGCGGGGTCGGGATTTGAGTGACCAGCCGTGGACCGGTCGCATGTGGACCAGTGTCGATGAGCACGCGCTCGCCTAGCCGCGTCCTGGTGATCGCCGCCCATCCCGACGACGAAGTGTTGGGGTGCGGCGGCACGGTCGCGCTCCATGCCCGCGCGGGGGACGAAGTGCACACGGCCATCGCCTGCGAAGGCGAGTCGCTCCGCTATGGCCGCGCGGGCGTCGGTCAGCCGGAGCATATCTGCCGCGCGGCCCGTACCCTCGGCGTACGCGACGTTCGCATGCTCGGGTTTCCCGACCAGCGGCTCGACACGCTGACGCTGACGGACATCATCGGGTCGCTCACGAGCCTCGTGCGCGAGATCCATCCCGACATCGTGTATTGCCAGCACGGCGGGGACGTGATATCCGCACCCGCGCTCGCTCGACGCGCTCCGCAACCGCGCCAAGGCCTGGGGCAACCAGACCTGCCTGGAGGCCGCGGAGGTGTTTCTCACCGTCCGCCGGACGCGCCGCAATGGTGAAACGCCTGCTTGACATCGCGCTCGCGGCCCTCGGCCTCGCGCTGGTCGCGCCCGTGCTCGCGCTCGCGGCGCTGGGCATCCGCCTCGCGAGCCCGGGACCGGTGCTGTACCGGGCGCGCCGGGTGGGGCGCGGCGGAGCCTGCTTCACGATGTATAAGTTGCGCACGATGCATCAGCGTCAGTCCCGGCGGGCCAGCCGCATCACGGGACAGGACGACCCCCGGGTGTTCCCGCTGGGAGCGCTGTTGCGTCGCACCAAAATCGACGAGCTGCCGCAGCTCTACAACGTCCTGCGGGGCGACATGTCCATTGTGGGCCCGCGTCCCGAGGATCCCGACATCGTCGAGCGCTACTACACGCCGCTCTTGCGCGAGACCCTGGCGGTCCGGCCCGGCCTCGCGAGTCCGGGCAGTCTGTATCACTACACGCACGGCGACGCGCTGCTCGCGGGCGGCGACCCCGAGACCGCGTACGTCGAGCGCCTGCTGCCGCTCAAGGTCACGCTCGACGTGGTCTACGTGCGCCAAGCTTCGTTGCCTTTGGACGTGCGGATCATCGGTCGCACCCTCTCGACCATCGCGGCATGCCTCGGTGGCCGGAGCCGGTTTGGCGACCCCCCCGAGGCTCCCGCAGCCCGAGCCTTGCTGGACCTGGAAAGGGCGACATGCAATACGAGCGCGTAACGATGTTAGCGGCCGTAGCGACGCTTGCGGTCTGGGCCGCCACCTGCAAGTCTACCGACGGCCCTCCTCCACCTCCTCCCGCACCGACCGTCGACGTGGGCGCCGACCTGCGTGCGTCCACCGGCCAAGCGGTCGCGCTCACCGCACGCGTCGCCCCGCCAGGCGCGAACCCGAGCTCGTATCGCTGGATCCTG
>WNGG01008473.1_pt1 | contig 11326 bp, 5 predicted proteins | sample 5400661 | NCBI WGS metagenome assembly WNGG01 (sample SAMN13153372, study PRJNA577476) | soil metagenome | isolation source: 100 cm soil or saprolite under Garry oak tree replicate 1 | place: USA:California | collected 2016-06-15 | reverse complement strand
TGAGTTCGAGGTCGAGCCAGCCGCCGAGACCAAAGCGTTGATCGCTCTCGTGCGCGCGCGTGCGGCAGCGTCACCGTCCGCGTTGAGCCGGGCTCCGGCGGCACAGCCACCCTCGGCCGCGTCCACGGAACCGGCGGCGCGTCGATTCACCCTACGGGGCAAGGGCTGGGTCGTCGCGACCATCGGCGTGGCCCTCCTGGCTGGTGTCATGGCGATCCGGCACCAGCAAGCCAACGCCCGCCTGAGCCACGCCTCGGTGGGGATCGTCGCGTTCGAAAACCGTTCGGGTGACACGCTCGACGCGTATCTGGGTGACGCGCTGACCGAGGACCTCACTCGCTCGCTCAGCGCCGCCCACGTTCTGCGCGTGTTTCGCGTACGCCAAGCGCGGCCCGACCTGGATTACATCCTGACCGGGAGCGTGAGGCACGCGAAGGATACGCTCGACGTCACTGCCCAGCTCGAGCGCAACGGCTCTGGTGAGATCGTGTGGGCTACCCGACTTGCGCTCCGGAGCGAAGGGACGATTACTGTCCCTCGGGCGTTGACCCGTGAGATTCTCGACGCGCTGGGTGCCCGCGCCGCAGCTCCCACCGAGCGCACCGCGCTGCCTCCCGATCCCGTCGCTTACGACCTGTTCTTGCGGGGCCGCTACGAAGCCTCACGGCGAACAACGCCCAGCCTTGGCCGAGCGGTGGCCCTCTTCTCCGAATCGATACACAAGGACTCGACCTATGCGCCGGGGTGGGCCGGCCTCGCTCGCGCGCTACACCAAGCGAAGCGGTGGGGCTTCCCTGTGCGTGGAGTCCCGTCCGACAGCCTGCTAACTCGAGAGATCAGCGCGAGCGACCGCGCCCTTCAAATCGATAGCACAAGTGTTGACGCGTGGCTGACTCGGGCGTTGGTCTCGGAGGACGTGGACCCAACAGGCCGTGCACCCGCGTTGCGAGCGCTTCGTAGGGCGCTGGCGATTGATTCGCTCAACGCCGAGGCGTGGGACCAGCTGGCAATGGCGCTCGAAGAGACCGGAAGTCGGGACGCCGCTGGCGCGGCATGGCATCGGGCGGTCGCCCTCGATCCGGGGCGTCTCAATGCGCTAGCGCTCCTCGCGATCCACTACTGGTGGTGGCGTGCGTACGACAGCGCGGCCATCTGGGCGGACAGCGCGGTGGCGACGGATCCGTTGTACGGACTCGGGCGCGTCGCCGCCGGGCAGATCGCGCTCGCGCGCGGCCGCCACGACGAGGCGGAATCGCAGCTGGGCGCCGCCCGTCGCCTACCAACGGGGCCGGGGAGCGCGGGTCTTTCCGGCTTCGTCTCTCTGGCCGTCGCTGCTGGAGACACCGTAACCGCGCGCCGCCTTGTGGCCGAAGCCGAGGCTCGCACGGACCCCGCTGCGCCCGACAACCATAGTGTGGTCAACATCGCGGCCGCATATGCGGCCCTCGGCGAGGTCAGCAGGGCGCTGGCATGGCTCGAACGCTACCGGCCAGCGCGCGACCTGCACTTCCAGCTGCATCTGAGGATCGACCCACCACTCGATCAGCTACGAAACCAGCCACGCTTTCGGGCATTGCTCGTGGACAAGCGGTAAGCCCGTGTCCCGCTGTGCTGCAGCTGCGGGCGCAGGAACGAGTCCTATGCATTTCGCTCTCGTTCTACCCCTTCTCGCCCTCGCCGTGCGTGCTGGATTTAAGCACCTCGGACGGGAGGCGGCGACCGGTGACGACCGGCCGCCGCTCACTGCTTAATGCCGCGCTACGCGCACAGCCACCGCATCTGGTCCGCGGAGCCGAGTGCGGGTCGTCATGTAGAGATCATTCTGGCCGATCCCGCCCGGACGGGCTGAGAAGAAATAGAGGGTCGTACCATCGAAAGACAGCGCCGGTGCGCCGTCAAACGCGGTCGAATTCACGGTCGGTCCAAGATTCGCCGGTGTCGACCAGAGATCCGACGTCGTGGCTCGCGTGGAGACCCACAGGTCCTGACCCCCGATTCCGCCGGGCCGGCCGGTGACGTCGGATGACAGGAACAGCTCGAGCCCATCGCGGGAAATCGCTGTACGCGTATCCCGGTAAGGCCCGTTCAACTCGGGAACGTTGGTTCCCGGCCCCCAGGGGTCCTCGTCGTTCGCACGAGTGCTGACGTACACGTCGAAGTCACCCAGTCCGTCAGGTCTGTTGAGACTGGTGAAGTAGAGGACCTGCCGGTGGTTCGCCTCGTCATCGAAGAACAGCGGCCCCGCCTCACTGTAGATCGTATTCACGTCGCAGCCGAGGTTTTCGGGCGGACCCCAGGCGAAGTCGTCGCGTTTGTCCACGCGCCTTGCCACATACAGGTCGCTGCTGCCGCACCCGCCGGGCCGGTCGCTGTTCATGTACAAATGATGACCATCGATAGTAAGGTCCGGTGCAAAATCGTTGAACTCGGTGTTGATGGCGGCGCCGAGATTCTGGGGCGTTCCCCACGGGTCATCCACGCTCGCGCGTTGCGTGACCCAGATGTCGTTCCCCCCATACCCACCCGGACGATTCGAGACGAAGTAGAGACTGAGGCCGTCCTTCGAGATCGACGGGTGCTGGTCGTTCGAAGTCGAGTTGACAACCGGGCCCAGATTGACCGGCGTCGTCCACGCTGACCATTGAGGTTGGTCGTCGGCGACCACGTCGCCGTCAGGCCCAGCGAGTGGGTGCGTTGCGGGATCGCATGCCGCGGCCAGCGCGGCCAGCATGGCCATGGTGGTGGTTTTGGAGAGCGGGCTCATGGGGACCTCCATTACTGGTTTGCCTGCGTGTGTGGGGGCGGCTACCTTGGCTGCCGCCCGACGCAGACAAACTCAGGCGCCGGCATCACCCCCTCGTGACGGGAGTGTCACCGCTTCCGGTGACGGTGGAGGGGAGGAGGACGTATGATCGAGTTCCGGATGTTCGGGACTCTGCAGCTCACCGATGCTGCGGGACACGAGGTCAAGAGCCTCATCACCCGACCTCGTCGCCTTGCCTTACTCGCCTATCTCGCTGCTTTCAGCGGACGCGAACTTCATCGCCGCGACACACTCCTTGCTCTCTTCTGGCCCGAGTTGGACCAGGAGCACGCCCGCGCGGCACTGCGCCAGGCATTGCACGTGCTCCGCACGGCTTTGGGCGCGGATGTCGTTGTGACTCGTGGGGACGACGACATTGGACTCGACTCGACATTGCTCTGGACCGACGTCGCGGCGTTCGATTGCGCCGTCGCGGAGGAACAGTGGGCGGCGGCACTCGAGCAGTATCGGGGTGCGCTGCTGGAGGGGTTCTTCATCTCCGGCGCCGTCGAATTCGAGCGCTGGCTGGACGATGAGCGATCGCGCCGGCAACGCGCCGCCGCGGATTGTGTGCGACGCCTCGTGGAGCAGGCCGAGGCCGACGGCGATCTCGCGGCGGCCGTCGCGTGGGCCCGGCGCGCAGCGCAGCTGGCCCCGCACGACGAAGACGCGATCCGCCGGCTCATCACATTGCTCGACCGGTCGGGCGATCGCGCCGCGGCGGTCCAGGCCTTCGACGACTTCGCGAAGCATCTCGCCGCGGATTTGGAAACCGAACCGGCCGCCGAAACCAAAGCTCTGCTCGCGGCCATTCGAGCCCGCGAGACGGCTGCCCCGGTGCAGCTCGTGGGCTCTCTTCTCAAAAATGCGCGGCGGCGGACCTGGTTCGCCTGGGTTGGTGTGGTGGCACTTGCGACGCTCGGGCTGGGCCTTGGGGGCCTGCTCTGGCCGCGTCCCACGACGCCGGCCAACCGCTCGTTAGCCGTGTTGCCCATCGAGAACTTCTCCGGCGACTCACTGCAGTCCTGGTTCGCGGACGGGATGACCGAAGCGCTGATCACGGATCTCGGGCGCATTAGCGCGTTGCGCGTGCCCTCGCACGGCGCGGTCATGCAGATGAAGCGCACAGGCACGACGCCGCGCGAGATCGGCGCCGCGTTGCATGTGGCGGCATACCTCGAGGGTGGAGTGCAGCGCTCCGGCGACCAGGTCCGCGTCGATCTACGCCTCGTGGATGCGGCGTCAGGCTATCAGCTGTGGGCCGGCCGGATCGAGGAGCCGCTCGCCAATCGCTTCGCGATCGAGGATAGCGTCACCCGGCTCGTCGTGGCGGCGCTCCACGTATCGCTGACCGCGGCGGAGGCGCGACTGCTCGCTACCGCTCCCACCGCGAGTCCCGAAGCATACGATCTGTACCTGCGTGGCAGGATTCGCATTCGGCATGAGACTCGGGCGGACGACTCAGCGGCGATCGGATTGCTCGAACGGGCCGTGGCACTCGACCCGAGTTTCGCGGCCGCGCACGCCCAACTGGCACGAGCGTACGGACTCCGGGTCAGTCAGTTCGCGCGCGAGGACACAGCCGCGCGCGAGCAGGCCTACCTCGAGGTTGAAAAAGCGCTCCAGTTGAACCCAGACCTGGCGGAGGCTCATTGGGCCCGGGCGTTTGTTTTGTGGGACGTGGCGCCGGGTTTCCAACACGAGCGAGCCATTCAGGAGGACCGGCGGGCGATCGCCCTGAACTCGAACCTTGGCGAGGCCCATCAGCACCTGGGGGTCATCTATCTGCACATTGGGCTCTTGGACCAGGCGGTCGCCGAGTTCCAGCATGCTCTCGCGCTCAATCCCTTCGATGTCAACGCGCAACGGCGAATCGGCATTGCCCAGATCTATCGCCAGCACTACGAAGCCGGGCTCGCTGCCATCCGGCAGGCGGGACCGGAAGCGAACACGGGGTTGGGGAGTTATCAGGTCGCCTGGGCGTTGCTCTACGTTGGCCGCAAGAACGAGGCATCGGCGTTTATCGAGACGTACCTGCGGGCGCATCCTGAGGACCTTGGCGGCGTCGTGCGCAGCACGCGAGCGATCCTGCGCGCCCAACTCGGCGATGCGCGTGGTGCCGAGGCCGATATCCAGCAGGCCATCGTGTCCGGACGCGGTTTCGTTCATTTTCACCACGCCGAGTACAACATCGCGTCGGCGTATGCTATTCTCGGCTGGCCGGGACCGGCGGTGGTGTGGCTGCGACGCGCCGCCGACGAGGGATGGCCGTGCTATCCGTACTTCGTGAACGATCCCAACCTGACCAGAATCAGGCAGGATCCGGGCTTCCTCGAATTCATGAAAGAGCTGAAGGGGCGATGGGAGCACTATCAGGCCGCGCTGTAGCCCTACTCGTTCTGATCCTCCTCGGTGCCGAGCCCCTCGCGGCTCAGGGCGTAACTACGGCTTCTATCCGCGGTACCGTGCTCGGAACCGACGGCGCGCCGATCGACGTCGCGGCGATTCAAGTCACGAACCTTGCGACCGGGGCCCGGTGGCAGGCGCTCACGAGTAGCACCGGGCGCTACTTCGTCGATGGTGTCGCCGTCGGCGGTCCGTACGTAGTGGAGGTTCGCAGGGTCGGTTTTCGGCCTGTCCGCAGAACTGGAATCACATTCGAGTTGGGTCAGCGAGTTGTCGCCGACTGGACGCTCGAGCCTGCCGCCACTGAGCTCGAGCCCCTGACTGTCGAGGCCGCCGCCGACCGCGCTGACCGCACCGGTCGCGCTGGGCCAGCGGTCGCGGTGTCGGACTCGGCGCTGGCTCAACTGCCCACGGCCACGCGCAATTTCGCCGACCTGGCAATTCTGAGTCCGCAGGTGGCGCCGCGGCCAGGTGGCGGAGTCTCGATCGGCGGTCAGAACCAGATGTACAACGCCATTCGAATCGACGGTGGCGAGAACGCCGACCAGTATTACGGGCGGGAGCCGGGCGGTGCGAGCCCGCATGGTGGATTGCCGCAGGTGCTGCCTCGCACCATTTCACTCGAGGCGGTACGCGAGTTCCAAGTGCTCGTCACACCGTTCGACGTGCGCGAAGGAGGGGTTGCGGGCGGTGTGCTCAGCGCGGTGACGCGCTCCGGGTCGAACGTCGCGAGCCGCTCCGTGTTCCTGTCTCTCGCGAGTCAGGATATCGCCGGCGGAAGCGTGGCAGCGCCCGACGTCACGACGTGGCAGTGGGCCGGCACCGTGAGCGGGCCCATCGTGCGCGACCGAGTCCATTACTTCGCGAGCGCCGACGTTCAGGCTCGCATCGTGCAGGATCGCGGCCCGTTCATCAGCGACACGGTAGGCGGAGCGGACATCGCGCGGATCGGTATTTCGTACGCGGATGCAGTGCGATTCCAACGCATTCTCGCCGACACGTTCGCCTTGAATCCGGGAACGCTAGGCCCCGTCAACGGGCAGGTGCCGGCGCAGGACCTGTTCGGCAAGGTCACGGCGCAGATCGGCGGCGGCAGCCATCTCGAAGTGTCGCACCACTATGCGCACGCCGCTCGCCGCAACTTTCTCGACGCCGGCCTGATCGGCTACGTTCCCGGCGCCATCACCAGTCGCGGCATCGGCTACTACGGGCTGTCCTCCGTCGGTGAGGAGGACCGCACGACGGCGCAGACCTCGCGCCTCATCTGGCGCGCACAGGTGAACAACCGCTGGTCGAACGAGCTGATCCTGAGCTATGAAGCGCTTCGGGACGACTGCCTCCCGAACGCGACCTTTCCTCGTATTGTCGTTCTGAACGGCGCGGGGAATCAGCTCGTCGCCGGCCCCAACTTTTTTTGTCCGACCGACACCGTCACGCAGCACGCTTTCGAGTTCACGGACAACGTCACGTTCGCGTTGGGCCGGCATGTCGTGACGCTGGGCACGCACGACGAGCTGTTGCACTTCCATGACGCCATCCTGCAGCAATCACCAGGCTTCTGGACATTCCCCTCACTCGATTCGCTGGCGGCTGGCCGGGCGCAGCGGTACGAACGCTCACTCCCCGGTCCGTTGGGCGCGGGCGTCGATTTCTCGGTGCGCCAAGCGGGAGCTTACGTTCAGGATTCGTGGTCGCCGAGCGCACGGCTCCTGGTGGCAATGGGAGTGCGGCTCGACGTGCCATTCCTTCCCGACCGGCCGGCAACGATCGCCGCGCTGACGGATTCGTTCGGGGTCGAACCGGGGAGCAAGCCGACAGGCAACGCGCTGTGGTCACCGCGCGTGAGCGCGACGTACCGCCCCGGAGGCGACGACCGCACGGTCCTGCGCGGCGGGATCGGCTTGTTCGGCGGCCGGCCGCCTTACCGGTGGATCGGAAACATCTACCGCGACGGCGGGCTGCAAGAGGAGCTGCTCGTGTGTCGCCGTCCGGCGGTGCCCATCTTCGATCCAATCAACCAGCCTACGGCGTGCTTGGACAGCACTGGAGCGGTGCCCGCGGTGAGCTTTATCGATCGCGGCGTCAGGTTCCCGCAGAACCTCAAGATCGCCCTGGGCATCGATCGGGTGCTCGCCCGCGGCCTCCTTGGCACCCTGGAACTGCTCTACACACGCGGCGTCAAGGAATTGTACTTCACCGATATCAACCTTCAGCCGCCGGCCTGGGTCGAAGCAGGAGAGGGCGGTCGCGCCATGTACGGCACGATCGACCCGAGCGGCAACCCGGCCATCGCGCACCCCAATCGACGTGACGCGACGCTGCTCCAGGTGATTCGCGTCTCGAACCGGAGCGGCGACCAGGCGTACTCCGTCGCCGCGCGGTTGGAGCGACGATTTCGGAGCGGTCGTCTGAGCGCAACCTATGCGTATGCGCATGCGCGCGATCTCTTCTCCCTAAACAACTTCAACGCGCGGCCGACCTTGCAGGGCACGCCGCTCGATGGGACGCTCGAAAGCCGGCGCCTGGCCACGTCACTGTTCGACACGCCTCATCGCGTCACCATCACGGCGACGCTCCAACTCCCCTTCAACATGGGAGCGTCGTTGCTGTACAGTGGCAGCTCGGGAACACCGTTTTCGTACATCGTCAACGGCGACGCCAACGCCGACGGGATGGGGGAGCGGGTCGTCAAGAACGACATCGTGTACGTGCCGCGCGACTCGCTCGACATCACCCTTGTTGCGGAATCGACGTACGCGCAGCTCAACTCCTTCATCGAAGGCGAGCGTTGCTTGCGTGAGCAGCGCGGACGGATCCTACGGCGCAACAGCTGCCGCAATCCCTGGGTCGGCGGACTGAACGCACGACTGACCAAGTTGGTGGGGCTGCGGAACGGGCAGTCGCTGGAGATCGGTGCGGACGTCTTCAACCTCCTGAATCTGCTCAACGCGCGTTGGGGCCAGTACCGATACACGGTTTTGGGGCCTTCCGTGCAGCTGCTCATGCTGCGTGGCTACGACGCCGGGAATGAGCGCGGTATCTACGCACCGATCCGAGTGTTGAGGAATCGGGTCCTCGAGGATGCGTCGCACTGGCGAGCGGTGATCTCCGCACGGTATCGCTTCTAATATCGTGACCGCTTTAGAGGGTCACCGCCGCCATCGTCTGTTTCACCGCCTCCGCCGATTTCTTCAGCGCGCTCTTCTCGTCCGGCGTGAGTTGGACCTCGACGATCTGCTCGAGTCCATTCTTGCCGAGCTTGCAGGGTACGCCGCAGTACATGCCCGACAGCCCATACTCACCTTCGAGCCATGCCGCGCACGGCAGCAGCCGCTTCTGGTCGAGCGCGATCGATTCCACCATCTGCGCAGTCGCCGCGGAGGGCGCGTAGTAGGCCGAGCCCGTCTTGAGGAAAGCAACGATCTCGGCGCCGCCGTTCCGGGTCCGTTCGACGATCTTGTCGAGCTTCGGTTTGTCGAGCAGCTGTGTGACGGGGATGCCCGAGACCGTCGTATAAGAGATCAGCGGAACCATGGTGTCACCGTGACCCCCCAGCACCATCGCCTGGATGTCCCGGACCGAGACGTCCAGCGCCTCGGCTAGAAAGGCGCGGTAGCGCGCGGTGTCGAGGACGCCGGCCATGCCGATCACCCGCTCGCGCGGGAAGCCGGTCACCTGTTTGGTCACCCAGCACATCACGTCGAGGGGATTCGACACCACCACGACGATGGCCTTCGGGCAATTCTGCTTGACTTGCTGGGAGACTTGCTTGACGATGTCGGCGTTGGTGCGGACGAGATCGTCGCGGCTCATCCCCGGCTTGCGGGCGATGCCGGCCGTGACGACGACCAGCTCGGATCCCGTCGCCGGGCCGTAGGCATTGGAGCCCTCGATGCGGGTATCGAAGCCTTCGATCGGCGCGGACTCGTACTGGTCGAGGGCCTTGCCCTGCGGGACACCTTCGATGACATCAACCAGGACGACGGTACGAGCGAGCTGTTTTTCGGCGAGGCGTTGGGCGGTGGTGGCGCCGACGTTGCCGGCGCCAACGACGGTGATCTTGCTAAGCATGGTGCGGGAAACTTAGGGACGCCGGGTACGGCGGGCAATCACAGCTTCGAGTCGGCGACTCTCGCGTTCTCCGCGATTATTGTTGCTTCGAGTGCGGTCAACGTCCCATCGCTCAACCCGGTTTGGGCACGCTGCCGCAGGGCGCCGAGGACGCTGTGAGCGGCGTTGGTTCTTCCGGCCGCGATGTGCTGTCGCGCATCGGTCACGAGGCTCTGAATCGACGAGCAGGTGCCCTGGCGCGCACCGGAGGCTCCCTGGCAGATCCCGGCAATGACCTCGGCCAGTTGGGCCAGCACGTCCGTGGCTGACGCGGCGGCCATCCGTGGCTCGAGCTCGCTGGCGGCAGCGGCCAATCGGTTCTTTACTGCGGGGTCCGTTGCAGTGTCCGCGATCTGGCGCAGCGGAATCAGCAGCGTGATGAGCGACGCCGTTCGTGCGGCGCGAGCCGTGGGGATCGGGTATGCGGGGACAGCCTGCATGATCCGACCGAGCAACGCCGCCCGATCTTCCGGCGCGAGGCCGTTGGTGGTGCTAGCCAAAGTGTACCCCCACGTCGTGATGATCGCAGGTCGGGCTCGCTCCTTGGAAATCCACACCTCGTTCAGAACGGGGATTGCCGCTGACCCTCGAGTCGCGATGAACTCCTGCGCCGCGCGACTGGTCTCGATTCCCAGGAACGCGATCCCGCGGACGGCGGACGCGTCCTGCAGCCGGAGCACGCCACGGGTCAAATCGATCACGTACTCCGAGTATGTCTCATCGTCCTTTCCGGTCGTTTGGTCGTACCGCACCTGGCCTGTGGCTTCTCGCTCGAGGAGCTGGACCAGCGCCTGCCGTGCAGCCGACGAGAGCGACTGAATGGGCACGAGGTTCAGGCGTGCGACGGCCTGGGCCCGGGCAGAGACACTTGGGGAGCCGAGGACGCCGACTAAAGAATCCACGTTTTGGCCGAAGGCTCCGACCGGAAGCGTGAGTAGGAGACCAAGCGCTGCCGCACCCATGCTGATCCTGGTCATGGCGCGAGAGGACATTTGAGCTCGATGTGAACATGTCCAACGCCACTGAAGGAGGCGTCCGCGTGCTGAGGATCGGGGTCGCGTTGCTCCACGATGAACCCCAGCGACAGGGCTTGGTCCGCGACGGCATCCCAGTAGCTTTGCGCGGCGGCTAGCTGGGCGGCCGTGGGGAACACGGGCAATATCGGAAACGTCTGTATGTCTGCGGCACAACCGTACTGATGCCAACTGTCCGACACCGCTCCTGAGGCCTTGCCAACGTGGTAAGCGTTGTGCACGGGGTTTCGGTACCCGCTGTTCACCTGCAGCGATAACGGCTGTAGCGCGAGTTGCAGGGAAACGAATAATGAATTGAAATCGCCGTTGATCACGGCCACTGTATAGTCGCCCGCGTTGGTAGCAGACACCCCAAACTGGCCCCGACCCGGGACGCCCTGGGCGACGCCCAGTTCGATGTATTCCTCTCGAATCGTATCGATCTCATCCTGCCGTACGATCGCGGGGGCCGACCGCAGCAGCGTTCCTGAAGCATCGACCGCCGCCGTCACCCGCAGCGCGAGCGACTTCTGATTCAAGCTCCCGGGATGCGGGACGGCGGCCCATCGCCCCGCATCCTGCGGCGGAACCAACGCCTCCACGTTGCTCCCAAACGGCGGAGTGACGCCGTTGGGCTCGAACGTGGTCACCGCGTCGGTGGGGTCGTCGACGATATCCCATTGGATGGTGGGGGCCAGCGAGGCCGGCGTCACGCCCGCCCCGAGGCTCAGCCGATTCTCGCCCGGGCGGCTGGTAAACGACCCTCCGGCATTGGGTCCTTGGGCTCGGAAGATCGTCACATCCGCGGTGGTGACCGGCTCGCGAAACGAGAGCAGGTACACCGTGCCGATGAAACCCTCGCTGGTCACCACGTGATCGGGATAGAACACGCTCGACACCCAGGACATGTCGCTGGTCGGTCGGATGACCACGCGGGTCAAGCTATCAAGACCCGTGATCACCAGGGACTGGGGGAGCGTGCCGCTGCCGAAGT
>WNGG01032315.1_pt1 | contig 11330 bp, 11 predicted proteins | sample 5400661 | NCBI WGS metagenome assembly WNGG01 (sample SAMN13153372, study PRJNA577476) | soil metagenome | isolation source: 100 cm soil or saprolite under Garry oak tree replicate 1 | place: USA:California | collected 2016-06-15 | reverse complement strand
GCATGGGTCACGACCAGTGTGGGCTTCGCAGGCGTCCTGCCAGACGGCTCCTGGATCACACCGCCGTGGACCCGCTGACCCGCGTTCCCATGACCTCCACCGCCGCCGTGAGGCGCCTCCGGGGGAGTGGAGGTGGACGAGCACCCGCGCTGGGATGTGTGGCACCCGATGGAGGTCGCCAAGCTGCTTGCCGGCGTGGACGTCCCGTGGTGCGTCGCGGCTGGCTGGGCGCTGGATCTGTTCCACGGTGAGGTGACCCGCGAACACGAGGACCTTGAGATCGCCGTTCCGGCCGGCAGGTTCGGCGAAATCCGGGCCGCCCTGGTGGACTTCGACATGGAGGTCGTCGGCTCTGGCCGCCGGTGGCCGCTGGAAAGCATGGCATTTCATGTCATGACCCAGACCTGGTTCCGGGAGCGCGAGACTGGTGTCTACCGGCTCGATATCTTTCGTGAGCCCCATGACGGGAACATGTGGATCTGCCGCCGCGAACAGAGCATCCGGCTGCCCTACGACCAGATCATCGTGACGTCGCGGGACGGGGTCCCGTGTCTGGTGCCGGAAATCGTGCTTCTCTTCAAGGCTAAGCACAGCCGGCCGAAAGACCAGGCGGATTTCGTGGCCGCACTGCCGCTGCTGAATCCGGCCCGCCGTGCCTGGCTCGCCGCAAAGCTGGCGGGTGTCCATCCCGGGCACCCGTGGATCAGCGAACTGACAGAACAGGCGTGAGCCCCGCCGCGTCCGTAAATCCCGCCCGGCCACGGCGTCCGGAGTTTGGTCAACCTGGCAGGCGCACGGCGCGGGCCAGCCGGTGCACAGTCACGTGGAAGCAGCCTTACGAGGCGGCGGCTGGCGATCAGTGGACCGGGGCTGGCTCCCGTACCTGGCTCGGGGCGCCTTCCGGAGCCGGGGTGAGCGTTCGGCCCATCAGCGGCGACAGGTATGCCACGATGCTCGCGATCTCGCGGATGTCGGACTCAACGAGTGCCTGGTCACCGTCACACAGCGCCATCTTGGGCTCGGGATGCACGTCCACGATGACTCCGTCGGCGCCGACAGCGATCGCCGCGCGGGTGAGAGGCAGGACCAGGTCGCGGCGGCCGCCCGAGTGCGAGGGATCCACGATGACAGGCAGGTGGGACAGGCGCTGCGCGACTGGCACAGCGCTGATGTCAAGGGTGTTCCGTGTCGCGGTCTCGAACGTGCGGATTCCCCGTTCGCACAACACGATGTCGAGGTTCCCGCGCTGGGCGATGTACTCCGCGGCCATCAGCCACTCCTCGATGGTGGCGCTCATTCCCCGTTTGAGCAGGACGGGTTTTGATGCTGAGCCCACGGCCTGCAGCAGCGCGAAGTTCTGCATGTTGCGGGTGCCCACCTGGAGCATGTCGGCGTAGGAAGCGACAAGATCGACACTGCCCGGGTCGATGACCTCGGTGACCACCGGGAGGCCTGTCTCGGCGCGGACGTCCGCGAGAATCTTCAGGCCCGCCTCGCCGAGCCCCTGGTAGGCGTAGGGAGAGGTACGCGGCTTGAACGCCCCGCCCCGAAGCAGCGACGCACCGGCTGCTTTAGCCATGTTTGCGGCCGACAGCGTCTGCTCGGGTGTCTCCACTGCACAGGGCCCCGCTATAACCGTGAGTGTGTCCGGGCCGATGGGCACGCCGCCCACCCTGATCACGGATCTGGTGGGGTGGTGCTCGCGGCTGATCAGCTTGTACGGAACGGAGATCCGCACCACGTCAAGGACGCCGCTGCGGCTGCGCAGGTTCAGAGCCCCGAAATGCTCCACCTCGCCGACCAGGCCAACGATCGTGCGCGACACCCCGCGGCTGACGAACGCCTCTCCACCCGCCGCACGCACCAGATCAACGATCGCACCCACGTCCTCCTGCGTGGCCTCTGGGGCCATCAACACGACCATTGGGGACTCCTCCCGTCACACTGATCATCCAACAATGAAACAAGCCCCGGGCCTTCGGCCCGGGGCTTGTGAAGTCGGTCACGTCAGCGCAGTGTCTGGCGGGCGATACGACGAATCCGAGTCTGCGGCCGGTGGCTGTGGTCGACGGGTGCTGCCGCCGGTCACACATGGCTCACGCTTCGCGCAGGCGCTTCAGCGTGGCGATGTCTGTCGCGTGCGCGTCACGGGGGCCGGGGGTCTCCACGATGAAGGGAATGCCCTGGGTGGCCGGGTGGCTCAGCAGGGCCGCGAAGGCAGCCGTGCCGATCCGGCCAGCCCCGATGTTCTCGTGCCGGTCGCGGCGAGACCCGCATTCGTCCTTGGAGTCGTTGGCGTGGATGAGGCGCAACCGCCCGCCGGGCGAGCCGGGATGCTGGGCCAGCAGCCGGGTCAGCTCATCGAGCAGCGACTTCGTGCCCGCGTGTGCTGCCAGGTCATGCCCGGCTGCGAACAGGTGACAGATATCCAGGCATACGCCAGCCCGGGGATGCCAATCCAACGTGTCGAGATACGGCCCAAGATCGCTGACCGCTGTGCAGAGCATCTGGCCCTGGCCCGCCATCGGCTCCAGCAGCAGGTCCGGCCCGTCGTCCCCGAGCGAGTCGAGCAGCGGCAGTAGCGATTCCCGCACGCGGCACAAGCCCTGGTCCCGGTCACTTCGGACGGCGGAACCGGTGTGCACCACGACTCCGAGCGCGCCGACCTCACGGCCTCGCCGCAGCGAATGGGCCAGCGACCCGGCTGAGCGCTGCCGTACGACGGCATCCGGTGATCCGAGGTTGATCAGGTAGGGGGCGTGGATGAACACCGGAAGCCCGGTTGCGGCCAGATGAGCCGTGAACGCGGCGTCCTGTTCGCGGGCACCGGCGGGAAGAGCCCAGGCGCGCGGGTTGGCGGCAAAGATCTGGATCGTTTCGGCACCGATGGCCTCGGCATACCGGAGCCCGCGGGCCGCCAGCCCGCCGGCGACGGGTACATGGGCCCCGATCGGCCGGCCTGCCATGTCGATGGGCACGGCCCTTGAGCCTAATCGGTCCTCCCAGCTCTGGCGGGGCTCCACTGCGCGCCAGGCCCGGGCGGGGGGAACTGCGCGTCGCTCCGGGCCCGGGCTCGCTGCGCTCCAAGCCAGGCCCTGGCTCCGCTGCGCTCGGGGCCCGGGCGGGCACCGGCTCCCGGTGGGCACCGCCGCCCGGGCGCTCACACGCTGCCCGGCGTACGCTGCCAACGTGAACGCCGTTCCCCGGTACGCAAAAGCTGTTGCCAACCCTGGCCAGGGCGATGCGCTGGCCAGGGCTCTGCTCACGGCGGCGGACGGCTTGGCCGGTGACCCTGGATGCCTGCTCTACCTGGTCAACCGCGAGGCGGGCAACCGGGACACGATCTGGGTCACCGAGGTCTGGCGGAGCCAGGCGGACCTGGACGCCTCTCTCCGGCAGATCGCGGGCAGTGAGCAGGTCACCGCCGCGCTGGCCCTCGTGCAGAACTGGGAAACCATCGAACTCGAGCCAGTTGGCGGCAAAGGCCCGGGCGCCCCGCCACCGTCGGGCGGCTGACAAGCCCGCGCGAAACGCCAGCAGCAGCTATCCCGAAGGCGCGAGACCTGACCACAGCGTGACAGTGCTGCCCTCCGGCGCTTGCCCGTCCGGGCTGTGATGGAAGACAGCGTGCAGCGGGCCGACCTGGATGACATTGACCAGGAAGCCAAGGTGCTTCAGCGTCCTGGTGGCGTCGCGCACCGACATGCCGTCGACGTTGGGGATGGTGACCATCTGCGGCCCGGGGGAGATCACGATCGTGATGACCTCACCCTTGGTGAACGCACCGCCTGGCGCGGGCGACTGCCTGATGATCGTCCCGGCCGGCTGATCGCTCTTGCGGGCCGTAACCTCGTTGAGGGAAACGCCGTTCTGCGTGGCCCAGGCCTCGGCGTCGCCCTTCTGGCCGCCGACGAAGTTCGGGATGGGCGGTCCAGCGCTCACGACCAGCGTTACCGGCTGTGGCTGTGGCCAGGAGACACCCGCCGCCGGGCTGGTGCTGACCACGATGCCTGCGGCGATGGTGGTGGATGGCTGGGCCTTGACCTTGCCGGGAGTGAGGCCCGCGTGCTGGAGGGCGGCACGGGCCGCGTCGAGCGCCTGTCCGGTTACTTGCGGCACCGCGATCATGTGCGGCCCGAGCGACACGATGAGGGTGATGTGGCCGCCGCGGCGGATCCTGCTTTCGGAGGCCGGGATCGTGCGGATGACAGCACCCTTGGCGATTTCGTTGTCGAGCTGTCCCTTGCCGGTGGACACGGTCAGCCCGGCGTCGCGCAACTCAGTCTGCGCGGCCGCCGCGGTCATACCCTCCACTTTTGGCACTGTGGTGTACCGGCCCGCTTCCACCCACCAGCCCAGGACACCGATGACCAGCACCGCCGCGAGCGCGATCGCGAGGTAGCCAAGCCGCCTGCTGAACAGCAGGCGCTGCAGCGGGGGCTCCGCGAGCCTGGGATAACCGGTGTGCCGGGTACCGGGAGGTGCTTCAGTTCCGGCGGAGACGATGAGCGTCTTGTTGGTGGCAGCCCGGTGCCCCTGCGTGAGCTGGCGGGTCGCCCCGGATCCCGTTGCGTCGCCAGGGCCTCCCCCGTACGACTGGCGCGGTACCGGCGGCAGGCCCGGAATCAGGTCAAGGGCAGTTCCGCCCGGCGGGCTGGCCGGGGCGGGCGGCATCGCCCGGCCCGGCCAGGTGGGTGGCGGGGCGGCGGAAACAGCCGTTGCCGCGCCGTCTGGGGAAGCCGGGCCGGGGGAAGCCGGGCCAGGGGAAGCCGGGCCGGGGGAAGCTGGGCCAGGGGTGGACTGGCGCGGTGCGCTGGTGAGCGTCAGGCTGTTGCGGACGCCAGGTATGGCCTGCAGGAACTGCCTGGCATCCGCCGGGCGCCGGTCGGGATTGCGGCTGGTGGTGAGCGTCACCAGGGCATCCAGCGCGGGGGGAAGGCCGGGCACCGCCGCGGAGGGGGGCGGGACGATCTCGTTGATGTGCTTGTACGCGACCGCGAGCGGCGTTTCCCCGGTGTGTGGCTGGGCGCCGGTAAGCAGTTCGAACAGCATCACCCCGGCCGCGTACACGTCGGTGCGCACATCGGTGGCCCCGCCAGTCACCTGCTCGGGCGCGAGGTAAGCGGCAGTCCCAATGATCATTCCGGTTCTGGTGTGGCTCACGCCGGACAGCAGCCTGGCCAGCCCGAAGTCGGCCACCTTGATCGTGCCCCCGGGGCCGAGCAGCACGTTCTCGGGCTTGACGTCGCGGTGCGCGATCCCGGCGTCGTGGGCTGCGGCCAGCCCGGCAAGGACGCCTTCCATGATGCCGAGCGCCTCGCGCGGGTTGAGCCGGCCCCGTTCGTGCAGCAACTGCCGCAGCGTCTGGCCGGGCACGTACTCCATGGCCAGGTAAAGCGTGCGCCCGTCGGCGCCCTGGTCATAGACGGTTACGACGTTCGGGTGCGACAGGCGCGCAATCGACCTGGCCTCCGATACGAACCGGTGGACGAAGTCTCCATCTTTGGCGAGCTCGGCATGCATGATCTTGAGCGCGACAGCACGGTCGAGCCGTGTATCGGTGGCGAGGTAGACGGTCGCCATGCCGCCATGGGCGAGATGGGACTCGACCCGGTACCGCCCATCGAGCAACTGGCCGATGGGCGGTCGGGCAAGGGTCGTATCCATTGGGCTCGATTCTAGATCGGGCTGGCGCTTTCAGCCCGCGAACAGCATTAAGTCCATCACCACGCCGCAGCTGGTGACGACGCGAGGGAATCGTAGCGCCGGGCCGCCCCGCCGGGCACTGGGATGGCGGGCAACCGTCCCGAGGGTGGCGGCCCGGCCAATCGCCCGCCGTCCCACGGGGGACGCCCTGCCTCCTAGCCTAGGTGCTCGTGCGGATCGATCGGGTGGTTATCGCCGGCGCGGGCCTGGCCGGCTGGCGGGCCGCTGAGGAGTTGCGGGCCAGGGGCTACGCGGGCGGCATCACCGTGATTGGTGCCGAACGGCGGATGCCCTATGACCCTTCGGCGCCCTTGTGCTGGCCACCGGCGCTGTTCCAGTGCGCCTGCCGGGGAGCGGTCCGCAGCGCGTGCTGCGGACCATAGATGACGCCGCGGCCCTGCGCGCGGCCCTGCGTCCCGGTACACGGCTGGCGGTGGTGGGGGCAGGCTGGATCGGGGCCGAGCTTGCCACCGCGGCGGCCCGGCGGGGATGCCAGGTCACAGTGGTTGAGGCAGCACCGGCGCCGCTGGCCGCCGCGCTCGGGGCCCAGGTGGGGTCCAAGACGGCGCCCTGGTACGCGGCCAGCGGTGTTGACCTGCGGCTGGGCCAGCCGGTGGAGTCGGTGGAGCCGGGTGGGCTCGCGCTGCCGGGCGGCGGCTGGCTGCCAGCGGATGAGGTTGTCACCGCCATCGGGGTGCGTCCGGCGGTGGACTGGCTGGCGGGTTCGGGTGTGGCGCTGGAGAACGGCGTTGCCGTGGACACGCGGTTGCGTGCCTCGGTGCCAGGGGTGTACGCAGCGGGGGACTGTGCCGCGTTCGTCTCCCGCCGGTACGGCCGCAGGCTGCGGGTCGAGCACTGGGACTCCGCGCTGCACGGGCCGGAAGTGGTGGCGGCCAACATCCTGGGCGGGACCGAGGAGTACGACCCCGTTCCGTACTTCTGGTCAGAGCAGTTCGGCCGGATGGTCCAGTACGCCGGGCACCACGACGAGTCGGCCCGGCTGGTCTGGCGAGGCGACCCGCAGGCACGAGAGTGGTCCGCATGCTGGCTGGCGGGCCCGGGTTCGGGACAGGCGGGCCCGGGTTCGGGACAGGCGGGCGCGGGGTCGGAACAGGCGATCCCGGGCTCCGGTCGGGCGATCCCGGGCTCCGGGCACGCGGAACGGCTCGTCGCTGTACTCGCCATCGGCCGGCCCCGGGATCTCCTGCAAGGACGGCGGCTGATTGCCTCGGGTGACCCCGTAGACGACGTTCGCCTCAGTGATCCCGCCATTCCCGTGCGTGACGCGCTAGTAGTACAGGGCTAGATCTGTAGCCTTTGCAGGCGGAGCCGGCGCCGGAAGTAGTGGCTGCGGATGCCCCGTGCGCTGCGGGCTGGTAAAGGAGTTGAGTGATGGGTGATCGCAGCGGTTGCTCGCTGGTCGAGCTGACGGTGCTCGATGTCCTTGACTCCATAACCGCGAGGCGCCCGCGGGCATATGCCCGGTCCGCGAAGGCACTGGCGGGAATCGAAGAACGTATGGGGCTCGGACCTCGGTACGCCTACGAGGTGCTGCTTGACCTGGCCCGTCCGTGGGTTGTCCCTATCCGCACCGTGGTGGTGGCAGGCGACTATGGGGATCGGAGTTTTCCCACGCCTGCCGACCCCGAGTACACCGACTGCCGCCCATCGCACGCTGGCCAGCTTGTGCTCGATGCTGAGGCTCACCGGTTGGCGCCACTACCGGTCGGGCTGATCAATGGCGCCACCTACCGGGGCGGCACTGAGCCGCCGTTGGATCCGTTGCGGGTTCTCGCTGCTCTGCGGAGGCTCCTGGAGGATCCGCGTGTTGCTGACGGCGAGCTGATCGGCATTGTCGGCCCTCCCTGGTCGGGGACCGGTTGCACCGTGGTCGGTGACCTGCGCGCGCTCAACAGGGGGCGCCGGGTCGTGCTTCGCGAGCGAGGCCAGATCACCATCCAAGGCACTGCCGTTCCTGAGCCCCCCCCAGCCCTCCCGCCGCCAGCCCGTAATGTCCAGTACTACCCCTACGGGGGAGTAGCGAGCGGTGAGTCTTTCCCGGCCCATCTGGTTATCGAGTCACTGCCCGCCAGAACTGTCGCTCCCGAGGTGGCCCAAGCCATCGCCAACAGGGCCGTATCCCTCCCGTCGACTGACTCGCACACGGGCGAGACGCTGGGAACGACCCTGCCGATAGCCTTCGTAGACGACCAATCCAAGGGCACCGAGGTACGGATTCTTGTCATGCTCCGGCCTGGTTCCGACCCGGCTGCTGTACGGAACCAGCTCGCCACAATCGATGGGGTCTCAGCCGAGGTGCCTTGCGCATTCCCCGCTCCGCTGGCCAAGCTCCTCCGGTCCTGGGTGAACGATCACCGCAGCGAGGACATCGCGGCCAGCCTTACCGAACTCCAGAACGCCATCCGTCGTGACCAGCAACGCGAAACGCGTAACCGCTGACGCCACTGGGAGAACGCCTTGTTACTGTCTTTTCGATTTGTGTTCGATATGCCTTAAGATACGAATGATGAATGATGCTCTAGAGTCCCGGTATCGTCGCAGGCTAGAACGCCTGCGCAGAGGTCCAGGGTCGGTTGGAGCGGTGCTACAAGCGGCAGCGAAGAGAGGGTGGGCCGACGCAGGCACCCGGCTGACTACACGGCGGGGTAATTGGATCTTCGGCATGTGGCCATACTGGCAAGCGTGATGCCCCGTGAGCACCGGCGAGACCAGGTGCTGGAAGTCCTTCGCCAAAGCCAGACCGCGCTAGATGACGGCCAGATCGCTCAGGCTCCACCGATGAACCCGATCTACGTGAACACGATCTGCCGGCAACTCGCGGCGGATGGCCTGATCGTCCCGGGGCAAGGGCGCGCACACTAGGATTGTCAACATTCTCGCTGACGCTGACCAGCGTAAATCCGCCGCATCGGCCGCAGAAGAGCTGGCCCACCGCCGGACGCCGAACCGGCCAGCCGAGCGTATCGAAGCGCTCATCGGCCAATTCGCTGAATACGTTGCCGCGTTCGAAGCCAGTGCCACGTTCGCCGGCCCGAGCCTGTACTTCCACGACAAAGCCATCGAACAACGCCGGCGACACCGGACCGCCAGTTCCCTACTGGACGATACCCAGTTCCTCGAATATGCCTACGCCGTCCTGCCCGCCTGGGGCATGCACAAGACGGGAGCACACCCCGTCAAAGTCCGTGACTTCCCCGACATCGTCGCTGCTCTCAGAGAGTCCGCGCCCGAGTTGCAGCAACTGTGGCTGCTTCACATCACGACGCTCACCCCGACGCAGCAAGCCAGGTTGCGGCAGTCGCCTGGGGAATCATCACCAACATCAAGGTGAGCGCCTCGCGGACCCAGATCGTCGCGGGCAGCAAATTGCTTCATCATCTGCTGCCAGACCTCATCCCGCCCATCGACGGCAAATACACCTGCCGGTTCTTCACCAACCGAGCAATGCTGCCTACCTCTGATCGCGTTGCCTTCCTCGACTGGTACCCACAGCTAGCAGCCATCGGAACACGCTGTCAGCAGCCCATCCACGACGCAGTCAAAAACGGAGGCTTCATGGCCACCGGAGAAGCAAAGATCATCGACAACGCCATCGTTGGCTACATGCAACAGCACTAGCCGCGCCCACTCGTAGAGCCGATCCGAGGAAAGGCCAGTGACGACGGAGCGCGGCGGAGGAGGACATTGCCCTGGCGAGACGGAGTCGTGAGCCGACTCACAGAACCCGAGATCGTCCGTATCGTCAACCGGTATGTCGGTGTTTCAGGTGGCTACCTGGGCCTGCCCGAACGCTTCACCTACCGCACCCACGCCGATTTCTATGCCGAGTACTGCGACCTGTCCGTTGACCTGAGCCCGTTCGAAGGGACGACTCGGGAAACCTTCATGGCCGCCCTTGCGTCCTTGTCTCCCAGGGACCAGGCGAAGGTGCTCCGGGGCATCATCGATCGATTCCCGCCTGACGAAACCGGAGCCCCGAACAGCCGACCGGCGACGCATGCCATGCTCCTGACGTACATCGATCGATTGGAGTCCAACCCTCTCATCGCCAGCCAAACCCCGCAGATCACCAGCGACGTGGTCCTTCGAGCCCTACAAGACGCAGAGAACCTCATTCAAACCTCCGGCCCCACCAGCGCCGTGGACCGGGTTCACACCGTGCTCCACGGCTACCTCATCGCCGTCTGCGACGGAGCCGGAATCGCCCATGGCGAGCGCGACACCATGGTCGCCCTCCTCAGAGGGCGTCTCATCTAGGCTGCGGCTGGTTCGCCCGTTGTGGTGGAATCGGTTCGCCAGGTTGGGGTGGATTCGCCGGTCAGCCGCTTGCTCATGTTGTCGGATCATGGCCCAGTGGATCATGGTAGTGGAGCGTTCTGGGAGGGTCTCGTAATCTCGGGCAAGACGGCGATGGAGCATTAACCATCCAAAAGTGCGCTCGACCGGCCACCGTGGTGTGGCGTGGAACCCCTTCAGGCCCGGCTGTTTGGTGTAGGTCTGCACGTCGATGCCGTGGCGGCGCCTTCGTCGGCCACGGCGCGCTTGTACCCGGCGTCCACCCACACTCTGGCCACGGCCGGGTGGCTGGCGGCCAGGTCGGCGATCAGCGCCTGCCCGCCGGCGTTGTCCTGCACGGATGCGGCGGTGACCAGCACCGCCAGCAGCAGGCCCAGGGTGTCGGTGGCGATGTGCCGTTTGCGGCCTTTAATCTTCTTGCCCGCATCTATGCCCTGGGTGGCCTCCGGCGGGTTGCACGAGGTCTTGACGGACTGGGCATCCAGGATCGCCGTGGTGGGCTCTTGTGACCGGCCGGCGCGCTCGCGGACTTTCGCGCGCAGCAGGTGATGGACCTCCTCGGCGGTGCCGTCCTTCTCCCAGGCGGCGTAATAGCCGTAAACGGTCTTATGCGGTGGGAAATCGTGCGGCAGCAGGTGCCAGGCGCATCCGGCGCGACTGACGTACAAGATCGCGTTGACGATCTCCCGCAGCTCATGCACTGGCTCGGACAGCGCCAGCCCGGCCCCGGCGCGGCGGGCTCTCCACTCGGCCAGGACCGGCTCGATCAGCGCCCAGCGGGCATCGGACAGATCGGTGGCATATGGCAGCCGCTTGGTCATGACGCTGACCAATAGCACGAGATAGCGCCAGAGTGTGGGACGCCGTAAACAAAGCTTCACTTTACGTAGCCGGAACTAGGACACAACTACATGAGACGCCCTCTCAGAAAACTGGAAGCAAACCACCCCAGCCTGGCTGATCTGGGTCCACGCTCTCGGGACATCAAAACTGTCCTGAACTCCAGCGCCAGCATCCTTGATGCACTCCTACCGGTTCGGAACCAAGGAAGCATGGCGCACCCGAACGCCGAACTACTAGGAGAGCCCGAGGCGAGACTCATCATCAACGTCGGCAGAACTCTCCTCAACTACCTTGACGCCAAGTTCTCGCGCCCGCGAAACTTCGAAGACCCACCGACATAATTGCTCGCTAATTGCCCTGATCATGGTGGACTGTGCTCGGTATGCCGTTGGAGGCCGCCCGTGTGGACGGCGCCGTGGGTGGTCAGGGCAAGGCTGTGCGCCCTATGGGGCGGGGCCTGGCCG
>WNGG01022155.1_pt1 | contig 11331 bp, 11 predicted proteins | sample 5400661 | NCBI WGS metagenome assembly WNGG01 (sample SAMN13153372, study PRJNA577476) | soil metagenome | isolation source: 100 cm soil or saprolite under Garry oak tree replicate 1 | place: USA:California | collected 2016-06-15 | reverse complement strand
TATCGTGCTTGGGCTGCTGATTGCAGGTGCATTAGCCACGTGGGTCCCAAACTCTTTCTGGCAAGCATTTTTCTTCACGGGTAATCCAACGCTTGCAAAAATAGAAGGCCCACTGGTTGGCCCCCTCGTCGCTATCGTGAGTTTCGTGTGTTCCGTAGGCAATGTACCACTCGCTGCTGTGTTATGGCGAGGTGGGATTAGTTTCGGCGGCGTGGTGAGTTTCATCTTCGCCGACCTGATTACCTTGCCCGTTCTTGATATCTATCGCAAATATTATGGATGGAAAGTCATGGGCTATATCCTGCTGACCTTCTACATCACCATGGCTGCCGCCGGGTATGTGGTCGAGTTTCTTTTCCAGGCGCTCGGCATTATTCCGCAAGACCGCAAGGTGGTTGCCATCACTGAGGGAATACAGTGGAACTACACCAGCATCTTGAATATCATCTTTCTGGTGCTGGCAGCCATCCTGGTGATTCGCTTTATCCGCACGGGCGGCATACCGATGCTGCGCATGATGAATACCCCAGAGCAGGAAATGGCTCATCATCACGGGTAAGCATCGTGCTGTCGTGTGTCCGGCTTCCAATAGATGCGGAGAAAGAGTTTTCCCACGCGACATGCGGCTGAACCGAAAGACACCTACGATCGACTTCGCGGATGGAAGGAGCAAAGGAGCAGATGTATGCACTATAGGAACGATCGCGAAACGAGGTGAAATCATGAGCTATCGGCCTGTTCCAGCCCTAGGCAAAGACTGGCTCACGCCCTTCTATGACGCGCTGCTTGCAATGGTGGGTTGGGGACCACAACTCACCGAGAAGATGCTTGAGCGGGCCCACATCCAGGACGGCGAACGTGTGCTGGATGTCGGCTGCGCGACAGCCACACTGCTGATCGCGGCCAAAGCTCGTTACCCCACTGCTCACCTGGTGGGGGTCGATCCCGACGAGCGTGCTCTCCAGATCGCCCGTAAGAAAATCGCACGGCACCGAGTCGAGGTGGAGGTGGTGCAAGCGAGAGCAGAAAACCTGCCCTTTCAGCCTTCCTCGTTTGATGCCGTGCTGAGTAGCCTGATGTTCCATCACCTCCCGACCGAGATCAAATACCAGGCCATGCACGACATCTACCGCGTGCTCACACCTGGCGGCAGGCTTCTGCTCGCTGATTTTGGGAAACCAGAGGGCGTACTGCTCAGCACCTTGTTTGCCCTCAGTCGATTCATGTGGGCTGCCGAAGCCAGATACATCCAGGACAATAAGGAGGGGAAACTGCCGAGCTTTCTGAAAGAGGCCGGGTTTGCGGTCCGGGAGCTGCCCCCACGCTACAGAGGTGTGCAGTTTCTCCTCGCAACAAAAGACGCAGGCGTGCAGGAAAGGGGAAAGAGATGAAAACGGTGACAGTACCGGTCAAGGGCCTTAATTTCGCTGGATGTGGACGTGAGATTGAGAAGCGGCTCGGCCAGCTTGCGCCAATCCTAGCGGTCGAGGCCAGCTACGTCACTCAGACGACCACGATTACCTACGATGAAACGCGGATGACGGAGGCGCAGCTGAGGAAGCTAGTCGAGGACTGCGGATTTGCTCTTGCACCTGCACCTGCCGACGCCCTTGGGCGTGAGCCCCAACTGGGTCTTGCTCGTGCTGGCCACGCCCGTCGTGTGGTGGTGCGGCTGGATCTTTCATTTCGGAGCCTGGCGCGCCCTGCGCAACCGCACGCTAGATATGAACGTGCTGGTGAGCCTGGGGGTTTTGGTCGCCTACCTCTTCAGCGTCTTTGCCACTCTGTTTGCCCCCCAGGTGGACACCAGCTACGATGCGGCGGCCATGCTCGTCACCTTCGTGCTCTTCGGTCATTGGATGGAGATGCGCAGTCGCCGGGGGTCTTCTGACGCCCTCAATGCCCTCTTGCGCCTGGCACCCACGCAAGCCAACGTCATCGGCTCCGATGGGCAGGTACGCACGGTGCCGGTCGAGCAGGTCCAGGTGGGCGACCTCCTCCTGCTGCGCCCCGGCGAGAAGGTGCCGGTCGATGGCATCGTGACCGAGGGGCAGAGCGCCATTGATGAAAGCATGGTGACCGGTGAGAGCCTGCCCGTCAGCAAACAGCCCGGAGATGAGGTCATTGGTGGCACGGTCAACGGGTCCGGTTCGCTGCGCTTCAAAGCGACCAAGGTGGGCAGCGAGACGGCCTTGGCTCAGATTGTGCAACTGGTGCAGATCGCGCAGAACTCGAAGGCGCCCGCGCAGCGTTTAGCCGACAGGGCCGCGGAGTGGTTAGTCCTGGCAGCGGTCAGTGCCGGAGTGCTGACGTTCCTCGTCTGGTTCTTCGTCATCGGGCAAACTGCGCTCTTTGCGCTGACGCTCGCGGTGACGGCGGTGGTCATTGCCTGTCCCGATGCGCTCGGCCTGGCAACGCCCACCGCCGTGGCGGTGGGCACGGGTATTGGAGCGAGGAACGGTATTCTTATCAAAAACGCGACGGCCCTGGAGCAGGCCTCGCGCATCCAGGCCCTCATCTTTGACAAGACCGGGACGCTGACCGAGGGCAAACCGGCGGTGGCCAATGTCGTCGCCGCCACTTGCAGCAGCCGGGCCTGGACCAGGCCCGGCTGCTGCAAGTGGCGGCGACGGCGGAAGCCGATTCCGAGCATCCCCTGGCAAGCGCCATCGTGGAGGAAGCAAAAGATCGCCAGCTGGCGCTATTGCCCTATAGCCAGTTCAAAGCGATTGCGGGAGGAGGCGTCCAGGTGCAGGTGGATGGCAGCACCGTGCTGGTCGGGACTCCGAAACTGCTGGCAGAGCACAGTATCCAGTTGCAGCCTGCTGAACAGGAGGAACTGGTCGCACTGCAGGCGGAGGGGAAAACCGCGATGCTCGTGGCGATGGACGGCCAGGCGGTTGGCCTGATCGCGGTGGCTGATCGTGTGCGAGCCACTGCTCGTGAGACGATCGCCCAGCTTAAGGCACTGGGCATTCAGGTGGCGATGCTCACCGGAGATAACCGGCGCACGGGTGAGGCCGTCGGACGTGAACTGGGCATTGACCGCGTGTTTGCCGAAGTCCTGCCCGCCGACAAAGCGAACTACGTGAAGCAACTCCAGGGCGAGGGGCTGTTCACCGCGATGGTGGGTGACGGGGTGAACGATGCCCCGGCGCTGGCGCAGGCAGACCTGGGCATCGCTATCGGTGCGGGAACTGGTGTGGCCATCGAGACGGCCGAGGTGGTGCTCATGCGCAGCGATCCCCTCGATGTTTTGGCCGCCATTCGCCTCTCCAAAGCCACCGTCAGGAAGATGAAGCAGAACCTGTTCTGGGCTGCCATCTACAATGTGATTGCCATTCCGGTGGCGGCAGGCGTGCTGTATCCGCTGGGGATCCTGCTCAGTCCAGCCGTCGGAGCACTCGCTATGAGCGCCAGTTCGATTACCGTTGCGACAAACGCCGTGCTGCTCAAAGGCGTGGAGAAGAAACTGCGGGAGGAGCAGCGCTGATCCTCTTTTGCCTGCAGCTACATCTCTCTGGGGGACGGCTCCCGCTCCATGAAAAGATCGATCCAGTAGTGGCCTGGCCGCTGCGGATCGATGAAGACGTTGATGCGACTTCCCAGCGGATACAGCCGTGGAGGGTCCTGGAGGAAGGCACAGCGAAAGATGTAGGCGCGCCTGTTCCGAGGATGCACTCACCGAGCAACGAGTTCAAACGGCCCCTCTCTGGAGGGGAAGCCAGCTTGTGCTTGATCGTGCATGAGCGCTTTCAACAGAGCGGCACATCTCTTCAAGCGATCCGTCCCGCTACTCTCTCTATGGCGATAATGGTTGCCACGAGGATGATCCCGTGCTGTCTCAAGGAGACCATTCCAGAGCGGGGATAACTGCTGTGTTTCTACATGGTAGAAGTTATCCCGAAAATAGGAAATCATTCCAGAACGGAGGATAATAGCTGTGCCTTCATGTGGTAGAAGTTATCCCTGCTCTGGAATGGTCTTGTCTTTGAGCGCGTCAATGAGTGCCTTTGCAAACTCGGTGGGATAGGACACGAAGCCGAGGTGTCCTCCGGGCAAATTGACAATATCACGGCCCAACTTCTGGGCCAGCACCCTGTTCGGCTGGTATGGCAACTGGTCGTGGGAGTCACGTCCCCCGGCGAGCACGATCCGCTCGGCGTTCGCAGCGAGCGCAGCGAGATCAAGCTCAACCCGCGGTGACTTCCGCAACTCGTGCTCCATCCAGTACCTGGCGTTGGACAGGGTGTACTCGTTCGTGTGCTCGCGCATAGCGTGCTCCATCACCTGGTGGTCTACGCTTCCAACTGTCCCGCTGGCAAACTGGTGCATGGCTTTGGGAATCCCGTACTGACGGTAGGTGTCGTAGACCCCGTCGAAAAAGACTCGCCATTTCGCAGCATCGGGCAGCAGATTCACTGCCGGCGGCTCGTGGGCAACCACGGTATGGACCAACTCGGGATAGTGGCTGATGACCTCAAGCGCGATAAGCGCTCCTGAGCTGTTGCCAAAAACGGTCGCCGGTTTGTCCGTCAGGTGCTCGATCAAGCGCCGGACGTCATCGGCATCGGTAGCCAGCCGGTGATCATAGTCTTGAGGTCCGTCGAGCGAGCTTCGGGAAAAACCGCGGCGGTCGTAGGTAACTACCTGGTACTGTGCCACCAGTGCGTGTGCTAGCGGGCGGAAGACCTCTCCCTCTCCCTTCGCCCCTGGGATCAGGATCAAAAGTGGCCCGTCGCCGTTGACCTCATAATACAAGTGTGCACCGGGGACCTTGAGTGTACTCATACGCTTTCCTTCTTTCTTATTTGAAGGCCTCGGCATGGACATCGTTGCCTTCGAGTTCATGCACGATCCCTTGAGCCTTGTCGGTCGCTGCCTCTCCGGCTGTGGCACCTTTATGCTGCTCGTCCTGCTTCCGCTGCCCGTACCGGGTCATGCCCCGCGGCTTGTACACCGACAGCGCGGTGAGCACGATCAACACCACCAGCCCACGGGATGCGCAACGAGATAAAAGCAAGCAAGCAAAGAGAAGCCTGACGACATTGCGAGAAAGCAGAAGAGCGGAAAAGTGGAGTGGAAATGAGAGATACATAGACATCCGTGAATATGAAAGGGATACCAAGCAAGAAGGGATTCCGAAAAAAAGAAGCAAGTGGTGTTTCTCAGCGTTTATGCAGCAGTCACCAGGCCACAGTGCAACTGCTGAGCAAGAGAAGCAGGGAGCCCATAGATCGTGATCTCAAGTGGAGATGCAGTAGCAAGGCGGGCATTGCGAGCCATGCGCTCATCCCAACTGAGACGCCAATGCGCCCGTTGTGCTCGGGTTTGCAGGTCATCGTGGCTGACAGGCTTGTGCTCTTGTGGTTGAAGAGAGCCAAAGGTGAGGGTGACGGTTTGTGTGCGCAGCAAACCCATCCATCGACGGCGAAGGTGACAGCGTGGCCAATCTCCCCACAGGACTGGGTGAGGAGCGGATTGCAGAGCTGGCTTCCCCACCGTCGAGGAAGCTTCAAGCGGGTGAGGAGGGGACTGGGCCGCAACTGATGCGCAGGATGCGACGGGCCAAGCCACGGCACTGACTTGCCGTGGCTTGAGCGTCGTGGTGGATTCTTGACACAGCTCTCGAAGAGGACAAGGACGGCAATGCGTAATCCGAGCACCGTAGACCATGCGCACGGAGCCGTTGCGCTCTGGTCTACGCTCTTGCACCGTCAAGGGATGACCAGCCGGACAGCGTAAGGTGCCATCGGGTTGCGGAGCAAAATCTGACCCGGCAAATCCTTTCGTGAAAGATCGGCGAGCCCATTGGGCGGGTCCATACAAGACAGGTTCGCTCGCCGCAACAGCTGCCTGCTCCTGTGCCGGAGCAAATTCGGTCAAACGCATGGGAGAAGACGAGAGGTGCTGTCCAAGCGCTAAACGCAGATTCCAGAGCCATTGATTCACGATTTGCCAGCATTCCTGCCCCCAGGCCGTGCGAGAACACCAACGATCCGGGTCTTGTTCCCGATCTTCATCGGCGAGGACCGTCTCAAATGAGCCCCGATGCAGATAGAGATCAAGCACATCAGCACAGGTGAAGGCAGCCGGCGGCGCAGTGGTGAGAAACAGTTCATACACCGTCTCCGCACGCAGAACCCCAATGGTTGGTTTGTTGGTGGATGTGGCCGGGTGAGTCGCAACGATCAAGCGCACACGGGGTCCCGAGGGCCTGAGTGCCATGTCGGGGCAATCGAAGAGGGCACGACTCGCTCCACTCTCGGGATGGGTCGTGTGGTGATCTGGTGGCTGCTTGAGGCGGGCGGCAACCGCAGGCAGATCGAGCAGAGCATACTCTTTGCAACGGACGATGATTCCCATCCCGGACGCCAGGAGCGAGCCGAGAACGGCTGCTGTGCCATACAATCCATCCAAGCGGACCAGGATGTGAGACAAGGGCAGACAGAGCCAGCCCGCATAGCTGATGATCGCCTCACGTGCACGGACTAATTCGCCACGATAGTCCCCATTGCCCGCTCCCCCGAAGGTGCCCAGCCAGTGGTGTGAGTGGGCCTGGAGCACCGTCGTGCGGGTGCGAGCCACCTCTCCTCGCTTGCGCCCGCGATAGGCGGGAGCACAGACCTGGTCAAAACGTCGATGGGGAGCTGGAAGTTCGGCAAGAGACGGAAGGGCTCGTTGGCGTGCGGCTTGTTTGGTCCCGTCAACATCGACGACGATAAAGTCGCTGGTCCAGACGATCCCACAGTCCGCCTGGCTGCAAGCTCTGAGCGGTGCGAGCCACGAGATCCTCCTGAAACAGCACGCGCCAGGCCTCGACAGTGGGTTGATCCAGGGCGGCAAGAAAGCGGCTGAGCGTGGAGCGATGGGGCAAAGCATGCCGACCGAAGAGTGCCATGAAGGTGGAGGCAAAAGGGGTCAGCCGCTCGTAAAACGCCAGCAGGGTGGGTTCTGCACTGATCGCATAGGCAAGGAGCACGACGACAAAATCAATCACCTCATACGTACCGAAGCGCGGGCGTGCAAAACGAACCCGTTGCTCAATAGCTTGAAGCAGACCTGCTGTCTTGAAGAACTGTGCCACTATCGCTACCTCAGCAAACCAGCAGGGAAGAGAGGGAAGGGATTCTGGTGCGATTTGAATGTCTACCGCAGGGTGTGTCATACTACCTATATATCCTCCTTATTAGGAAACGATGGTTTTTCACCCTTCTCAGGAGACACATTTTGGTCTTTTTTACAATGCTTTTCCCTCTTGTGTCTGCGTCAGCTCCCTCACTGCTTGCTCGCTGTCATCTCGTTGCGCATCCCGTGGGCTTGTCTGCACAAGAACGAAGACCGGAACACAATGGCTCTCTGCGCATCCTGTACAGTGCTCGTCTTGCCCATTGCCGCCCCTGTCCTCTCAGAGAGCAGTGTCAAGAATCAGGTACGACCAGCAAACCGCGGCGCGTCAGTGCGGTTTGTTGGCCAATCTCTTCTGACCCTCCTGTTTGGGCGGAGCCTCCACCTCACCCCGTTGAAACTGTGCCGACGGTGGGTAAGCCTGCGCCACCTCAACCGCCTCCCCAACCCGCTCCTTACCCAGTCCTTTGGGGAGATGGGGAACGCTGTCAAATCCGCCGTCGATGGATGCGTTTGCTTCGCACACAAACCGTCGACCTCACCTTTGGCTCTGCGAAACTCGAAGCGAAGAAGGAGGCCCAGCAAGATGACGTGCACACCACAGCACAACGGGCGCATTGGCGTCTCAGTTGGCATGAGCGCATGGCTCGCAATGCTCGCCTTGCTACGGATTGCCCACTTGAGGTGACGATCTACGGACTTCCTGCTGCTTTTGCTCAGTCCTTTGGCTTTGATGCGGTCACTGCTGCATAACCTCTCGAGCTCGCCGCTTGCTTCTTTCTTCTGGAGACCTTCTTGCTTGGGACATCTTTGATATTCACCAACGTCTATGTAGCTCTCATTTCCCCTCCACTTTTCCGTTCTTCCACTTCATGGAAATGTCGTCCGTCTTCTCATTGCCTGCTTGCTTTCACCTCGTTGCGCATCCCGTGGGCAAAGGAGAACAAGGACAGATGAAAGCCAAGTACGAACAGCGATGGCACGAGGTCGCCCTCGCACGGATGCGTGCAGGGTTAGTGGAAGGAGTAGCGATGAGCAGCGCCGCTGTCGAGGTCGGAGACCGAGCAGCCGAGCAGCCAGCGTGCTGTCCGACGTGTGGAGGCGTGCTGCACGCGCGAGGCAAGCAGCTGCGCAAGCTCGTGACGACGGGCAAGCAAACGGTGCGCCTGGAGCGTAGCTATGGCTACTGTCCCACCTGTCAGGTGGGTTTTTTTCCCCCTCGATGAGGAATTAGGACTGCGGCCCAAGGTCGGCTTTACCCCGAAGGTGGAAGAAGGCCTGGCGCGCTTGGGGACGTGGATGCCGTTTCGAGCAGCGCAGCGCGAACTGGCCTTTTTCCTGGGGGTCGATGTAGCGGAAGCCACCGTGCGGCTGCTCACCGAGCTCGCGGGAGCCACGCAGGTGCAGGTGCAAGGGGCAGAAGTGGAAGCCTTGCGAAGCCGGCGACCCGAGAGTCCAGCTGGGCCAGACGTGCAACTGATGAGTCTGGATGGAGCGCTGATCCAGGTGGTGAGTGGGGAGTGGAAGGAGGTAAAAACGCTGGCTCTGGGAGTGGTCAGTGAGGCCAAGCGCAAGAAAAAGAAGAAGCCAGAGGGGGAAGTGCACGTGCAGACGAGCGCGCTCTCCTACTTTTCACGCATGAGCGAGGCGCAGACCTTCCAGCAGGAGGCTTTGGGAGAACTGTATCGACGCGGGGTCGAGAAGGCCGGGACGGTGTGTGCGGTGAGCGACGGTGCGGACTGGATACAGAAATGGGTGGACTATCATCGCCCCGATGCGGTGCGCATTCTGGACTTTGCCCATGTCATGGAGTATGTGAGCCAAGGGGGGCAGGCCGCCCATGAGCACCTCCCGCTGCCAGACGAGGACCAGGTGCTCAGTGGGCAGGAAGCCGCCAAACGCCAGCAGAAGCGCTTCGAGCAGTGGCGGAAGCTCGCAAAGGCATGAGTTGAAGACGGGCGATGCCGCGCAGGTGCTGGCGGAACTAGAACGATTGCGCAGCCTGATGCAGCAGACAGGACATCGCGCAGCGGTGGAAACGTTGGACAAGAGCCTGCACTATCTGCGGCAGCGGCTACACATGACCCGGTATGCCAGCTTTCGGGCCCAAGGCTATCCCATTGGCAGTGGGTCGGTGGAGAGTGCCAACAAACTGGTGGTGCAAAGTCGCATGAAACAAGCGGGGATGCGCTGGGAACCGAGCCATGTGAATGCCATGTTGGCCATGCGGAACCTCGCCTGTAATGACCGCTGGACGGAAGGCTGGGCCGCCATCCGCGGGATGTGGCGCAAGCAGGAGGCGGCCGCACGAGCCCAACGGGCGCTTCATCCCTCTGCCTCTGACGAGAGGATCTCACGTGCTGCACCGGCGCGGCTTTCCTCACCTGAGCCCGCCTCGTCCGCTGAGCCAGCGCCCCCACCGCTTCCTCCCACCAAGCCGTCGTCGGATCACCCACGGCCCGCACCACCTGAATCTCGTCCGTTGCGTCCTGCTCCGACCCATCCGTGGCGACGCCCTTTCATCCGCCGTCGTTCCGCTTAGCAGAGAGGTCTGGGTTTTGCAAAAATCTCACGCGCACCCTCTCAAAAAACCCATCTCACCCTGGCCCATTGGTGGAATCTGCAACGTGAAAAAATGACATCCACTCGCGGGAAAAGAGCGTATTCCACCATGCTCTACCAATCTCTGGTTGCTCAAAGCCTCAGCGTAGCATCAGGTTACATTCAAGCCAGCCTCAGCAGAGCATGTCACACTAGGGATGTACAGAGGAGAACAAGACTCCTAAACAGGAAGGAGAGAGAAATGATTGAGACAAAAACACAGCGTTCTCAGGGTGCCGCGCGAGATCCCGTTTGTGGCACGACCATCGATCCGGCACAGGCGTTTGCGACTCGCACTCGCGGCCTCGAAATGCTGTACTTCTGCTCGGAGCGCTGCGTCCAGCAGTATGATCGTGAGCACATCAGTTCGGCAACCACCGGTGTTTCCGGGACAGGGCAGTTGCGACGGATTGAACTGGCGGTGGCCGATTTGGGTGGGCAGCAGGGGGCGAAACGCCTGGAAGAACAACTCAAAGCGCTGCCAGGAGTATGGCAGGTCACGACGAACGCGCGGGCGAGATTGCTGCGTATTGCCTACGATCCAGACAAAACGCAGGTGGAAACGATCGTTGGACGAGCCAGGGCAGCAGGCTACACGCTGGGTGCCTCGACCACGCAACTTGACATTGGGGGGATGCACTGCGCCTCCTGCGTCGTGACCATCGAAGAAGCGCTCAAAGCAACGCCTGGAGTGCTGGCGGCTAGTGTCAATCTGGCGACTCAGCAGGCGCATATCGAGTATGTGCCCGGCCTGGTTGACCGCAAAGGGCTGGCGCGCGCTATCGAACAAGCTGGCTACCGGGTGCGAGCAGAGTCAGTTCCCGCCGAGACGGCACTTGATCGCACAGAGCAAGACCGGGCCAAAGAATATTCCTCGCTGCTGCGCAAATTCTGGTTCGCCGCTCTCGTCTCGCTGCCCGTCATCGTGTTTTCCTATCCGCAGTTCTTCCCTGGGCTGCGTGACTGGCTTCCCCCTGAAAGCTCTGCTCTACGGATTGCCTGGGCTTTCCTGGGTGTGTTGACACTTCCGGTCATGTTTTGGGCGGGGAGCCACTACTTTACGGGGATGTGGCAGGCCCTCAAGCATCGACAGGCCAATATGTACACCTTAATAGCGATCGGCGTTGCTGCTGCCTGGCTCTATTCGAGTGTCGCGGTCGCCGCACCCCAACTGTTCCCCTCACAGGCACTTGCGCAGACCTTCTACGATGTGACGGCCGTGGTCATTGCCCTGGTGAACCTGGGGTTGCTGCTGGAACTACGAGCGCGCGGGCGGACCAGTGAAGCGATCAAGAAGCTCGTCGGCTTGCAGGCCAAGACCGCACGTGTGGTGCGCGACGGCACCGAGGTAGACGTGCCTGTCGAGGAAGTCCTGGGAGGCGATACCATCGTGGTGCGACCCGGTGAAAAGATCCCGGTGGATGGAGTGGTGCTCTCCGGCAATTCATCGGTAGACGAAAGCATGATTACCGGGGAGTCCATCCCTGTCGAAAAGCACGCGGGCGATGAAGTGATCGGGGCCACCATGAACCAGACGGGCAGTTTCCGCTTCCGTGCCACCAAAGTGGGCAAGGATACCGCGCTCTCGCAGATCATCCGCCT
>WNGG01020686.1_pt1 | contig 11331 bp, 13 predicted proteins | sample 5400661 | NCBI WGS metagenome assembly WNGG01 (sample SAMN13153372, study PRJNA577476) | soil metagenome | isolation source: 100 cm soil or saprolite under Garry oak tree replicate 1 | place: USA:California | collected 2016-06-15 | reverse complement strand
GAGAGCGCGCTTGAAAGCCTGCTCCATGAGCTTGAGGCGCGAGTTCCTGCCGCCGGTTTCGCGCAGGTCGGCTTTCTCGAGGGAGATGAGGTCGTCGATGGTCGGGACGAAAAAGAGCTTCTTCTGCAGAAGGATCTTGACCGCGGCGTCATCGAGCTCGAGCAGGTGGTTGGGCGAGTCGACTCCCGCGGAGAGGCAGCTCTTCATGCCTTCGCCGCCGTAGGTGTGGCAGGCGACCTTCAGTCCGAGCCGGTGGGCCTCGTCGACGATCGCCTCGACTTCTTCCAGCGTCAATGACGGGCTGTTGACCAGGGTGGCGTCCGGCCGCCACATGTGCACCGGGCCGACGAAATCCTGGGTCGTGTAGATCTTGATCCAGTCGACGCCGTGCAGCTTGGCCTCGCGCACGGCGGCGCGGGCGAGCCATGGAGAATTGACGTTCTTGTTTTCCGTGAATCCCTCCCAGAAACGCAGCGACTGCGTGTCCGCGTAGTAGCTGGTGGCCCTCTGGTTGATCGACTGGCCGACGACCTGCATCCTCGGCCCGAGGAACATGCCCGAATTGATCGCGTCTCGGATCTCGACCGTATTGAACCCGCCGCGCGAATCCATGTCGAGAACGGTGGTGAAGCCGGCTTCGAGATCGACCTGCGCGTTCGCGAGCGCGATCAGCGCGCGCTTGGCGGGAGTGTTCGGCGCATTGAGATTCAGGTGGACGTGCCCGTCGATCATGCCGGGAAGCACGGTCGACGAGCCGAGATCGAGCACGGTCGCGCCGGCGGGAACCGCCACCCCCGCGCCGACTTCCGCGATGCGCTCGCCCCTGACGACGATGACCGGGTTGGCGAGCATCCTGCCCGATCTGGCATCGAACAGCCTCCCGGCCCGGATCGCGACGACCTGGTTCGGCGGCGCCAGAAATTTCCGGGCCTCCGGAGACGCCGAGGGTGTTCTTGCAGTTCCCGTTCCTTCCCCTTCCTGGGACCCCACGGGCTGACTTGCGGCTGCCGCAATCGCGGCGACGAACACGACGGCGAGCTTGTCTTGACTACGCATGGGCTCCTCCCTTATTGAGAGCTGCGCTGATCGGAAATACGCTTTACGTTGTCGGCTTCAGAGTTTCACCATGCCCATCCAGAACATCAGCTTGCCGCCGGTGTCGATGTCGTACTTGCGCACGTAGTCGAGCTTGCCGTCGGCTCCGATGCGGAACACCGACATACAGGCGGGAACGTCGCGCACGGCTGCGCCGTCGCGCACGGCCAGTCCCATGATGTGCGCGGCGACCAGCATGCGGCCGCTCGGGTCGATGTGGAAGGTTCGGCAGTGGATGCCGCGCGTGTCGACATGCTGGATCGGCGTCGGCTCGCCCGTGGAGGGATCGATCGAATAGGCCGCAAGCGTGTTTTCCCCGCCGACGAAAACTTTCCTGCCCTCGAATTCAGTCGTAGTGTCGGCACGGTTCACGCCGTACACGAAACGGCCGTTCGGGTGCACGTGCACCGTGCCCGCGGCCTGCCGCGACTTCTTGTTGTCCGGTTCGGCGAGCGTTTCCTTGCGGAATGTCGGCGCCGCGGCGAGGGTGTCGCCATCGAACTTGAACATGTCGAGCTTGTTCTCGCGCTCGAGCGACACGTAAGCCCACGGCTGCGTCGGATGGAAATCGAGGTGCCGCGGCCCGAAGCCGTAACCGCCGTTGGGCGCGATCGAGACGCCGTTCGTCAGGAGCCCGTCCTTGTAGTCGAACGCTTTCAGCGCCCCGGGGTCCTCGGGCTTGCCGCCGGCCGGATCGTTGCCGCGCGCGACGAAGATCGCCAGCCGGTTGTTCGCAGTCACGCGCACCTGGTGGCCGTAGATCCCGGCGTCGATCGGACCGCGCTGCAGCACCTCCTCGCCCAGCGTCGCATCGCCGTTGATCCTGTAGACCCGCAGCGCGCTCGGATTGTTGAACGCGACCAGCACGTGCCGGGACGGGATGTCGGTGGTGATATGGATCGGGCGCGTCGGCAGCCGTATCGCGTTGCCGTGCGGCGCGAGGGCCCCCGAAGCCGGATCGATTCGAAACGCGCTCACATGGTGCTCCGTGCCCGCCGGCCCCGTCCCGGGCGCGCTGCTCGAGGAGGCCACATATAGGTATCGCCGGGAGGCATGCGGCCAGGCGTACTGCACGTTGGCCGGCAGCGTCACCGAGGCGCGCTTCGTCAGCGCCGCGGCTTCGACATCGACGTCGTAGTGCGTGAGCACCGGACCGACGCTCGAATAGAGCGCGGCTCTGCCCGGAGTTCCTTGAGCAAACGACGAGCGCGGCGCAACGGCAGCGGTTGCGAGCAGCGACATGAAAGTCCGACGATCGATCATGATCCCTCCCTCGTGTTTGAACGGTTTTGTCGACTCAGCGCGGAGTATACGAGCTTAGTCGACCGTGGCTCCCGAAGCCTTGACGATGGCCCCCTTGGCGATGACGGAGGCGGCAAGGAGTACTGCACGTTTTTTCATGTTGTTTTTAAGTAAACCGGAGTCTACGGATACCTTGTTTCCCTGAGCGCGGATAAATCCTACGCCTTTTGAGGCTGGGTGCGCCAACCGATATGCCGAGAGCCGACTGCGAGTGGTATCCTCGACGCGAGTAGGTGACCAGTTCTTTCTATCCAATGACTGACACCAACCCTTCCCCGAACGGATCGCCCGCCGATCTTCTCCTCGTGAACGGCCGCATCGCAACGCAGGACGACCGCCAGCCGTTCGTGAACGCGCTCGCGATCAAGGACGGCCGCATTCACGCGACCGGCGACGCCGCGGCGGTCATGGCTTATCGGAGCGCCAAGACCCGCGTGGTGGAGCTGAACGGGCGCACGGTGATCCCCGGCCTGATCGATTCGCACTCGCACCCGATACGCGGGGGCCTCTCCTACAACCTCGAGCTCAGGTGGGACGGCGTGCCCTCGCTCGCCGACGCGATGCGCATGCTGCGCGAGCAGGCGCGGCGCACGCCGGTGAACCATTGGGTGCGCGTGATCGGCGGCTGGTCCGAGTTTCAGTTCGCCGAGAAGCGCATGCCGACTCTGGAAGAGTTGAACGCGGCCGCCCCCGACACCCCGGTGTTCGTGCTGCACCTTTACTCGAGCGCGATGCTCAACCGCGCCGCCTTGCGCGCCGTCGGCTACACCCGCGACACGCCCGACCCGCCGGCGGGCGAGATCCGGCGCGACAGGGCGGGCAATCCGACGGGCCTCCTGATCGCGAGGCCCAACGCCTTCATCCTCTATTCGACACTCGCCAAGGGTCCGAAGCTGCCGTACGAGCAGCAGCTCAATTCGACCCGGCAGTTCATGCGCGAGCTGAACCGGCTCGGCGTCACCAGCGTGATCGACGCCGGCGGAGGCTTTCAGAACTACCCGCAGGATTACCAGGTCGTCACCGAGCTGCACAGGAACGAGCAGCTGACCGTGCGGCTCGCCGCCAACCTCTTCACGCAGCGCCCGAGAGAGGAGCTCGCGGATTTCTCCAACTGGGTGAAAACGGTGAAGCCGGGCCAGGGCGACGACCTGTATCGCATCAACGGGGCCGGCGAAATGCTCGTGTACTCCGCGGCCGACTTCGAGGATTTTCTCGAGCCGCGGCCCGACATGCCCGCGAGCATGGAGGCCGATCTCACGGCGGTAGTGAGGCTCCTCGCTCAGAACCGCTGGCCGTTCCGCTTGCACGCGACCTACGACGAAACCATAGGGCGCGCGCTCGACGTCTACGAGGCGGTCGACCGCGAAGTGCCGCTCAAAGGGCTGCACTGGATCATCGATCACGCCGAGACCATTTCGCCGCGCAACATCGATCGCATCCGCGCTTTGGGCGGGGGCATCGCCGTGCAGCACCGCATGGCGTACCAGGGGGAGACGTTCATCGACCGCTACGGAATAGCGCAAGCCGAGAGGAGCCCCCCGATCAAGCGGATGCTCGCCGCCGGCGTCCCGGTCGGCGCCGGCACCGACGCGACACGCGTCGCGACCTACAACCCGTTCGTTTCCCTTTACTGGCTGATTTCGGGCAAGACCGTCGGGGGGACTCAGATGTATCCGGGCGCGAACCGCTTCGAGCGCGTGGACGCCCTGCGCCTGTGGACGGTCGGCAGCAGCTGGTTCTCGGGCGAAGACGGAAAAAAGGGCGCGCTCGTGCCGGGGCAGCTCGCCGATTGCGCGGTGCTCTCCGCGGACTATTTCTCGATTCCCGAAGACGGAATCAAGGGCCTCGAATCGGTGCTCACGATCGTGGGCGGAAAACCGGTGTACGCCGCGGCCGAGTTCAAGGACCTGTCGCCGCCGCCGCTGCCTGTGAGCCCGGAATGGTCGCCGGTCGCCGCTTACGGCGGTTACGGCGCGCCCTCGATGCAGAAATCCGGGCTGTCAGCACCCATCGCAGAGACGCTGCGCTGCTCGACGGGGTTCGATAGCAGGGGACTCGGCGGCTGCGCCTGCGCGGTGATTTGAAGATTCCGGCAAGCGTTTGACCCGGGCAACGACGCCGAGGATACTTCCCTCGTGCAGTTGAATTTCTATCCCATCCTTTCCTTCGAGCTACGCCGACATCAGTGTCGCCACCGGCGATGAGGTTTTCCGTCGTTTGCGCCCGTTTGATGGCGGCCGTCGTCATGGCGTGTGCCGCGATCGGCTGCTGGGCCCAGCCTTTGCCCGACCTGCCGACGATCAGGGAGTCGGGCTTCCCCGATTACGAGACCTACGAGTGGTACGGGCTGTTCGCGCCGGCAAAGGCGCCGAAGGAGATCGTCGCGCGGCTCGGCCAGGAGGTCGCGAAAATCCTCAAGGACCCCGAGCTCCGCGAGCGCATGCTGGTGCAGGGCGCGGAGCTCGTCGGCAACTCGCCCGAGGAGTTCGGGCGCTTCGTGCGCGCCGAGATGGACAAGTGGGGTGCGCTCGCGAGGAGAATAAACCTCCGAGTCGACTGAACTCGGATATGGACAAGTGGAGGCCGATCGTCAGGGCAACCGACCTTATACTCGACGCTCTCTTCGAAGCTGGCCGTACGGAAGTGACGGTCGGCGGTGCGCCTGCGCGCCGTTCTGAACGCATTCGAGTCCATGAAACGTGAGTCGCATTAAGAAACCAAAGCCGTTGGCCGTCTGTCAGGTCTGCAGCGCGTTCACCGCTCAGCTTCGGGACCTCAACCACCGGTGCACCAAGGTGCTCTACGGCAGGCGATGCTCGGGCACGTTCCAAAGCAACCTTGGCCTGGTATGGGATGAGTGCCAGGCCTGTTATGCAACAGGGAAAGTCGGGTCCGAGATCTGCGTCGAGTGCTCCGGTTGGGGCTGGCATCTGATCGGCTAAGGTAGACCCTCGATAAGATCCTAGGGCGCACCTCTCACACCCGGGGTACGCTAGCGCGGCGTTTTGAGCATTCTGGTGCAATGAGGATTCGTCATGAAAAATGCTATGGCTGAAACCGGCACCGCGGTCACGAAGGTGATCGACCGGATTCCGCGCGAGGGAATGGACGCGCAGCTGGAACAAGCGATGAAGAACCTCATCGCCGCGGCATTGAAATTCCGCGGACATCTCGGCGTGACGGTGACGCGGCCGTCGCTCCCGGCCCAGCCAGGATTCCGCATGGTCTACCGCTTCGATTCCTGCGAGCATCTGCGCGCGTGGGAAGAATCGCCGGAGCGTGCGCGCCTGGTTGCCGCCGCCAACCGCTACACGCAAGGGGAGCCGCACTACGACGTTCTCACCGGCCTGGAGGCGTGGTTCACGCTTCCCGCGCAGCCCGCCCTGCGCCCTCCCCCGCGAGCCAAGATGACGCTCGTGACCTGGCTGGGTATATTTCCGCTCGTGTATCTTTATGCGGAATTGTTCAACCAGATCCTGCCCTCAGGCACGCCTGCGATTCTGAAGGTGCTCGCAGTGACCGCGTTCGTCGTTCCGACGATGACTTATATCGTCGCTCCGCGGCTCACCCGGCTGTTCAAGGACTGGCTTTATAAAGGAGCTTGACCCATGAAAAATCCGTGCGCAACCGCCATCGCAAGAGCATCGCTCGCAGGGATTCTCGCGGGCTGTGCCGCTTCGAATGTCGGAACGAATCCCTTGGTCCCCGAGAATCTCAAGGTCCCGTCCGGTCAAACCTTGTCGCTGGTGTCACCCGCGACGGGCGTGCAGATTTACGAGTGCGGCGCAACTAAAACCGAGCCGGCACGGTTCGAGTGGGTCTTCAAGGCTCCGGAAGCCGACCTGTTCGACCTTTCCGGGAAGAAGATCGGCAAACACTATGCGGGTCCGACCTGGGAATCGAACGATGGCAGCAAAGTGGTCGGCGAAGTCAAAGAGCGGGATGACGGGCCGGCCCCGACCGCGATTCCATGGTTGTTGCTGAGCGCAAAATCAACTTCGGGGAATGGCGCCTTCAGCCGGACGCAGGCAATTCAGCGGCTGTATACCGTCGGCGGGAAAGCTCCTGCGGAGAGTTGCAACCGGGCGCAGCTGGGCAAGGAGGCTCGTGTCGCCTACAAGGCTACGTATTACTTCTATGGTCCCAAGCCCTGAGCTCAGCTCGCCGGCCGGAGCCTAGCGCGCAGCCGCCGCACCTGAAGCGCGGCACCGATCAGGAACGCAATGCCCATCACCGCGGTCGCCGCCTGCAAGGCGGGTGCGTCGGCGTTCGGCAGCAGAGGCGCTCCCAGCGGCAACCGGGTCGTGGTCTCGGTGATCCCGGGAATCAAGTGGAAGAGGAAGGTCGCCGAGTAGCTGACCGTTTCGATGTAGGGCGACAGCCGCCCGTACAGCTTGGTGTACCCCGCCACGTACGCGACCCCCAGCACGATGAGCGTGATGATGCCCAGCACATGGGGCTTGCCGAAGCCGCCGTGCTGGAAGATCCCGAAGCCGGTCAGGCAGGTGAGGATGGTCGCGATGATGTAGATTTTACCGACCCCATTCCTCGGGGAGATCTCCTTGTCGCGAAAGAAGGCGATGAGTCCTGCAGTCACGGCGATCAGGCTGATCGCGGTATGAATCACGCCGAGCTGTGTCAATCCGAACATGTCGATCTCCCCTTTGGAAACGACTTGGTTATTCGTGCAATGCTCCGCGCAAGCCTAGCTTGAAAATCATACGCCGACTGCGCGCCAGCGCACAGAACGGTGTCTCCCCGCTCTCATCCAAGCTCGATGTCGATCTCGTCGACGTAACACCAGCTCCAGCCCTCCCCCGGCTCGAGCGAGGTGATGATCGGATGCCCGGTCTTCTTGAAATGCTTGGTGGCGTGCTTGTTCTTCGAGTCGTCGCAGCAGCCGACGTGCCCGCACGCCCGGCAAAGGCGAAGATGCACCCAGGTGTCTCCCGCAGCGAGGCATTCCTCGCAGCCGTCCGTTTTTGGCGCATCTGTCTTCACGAAATTCAAATGAGCGCATCGGGCAGGCATCGCGGCACCCCTCCATTCATCGAAGAAGAAAATACGTGTACCACGAATGCTATCACCACGAGCCTGCTCCGCTTGCACCAGGGGCGTGTCACGCACATACTTCGCAACGAACCGCAATTCATTTTGCGGAGACGACGCGCACGACGCCGACCCGAAATCCCATATCAAACGATGAAACTGCCCGAGCTCCTTGGCATTGACCTTCCGATCATTCAAGCGCCCATGGCAGGCGTGCAGGGCAGCGCGCTGGCGGTGGCCGTATCCAATGCAGGTGGTCTCGGCTCGCTCCCTTGCGCGATGCTCGGCCTCGGTGCCATGCGCGAGGAGCTCGCGAAAATCAAGGCGCAGACCGGCAAACCTTTCAACGTGAACTTCTTTTGCCACACTCCCCCCGCGCCGGATGCCAAGCGCGAGGCGGTCTGGCGAGCGGCGCTTTCGCCCTTCTACAAGAAATATGGAATCGATCCGGAGAGCATTCCCGCCGGGCCGGGACGTGCACCCTTCAGCGCCGAGGCCGCCGACGTGCTTGCTGAATTCAAGCCCGCCGTGGTGAGCTTTCATTTCGGTTTGCCGTCGAAGGAATTGCTGGCGCGCCTAAGAGCGTGGCGCCCGAAAGTGATCTCTTCGGCGACCACCGTCGAGGAAGCGCTCTGGCTCGAAGCGCACGGGGTCGACGCCGTCATCGCACAAGGTCTGGAGGCCGGCGGACATCGCGGAATTTTCCTGTCGAACGATCTGAGCACCCAGGTCGGCACGTTCGCGCTGTTGCCTCAGATCGCGCGCGCGGTGAAGCTCCCGGTCATCGCCGCAGGCGGCATCGCCGATGCGCAAGGCGTCGCGGCGGCGATGGCGCTCGGCGCAGCCGGCGTGCAGATTGGAACCGCTTACATGCTTTGCCCGGAAGCCATGACGAGCGCAGTGCATCGCGCAGCGCTTAAGAGCGAGGCCGCGCGCCGCACCGCGCTCACCAACCTTTTCACGGGCCGGCCCGCCCGAGGAATCGTGAACCACGTGATGAAGGAGCTCGGCCCGATCAGCAGTGAAGCGCCTGCGTTTCCCCTGGCCACCTCCGCCATCGCCCCCTTGCGCGCCAGAGCCGAAAGCAAAGGCTCCGGCGATTTCTCTCCACTTTGGTGTGGCCAGAATGCCAGCGGATGCAAGGAGGTACCGGCGGCCCGGCTTACGCTGGAATTGGCCGCAAATCCTTAGTCTTCGGTTGGCGTACGGCCAAAGGCAGACACATGACCAAAGGACGATTGGAAGCCTTCACCGACGGCGTGATCGCGGTCATCATCACGATCATGGTGCTGGAGCTGAAAGTTCCGCACGATGCTGACCCGAAAGCGCTCGCGCCGCTTATTCCGGTGTTCCTGAGCTACGTGCTCAGTTTCGTGTTCGTCGGCATTTACTGGAACAACCACCACCACATGTTCCATGCGGTCCACCACGTGAACGGCGCGACGCTGTGGGCGAATCTGCATCTGTTGTTCTGGCTGTCGCTGGTGCCGTTCGTCACGGGGTGGATGGATGAAAATCACTTCGCGGCGCTGCCGGTCGCGGCTTATGGCTTGGTGCTGCTCGGTGCGGCGTGCGCGTACACCATCCTGACGCGCGTGCTTCTGGCGACACACGCCAAGGATTCGCCGCTCGCCAAGGCGCTGGGGAAGGATTTCAAAGGAAACATCTCGCTCGTCATCTACATCGCCGCGCTTCCGCTCGCCTTCGTGCACCCCTGGATCGCATGCGGCCTGTATGTGGTCGTGGCCGCGATCTGGCTGTGCCCCGACCGGCGCTTCGAGAGGCTGTTCGACGAAGCGAAGGCGTAGCGCCGATGGATCCGGAGAAGATCAAGGTACGCGTAACGGAAACCGGGCAGACCCTGGACGTCGTGGTCTACAGCAAGCGGGCCGACCGCATAGAGATCGTGCTCGGCGAAGGCATTCACAACGTCAAGTGCGAGCTGACCCCGACCCGGATGGGCCTGTCTTACGCGGGAAGCGTGAGGGGGCGGGAGCTCGTCTACGAACGCAGCCGCGAGCAGGTTCAAGCCGAACTCGACAAGCTCAACCCGGCGCTGCGCGAACCCAGGCGGCGTTGATTGCAGCACAAATGAGGATCGTTTCGATCAACGTAGGGCTTCCGCGCGAGGTGCAGTGGCGCGGGAAGACCGCCCTGACGTCCATCTTCAAGGCGCCCGTCGCGGGCCCCGTCCGGGTGAGACGCCTGAACGTGGAAGGCGACCGGCAGTCCGACCTCGAAGTGCACGGCGGCGCCGACAAGGCCGTCTACGTCTATCCGGCGGAGCATTACGCGTTTTGGCGCGCCGAGCTTCCCGGCGTGGATCTTTCCTGGGGCGCATTTGGCGAGAACTTCACGATGAACGGTCTCATCGAGGATGCCGTTCACATCGGGGACCGACTCAGGGCTGGTTCTGCCGAGTTCGTAGTGACGCAGCCCCGCATGCCGTGCTTCAAACTCGGCATCCGCTTCGGCCGGCCGGACATGGTGAAGCGCTTTTTGCGAAGCGGCCGGACCGGCTTTTATCTTGCGGTGACCCGGGAGGGCGAAGTCATGGCCGGCGACGCTGTCATGTCAATTACCAAGCACGAGCCTGCGATCAGCGTCGCTGACATCGTCGGTTTGTACTCGGCCGATGCCGCGAACCAGGATCTTCTGCGCAAGGCCAGCGGGCTTTCTGCGCTTCCTGAAGGCTGGCGAGACTACTTTCGCAAGCGGCTCTGGGAGCCGGATGCATGATCGAGCAACCGAGCGATCGCGGCCTTACTTCACCTCGTCGATCCACGCCATTTGGATCGCTTCGAGGATCTTCTCGCCGCAGTGCTTCGGGTCGTCGTCGAACTCGTCGAGTTCCTGCACCCACTCGAACAGGTCGGTGAAACGCACGGTCAGCGGGTCAATGTCGGGATACTTCTCCGAGAGCGCGATGGCGATTTCGAGGGTGTCGGTCCATTTCATGGCCATCTCTACTTGATCTCTTTCACCATGTTGATGGTGTATTTCGGGATCTCGATGGTGAGATCGCTGTCCTTGACGATCGCCTGGCAGGACAGCCTCGAATTCGGCTCCAGCCCCCAGGCCTTGTCGAGCAGGTCGTCCTCATCCTCCTCGGACGGAGCCAGCGTCTCGAAGCCCTCGCGAACGACCACGTGACAGGTGGTGCAGGCGCAGGATTTTTCGCAGGCGTGCTCGATCTCGACGCCGTTCTGCAGCAGGTTGTCGCAGATGGACTCGCCCGTCTTGGCCTCGATGACGGCGCCGCCGGGACACAGCTCTTCGTGCGGGAGGACGATGATCCGGGGCATCGGGCTAGAGGCTCTCGACCTTCCTGCCCGCCAGCGCCCGCTTGATGGAGCGGTCCATGCGCCGGCCGGCAAAGGCTTCGGACGCGCGGTTGACGCGTTCAATTCCCGACTTGATAGTGCGATGATCGGTGCAGGAGAGCGTCTTGCGTAGCGCGTCCAGCTCCGAGCGCAGCGCGGACGATTCCTCGCCGGAAAGCAGGTCGGCGTCCTCGCGCAGCGCGGCTTCGGTCGCCTCGAGCATGCGCTCGCCCTCGACCCGCTGTTCCCTTAGCGCACGCACATGCACGTCATCCTTGGCGTGGTCGAACGAGTCCCTGAGCATCTGCGTTATCTGCTCGTCGGTGAGACCATAGGAAGGCTTGACCGCGATCGCGGCCTCGACGCCGGTAGTGGATTCACGCGCGGATACGGAGAGCAGGCCGTCGGCGTCCACCTGGAAAGTGACGCGGATGCGCGCGGCGCCGGCGACCATCGGCGGAATGCCGCGCAATTCGAACCTCGCGAGTGAGCGGCAGTCGGACACGAGCTCGCGCTCGCCCTGCACCACGTGGAGGCTCATCGCGGTCTGGCCGTCCTTGTA
>WNGG01008467.1_pt1 | contig 11333 bp, 9 predicted proteins | sample 5400661 | NCBI WGS metagenome assembly WNGG01 (sample SAMN13153372, study PRJNA577476) | soil metagenome | isolation source: 100 cm soil or saprolite under Garry oak tree replicate 1 | place: USA:California | collected 2016-06-15 | reverse complement strand
TTGAGAGTTCCAACAGGTGGAAAACGCAATCATCAGTTTGACGAAAGGATCACACCACTGGTTCGAACTCCGGTTCCGGAGTGGGCGAAACGGGACGATCGCAAACGTGGTGACCGGCAAGACTCAAAACCGAGAATGCGGCGACCGCATAGGTCACCGATGCGACCGCGAGCGCAGGGCGCATGCCGATCAGATCGGAGAATCCCGTGACGACCAGGCCGGCAATTGGCATCAAACCAAAAAAGCTCAACCCGAAAACGGCCGAGACCCTGCCACGCAATTCAGAAGGCGCATGTTCCTGCACGATCGTGTTCGCCAGACCGAAGTTAATTGAGAGCGCGACAGCCAGTATCCCCATCGAGCAAGCGGTGAGTAGAAAGCTGTATGAGCGCGACATGAAAAATACTCCGAGCGCAACGGCCAGCACATTGCCGGTCATGGCCCACAAACGCTTCGCTCGCGGGATGGTAAGCAGCCCGAGCGAACCAGTAAATGCGCCGGTGCCCGAAACCGCCATTAGCCAGCCCAGTTCCCGGGGACCAAGATGAAGAACATTGCGGACGTAAAGCGGCAGCATCACCGAAATCGTAGGGAAAACGAAAATTGTCGTGCACGCGATCAGCGCGATCATCGACAGAATCGTTCGATTGGACCCGACGTATCGGAAACCATCCATGATGCCACTGCGGCGTTTTTTTTCCTCTTCTGCTGTGCCAACGGGCCGCTTCGGGAGCGAGATCAGCGCCGCGATTAGCGCCACGAAAGAAAGTGCGTTGGCGAAAAAAGCCGAAGCTGCGCCCCACCAACCAATACACAAACCGGCGAACGACGGGCCCACAAGACGCGAACCGTGAAAGACGGAGCGATCCATCGCCACTGCCGCCGCAATTTCATCCCGGCGCACAAGCTCCGGCACGAGGGCGGAAATTGCCGGCATCTCAAATGCAATTGAAATGCCGAGCAGCGCTGCGAAGAAAATGATGTGCCAAATCTGGATTCGGCCGCTGAGAACGAGCCAACCCAACCCAATCGCGAGCGCAATCTGCGCAATTTGTGTCGCGATCAGAATTTTTCGCTTATCAAATCGATCGGCCACGGAGCCTCCAATCATGGTGAGGGCGAGAGTCGGCACGCCGGCGGCAAAGTTGGCCATCCCGAGAAGGATCGCCTTGTTGGTCAGCGTGCTCATGACCCAGCCTTGTGCCATCACCTGCATCCACGTGCCCGTGTCGGAAATCGCCGAGCCGATGATGTAACGCCGGAAAGCTCCCGGTCGCAAAAGCGCCAGCGCTCTATGTCCAATCCATTTTTCTTCCGCGCTCATCGCAAAGACTCATCGTTGTAGAGGCGTTTGTGTCAAACGCCTGTCCTTTGATTCGGCAAGGAAGCTCTGCTGCTCGATTGGCCGATTGCCCACTCGGTCGCGTTCACTATCTTGAAGCATGCGCATCGATAAGTTCACGCAGAAAATGCAGGAAGCCCTGCAGACGGCGCAGGATCTTGCTTCGCAATCCAATAATCAGGAAATTACCAACGAACATTTTCTTTCCGCGCTTCTCAACCAAAGCGACGGCATAACCCAGCCGCTGCTCGAGAAAATCGGTATGCCGGTGACGCGCTTGCGGGAAGGCCTGGCCACTGAACTTGCGCGGCGTCCCAAAGTTCATGGCGCGGCTGCCGATCTGCGCCTTTCAAATGAACTTCGCAGCGTTTTGGACGGCGCGGAGAAGGAGATGTCCAAACTGAAAGATGAATATACAAGCGCCGAGCATTACTTGCTGGCACTGGCGGGCGCGAATGTTCCAGCGGCGAAATTGCTGAAGGACTTCGGCGTGACACGAGACAAGCTCATGCAGGCGCTACAGCAGGTGCGCGGTTCGCAGCGCGTGACCGATCAAAATCCCGAAGGAAAATATCAGGCACTGGAAAAATATGGGCGTGATCTGACCGAGTTGGCACGACGCGGCAAGATTGATCCGGTAATCGGACGCGACAACGAAATCCGGCGCATCATGCAAGTGCTCTCGCGCCGGACGAAAAATAATCCCGTGCTCATCGGCGATCCAGGCGTCGGCAAAACTGCAATCGTCGAGGGCCTCGCGCGGCGCATCATCAGTGGCGATGTCCCCGATTCGCTCAAGAACAAACGGATTATTGCGATGGACATCGGCGCGATGGTCGCGGGCGCAAAGTTCCGCGGCGAATTTGAGGATCGTCTGAAAGCGTTCTTGAAGGAAGTGACCGATTCGCAGGGTCAGGTCATTTTGTTCATCGACGAGCTGCACACAATTGTCGGTGCCGGCGCGGCGGAAGGTTCCGTCGATGCATCGAACATGCTCAAGCCGATGTTGGCACGCGGCGAGCTGCGCACCATCGGTGCCACGACGATCGATGAGTATCGAAAATACATCGAGAAAGACGCCGCGCTTGAACGGCGGTTCCAACCGGTGATGGTAAATGAACCAAGTGTCGAAGACACGATCGCCATCCTGCGTGGATTGAAAGAGCGCTACGAGGTGCATCACGGCGTCCGCATCACTGATGCGGCGCTGGTGGCCGCGGCCGTGCTTTCGCATCGCTACATCAGCGATCGTTTTCTCCCAGACAAAGCGATCGATCTTGTTGATGAAGCGGCCTCACGTTTGAAGATCGAGCTCGATTCCATGCCGACCGAGATCGACGTGATCGAGCGCGAGATCATGCAGCACGAAATGGAACGACAAGCGCTCAAAAAGGAAAAAGATCCGGCGAGCAAAGAGCGTTTGAAAAAGCTCGAGAAAGAATTGGCCGAGCTAAAAGAGAAATCCTCCGCGCTGAAAGCGGAGTGGCAGAAGGAAAAGGCCGTTATCGAAGAGCAAAGGAAGTGGAAGGAAGAACTCGATCAACTCCGCACCGAGCTGGAGCGCGCACAGCGTCGCGGTGACCTTGCAAAAGCGAGTGAAATTCAATACGGACGCATTCCGCAGTTGGAAAAGAAGCTCGCCGATGCAACAGCCAAGGCGGCGAAAGAGCGACAATCAACGTTACTGCGCGAGGAAGTCACGGAAGAGGACATCGCCGAAGTTGTTTCGAGCTGGACGCATATTCCGGTCTCGCGCTTGCAGGAAGGCGAGCGAGAGAAGCTGGTCAAGCTCGAAGAACATCTGCACCAGCGCGTCGTGGGCCAGGAGGAGGCGATCAAAGCCGTTGCCAATGCGGTGCGCCGCGCGCGCGCCGGTTTGCAGGATCCTAACCGTCCCATTGGCTCATTTCTTTTTCTTGGGCCGACTGGCGTCGGCAAGACCGAGCTGTCACGCGCGCTAGCAGAATTTTTGTTCGACGATGAAAACGCCATGATCAGAATCGACATGAGCGAATACATGGAAAAGCACACCGTGGCGCGCTTGATCGGCGCGCCACCGGGATATGTCGGCTACGAAGAAGGTGGACAACTTTCCGAAGCCGTGCGACGCAAGCCGTATTCGGTCGTGCTCTTCGACGAAATCGAAAAGGCGCATCCCGACGTATTCAACATCTTGCTGCAAGTGCTCGATGACGGCCGCATCACGGACGGGCAGGGGAGAACGGTCGATTTCAAGAACACGGTCATCATCATGACCTCAAATATTGGTTCGCAATACATCACCGGTGAGGAATCGAAAGAAGCGCGCTCGCGTCTTGTCATGGATGCCTTGCGCGCACATTTCCGCCCCGAGTTTCTCAATCGCGTCGATGAGATCATCATTTTCGATCGTCTCACGGAAGATGACCTCAAGAAAATCGTTGAAATCCAGCTTCGCCGCCTGACAAAGCGGCTCGAGCAGCAAAAGATCACACTCGATCTATCCGATTCGGCCAAGGAACTGCTCGCCCGCGAAGGATACGATCCAGTTTACGGTGCGCGCCCGCTCAAGCGCACGATCCAGAAAGAGATTCTCGACCCGCTCAGCATCGATATCCTGGAAGGCAAAGTCCGCGAAGGCCAGACCGTGCGCGTCGATGCGAAAGACGGCGCTCTGGAATTTCACGAAAAATAGTTGTGAAAAGTGTGGGATTTGAGCTTGATTCTCATCTTTTAGTGAGCGCGAAGTCTAAAACCAAGTTCCAGTTCAACGGCCGCGAGTACGCCAGTGCCGACGAGATGCCGGCCAGCGTTAGGGCGGTGTATGATCGCGCCATCGGCGAGACGCCCCTCCTTCATTCCGGGGCCCGACTGGCTGCAAAGCTGAACGCGAAGATCATCCTGAACGACACCGAGTTCAATAACCCCGGCGAAATGTCGGTGGACGATCGACTGTTGTATCACGAAGCGCTCGCAGCCGTGTTCCCGGCAAGCATTGCGGTATCGATTAGTGAGGCGCCAAAAATCAAGCCCAAGAAAGTGTGGCTGATCATGGCCATCGTCAGTATCGTCGCCGGGGCTGTTTATCTCTGGCTGCACGGTCTCTTCGGCTAAACGCTGAACGCGCTTCAATTTTCTGGAAAATAGACGTCGCGTGAAGGGTTGAAGCGCGGATCTAAATCCGCTTTAACGTTTCAACGCTTCAACAGCTCAACGATTCATGAGTTCTCTGGCCGTTCTGCACGCTTCGCAGCTTGTCACGCTGGCGGGACCGAAAAGGCCGCGTGTCCGGTCGGAAATGTCGGAATTGGCGATCGTACATGATGGGGGAATGCTGGTTCACGATGGAGTGATCGTGGCGATTGGGTCGAGTACCGAGATCGAGAGAAGCGCGCGTCAGAGCGAGATCGTTGACGCTGGTGGCCGGGTCGTGCTGCCCGGGTTTGTTGACGCGCATGCACACCCGGTTTTTGCCGGAAATCGTCTCGATGATTTCGAACGCCGCGCGCGCGGTAAAACTTATGAACAGATCGCAGCCGCGGGCGGCGGAATCTGGTCAACCGTAGAAAAGACGCGCGCGGCAAGTGAAATGGACCTTCTCAACCAGGCTAAAAAGCACGCGAACTGGTTTTTAGAATGCGGCACGACAACTGTCGAAGCGAAATCGGGTTACGGACTCACGCTCGAGGACGAGCTCAAGATGTTGCGCGTGATTCGCCAGCTGAATGAAGAGACCCCGGTTGAGTTTGTTCCCACATTCCTGGGCGCGCACGCCGTTCCGCGTGAATGCCGCGCAGATGAATACATCGACCTCGTAATTGAGGAGATGTTGCCGGCTGTTGGAGCAGAAAGGCTGGCGGAATTTTGCGACGTTTTCTGCGAGCACGGTTACTTCGACATTGAGCAGTCGAGAAAGATTTTGGCCGTTGCCAAAAGGCTTGGACTCAAACTGCGCATTCATGCCGATCAACTCACCAATTCCGGGGCCGCTCAATTGGCCGCGGAATTGGAAGCGACTACGGCGGATCATTTGGAAAAAACTGACGAGGATGGGTTTGCGGCAATGAAAGCCTCAGGCGTGCAGCCAGTTTTGCTGCCCGGGTCTGTGTATGCACTTGGATCGACTTGCTATCCTCGCGCGCGCGAAATGATCGAGGCCGGGCTGGCCGTCGTCATCGCGACGGATTTTAATCCCGGATCATCCCCAAGTTCGTCGATGCCAATGATGCTCTCGCTCGCTTGCACACAAATGAAAATGTCGCCGGCGGAAGCGATCGCGGCATCGACTATCAATGCAGCCTACAGTCTCGATCGCGGCGACAAGATTGGTTCACTCGAACAGGGGAAGCTTGCCAACTTTTCGATCTTCGACTGCGAAGATTATCGCGAGATCGCGTATTGGTTTGGTTTCTCGAAAATCCATTCCGTTTACGTGCGAGGCCGGTCTGTCCTGTCGCGGGACAAATGAAACTTAATGCGACGCTCACAGAGCGCCGCTACAGTAAGGCCATTCATGAAAGTCGAGGTTGAAACGCAGCCCGGGTCTGTTTCCACGCTGCAGATCGAGTTGCCGCCGGAAGAGGTCTCCAAGGAATGGGACTCCATCGCGAACAGCTTCGCGCGCCTTGCGAAAATTCCAGGTTACCGCCCCGGGAAGGCGCCGCGCACGGTCATTGAAAAAAGATTTCGCAAGCAAATCCAGGAAGAGCTTACCAAAAAACTCGTTTCGAAAAGCTATCACGAAGCCATCGAACAACAGCAGTTGCGCGTGGCCTCATTGGCCAACATCGAAGACGTGCAGCTCGGCGAGGACAAGTCGATGCGCTTTCGCGCGACGGTGGTGACCGCGCCAGATTTCGAGCTTCCGGAATACAAGAATATCTCAGTCCAGTTGCCCGATACGAAAGTGTCCGATGCGGAGATCGATGCCGCGCTGGAGCGTTTGTGCGATCAAGCCGCTGATTTTGTCGAGGTCCCGGAGCGTGAATTGCAAATGGGAGACTTTGCGGTGATCGACTTTGAAGGTTTAATCGACAGCAAGCCGATCAGCGAAATTGCCCCCCATGCGAGCAAGAATCTGCACGGCGGCAAAAAATTCTGGCTGCATCTCGCTCCCGGCAATTTCCTTCCGACGTTCTGCGAGCAACTTGTCGGACAAAAACGCGGCGAAACGCGACAGATCACAATTGTGTTTCCGGCGGATTTTCCGGTCAAAGAACTCGCGGCCAAAGAGGCGAACTACGCGGTCACTTTGCAGGAGATCAGGGAAAAAGTTCTCCCCGCCCTCGATGATGCGCTGGCAAACAAGCTGATTCCCGGAAAGACGCTGAGCGATCTTCGCCAAATGATAGAACACGATCTCGAGCACGAAAAAGAGCACGGGGTCGAGCGTGCAAAGGAGGTGCAGATCGTGAAGTATTTACATGAGCACGTCAGTTTTGAACTGCCGCCCGCCTTGCTGAAAAACGAAACGCGACGCGTCTTAGGAGAGCTGGTGCAACGGAACCGCGAACGCGGCGTTCCTGATGAGACGCTCAAGGAGAAAGAGAAAGAACTGATCGAAACCGCCGCCGGTCTTGCCGCGCATCGACTAAAGACGAATTTCATCCTGCATAGGATCGCCGAGCGCGAAAGCATCAAAACGTCGCGCCAGGAGATCGATGCTCGAATCCGCGAAGACGCCGCTCGCTACAACGTTTCTCCGGACAAAATGCGAAAGGAACTCCAGGAACACGACGCTCTGGACAGCATCGCGGAACAGCTTGTGCTCGGTAAGACTCTTGATTTCCTCAAGGCGAATGTTAGCGTCGAACGGATTCAGGAACCTCCTGTGGTGGAAGAGAAATCATGAGCGCATCCAAGAAAAATCGATCGCAATCGGTGCTCGTCCCGATGGTTGTGGAGCAGACCGGCCGGGGCGAGCGCAGTTACGATATTTACTCGCGGTTGCTCAAGGATCGCATCGTCTTCATCGGGACGCCGATGGACGATCACATCGCCAATCTGGTCATTGCGCAGTTGCTCTTTCTGCAGATGGAGGACTCAAAAAAGGATATCAATATCTATATCAATTCGCCTGGCGGGTCGGTGACGGCCGGACTCGCGGTTTACGACACCATGCAGTTTCTGACGTGCGATGTGACGACCTATTGTCTTGGCATGGCCGCGAGCATGGCCGCGGTTTTGCTCTGCGCCGGCACGAAGGGTAAACGCTTCGCCCTTCCGAACTCAGACATCATGATCCATCAGGTTTCCGGAGGCGCGCAGGGCGCGGCGAGTGATGTCGAGCGCCAGGTGGATTACATGTTCAAGCTTAAGAAGCGCCTCATCAGAATCATCGCCCAGCACACGGGCAAATCGGAGGAACAGGTGCGGCTGGATTCGGACCGCGATTATTACATGTCCGCCCAGGAGGCGAAAGATTACGGGTTGGTGGATGAAGTGATCAAATCCCGCAAGGAAGTGAAGCTCCTTGACGGTGCGACGCCTCCTTCCGGGAACCGATCGGTAGCGGTTGCCGAGGCTGCTTTACCGCGCAAAATCGGGGGGTAAGAGCTCCTTTTCTAAAAACAAATATGGCGCGCGCTTCCAATCTCACCATGTGCTCGTTTTGTGGAAAGAGCCACGCCGAAGTGCGCAAATTAATTGCCGGGCCGGGCGTTTATATTTGCGACAGTTGCATCAATGTTTGCAAAAGCATCCTCGATAAGGAGCTCAATGAAGATGCGCGGCGCCAGTCGTCCAACATCCGTGTGCCGAAGCCGGCAGAAATCCGGCGCTCGCTCGACCAATATGTTATCGGACAGGACATCGCCAAAAAGACGCTTTCGGTGGCTGTGCACAACCATTACAAACGCGTGCTGCAACCTTCCGCGCCAAGCGATGCGTCGGCGGCATTTCAGCCCGACCCCCTTGCGGACGTTGAAATTGAGAAGAGCAACATCTTACTAATCGGGCCGACAGGCTCCGGAAAAACGTTGCTGGCCAAAACACTGGCCAGGATTCTCGATGTCCCATTCTGCATCGCCGATGCAACAACGTTGACCGAAGCCGGCTACGTTGGTGAAGACGTCGAGAACATCATCCTGCGCCTGCTGCAGAATGCCGATTACGATGTCAAACGAGCGGAGATCGGCATTGTTTACATCGACGAGATCGACAAGATCGGCCGCAAAACGGATAATGTGAGCATTACGCGCGATGTCTCTGGCGAAGGCGTTCAGCAGGCGCTCCTGAAGATCCTGGAAGGCAGCACCTGCAATGTTCCGCCCCAGGGCGGCCGCAAACATCCGCACCAGGAATACATCCAGGTCAACACGGAGAAGATCCTCTTCATTTGTGGCGGCGCGTTTATAGGACTCGAGAAGATTATCCAGAAACGCATTGGCCAAAAAGTGATGGGCTTTGGAAGCCCGACACTCGAAGTCGAGGAGACCTTGCGAAAGCAAGCTATCCGGCATGTTGAACCGGAAGACTTGCTGGCTTTCGGAATGATTCCCGAATTCATCGGACGGCTCCCGGTGGTCAGCTCTCTCAACGCCCTAACCGAGGAAGAAATGGTGGCGATTTTGACCGAAACGAAAAACGCGATGGCCAAGCAGTACACGAAGCTTTTTTCGATGGAAGGCGTGCGATTGACGTTGACGAAAGACGCTTTGCGAGCCCTGGCAGCGCAGGCCGTAACGAAAGGCACCGGCGCGCGCGCGTTGCGGTCGCTGCTCGAGCGAATCATGCTCGATATCATGTACGATGTGCCGAGCCGCGAAGATATCGCGGAAGTCACGATTAATCGCGCGGTGGTGGAAGGCAAAAAGCTCCCGCTCATTCGCAAGAAGCAGGACAAGACCGCGGCGTAGCGGCCTTCGGCCGGACGGTAACAGTTAAAAGGGTTAAAAGCGTTACAAAGTCAAAACGGGTGCAGAATCACATCGGCTCCCACATTGTAACGTTGTAACTCTTTTAACCATTTACGTTCACTCGCATGCGCGTTGCCTTGCTCAATACTGGCACAGAACTCTTGCTCGGGGACGTTCAAGACGCGCATCTGGCGTTTATTGCGCGCGAAATTTTGCCGCTTGGCTTGCGCATCAATGAGCGGCGAACGGTTCCAGACGGCCCGGCGATTCGAGAGAGCCTCTCGGAATTATTTGGGCGCTCCGAGATTTTATTTGTGACCGGCGGACTGGGTCCGACCAGCGATGACATCACACGAGAAGTCGTCGCGGATGTCCTTGGACTGGAACTCCGAACGGATTCGGAGCTGCTGGCTTCGCTGAAGCAGAGACTCGCAGCGCGCGCAATCAAGTGGACTTCCAGCATCGCCCGGCAGGCCGAAGTCCCGATCGGCGCGCAGGTTCTTCCAAACGAAAACGGAAGCGCCTCAGGCTTATACCTGAAGGCAAACATCAATCCCCTTATTCGTTCGCCGCACCTCTTCGTCTTGCCCGGTCCGCCACGCGAACTTCAGCCAATGTTCCGTGCATTCGTGACCCCGGTCTTACGTTCTATTGTTCAGGTCCCCGCGTCGATCGAGCGACGGCTTTATAAAATTGCGTGTCTGGGGGAATCGACGATCGAGCAGGCAGTCGGTGAAAAAGTTCTTGCTATTCCGGGAATCGAGCTCGGTTATTGCGCGCGTCCTGGCGAAGTCGATGTTCGGATTGTCGGCGAATCGAATGTCATCTCGCGCGCTGACGTGATCATCAAAAAAGAGCTGGGCTCGTCGATCTTCTCTGCAAACGACGAAACTCTCGAGGAAGTGCTCGTGAAGCTGCTCATCGGCCGAAGGGAGACGCTGGCAATCGCGGAGTCGTGCACGGGCGGACTGCTGGCAAATCGCATCACAAACATCCCAGGCGCGTCGGCGGTTTTCCTTGCGGGATACATCTGTTACGCGAATGAGGCTAAGATGGACATGCTGGATGTCGATCCAGAGTTGATTGAGAAGCACGGCGCCGTGAGCGAGCCGGTCGCGTGCGCGCTGGCTCAACACGCGCGCTTACAGGCACGATCCACGTATGCCCTTGCCACAACCGGAATTGCCGGACCGTCCGGTGGTTTGCCCGAAAAACCAGTCGGAACAGTTTACATAGCTCTGGCTACGCCATCCGAAACCGCGGTGAAGAAATTATTTTTTCCGAGCGATCGCGAAACGTTCAAGCAAATCGCCGCACAAGCGGCTTTTGATCTGCTGCGGCAAAAATTACTCAAGGAATGACGGCTTCCCAGCCGGCAGGTTTTAATTCGGCGGCTGCCCAAGCCGTCGCTCCTTGAAAGCAGGATGATTTGAGTTTTTAAGCCGTTAATAATCGCCTACGTCCGCTGGCGTACCGACTTTGACATTATCGTAAAAGAGCTTCGCTCCGTCCGGCGGCATCCGAATACAACCATGCGATGCGGGATATCCTGGCAAAATCCCAACATGCATTCCAACGCCTTCAGCCGTTAGCCGCATAAACCACCTCATCGGTGCACCCACATAATGTGTTCCACTGGGGGCAGAATCGATTTTGGAGCTGATGCCGGCACGGACGACACGACCCGAGTTGTCAACAAAGTCGCCATAAATGTTGGAACGATGATCTGGATCCTTTTCGAGTACGGAGAAATGGCCCGTGGGTGAGCTGTGCCCGCGCTTGCCGGAAGAGATCGGGCTGTCGATCACGATTTGGTCGCCCAGCATCAGATAGGCGCGCTGTTTGGGAAGAGAGACCACAATGCGTACCGTGTCCGGTGTAATTTGTTTGATTAATGACGTGTTAATTTTGACTGGCTCCTGCTTGGAAATTAGCTCGGATGCTTTTCGCATCGGTTTGGGGGCGGCTGGTTTGGGCGTGGCCCGTTTGGGCCCGAAAAGTATTTGGCCATTGAGAGAACACGCAACGCCAACCAGTAAAACCGCGCTAAGCAATATTTGGAATTTTGCCGGCATAGATAAATCAACCGCGACTGTAGCTGTCTACGCGCTGAAGCCAACCCGATAACCAACGAGATTCGCGCCGCTCAGCAGGAG